>Ga0172374_1001436_pt1 | contig 15902 bp, 25 predicted proteins | sample LakKiv3m_FD_114536 | JGI IMG/M metagenome (GOLD analysis project Ga0172374, IMG submission 114536) | Freshwater microbial communities from Kabuno Bay, South-Kivu, Congo - kab_092012_10.3m | ecosystem: Environmental > Aquatic > Freshwater > Lake | place: Democratic Republic of the Congo... | reverse complement strand
TCTGAAGTTAAAACAATCACTGATGCTCTATTAAGCGAATCAAAAGTATTATCAGCTATTAGGCGAGGGGGGGAGGCAAACATTAAACCATCTGAATCATTTGCTGATGCTGTTTCCCAGATTTTAACTGCAGGTGGAAGTAAAGAAGCTCCTATTTTAACTGATTTATTGAAACATTTAGAAACCATGAAAGTTACTAAAATTCTCGGAGAAGGAGTGAAAAAAGAACTTTCTGGGGCAAAATTTATGACATCAGAGGTCGCTGAAGGCGGTAAAAGGGTCTTAAAAACGACTGTAGTCGCTCCGAAAATTAAAATAAGCGAACTTTATATACCAAAGGAACTCGAGGGAGCATCTGCAACTATTCAGAAAATAGAAGCTAAAATACAACGAATTGTTAATCGGGTCAACGATACAGAGGGCGGAGTGACTTTGGTGCGCAACGCAGAATCTTCTCTATCTAGGCAGGAAGAAAATATTGCGAGTGTGGTACAGGGAATTAAAGACGGCGGAGATACTGAATTAGCTGCTAAGGTGGGTAAATTTTTAAACACCAGACTAGAGGAAGCTCGCGCAGGAGTAAAAGATTTTGGTAATTCTATTTCTGAAAAAGTCGCCGCAGTTAAAGAGAAAGGACCAGGCGTGGTGGTAGAAAAAGAAGTGACAAAAAAACTAGAACGCACTCCGACTGGTAAAGTTCCTAATACCGAACCAATTAAATTGGAAAACATTACCAATGATGCTGAAACTGAAAAATTCTTCAAAGACAATATAGTTCCCAAAATTACTGGTAAAGAAAGAATTGGTAAAACCAATACTGAAATTCTTGACCGCTCTTTGGCTTCTAAATTATCAGAAAAAGATTTCAATAATATCTTAACCGAACGCTTTGGCAACCTTTCGGAAGATGTTGTTAAAGCCAAAAGATTGATGAATGACAGAGCGCTAGCTATTGTGGATGCGGTGGCAGGTAGAAATGTAGAGGATATTCCAGCTAGTGAACTTGGTCAAATTACTAATTCTATGAATCAATTAGTAGAAATGTTCGAAGTTATGTCGGGTATGAGAACAGAACTTTCTAATTCTTTCCGAAGTTTGGGTATTGCGGTTGCGCCAGGAGAAAATGATATTCTTCGACAAGTAGTTGGAGAAATTCAGAGAGTAATCGGTAAGGATGTCAGTCCATTTGAGATTACCAAGAAATTAATGAAACTTCGTGAAAGTAGTATTGTGGATAAATATTTTACAATTTGGTACCCAGCTATTCTCTCGGGTCCAAAAACAACTACTAGAAACATTGTTGGTACTGGTGCAAGCTTGGTGACTGATACTCTGTCTCAATTATTCACTAAAGAGGGTCGCATGTCTTTTATGGATAGGATGGGAGCAATCGTAGGAGCGCAAAAACAGGCATGGCAAAATGCTAAGGCTATTTTTAAGGGCGACCAAAATATTATTTCTAAATTCCATGAAGCTCCTCCGATAAAAGGCGAGGTATTTTCTGGTAAATTTAAGGTCTTAAACAAAGTGGAATATGTCGGAAGATTCCTAGATGCTCAAGATGCTTTTTTCTCTACTATTGCCAAAGAGGGTGAAGTAGCGGCACTCCGAACAGGCGAATATACTTATGGACTAGAGAGCAAAAATCTAATAAATAAAATAAATGAGGGAGTATCACAAGCATTTGCCCAAAAAATTACTTATCGAAATGCTTTCGAAAATACTGCAGTTGGTACTGTCGGCAGAGCTATGACTTTACTTAAGACTTCAGATAATAAATTTGTTAAAAGTTTCTTTACTTTTGTGATGCCATTCGTTCGCACAGTTGCTAATGTGACTGATAGAAAAATAGACTATATTCCTATTTTAAATTTGGCTAGAACTTTTGGGGATAAATTAAGTACCCAGCGAGCGCAATTAATTGCTCGAAATATGGACCTCAAAAATCTTCTGATTAAAGATATGATGGAAGGTGGAATGGGTAGAAATGAAGCAAGCAAACTAGCGGCGCAAGAAAGCGACAGAATCGTAAGCATTATCGCCCAGAGATTAAAGCATCAGCAAATGGGAAAATTTTATATGGGTCTCACTGTTTCGGCTGGCACTATTCCACTTGCAATGAGTGGAGCAATTACTGGCGCGGGACCAAAGGATAAAAACGAAAGAGACACGCTTATGCAACAGGGTTGGAGACCAAACTCTTTGATTATTGGAAATATGGTCGTTCCCTACAACAACTTGGGACCAATCGCAGGCTTATTCTCAATGGCAGGCAATATCAGTGATGCTATTAGGTACGGCAACGCGGATGAAAAAGGCGTGAATTCCCTATTCTGGTCAGGTATTCAAAACTTTATGCGTGGTGAACTCGACCAATCATTTATGTCTGGTATCAGCGGTATTTACGATGCCCTCTATGGCTTCAAAGACTTTGACCAATTGGTTGCAGAATTTGGAATGAATGCGATTCCAGTTCCTGCCGCTTGGACCCAGACACTAAGTATTATCAATCCAAAACAATATGAAGCGAATACTGTCTTGGAAAAATTACAGAAAAAATTTGGCATTACGGCAGGATTAGAACCAAAACTAAATGCTTTTGGAAGTGAATATAGTTCCGATTTGATTTGGGGCTTAACACCAAAAATGCTAAATACTGAAGACCCTGTATTTAATTTTATGAATGAAAATAATGTATTCGTCAGCAAACCGAATAAAGCCACCAAAATCAAAGGTCGAAACAGGCAGGAGCGCGAAATGACACCTGAAGAATATACCAGGTTCCTTGAGGCGACTGGTCCAGCAATTTATCAGAAGTTAGAAACTAAAATTACTTCGGGAGGGTTTAAAAACAAGAGTCAAAAAGAAATGAAGACAGAAGTCACGGCTATTGTTTCAGATATTCGAGACAGAGAGATGAGAAAATTTAAGTTCTAATTTAATAATTATAAAAATGGAGCAGGAAACAAAAATTCGCAAAGTGCTGTTCAATGAAGTCTCTTTAGTGATTGCAATTATTGCAGCAATAATGGGGGCTGTTACCTGGGTGTCGAATCCACAGAAACAAATGAGCGATTCGCTCATAAAACTTCAAGCACAAGTAGAAACAAATGAAACAGTTGCATCAGAATTAGCAAAAATTAAAAATAACGATTTGCACGAAATGCAACTTCGTATGGACCAGATAGAGGCAAGACAAATTGAAGAATTAAAAGCCATCGCCAGAATTGAAGTATTATTAGATAAAAAGAAATAAAATTATGCAAAATTTAGAATATAATTTAGGGGTAGCCGAAGACCCTCGTTCTGTAGAAGAAAAAGAAAGAGACTACAAAACTTCAAATTTGGCTGGGGCTGTTATTTTAAACTGGATAGCAAAACCACAAGCCGAATGGAAAAGATATACTGATAGAGAACAAGATGGTTCTTTATCTTGTATGGCTCAAGCGGGAGGAAAAGCTTGTGAAATTATTAAAATACAAAATGGTATTTTTTCAGCCCATCCACCATATCGCTCAAGAAATAATTTTCCCTCTGGTGGAATGTGGACACAAGATTTAGGAAATGTTTTTAAAAATATCGGTACAAATTTTGAATCGGTTGATGTTTCTCAAAATATAGGAGAATCTCAAATGAATAGAGATATTACAGTAGAAACTCCATTTAAAATTGGAGGATATGGATTTCCCGATGATAACAAAAACATAGATGATATTGCTATGGCAATTGAACAGCATGGTCATTGTATTGTTGTAATTCATGCCAATAACTCCGAATGGACTTCTGTCCCCGTGTATGATGCTTCACTTCCTGTAAATTTTGGTCATGGAATCTGCGCAGTTGATTATTTCTTATATAATGGCGAAAAAGCCATTCTTCTTGAAGATTCTACTGGTCATTTTAATTCCATTGATAAAAAAGGCGCTCGCATAATAACTGAATCTTACCTTAAGGCAAGATGCTCGGGAGCGATATATTTCTTGCTGGAGCCACCTCAATTCATATTTAAAACCTTTATGAAAATAGGGTATGTGGGAGGAGAAATAAAAGAACTTCAAAAGAGATTAAACAAAGAAGGTGTGGCTAGTCCAGCCTTAGTAGTTGATGGAAAATTTGGTAAAAAAACAGATGTCGCGGTTAAAAAATACCAAAAAACACATGGCTTACTAGACGATGGTTTAGTTGGTACAAAAACGAGAAAAGTCTTAAATCAGCCTGTTAAATAAGGCTTAAATAATCCACAGTCGAGTGGTTGTTAATATATTATTAGTAGTATAATTATATTAGGTCTATGTCGCGGACCTACACATACAAATATGGAAAATTTATTGTTAGTACTTTCGCCAATAGTAGTCGCTATAATCGGTCAGGGTGTCAAAAAACTCGTTAATTTTGGTACCATGATAAGCCAAACAAGTGTCTTTCATACAGCGTTGATAAGATTCTTGGTGGCACTCCTATCATTTGGAGGCGTGATTTTGAGCGCTATTCTTTCTAATAGTCAGGTAGATGTAACAGCAATATCAACTTTTGCTGAAGCTTTATTGGTGTTCCTGGGCGCAACGGGCATATTCTTCTTGGCAAAAAAGAAAAAATACTAATTCTAGGCGGCATCCCATGCTTTCAGTGTAGTCAGCTAGAAGTAATGGTGAGAACATCAGCGGGGACGGCGACAATCTAAATGTCATAAAAAAGATAATTTTTAGCGCAATAATCCTAGCGGTAATTCTTGCAGCAGTTCTATTGTTTATACCGCAAAATTCAGTATCTTATGTCAGAGCCGAAGATACTGAAGAAGATGAGACTGTTTCACGAGAAACAACCAGAAGTGTGCCAGAAATGATAGAAGAACTGGCACCTCGTTTTGGGCAAGACCCCCAATTAATCAAAAAAATATCTTGGTGCGAAAGCGGGCATAAGATAAAAATACATGATGGGGGATATGGGGTAGGGGTCACTGGTATTCACAGAGCAACTTTTGCTGGTTGGCTTTCTATTTATCAAAAGGAAATTAGCGAAACATTAAACTACAATTCAACTTACGACCAACTAAAAATGATGTCCTGGGCTTTTTCTAAAGGAAAATCTTATCGAAATCAGTGGACTTCCTATGTAGCATACACAAACGGCGGAACATACTCTTTCTTCTCACAACTACTCCAAAAACATTTTACAGTCGTCTGTAAATAAAGCAGAAAAGGAAAAAGGCGGGTTCAATTCCCGCCCTGCTTCAAAATAGTTCTTTAAGTCAAACCATAAAAAAAGGAGGGACCGATGAATAATCGGAGGTGCAAAAAATGCTGGTCAAAGAAACATCTTACCCAGCATCATGTTTTACCGCAGCGGCACTTCCATGGTGAAGGTCCGCTCGTGACACTATGTCGCTATTGTCACGATAAAATCGAAAAACTCATCCCTTTTGACCTTCAACCGACAAAGTTTTATTTTGATGTCGTAGATAGTTTTATGGAAGCCTAGAGGTAGATGAGCCAAACATCACCCTAAAGGGTACAGCGACACTAAAAACTTTCTAAAGCTTTGTGTCGCTTTATTTTTAGTAACCTGCGAGGGTCGCAAGTCCGCCTATTATGAATGCAGCGCCGAGGATGGCTGCCACTATAATTCCTATGGTTTCAATAATTTCCCAAATTTTATTCCAGTTCATTTGTTTTCTTTTGTTTATAATATAGGTAATAAGTAGGCGAACTAACCGCTTCGCCTTTCGCAATTTCCTCCTCTTGTTTTGCCTTAAGGTCGGTAGCAAGTTTAGTAGTGGTAGGCGTGAACTTCCAATTGTCACGCTTTTTTAATTCAAGCACTCCATATTTGCAATTAATTTTTTCATCTTCCTTCACATGCTCTCGGATTTCTTCTTTGATAGCATCTAACCTATCTTCAATTTGCTTGGCTTGAATTTTTAATTCTTCGTATTCGAGAAACTTTGTTTCTAAATCTAATGTTGTTTCTGCCATAAATTTTATGTTATAAACATCTCCTTTTTAGGAGTAAATGGATAAATTTTTGATATGCCATCATATATATAATCATATACATTTGAGACATATTTGAACACTCGAAACGACCTCGGGCGGTCCACAACCCGCATACAAGTGTATTTCATCTTGTCTTTATCGAGTTGCACAATGATTAATTCGGACGGGCGAAGACCAGTCATTTCATAGAGTGCTTGCCAATAGGCAGAAACTTGCATAGCGTATTCTGGTTTATCAACACTGTTGCTAGTCTTCCAATCCACTATTGCGAAAATATATTTATCGCCTTTTTTCACGAGCATTAATGAATCCAAGGTACCTGCAAATTTATGTTTTATTGAGCATACCCGAAGTTCTGAAGCGATAGGAATAACCTCAAAATCCTTACAAAACGCCTCCGCAGACCTCGAAATTGCCCACAAACGGGCATCTGTACCTATAATGAAGCGCCTAATATCATCTGGTCGCTCACCTGTTTCCATCCATCGATTTAAATATCTCTCTACTACTCCATGACCTTGGGTTCCAATATCGCCCGCATCTTTCAATTCGTCTTCATGAGCAAGAACCGCTGCTTTAAAGTGTGCTTCTCGTTGCTCTTGAGAGCATGAATTGATGGTCTGCCAGTTGCGGTCAATATATTCAACTGCAATTCTAGCAGACCATCGCTTCAGCCGTTCATTATCTAAAATAGATGTCTTTGTCGTGACAGATGAAAAAACTTGGTTGGTCGGTACATGCCTATACTTATGACCATACTCATCATGTTCGGGTAGTACCAGTTCAGGTGGAAGACGCTCCGAAAGAGTTTTTCGGATATGTACCACCATTTCACTTGTTTTTGGAGACATCCACATAAGATTTAGAATCCTTCAAGACCCCTGTTTTCTTCCTGTTCTTTTAACCACACATCATCCATCTTGCCATTGGTATAAACCTTGACAATTTTAAGAGCGTTGAAACCTTTTTTCTTTGGAGGTTTCTCATCCACAAATTGAATCTTAACTTTCTGACCCAATTTAATATTGCGGAATTGAGTATCAATACCAGATGGATGTTCTTTGGAACCGCCTCCGACATTCCATACTTCTTCCCCATTAATTTTTACAGCAGGTTCGATTGGTTGATTCTTGTCATCTAAATCGTGGAATTCTCCATCGTCCGCTTTCACTTCATATAATTTTACCTGCTCGTTTTCTCGACCAGGAAGTTGACTTCTAATTTCGCGCACAGCGATAAGAGTTCCAATAATGAAATCTCCTATCTTTCCTTTCTTCCAAAAGGAATTTTTAACTTCAGACCATTCATCTTGTGTTTTTGGCATAATGTTTTTTGTTTAATGTTTAATGTTAATAATATTCCGACCCCAACCAAGGTCAGATGAGGAGGAAGGTGGACCTTCCATCCCCCTCATCTACTCTCATTTTTTTTCAACTTATTATTTCTAATACAATAAACTCTAGTTCTGTCAACTTTAAAAATGATACCAATTTCTATATCAGTCCAGCCATTTTCTGATAAACCCTTCATTAGTTTGGCTCTTTCTTGTAATAATTTTTTCTTTGAAAATTTGATTCTTGGCATAGTTTTGTATTAAAGTGAGTTATCCACAGCACCTTGCTTGTGTACTTCTATTATAAAGTAGTATAATTAAAAATACAACAGATTGTTGTGGATAACTTTTTATCAAAATGGTCGAATATTATAAGAATATAATTTATACTATATGAAAAAATACAAAGTTTTAGGTATAAAAGGTAATAAAGTTGAAATCAATGAAGTTGAATATGATGCTCAAGTTGACATCATTGAACTCACTGATGAAGAAGCTGAACAACCTTTAAAGGAGAGTAAAATCGCTTTAATTTCTGATGAATCTGGCACAACCACAACTCCGCCAGCGGAAGAAAATAAAGAAGAAGCGGAAGACGAAGAAGAAGATGAAGATGGTGAAGATGATGGTTCTTCTGAAGGAGAGAAAGAAGAATCAGAAGATGAGGAAAAAAAATAATTGTTTACATATCGGGGACATAAAAATTTATGTCTCCCATTATGGAAATAACCACAACGCAAAAAAATTCCATATTGTCGTTCCCACCTCGAGTAAAAGAGTGGTTGAATGAGCGCACACTAAAAGATGATACCATTGAAAGGTTTGGTCTCTATTGGAATGGAAGTGAAATAGTAATTCCAGTCCGAGATGAGAATAGAAACTTTCTATATAATAAATATCGCCGAGACCCATTTAGTACAAATTTAGAAATCCCTAAATATAAATATGACCGTGGAGCAAAGAGTATATTATTCAATTCACAAACTCTTGAGGGAGCAAGTGATGATGAAATAATTTTTATTACTGAAGGAGAACTTGACTGCATTGCCTTAGAAAATATTGGAATCAAAGCAGTCACTACGACTGGCGGGGCTGGAACATTTGAACCTGAATGGGCAGAGCAATTAAGAAGATTTAAAAATATTAATATTTGTTTCGATAACGATATCGCTGGTGTGAAAGGTGCAATGTATGTCATGTCACTTCTTCCAAGCGCGTTCATGAAACTCATTCCACAGGAACCTGGTGTAAAAGATATCACTGACTTTCTAAAGAAACACAATAGCGAAGAATTTATGAGTGGATTTTATTTCCAATATGAAATCCCATCTGACCTTAAGGATAAAACAGATAAAAAGGAAATAAAGAAAAAAAGAGAGGAATTTAAAAATGCTTGTGACTATATTCAAAATCTTCGCCGAGAGAATACCAAGAATAGACAGCCTGTTTATCACCTCGATATAATTATTGAATATCTTTCTAATAGATATGCGCACTATAGTAGGCTGGAAAAGAGTTTCAATCGAAGCGGTTTTACTGGTAATTCCAATAAGGTTTCTGCTGCAAAACAGGTTCCGATACCTAATTATGTGAATTTCAACAATCAGGGTTATGCTTGTTGCCTTTGGCATCAGGAGAAAACTCCATCTATGTACTATAATAATGAACATTCACACTTTCCAAATACTGTAAAATGCTTTTCCTGCGGATATATGGGAGACACAATTGATGTAATAATGGCTTTACAAGGGGTCGAGTTTAATGAAGCAGTTAGAATTTTAACAAGTTGATTTCAGTAATCACCAGGCAAAGTAAATGCGTTGTGGTATTTACTCTCGAATCTTGTCTGGTGATTTCTGAAATCAATGGTTTGAGTTATGCCAGAAAAAAAAGAAGCGAAAATTGAAGAAATTGAAATAAAAACATTGGAGCAATTACAGGAAGTTTTTGATACCTATTTACTCTTAGCTGATAGAGATATTTTAAAAGTAATGTGCGCTACTGTGATTTCAAATCAGTTCAAGGGATATCCGAACTGGCTCTTTTTAGTCGCTCCTTCTTCAGGTGGAAAATCTGAACTAATCCAGGCGTTTTTTGGCACAAAAGTAAATGGTCAAAATCTTGCTTTCCCAATTTCAGATTTAACAGTCAACGCCTTTGCTTCGGGACAAAAGAAGGTCGGTAAAGAAACATCCCTACTCCACCAAATCCCTCCAGGCGGATTACTTTATTTCAAAGACTTCACTTCAATGGTTTCAAAAGCTAAAGAATCTCGTACAGAAATTTTTAAACAACTCCGCGAAATTTATGACGGTTCCTATATTAAAAGAACAGGGACAGGCGATAATATTCATTGGGATGGCAAGGTCGGCGCAGTTGCTGGCGCTACTCAAGTCATTTATGAATACCAACAGGAATTTGCCACTATGGGAGACCGCTTTATTATGTACTGCATGAAACAACCAGACCGAAAAAAACTTCTTGATTTTATTTTAGATGATACCCGCATTAATGCTGACAAAGGAGAAATGCAAAAGCACCTTAAGGATGCCACCTCATCATTTATTGAATACACTATTACTCACATGCACGAAGACGATGTTCATTTGGCGCAGGAACTCAAGGAAGATTTAAAAAATGTTGCTGACTTTTGTACGAAAGTTCGCTCGGGTGTAGTAGTAGATGAGCGGAGACCAAACATAATTAATTTTGCACCTGACCATGAAATGCCAGTGCGTATGATAAACCAACTTCTTAATCTAGCGAAGGCATTTATTATAATGAGAAAAACAGAGGCTGTTTTAAGGGGAACTGTTCAGGATTTAGACAATGTTTTACCTGAAGAAGCCCTGGTGCTTTATAAAGTAGCTTTTGATTCTATACCTATAAAACGCCGAATTGCTCTAAAAGCTCTTGCTCGATATGAAGGAGGGGTCACTACAAAAGGTCTTGCAACTGCAACCAATTATCAAACACCTGTCATCGGTAGCTGGCTCGCTCAATTAAATGCTCTCGGAATTTGTACTCGTCAAATGAAGGGTGGAAATCAGGGCGACATGTGGAATTTAAAAGATGAATATAGACAAATAATGGTAAAATTCGAGCATATAGAAGTGACGAGCGAATCTCTTATTGATGACAGTGAAGACGAAGAAAAAATGCTCGATGAGGGTTGGGATGCTCGCAGGCAAGATGAAAGAGAACATGATATGGCATCACTAGAAGCCAAAACTTTACTAGACCAACAATTCTAATATGGTGTTAATAATTGATGTAAAAGTAAATAATAAAAAAATCTACACTCTAACGGCTACGAGGTATGAAAGAACTGAAGCCAAAGGGTTAAATCCATATCATGTAGAACTTTTTGATGATAATTTAAACTCTTTATATAAGGGAATGACTTGTCATTTATATGAAGAAGGGGCGATTAAATTAATACAGCGCATGGCGCAAGATATATGCCAGAATTACCCAAAAATATTAAAATAAAAGAAGTTTGGAAAAAGGTTAAAAACTATCCCAAATATGAGGTAAGTAATTTGGGTAAAATTAAACGAAATAATAAAATACTTAAACCAATCAAAACTCAAAAAAATTATCTTCAAATAAATCTATCTGAAAATGGAGAAGCAAAGACTTATTTTCTACATAGAATAATTTTAAAAACTTTTGTTCTTAATCTAGGAAGAAAACCTTGCGTCAATCATATTGACAACAACCCAATAAATAATAATTTAAATAATCTTGAGTGGTGTACAGAACGAGAAAACAGGTTGCATTGTATAAAACAAAATCGGCAGGCGGGACAACCAAAAGGAGAAAAAAACACTAATGCAAAATTAAAAAACAAGGATGTAATAGAAATAAGAAAAATGAAAATAAATGGTATTTCAACTATAAGAATTGCTAAAAAATTTAATATGCACCGAGAGACAATTAGAATGTTATTAAAGGGAATGACTTGGAAAAATATATGAATTTATATAAACACCAACAAGCACTTTTAGATAAAAACCCAAAACGCTGCCTTGTGGCATGGAGTTGTGGACTCGGGAAGTCTTTAGTGGCAATAGAATTTTTTAGAAAAAACAGTACCCACCGCGGTATCTTTATAGTACCAAAATCATTAAAAGCCAAATGGAATAGGGACATGGTTCAGGAGGGACCATTCAAACAGCAATGGTTCGTACTAACAAAAGAGGAATTTAAAAGAGATTGGAATATCTTACCACAATCCGACACTATTATTATTGACGAAGCACACTTCTTTTCTGGTATGAAAAGCCAGCTTTCGAAATCCATGATGGCTTACTGTAAGAAACACAAGCCCGAATTTATATGGCTTCTCACTGCGACACCCTACCTTTCGACCCCTTGGAACATTTATCGCCTCGCTCAAATCCTCGGCTACTCTTGGAGTTATCCCGAATTTTTCAATAAATTCTTCTATTATGTGCCTCTCGGCAAGTCATCCCGCATGGTCCCGATGGTCAAACCACATAAAGAAGAAGAACTCGCTGATATTGTTAAAAAGATAGGTGATGTAGTCCACCTCGAAGAATGCGCGGATATCCCCGACCAGGTATTTGAAACCAAAGTCTTCCAAACCAACAAAAAACAGCAAGCCCTAATGAAGGATATTTCCCTTAAGGAAACTAGCCCGATTGTTAAATTTACAAAATTTCATCAAATTGAAAATGGTTCACTGAAAGGAGATGAATATAATGAGGATGTCTTTATTGATGCAGATAAGCATGACCACATCCTAGATTTAATTCAAGAGAATAAGAAAGTCGCGGTGTTTTGTAGATATAATTTGCAAATAGATAGTTTATATTCACTTATCCAATCTAAACTAAAATCTAAATTAGTTTATATCATCCGTGGGGATGTAAAAAACCGCGATGAAATTGTGCAAACTGTGGAAAAATCGGTGGAATGTGTGGTTTTAATTAATGCCTCATGTTCCGAAGGATATGAACTTCCGTCAGTAGGAGTTGTTGTTTTTGCTTCGCTTTCATTTTCATATAAGGACTACAAACAAGCCCAGGGTAGATTTTTGCGCATTAATGCGCTCAAAAAAAATGTATTCATTCACCTTATAAATGAGGGGTCGGTTGATGAGGCAGTATTTGAATCAATTAGTAATAAGCAAGATTTCGACCTTGCAATCTACTCTAAACAATATGGCGGAAGTCAATTTAAAGAGTGAAGAAATAGCAATATTACATCATTTGTGTGGGTCATTTTTAGTAGAATATAGTGATTTGGAAGGTAAAACACCAGGGCTTGACTGGATGTTGATGAAAGTTTTTAAAATATATGGTAAACTAGAGGTATTCAATCCCCAATTGTCGCATGGGAAATTATTAGAACATGCGCGAAAAGGATTTACAAACTCGAATCACAAGATATGTAAAAAACCGCTGGCAACATCAGTCCGCAGCAATTGAACTTAAGATAACCCACAGCAAAAGCTTGTCTTTTGCTGCAGTGAAAGACCATCAAATCGCGGGGCTTCTAGTCGCAAAGCATGGCACTCTGGCATATAAAATCCCAGATACAGGCTACGACCAGAAGCCTTTTGATATGGTAGTTTTAACAGGTGCGGAAGCTTATATTTTGATAATGTATTATCAAAAAGGCTGTCGCATCTGTTATATAATTGACATTGATGTATTTCAAAAAGAAAAAGAGACCTCCAAGCGAAAGTCTCTCACGGAAGAAAGGTGTGCAGAAATCGGAGAAAAGATTGTATTAGCTTAAGCATTTAAGTGCGCGATTACCTTATTCATAATCTCCTCGGTTAATCCATGTTCCCAAGTAGTTTTAAAAAAATTAGGCAATTGCTCGAGCAACATATCGTCATCATCGTCTAAAATAGCATATCTTTTAACATCGGGATGGTTTCTTAACCATTCTTGTATTTCATCCCCTCTTAAATGTGGACCATCAATAACGGGAGTTTTATCAAACATTTTACAAATCCTTTTTTCTAGCACCTGGACTGCTTCAAAAGAATGTCGCCACGAAGACGATAAAACAACCTTGCAGTCAGTGTAAAGCTGAATCTTACCAACCATAAAAGCCATATATGGGTCCAATTCAGAATAAGGTTCCCGAATCATTCCGCCTTTTTTGAATGATTCTTTGCTATTTACAACACCATCAATATCAAGAAAAAGAATCTTCATCTTCATTATAGAATGGAATTTTTCTTATAAAATCTTCATTGGTTTCACCATCCACACCTCCTGGGGCTTTAAGCCACCACTTAAAAAGGATTCTTTCAAAAAATATTTTAATTCTTCCAGCATTAGGACATTCTTCTTCTATTAATTTTTTGAAAAATTGTTCATTAGTCATTTCTTTTTGTGAGGTCTTCTAGTAAGTGCTTAATGTCTTCCGCTCCCATGTTTTTACAGGCAGAAAATATTTGAGCCTTTTTGTCAGTATTATTATAAACAATAGCAATAATTTCCTGATTCTTCCGAATCGTAAGCATACCCTCTAGTGCGATTTCTATTTTATCTTCTTTCTTTTTTTTAATAATTAACGATTTTTAATATAATATTCCAATGTATAGCGCATATTATCATCCAGGGTCATACTCCTACGCGCCCAGAGCAAGTAATCCAAGTCCGCTCGTGCGATGTCTTTGAAAAATCTATCCTTGTATTTTCCAAAGGTCATCTTCTTAAACAGAATCGGCTGCGCTGATATCTCGACCATTTCTTGTATTGAATAGTGGTTTGAATAAAATTCAAACAACTTATTCAATACAATCACATCTGCGACAGCTTCGTGTGAATTGATTTTCTGCTCAAATTTCAACTTATAAAAATATCTCAAATATTGTAAATTGTGTTTGCCTAATGCGCATTCTTTATCAAAATGGTGCGCTACTTTCATCGTGCAAATAAATCGCTTCGGCAATACCATTCCTTCCTTAAGGAGAAAGCGCATGTCGAAGTCGGCGTTGTGGGCGATTAGGATATAGTCTTTATTAAAGAAACTTTGAAGTTCTGCAAATTCCGCGCTGTCTTTAAATGGCTTACAATCGGCTACATGCTCATCTGTAATATGGTTCACACTCATCGCATCAACAGTCATCGGCACAGGCGGTTTAAAAAGGGATTGGCGCATCTCACCATTCAAATATGCCACCTGGCAAAGTCTATCTGCCTCCTCTACGCCAGTGGTCTCGGTGTCTAGGAATATTAATTTTTGTTCATCGTTAATCATTTTTTTCTTTATCACATTCTTTACAAATCATTATTTCCATGTTTTTGGGATTTGTAGAAAAACGATATTTATTATCCCATACATGTTCACCTCCATTTAAACAATCTGCTTTTTCAGCATCAAAATCCCAAGATAAAGATGCTGATACCATAAATTTTTTATCACACCAAGGGCAAGTGCATTCAGTTCGGTGTTCTTCATCATAATAAGCTCCATCATCATGGTTTAAATCAAATCCTCTTTCACAATAAGGGCAATATATTTCTTCCATATAATTATAATTTCTCACAGAACTCTCCGATTTCAAGCAAAGCTCTGCCTATTTTAGTAATCGTCTCTGGGTTTGAACGGTTAAATACGAAGCCGTTATTATTTCTGTAGTCGTTTTTAGAAGAATTAATTTTAACTTTTTTCACTATTTTTTTATCACGAATCGGGATTAATCCATCATAACTATTTGTAGATTCTTTTTCTTCGAACAAAACATCAAAAGTGATGTTGGTTTCTTCATGAATATATGTTTCGTTTAATTTTTTCATTTTATTTTTCAAATACAATTAATAAATAATTATTATTTTCCAGCTGTTCTATTTCCATTTTATCTATTTTTGACATATCATTATATCCCATTTCAGAAAGGCGAGACCCGATGTCAAATATAGAATAAAGCATTATTTGTTTTTTCTTTTTCATTTGTTTGAATTTATACCTATTAATAAACCGACCAAATAACAAAATATACCATGTTTAATTTAATTTCTTTCATTTTTTATTATCACCTTCTGGTGGTTTCTTAAAATCATCAAACTTAAACGGACTGATTACTTCAGGGATAGCCATGTCTATTGGTCCGTATGCTTTTTCATATTCCTCAACCAATTTACTAAGAAAGCGAGCGACATCTTTCATAACAGGAGGGATAGTGGCATACGAATCTGCCATATTTCCCAAGGTAAATGAAACCATAAAAATGTTTTTGCCATACGCGCCAATAGCGCCATCTAAGAATTTTTTAGGAACATTATTTAAGTTTACATTTTGTACATCTATCATATTTATATTTAATACAAAGCTATTTTTTCTTTTCTCCGCTTTCACGATAAGCGATTGAGGCGCGAGCTTTAGCCACTGAATCTGAATGACCAACTACCTCTCCTGTGGTTTTCTTCACAATGTCCCATCCGCCTTTTTTGTTTCGTTTGATTGAGTAAGGCATATTATTTGAATACTCTATTAAAAACGCCATCCTGGAAATCTCTGTCTAATTGAATGACATTCTTAAATTCATAATCCCAACCTGGTCTCTCGAGACTTTCGAGAAACATCTT
>Ga0172374_1001435_pt1 | contig 15903 bp, 13 predicted proteins | sample LakKiv3m_FD_114536 | JGI IMG/M metagenome (GOLD analysis project Ga0172374, IMG submission 114536) | Freshwater microbial communities from Kabuno Bay, South-Kivu, Congo - kab_092012_10.3m | ecosystem: Environmental > Aquatic > Freshwater > Lake | place: Democratic Republic of the Congo... | reverse complement strand
TTATAGATAACTTGTATTTTTTCGGCGGGATGACCAAAGCGGACCGTTGCTTCTTTCATAAAATAACTGGGCGCGATAAAGATGTCCACTCCCGTTTCGTAGATTTTCAAGATCGAGTGATGTAGGTACATTTCCGCCATCGCCAAAGCACTACCGGACCAAGAATTTTTAACGCAGCGATTTTTCAGGCACTGGTAATAACGGTTTGGCCGGCAACGCTCGCAATAAGCGCCTTTAGTAAATAAAGTATGATTGGCGCAAATTAATTTATAATCCTGCAGGTGCATAACAACCGGTATCTTCTTTTTTTTGGCGACCGTTAAAAGTGAGGGCGAGAGATGATGATAAATATTATGGATATGTATAATGTCCGGTTGGAAATCTTCGACTAATCGGCTAAAATTTCTTTTCGTTTCTAAACTGTAGAGAACGCGACCGGGAGTCTTTAATTTATCTTTCAGAGTTTGGTTATTGAAACTAACGCGAGAAACAAAATAGCGGCTCCAGGGCGTCGGCCAGTTTTTGGGGTGGTCCATCGCAAAGACCGCGACTTGATGTCCGGCCGTCTCAAGCGCTTGCGTTAATTCCAGAAAATATTTATCGGCTCCGCCGCGGGGGTAATGATATTGGTTGACTTGTAATATTTTCATAATAAACCTTTATGTTTGAAGAGATTGATATAAACGTCTTGATATTGTGCGGTAATATTTTTTATATCGAATCGTGATATTATTTGCTCTCTGAGTCGTCGCGTTTTTTCTGTTACCGCCGGCGTATTAAGATTCTCGGTTAGCCAGATTATTTTTTCCGCTAAAGCGTCGACATCGCCGGCCGGTACCAGCCAGCCGGTTTCCTCGGTTATGACTTCAGTAATACCGTCCACGGCCGAGGCAATGACCGGCAAGCTACAGAGCCCGGCCTCCAAGAGGACAATACCTTGCCCTTCCCAGAGCGAAGGAAAAACAAAAACGTCTAGCGAACTTAAGAAACTCAGGACGTTAGTGACCGGCCCGACTAATTTTACTTGTGTTTCTAGTTTTTCGTTCTTGATCTGGGCGGTGAGCGCGTTGGCTAAAGGACCGACGCCGCCTATCTTGCATAATAATCTTTGATTGTTTAATTTAGACCAAGCTTTAATTAGTATAGAATGTCCCTTTTGTGGCGCCAAGCGCCCGATAGTACCAAAAGTGATCGTTGTTTTTTGCGAATCCGGTTGCGGTTTTTCTGATTCCACAAAGCTTAAAAATTTAGCGACCTCCAGGCCGTTATAAATAACTTGGATTTTTTGCGGATCGGTCCGGTATCTGGCGATCAGATCCTCTTTGACGGCCTGAGAAACGGCCACTATTTTATCGGCGTAGCGCGCCGTTATGCGTTTCAAGATATTCATGATGAGTTTCTCGTCGCGGTTAACGTTGGTTTCGGTTGAAATAATAATCGGCGTTTTAAGTAGGCGAGCGGCCAAGCGCCCGTAGAGATCGCCGCCGAGCTGGGTATGGACGATTTGCGGTCGGAAGCTTTTCAGGGCTTTAAATAAGCGCCAGAAATTAATCGGGTCAAGTTTGTATTTTTTTTCTAAAATGATGACTGGGATATGCTTGGCCTGCAACTCTTCGGCCCAGGCGCCGCCGCGTTTAAATAGAATAAAAACCGGCTCATAAACGCTGGCATCCAGGTTAATGATTAAATCAGTAAAAAATCTTTCCGCCCCGCCCCTGTCTAAAGACGGCATGACATAGGCAATTTTTATTTTATTGTTATTTTTTGGATTCATGTTTGGTCTCTAAAAGTCTAATGGCCGCCAATGTTAGAATTATCGGCAGCCAGACTCTGCCTTTATAATAAGACGTATTAAATAATTGATAGAATAAACCGCCGCCGCCGGCAATAATTAGCGGCAAGAGCCAAGGATTATTAGTTTGATATTTTTCAAGGGCTTGATAGCCGGTTTTTATTAAATAAATTATTAGGAAGAGCCAGGCGGCTAAACCAAAAAGGCCGTTTTCCGCCAAGATCTTTTGCAAGAAACCGTGTGAATCGATCGGCTCGCCGTATTTGGCGCGAAAACGAACGCTCTCGGCGACCAGATTGATGAATTCCCCGCTGCCATAACCGAGATATGGCCGGTCGTCCAGAGTCTTGAGAGAAATTTCTGTCAGTAACCAGCGATCTTCGGTTGAACTGACGTTATCTTTTTGCAGCTGAGTCATTTTCCAAGCTAAGGGCGACATGATAATTAGGATAATAAAGGCGGCAAAAACAATATGAGCGGTTTGTTGTTTTTTTTGTCCGAGATGATAAGCGATGTAGATTATAATCTGGAGGAAGAGCGTGATCCAGGCGGCGCGGGAAAAAGTTAAGATGATGCCTAGGGCGGTTAGGATAAAAGCAACGTCTAACCAGCGCTTGACCCAGTTGTTTTTGGTTAGGGCTTTTAAGGTCAGAATCAGGAAGGCGCCGACGTTTAAAAATTCGGCGATAAGATTATGATTATCCCCGAAAGGATATATTCCCCACCAAGACAGAGTCTGCAGGCGGAAAAAGCTTTCCTGCCAGTCTTGGCCATAAAGCGAGAGATAGCCGCTCATTAGAACTAACAACGTGCTGGCGACTAGGGCGATAATAGTTTTTTTTAAAATTTTGCCGCTTATAAGTAAGTTATATGGTAAAAATATATAAGCGAAATAAAGGAAGAGGGGCCAGCGGGCCAGGTATTTTAAAGAATAAATAATATCGTCAGACAGAAAGGCTGAGAGTAGACTAATAAGCAGAAAAACAAAAAAAGGCAAAAAAAGCGGCCATTTTAAAGTAATTTTTTGACCAGGGGAAAATAAGGCAAAGAAGAAAAAACGTAGGACAAAAGAGAGTAAAACTAGTAAAGCTAGTCCGTCAATAAAGGGGATATCCATCCCTAGGACATAAAAAGACCAACCCGAGACAGGCAGGAAAAAGGCTATCAGGTATAGTCCGATTTCCGGTCGTAGAGCTAGGCCAGCAATAATCAAGATTAGGGCTAGGATTATAAAAATTATCCACATATCTTAATGATATAATAAAATTATTTAAAAAAATAGGGCTGAATCGAGTCAGCCCATTGTTAGTTGAAAATCGTTTATTTACTAATTACTGCCTCTTTTTTGGCCGGTACAATTTTTATTGTTCCGTTTTTAAAAGTTTTAGTAATTATTGTTTCTCCGCTTTGACCTAGTTCCTGGTCGAATTGCGGATACCATTTAGAATTATCCTGTCCGACGGCGACGTAGACGTCTAGCAGAGCGGCACTGGCGATTCCGAAGTCGATATCTTTTTCTTTGACCTGGAAAATCGTATATGGCCCGGTTTGTTCAGCGTTAGCCATACATTGCCACCAACCGCCGTCTCTCTTTCCACCCAGATAATCGTTAGAGAATCCTTCAGACATCTTGCCATCCACGATGTCTAAAAATTCTAAGCTGAGCTTATTAGTGATTATGATGAAATCAGGTCCCTTAGCTTGACGGATTTTTCTTAAGAACCCGCTCACGCCTTTTGCCCATGACTCATCTAATTTAGCGTCGTCATCGCGACTTCCGCTTCTATCAGCGTCTATTCCCTCTTCTTGGCCTTGGTAGAGCCAAGACCACTTGCCGGAACATTCATCGCCGAAGTAACCGTCCCAGATTTTATCAGATAGAACCTCGGCTAGCAGTCTGTCGGCAATCCAGTCGCTATAAGTCTGTCCGTTATAGCGCGGACAACTGGCGGACATATTGAGCATGTGCATGCCCCGAAAAAAAACAACGTCGTTTCCCTTATTGGTTTTTAGTATCCAATCCGGATATTTTTTGTTGATTTCTGTCATCCAGGCTGTTTGTATAGGGCGACTATTGCCAATATGATAGAATGTTTCCGCGGGGTTGCCGTAACAAATCAGCTTTAGTCTAGGATTTTTTTGCTTGATCAGCTCCAAGACTTTATGATTATTTTTGGCATTTTCCATATCTATTATAAGGATATTAAATTTGGCTAGGACTGCAACGAGAGCCTCGTCAGTTACCGGCGCGGTCCGGTAATTAGCGGTTTTTATTCCTTGGCCGTAGCAAAAAGCCATAGTCAAAAGAATATGGGCGGTAATAAATAGAGTTTTCATGGTTTTCACCTTTTTCCTTGTATTTTTTTATTTTTAAATAACTAATTTATCAAATTTACATAAAACAGTCAGAATTGGCTGACTGTTTAATATATCATCTTTTTAGTTTTTAGTCAATATTTTATTCTTTTCTCAATATCAAGACAACATGTCCCATTAAAGCCCGCCAATTATTTTTTATTAATAGACGGTCATACCAAAGCCCTAGTTTGTCTAGTATCGGAAAATGATAAAGATAGGAATAGGCAGCCGGAAAACGTTTTTCTTCTAATAGTTGTAGGCCGGCTCCTTCCAAACAGCGGATTAAGTTTTTGACGCTCCGGTAGGCGTATTTTATTGGGTAAGCGCTGTCATGATCCGGTTCGCGGAAGAGTTGATGAAAAGAAGTGGGGGTAATTTTTGCTAGTAAAAATTCCGGTGCCTGCGGATTGGATAGGCTCAGTATTATCTGCCCGTTCGGTTTAATTATGCGGGCCATTTCTGCCGCCGCCGCTATCGGCTCGGTAACGTGCTCTAAGACAAAATTAGCGAAAGCAACGTCATAGCTGGCGCTTGGCACCGGCTTAAGATTCTCTAAAGGGCAGACAAAATTCTCTCCGATGAAATCTAGCGATTTATCAGCTACCGTACAATCTCCGATATCGGTTCGGTCACAGATAAATTTTATCTTATCTTGTCTTAAGAAACTTTCTATGACGACGCTATGCGCGGCTCCCAGATTAATAATCCTAATCGGCGCGGTCAGCGATTTTAGAATTTTTTTTAAGACAGCAATCAAATATTTTTCCGCCTCGGTCTGCATAGTTATTTAGCGATGAATTTACGGTCTTGATTCAGATCGGTTTTTAAATCAAGTTGTCCTTGCGGATAATTTATTTTTAAGCTCTCGATTCTATTGCCTGCCTGTTTTTGGACTAAAAGCTGATAAGCGCCAATCTGAGCTTGAGTAAGGATAGCTTGGGGTAGTCGGTAGCGCAGAGTTATTTCACGAGAGCTGCCGGGTTCGACGGTAAAAAAGAAACCAAAACTTGTTTTATCGAGAGTCTTGTCGTCGGTCACGCTGATGTCGGCTGTCGTTTTTTCGACGCCGTCGAGAGAAATCAAACGGCTGCCTAAAGGCGCATAAATCCTCGTGTAACTGCGATAGCGGGTAGTCCGCCAATCGAAACCACCTTCATGACGGTAATTTAATTTGACGGTAGATTCAAGGTTGTCGCCGGTTTCGGTTAAAATATAAGCTAAATTTTTCTTGACGACGACGTCACTTTTGAAAGCGCCCAGGTTAGAATCGATTGCTAGTAGGTAGTCGCTAGTAGTTTTTTCTACTTCCCCGCTCGCTCCGAGAGTTCGCGCTAGATTTTCCCAGGACTCATTAGGGAAATAAACCTGAATATTTTTAGTGGTGATATTATGGTCGATGATCGTAAATAATTCTAGCCAGCGGTCGGCCGGTAGGTTGAGGAGGCTGGCTTTTAATTCCCTGGTAAGCTCGTTAATGATTTCTTTGCGATCCCAAGAAGAGATATTTTGATCTTTATAAGCTACTTCGACGTTGTATTGTAAAAGAGGCTGGAAATTATCAGCGTTATAAGTTGCTCCCCTGACTGTAATCGGACCGACTAAACGGATAAGATCGGCTACCAAGTCCGGCGTAATGGCAACTATTCCGGTAAAAGACGGAGTCGGTTGCTTGATGGCTTCGCTTTCGCCTCTGAATATTTCATCAATTTTTCGCGCGGCAGTCGGCCAGTCCGGCGACCAATTAGCGTCGCGCAGATACCATTTTTCTACTTTTAGATATTTTTTGACCGGAGCCGGCGGTTCCATTTTCCATTGTTCGGTCAGAGAGGCGGGCATATCCAAGTGGTAGCTGTCGTCGCTTTTGAGAGAAATTATTTCTCCGTTTTTATTTTCGAGTATTCCATAAACGCCGATAAATCCGCCGGTCGCCCGCAGCTCGTCGTTATTCTGTAAGATTAAGAGGAAGCGGCTGTCATTAGGATAGCCGGCGAGTGCCGGGAGTAATTTAATGAGTGGTGATAATTTTTCCATTAAGACTGCTGTTTGTCCGAGTTCTGTCTTGATATCGCTGATTTGCCCGTAAATCGGCCAGAGGATGCCGAGGCGATGAATTTTATCAAGATTAATCACCGCTAATTTAAGATTGGCGGTTAAGCCGTTTAATTCCGGCTCGGATTCGTAGATTAATTGCAGAAAACGCGCTTTATCAGCGAGCGGCAAATCAACAAAATTTTGACGACCGGCGCCTTTTTGGATTTGCTCGAGATTGATGACTAAGGGCATTATTCTCTTTAAAGACCGGCTCAGAATTTCCGCGGTTTTCAATAGATACTCTAAATCATTAACTTGGTTGCGGGCTAGAGGAAAATATTTGACGGCGACGTTAGTCCGAGTTTGATCAAGATTCGCCAAGGCTTTAGAAAAATTAGCTTGAGCGGCGGTGGCCCGGTCGAGAGCGACCGGCCAGTTCTTAGCTTGGGCGGCGTTTGCCGCCTGTGTTAATTCTGATTTCCCGGCCAGCCCCTCAGTAGCCGCGGCTTTTAAATTTTTATAGGCGCTACCAAGAGAGATTAAGGTTAAAATTAGTATGGCCAGAGCGATTAAAATCGCGTATTTAAGTAAAATGACGATAACGCGCAGGAAGTTAATGATGTATCTATTCATAATTTAGGGGTTTTATGAATATTATCAAGCAGAACCATGGTTTTCCCTTCCAAGATATTGTATAAGAAGATATCCATAATATCTTCCCGGTAATGGAATTCCCTTTCACTTAAGATCGTGAAGTTTATTTCTCGGCCCAGGTCTTTTTCCAGGCTTTTAATTAATTGTAAAAAGGCGCCGCGGCGCACCGTGCCGACTACCAATAAGTCGGTCTGTGCTTCCGGGTAATTAGTAAAGAGGCCGGTTAAAGCTAAAAATTTTGGCTGGCAAATTTTTTGCAAACCGCTAATAAATTTTTGGCTGAAGAGTATTTGTGCTTTGACAAATAGCGCCTTAATTTCCGGGTACAGGATAAAGTCGGTATTGATATAAAAGTATTTTTTATCAGACTTATCTTTTTTGCCGGTTTTTTCTTCTTTTTTCTCCGGCTGACTCTCTTCACTTATCAAGCCGAATTTGCTTAGGTTATCAAGTTCATGACGCACTGAACTAGGCGTCAGGCCGAGGTCCCGTGCCAGAGATTTTAATTGAAATTTTTTATCGGTAGAGAGTAGGAGAAAATTAAGGAGTTTTACTCGAGAGACAGAACTGAAAATCGCGTCAAGCATATTTCTTTATTTATGAGTTTATAGTATAATATTCGTAAGAAACAGTCAAACCAAAAAACGCCCGATAAAAGGCTATTTTGCTTATGTATAATAAGATCGCTTCGGTTATTTTAAACTCCGCTAAGGCGTCTGGTCTTAGTGATGTTTATGTCGCTCAGCCCGATTCCCTAAAAGAGAATTTGGCCGGTAAAATTTTTATTCTCGCGGAAATTGGCGGCAAGAAAAGTGAAGGTCGAAAGATTTTTGATTTTTTAGTCATGGCCTTAAACGATAATTATTATAACGACGAAAAAATCTTATTTCGCGGTAAGGTCGAGGGGTTGAAAATCGAGAATATTTTTGAGGCCGCTATTACTAAGACCAATAAGAACTTGGTTGATTTTTTAAGCGATGAAAAGATTCGGATGAATCCGGCGGCCACCAATATAACCGTCGGAGTGATTTACGAAGATAAATTACATTTTACAAATTTCGGGCGTAATCGCGCTTTATTGCTTTATCGGCGCGGTGAAGAATATGAAATAATAAATGTCGAGGCTAATGCCGCCGAAGCTTCGGAGGTAGTATCAAATGCGTCGGCGGGATCAGAAGCGGCTAAGACGACTAAGCTTTTTTCTTCAGTCATCAGCGGCGAGGTGCCTTTGAGTTCCTATTTTATTTTTGCCAGTGAAGCGCTACCGGAATATCTATCCGGCAAGGAGATGGTTAATATAGTCACGAAGCTGCCGCCGATTACAGCCGCCGAACAGATTAAAAACGTTTTGGCGAAGATGAATACTTATGTCCCGTTTCTAGGTATTATCATTAAAAATACTGCCGGTTTAGCCGGTTCGGAGAGTAAAGAAGAATTAGAAGAAAATTTATCCGTTACTAGTTCTGCTTCCTCTTTGAATTATACCGAGCAGAAAACGGAACAGATGCTGGCTCCGGCCGGGCTTATTAGTTTTTCTAAAATTTTAAAAGGAGTTAAGCGCCTGGCCAGTCAATTGCAGCCTAAGACCGACTCCGATCGGAAAAAATATCGCAAGAGCGCAGAGAAAGCTGATAAAACCGTCCAGCCGCCTCTTGATCTAGGCCAGATTAAAAGTTTAAATTTAGCCCGAGCCGATTCTTTTCTGATTAAAGAAAAGATATTTTTCAAGAAAAAGCCGGGTTGGTTCGGAGAAAATATTAAAAAAATTTTTCAATCTTCCTTGAATCTTCTAACGCCGGATTTTTGGACGGATCTGGTCGGTCGTTCAAAGACCTGGTTTAAGAGCCTTAATCTTAAAAATCGCTGGCTCTTTATTTCTTTAGGAATAGTCGTTCTGATTTTTATCAGCAGTTTGGTTTTTACTAATTGGTATAAAAAGCGCCAGCTAGCCGAGACGAATTTTAATAATCTAGTGACCGCTATCGAGGAGAAAGAAGATTCTCTAGATTCTCGTTTATTATATAATAATGAATTAGACTCAAACCAGGATCTGCTTGAGGCCCAGTCGTTACTTGTTTCCCTGCCGCGCAAGACTAAAGAGCAAAGGGACGTTTATGATCGCCTGGCGGCGAGATTAACAGCGGCCAGCGAGAAGATCCAGAAAATAGTGCAAGTTACTCAGCCAGAAAAGGTTAATGATTTAAGCGGATTGGGAGTCGCCAATTTAGTGTTTGCTCAAGGCAAGATTTACGCTGCCGGCGGTCAGTCAATTTATGAATTAACGCCGAGTAGCGCCTCTTCGACTAGATTGTTAGTCAAAGACGCTAGTGGTCTGTCTAAACCGATCTTTGACGGTACTTCCCTTTATTATCAGGCTACAAGCGGCATTGCTCAGTTTAATCCGAAGACTAAGGTCGGAAAAGTGTTGAAAGTTTCTGGTTTAAGCTGGGACGGCGTTACTGGTTTTAAGGTTTTTGGCGGAAGTTTATATGTTTTGGCTCCAGGGCAGAATCAGATTTATAAATATAATAAATTTAACGCTAAAAGTGATTGGCTGAAGGAAACGAGCGACTTAGGCCGAGCGACTGATCTCGGTATTGACGGTTCAGTTTATGTTTTAAGGAACGATGGTAGCGTATTGAAATTTTATATAGGAAAAAAAGTTGACTATACTGCCGCCTCCCTATCTCCGGCGATGACTAGCGCAAGTAAACTTATTGTTGGCACTAATTATCTTTATGTGTTCGAGGCCGGCTCTAAGCGGTTGGCAGTCTTAGCTGTCAAAGACGGACATTTAATTAATCAATATGTCGTTGATTCATTACAACAGCCCAAAGACGTGGCTGTTGACGAGGTGGGAAAATTTGCCTACTTCTTGGACGGCGAAGCTATTTATCGGATCGGTCTTAATCAATAGTATTTGGATAAACAAAAAAACACGGAGTGAACCGTGTTTTTTTGTTTTGCTCGTTTTAACTTTTATTTCAAAGTTACCTTAGCTCCCGCTTCTTCCAATTTCTTCTTCATGGCTTCGGCTTCGGCTTTCTTGACGCCTTCTTTTAATACTTTCGGAGCGGCATCAACTAAATCTTTAGCTTCTTTGAGTCCCATTTCGGTTAACTCGCGGACGGCTTTAATAACGCCAATCTTGTTAGCGCCAGCTTCGGTGATTTCGACGTCGAAGTTATCTTTCTCTTCGACCGCGGCACCGGCTCCCGCCGCCGGAGCCATCATCATGGCCGGAGCAGAAGCGCTAACACCAAATTTTTCTTCTAAGATTTTAACGAGTTCCGCTAAATCCAGAACGCTCATCTTTTCGATGTCGCCGACTAATTTTTCAAATTTAGCCGGAACGACGACATTTTTTTCTTCCATACTTTTAAAATTAAATTATATTAATTAGATAATTATTTTTTTTCTTCGATCGCTTTCAAGACATTGACCAGATTGCGCAGATTACCGGCTAGCGCATTAACGAAACCGGAAATCGGCGCGTTCAAAGAACCGACCAGTTTCGCGTATAATTCGGTTTTACTCGGTAAAGCCGATAAATTTTCGACTTCTTTTTTAGACAGGAGTTTCCCCTCTAAAATACCGCCTAAAAAGAAAATTTTTCCTTCCTTATCTTTATCTTTGCGAAAATTTCCTAGGATCTTGGCGGGAGCGACTTCATCCTCATAAGAGAAGATGGTGGCGACTTTGCCGTCAAAATCACGGACATTAATATCTAGCTTATTGTCTTGTAGGGCGCGGTTTAATAGAGTTTTTTTCGCCACGTAATATTCACTGTTTTCCGCTCTTAATTTAGTGCGTAAATTTTCGTTATCTTTAACACCCAGGGCGTTGAAACCAGCAAAAACCATCGATTTCGCTTTTTTTATTTTCTCGCTCAAAGTACGAGAAATTTCTCCTTTTTGAATTTTACTTTTTGGCATATGCTATATATTTTATTATAAAAAAATCTGTGTTAACACAGACTAGAGATTAGGCTAAAAATAGCCTTTTTATTACCTCGGCGAGACTTATAGGCGTTTTTGCACCAAGCTGGCTGTCTGTGGTTAATATTTGATTGTATTCTTATATTAGCAGATTCTTAGAGTTTGTCAAGCGATTGTTTGTCATTTCGTAGTTGTATCGACAGAATATTATTATTTGTGTTTTAATTAGTCCATAATGAAAAGTATTTAAATAGTACATTTAAAAATTAATTCAACCAATTAGGTGCCGAATTGAATCACATCTGAAAACCGTTTGTTTAAAAAACGGTACTAGAAGGCGGACCGTCCTCGGAATTAATAGGGGGCGGTTTTTTATTTAGTTTTTTTAAATAGAGTTGAGCCTCTTTTGCGCCCATAATTGGCGAAGCGATGAGCCTCTTCCCTGACTTTTAATAAGGTCGGTTTTATATTGTTGGCTAAGTCGCGTAACGGTTTTTTTGCACCTATTGTAAAGACTAACTTGTCGCCGCCGAATTTAGAAATGCCGATGAGCGGCAGACTGAGATTGTTTTTTTGCAAGACGCGGGAGAGGAAACTTATTTGCGGCGCCCCGCCGTCGATCATAATTAAATCCGGAGTCGACCATTCGGAATGCTTAAAACGTCGCACCAGAATCTCGGCCAGCGCCCTTTCGTCGTCGCCAGCGGGGGCTTCCTTTATCTTAAAGAGGCGGTACTGATTTTTGGCTGCCGCGCCGTTTTCAAAAACAACCATTGAACCATAACTTTCCTTGCCGGTTAAGTGGGAAATATCATAACCTTCGATACGGTTAATCTTCACTTCGGTTAAATTATCGTCGCGCGTTAAAAGCGAAACGTCTTGCAGATGCTTAAGCGCCTTAATTTTATCGGGATTGTCTTTTTTTAATTTATCAAGCAAACGTTTCTTTTCACCGCTTAAGAGTAGAATTATATTATTGATATTTTTTTGATAATCTCGACTCGTGATCGCGCCGATACAGGCGCCGGGGCATAGGCCGATCTGGTAGTCAAAACAAGCCCGGCCGCTTTTTACGGCACAGGTGCTATAAGGAAAAATGCGCCGGATTAGCCGGAGTGCAGTTTGCAGAAGATAGAAGGACTGATAGGGGCCAAAAATTTTTGCCCGAGAAGGGGGAAATTTTTTTAAGTCAGTGCCGCGGACGATAAGCGGTTTTGGGTAGGGGGTTTTCGGGATAACCACATAGATGAAAGACCGATCATCCCGATCAACGATATTATATTTAGGCCAATATTTTTTAATGTTTTTCGCTTCTAAAATTATTGCTTCTAAAAGTGTCTCGGTCGTTTCATATTTAAGGTCAGCGGCCGCCTCAACCATTTCCGCTATGCGCGGATCGATATTCTTTTGAAAATATTGGCTGAGGCGCACTTTTAAGCTCGTCGCCCGGCCGACATATAAAACTTGGCCGGCCTTATCTTGCCAGGAATAGACACCCGGTTGCTTTGGGATAGTTTTTAATTTATTTTTTAATTTTAAATTCATAAAGATAAGTGGCCAGGTCGATTTTCCCTTGTCTAATAATTACCCCTTCCTTTTTCAGTAGGGCTATTTTTTTCTTGGTGCCGCTCGCGAATCCGCCGACTTCCCCGTTACTTTTGATAACCCGATGGCATGGCACCTGAGGCGCATAAGGATTTTTATGCAAAGCATTGCCGATGGCGCGACTGGCGCCAGGAATTTTTAAAGTACGCGCTAGCGCGCGATAAGTAGAAACGCGGCCGACCGGAATTTTGGCGGTTAAGTCATAGACTCGTTGGCTAAAGGTGCTTTTCATAGTTCAAATTTATAATCTAATGACTGATCAGACTGATGGCTAGACTGGAAAAGACGGCCAGCGCCGCTCCGACGTATTGGATTTTTTTTATTTTTTCTCGGTTGGCGAGTACGCCGAGCAGTAGGGCAATAACTATATAGCTTTCGGTAATGGCGATAGTAATCGTTAATTTTTCCTGCGCGACGGCGTAAACGTAGGCCAACCAGGCGCCGAGGTCAATAATTACCATGGCCAGAATTAAGCGTCCATGTTGGCGACTGTGCTCGAGAAAATTACTGAGCCGTCGCCGACTGATATGACTGAAGCAAATCAGGCCGCAGACTAGCCAGGGCAACCAAATTGCCAGCAAAGGACTAATGCTTTTTGCTTGAGCGGCTGTATAGAAGTTAACGATGGCGATAATTACACCAGACAGCAGGGCAAGAAGCGCACCCTTTTCTAAAAAATCTTTTTTCTGTATTTTTTCAAAATTTATGGAAATTAAGATGACCCCGATAAATAAGAGGATGATTAAGATAATTTGCGTAGGGCTGAGAATCTCTTGAAAAAAGATTAGACCGAAGATAATTGTTAGCGGCAATTCGATCGATAAGATAGTTTCCACGACCGAAAGTTTACCTATTTTTAGCGCTTTAAAATGAATAAAACCGCTGGCAAAATTAATACACCCTAAGACGATTAGGAAAAATATTTGTTTAATATTGAGATATTTGAGATCATCTAGAACAAGCGGCGTCAGGATAACAGAACTGAATAGGGTGATCCAGTATAAAGTTTCTAGTTCCCCTATCTTTTTTATAGTTCTTTGGATTAAAAAATCTCCGACTCCCCAGCCGATCATCGCCCCGAATGCTAAAATAATGGGCCAGTTCATGTTATTTTAAATATTCTTTTAAATATTGCCCGGTTACGCTTTTCGGCTCGCGTGCGATGTCTTCCGGTTGGCCGCTCGCAACGAGGCGACCGCCCTCTTCCCCGCCGTCGGGACCAAGATCGACGATAAAATCCATCGCTTTTAACATATGCATATTATGTTCGATGACCAGGACAGAGTTCCCTTTCTCAACTAATTTATTCAAGACCGAAAGTAGCATATCGATGTCGTGATAATGCAGACCGGTTGTCGGCTCGTCCAAAAGATATAGTGTCCGTTTACCTAAAGTATGAGTTAATTCTTTGGCAATTTTAATGCGCTGCGCTTCGCCGCCGGAAAGGGTTGTCGCGCTTTGGCCGATTTTTAAATAACCCAGGCCGACCGAAGCGAGGATCTTTAATTTATCGGTAATTAGATAGTTGCCTTCGAAATGGAGAATCGCTTCATCGATAGTTAGATCAAGAATTTCGGCAATATTTTTTCCTTTGTATTTTACTTGCAAGGTTTCCCGGTTAAAGCGCTTGCCGCGGCAGACTTCACATTCGACAAGAACTGGGGGCAGAAAGTGCATCTCGATCAGGTTGGCCCCCGCCCCTTCACAGGCCTCACAGCGGCCGCCTGGACGATTAAAGGAAAAGCGACCAATAGAATAGCCTCTTTCCCGCGATTCTGGCAAAGAAGCGAAGAAATCTCGAATGGGCGTAAAGATACCGGTATAAGTCGCCGGATTAGAGCGCGGCGTACGGCCGATGGGCGATTGATTAATTATTATTACCCGGTTGATATATTCGGTTCCCTTTAGCTCTTTAGCATATTCTAATTTAGTTTTGCCTGGATGGTTTTTAAGGTAGGAAATGTTGCGATAGATGACTTCATATAAGAGCGATGATTTACCGCTGCCGCTAACGCCGCTAACGCCGACCAGGCGACCGAGAGGGATATCGACATTGATATTTTTTAGATTATTGGCATAAGCGCCGCGAATTTTCAAAGAGCCATGATTTTGCTCGCGTCTTTTTTCCGGTAAGCTAATTTCTTTCTGGCCGCTGAGATATTGCAGGGTTAAAGACTTTTGTTTGGCTATTTTATTTTTTTTATCATCCAAGAGATCTTTGGTTTCGCCGAGCGCGACTATTTCTCCGCCATGCGTGCCGGCTAGCGGTCCGAGATCGACTAAATAATCAGATTGTAAAATTGTTCTTTCGTCGTGTTCGACAATAATCACAGTATTATTTTTATCGCGTAATTTTTTCAGAGTTTCGATTAGGCGTTCGGTATCTCGTTCATGCAAACCGATCGTCGGTTCGTCAAGCACATAAAGCGTCCGGGATAAGTGCGAACCGATTTGTGAAGATAATCTAATGCGTTGTGCTTCCCCGCCCGATAAAGTTTCCGCCTCTCGTTCTAAAGAAATGTAATGTAGACCGACTTTTAATAAAAATTCTAGACGGCTAATAATCTGGACGACGACATTTTCGGCGATTGCTCTTTGTCTTTTGGTCATTTTTTCGTAATAGCGGTTAAAAAATTCCAGAGACTTGCTAATTGATAGCTTAGCGACTTCAGCGATATTTTTATTATTGATTCGCACCGCCAGCGCTTCTGGTCGCAAGCGTTCGCCGGTACAAACCGCACATTTTTTGTCGGAGAAAAAATCCGTTCGACCCAAGCCGCTACATTCCGGACAGGCGCCGTGCGGTGAATTGAAAGAAAAAAGTCGCGGTTCTACCTCCGGGAAGGAAAAATTATCATTCGGACAGGTCCAATTAGCCGACAGGAGAAACTCCTGGCTTTTATATTGAGCAATAACGAGTCCCTTGCTATAATCTAAAGAATTTTCAATAGCTTCAAAAAGACGGGTTTCATCACTGAGTAAAACTTTATCAATCACGATCTCAATATCGTGTTTCTGTTTCGGCGCTAATTTTACTTGATCGCGCAGCGAATGGACTTTGCCGTCTATCCGAGATTCGCTATAACCGAGACCGAGATAATTATATAGCAGTTGATAATACTCGCCCTTGCGATCACGTACGACCGGCGCCAAGATAGTTACATATTCCTCTTTCTGATCTTTCCCGCGGTTAATAACAATATCAACCATCTCTTCGACGGTTAATTTTTCGATCTTAGTATTACAGAGCGGGCAATATACCTCGCCGACGCGGGCATAGAGGACGCGCAAGTAGTCATAGATATCGGTTAGCGTGCCGACGGTCGAGCGCGGATTATGCTATAAGGCTTTTTGGTCGATGGAAATCGACGGCGCTAAACCGATTATCTCGTCGACGTCGGCAGGTTTTTTTTGTCCCAGAAATTGGCGCATATAAGGCGAGAGGGATTCGACATATTGCCTTTGGCCTTCGGCAAAAATTGTATCAAAAGCCAGAGACGACTTACCGCTGCCGCTCACGCCGGT
>Ga0172374_1001434_pt1 | contig 15906 bp, 18 predicted proteins | sample LakKiv3m_FD_114536 | JGI IMG/M metagenome (GOLD analysis project Ga0172374, IMG submission 114536) | Freshwater microbial communities from Kabuno Bay, South-Kivu, Congo - kab_092012_10.3m | ecosystem: Environmental > Aquatic > Freshwater > Lake | place: Democratic Republic of the Congo... | reverse complement strand
TCATCGTCATCATGGCGCTCGGCGTCAAGCGCGGCATCGGCCGCGCGAACACGCTTCTGCTGCCGCTGCTGACCCTCATGTTCATCGTCCTCGTCGTCCAGTCCGTGTTCCTCCCGGGCGCACTCGACGGGCTCAACGCGTTCTTCACGCCGAACTGGGAGGCTCTGGCGGACCCGGCGGTCTGGGCCTCGGCATACGGCCACATCTTCTTCTCACTGTCGGTCGCGTTCGGCATCATGGTGACCTACTCGTCGTATCTGAAGCGCAAGACCGACCTCACCGGCTCGGGCCTCGTGGTCGCGTTCGCGAACTCCGGCTTCGAGATCCTCGCTGGGATCGGCGTCTTCGCTGCGCTCGGCTTCATGGCGCAGGCGCAGTCGGCGCAGGTGTCGGATGTCGCATCCGCCGGCATCGGCCTGGCATTCGTCGCCTTCCCGACGATCGTCTCGCAGGCCACCGGCGGCTCGATCATCGGAGTGCTCTTCTTCGGCGCGCTGGTGTTCGCGGGCCTGACATCCCTCATCTCGGTCATCGAGGTGATCGTCGCAGCCCTGCAGGACAAGCTCGGCTGGGGTCGCGTGCGCACCACGCTCACCGTGACGATCCCGCTCGCGGTGATCTCGGTGGCGCTGTTCTCGACGACGACCGCGCTCGCGGTGCTCGACACGGCGGATGCCTTCGTCAACGCCTTCGGGATCATGGCCGTCGCGTTCGTGGCCGTCGTGGTCGTGTCGTGGATCCTGCACAAGCTGCCGGTGCTGCAGGAGCACCTCAACCGCCGCTCCAGCTTCCGCACCGGGCTCATCTGGAAGCTGCTGGTCGGGGTCCTCGCCCCGATCGTGCTGGGCTATCTGCTCATCACCGAGCTGATCGCCAAGATCGCCGAGCCGTACGGCGGGTACCCGGTCTGGTTCGTCGGCGTCTTCGGATGGGGGATGGCGATCGGCCTCGTGGTGGTCGGCATCCTGCTGTCGCTGCTGCCGTGGAGCGGTCGATCGCATGCCAAGGACGACCCGGAGTACGACCGATTCCTCGAGATCGAGGAGTACAACCCCGATCCCGAGACCGCATCCATCCCGACTGCGGGCGAGCCGACCGCGGGGACCGCCGAGAAGGGAGCACGAGCATGACCGCCGGAGCGATCGCGTTCATGGTCATCGCGATGGTCACGGTGTGGGGCGGCCTCGTCGCCGCGATCGTGAACCTCGTGCGTCACCCCGAAGAGGCAGAGAGCGAGCCGGCGCCGCCGGTCGAGCTCTGACCTCGGATCAGCGCAGGCTCTGCGCGAGTCCGACGAGGATGTCCTCCGGGCCTCTGACGTAGCAGAGCCGGTACACGTCCTCGTACTGCACGACCTCGGTGCTGACCAGGCGCGTTCCGTGCTTCTCCAGCCTGGCGAGCGTGTCGTCGATGTCGTCGAACTCGAACATCACCCGCAGGTAGCCCAGCGCGTTCACCGGAGCGCTGCGGTGGTCCTCGATGATCTCCGGCGCGACGAACTGCGAGAGCTCGACCCGCCCATGGCCGTCCGGGGTGCGCATCATGGCGACCTCGACGCTCTGGTCGCCGAGACCGGTGCACCGCCCCGCCCACTCGCCCTCGGCTATGGCACGGCCCTCGAGCTCGAGTCCGAGCTCCTCGAAGAACGCGACCATGGGGGTCAGGTCCTGTACGACGATGCCGATGTTGTCCATGCGCGTCGCCATCGGTCAGCCCAGTTTCTCGCCGGCGAGGTGCCGGGCGAAGTTCGTGAGCGCCTCGTCCCAGCCGTCGTAGACGAATCCGTCGCCGGGCTTTCCCTCGAACCCGCGCAGATGGAAGAGGAGTTCGGTGCGCTCGCCGCCTTGAGGTGTCAGGGTGAGCGCGATCACCGGGGTGCCCTCGACGACGGCATCCGGGTCGCCCCAGGTGAAGACGAGGCGGTCGATCGGCGACACCTCGAGGTACTCGCCCCCGGTCGGGAACTGCTCGCCGGTCTCGTCATTCGTCATCGTGTATCGATACCGTCCGCCCACGCGCACGTCGAACGACACGCTGCCCACGGACACCCCCATCGGATGCAGCCATCGGGCGAGCTCCGCTTCCTCCGTCCACGCCGCCCACACGAGTTCGCGGGGTGCATCGAAGACGCGGGTGATGGAGAACTGCGGAGCGTCCGCGGTCGTCGTGTCTGTGCTGGTCATGATCCTGCCTCCTGAGCGTCGTCGTTCTTCGGTCTGGTCTTCATGGTCTGCAGGTGCGCATCGAGGGCGTCGAGGCGCTGGTTCCAGTGACGGCGATGCTGCTCGACCCACGTCGCCGCCTCGTCGAGGGGTTCGGCCTGCATCGAGAGCGTCCGCCATTGCGCCTGCGTCGTTCGTGCGACGAGCCCGGCGCGTTCGAGCACCTTCAGGTGCTGCGATATCGCCGGGGCGCTCATCGGGAAGGGGGCGGCCACCTCGCCGACCGTCGCCGGTCCCTGCGCAAGTGTCGAGAGGATCGCGCGCCGCGTCGGATCGGCGAGCGCCGAGAACACGAGGCTCAGGGAATCCATTGCAGGCATTTCGTGATCTCCTTAATTAAGACAAATCCTAAATAATCACGATGAGATCGTCGTGTCAAGGCCTCTTCCGCGGGCGCGCATTCCGGCGCACACTGGTGTCGTCACCGCCGCCACGTGCGGTGACGACACCGAACGCGAGGAGATCTCCATGTCGTACAAGGTCGGTTACTTCGTCGGAAGCCTGTCGTCCACCTCGATCAACCGGGTGCTGTCGGAGGCCCTGATCCGGGTCGCGCCCGACGACCTCGAGTTCACCGAGATTCCGATCGGGAACCTGCCGCTGTACAGCCCCGACCACGACGCTGACTACCCGGCCGAGGCCAGAGCGCTCAAGACCGCCATCGAGTCCAGCGACGCCGTGCTGTTCGTCACGCCGGAGTACAACAGGTCGATCCCCGGTGCTCTCAAGAACGCGATCGACTGGGCGTCGAGGCCCTGGGGTCAGAACTCCTTCGATCACCTGCCCGCGGCCGTCATCGGCGCATCCATCGGTGTCATCGGCACTGCTGTCGCGCAGCAGAGCCTGCGGGCCGTGCTCTCGTTCTGCAACGCGCGTCAGATGACGGCGCCGGAGGCGTACATCCACTTCACCGCGGACGTCTTCCACGACGACGGCACCGTCACCAGGCCCGAGACCGAGGAGTTCCTCCGCGGCTACATGGCAGAGTTCCGCGAGCACATCGCCCGCGTCCTGACGGTGCTGCCCCGCCCGTGACGCCTCAGGTGAGGATCACCAGCTCGCGCGTCGACCGGGTCATCGCGACGTAGCGGTCGACCGCGCCCTCCACTCCCGTGCCGAAGCGCTCGGGGTGCACGAGCACGACGAGGTCGAACTCGAGGCCCTTGGCCGTCTCGGGGGTGAGGGAGCGCACGCGCTCGGTCGCCGCGAAGCCGGCCTCGCCGATCACGACCGCTGTGCCCTCGTCGTTCGCGGCGAGCCAAGCGCCGACGATCGCATCGCGGTCGCGCACCGACGCGCGGCGGACCGGGATGCCGCTCGAACGCACCGAGGTGGGAACGTTCGCGTCCGGAAGCTCGGCGCGGATCACGGGAGCGGCCTCGGCCATGATCTCTTCGGGCGTGCGGTAGTTCACCGTCAGCGAGGACACGCGCACGTCGCGCAGGCCCGCGTCGGTCATCCGCTCCTCCCATGTGCGGGTGAAGCCGTGCCGCGCCTGGGCGCGATCGCCGACCACGGTGAAGCTGCGCGACGGGCACCGGGCGATGAGCATCCGCCACTGCGCGTCGGTGAGCTCCTGCGCCTCGTCGACGATGATGTGCGCGAACGGCCCGGACAGGGCGTCGTGGGCGAGCGTGGGCAGGGCATCGTCGTCATCGAGGCTGTTCAGCACGTCCTCGCCGCGCAGGATCGACATGAGTCCGAGGTCGTCGTCCGATGACGCCATCAGGTAGTCGGCGACGTCGGAGCGGTAGTCGCGCTCCGCCGCGCGCACGCGTTCGCGCTCGCGACGGACGCGCCAGGCATCAGGGTCGCCGACCGCGCGGCGCGCGGCATCGAGGAGCGGCAGATCGGATGCCGTCCACGACGTCGCCTCCGTACGCTGCAGCATCCGCACCGCGTCGTCCGTGAGCCACGGTGCGCACCGCCGCAGGAATCCGGGGTTGCTCCACAGCGCCGCGACGAGGGCCGCCGGGTCGAGCAGCGGCCACGCACGGTTGAACGCTCCGGTCAGCGCCTCGCTCTGCGCGAGGGCTCGCCGCAGCTGCGCGCCCGGGATGCGTCCGCGCAGCCGGTCGGCGATGATGTCGACGAGCGCCTCCCAGATCTCGTCGCGGGCCTCGTTGTGCGGGGCACCGGTGTCAGTCGAGAAAGCCTCCTCCCATTCCGTCTCGCTCACTCGCAGGTCGGTCCACGGCGTCTCCACGACGATGCCGCGCTCCGGCGGGCGTTCATACAGCCGCACCGCTGTGGCGACGGCGTCGACGAGGCGGGCGTCGGCCTTGATCCGGGCGATCGCAGGGTCGGGCTCCGGCGCGGCGTCCCGTCCCTCCGGCACCAGGTCGTCCAGCGTGCACGTCTGCACGCGGTCCTCGCCGAGGCTCGGCAGCACGTCGTCGACGTACGCGAGGTACGGCTGGGACGGGCCGACGACGAGCACGCCGCCGCCGCTGCCGCGTGCGATGCGCGTATCCGAGTAGAGCAAGTAGGCGGCGCGGTGCAGGGCGACGACCGTCTTGCCCGTGCCGGGGCCGCCGTCGACGACGAGGGTTCCGGAGGAGCCGGCGCGGATGATCGCGTCCTGATCCGCCTGGATCGTCGCCAGCACATCGCGCATCCGAGGGGACCTCGAGGACCCCAGGCTCGCGATGAAAGACGACTGATCGTCGAGCGCGCCACCCGCTTCGAGAGCATCGGCGGTGAACGCCTCGTCCCAGTAATCGCTGACCATGCCGCTCTTCCATCGGTAACGGCGGCGGCTGACCAGTCCCATCGGGGCGGCGAGGGTCGCGCCGAAGAACGGCTCGGCTGCGGGCGCGCGCCAGTCGACGAGCAGCTGGCGTCCGTCGGGGCCCGCGAGGCCGAGGCGGCCGATGTAGACGTGGTCGCCGTCATCGGTCACCATGCGTCCGAGGCACATGTCGATGCCGTAGCGGCGCAGCATCGTCAGACGGGCGCCCAGGCGATGGATCTCGAGGTCGCGTTCGACGGCGGCGCCGCCGACCCCGCTCGGCGCGGCGAGCGCCCGATCGAGCCGGGCGGATGCCGCGGCGACGTCCTCGCGCAGTGTCTCGGCGATGGCGGAGAACTGCTCGTCGTCACGGGCGGTGAGCGCGGGGTCGGCCTTGTGGGCGAGGCCGTGAGAGAGGTGGAAGGCGGTGAGGGAAGGCTGGTTCACGGGGCTCCGATTCCGGCGCGCATCTGCGGTTCTCGTTGCGCACGATCGACAAGTATGCGCCCCCGAGGGGCCCTTGCCGCAAGCCCCCGCCCGGCCAGTAGACTGGAAGTGCGGGAAGATGGAGGCATGGCTTCCCCCACCCCGCAGACGCAGCGCAATGCGCTTGCTCCAGGGCTCCTCGCCGCGATCGCCCTTTTCCTGTCTCCGCTGTTCACCGGAGACAACGTCGTCGCGACGATCATCTTCTACCTCGTCCCGATCCTCGCGCTGATCGTCGCGTGGTTCGCCTGGCAGGCGCGGCAGTGGTGGTGGACGATCGTGTTCGTCGCGATCGCCGTGATCTGGAACCCGGTGTTCCCGTTCGGGTTCAGCGGTCAGGTGTGGACGGCCGCGCAGTTCGTCGCGGCGCTCCTGTTCATCGCCGCGGGCGTGCTCGTCAAGAACGAGCGCGCTGCGGCCTAGCGCGCTGCGCATCCGTCGCGACCGTGCGCGAGCCGGCGATGACGTGGCACACGATCGGGATCACGCGTAGCGTGCCGGTATGGACGATCACCGACCCGACCCTGCAGAAGAGAGCCGCCCCGAGGCGACAGCCGAGAGCGTGGTTGACGCCAGGGAGAGTGCGCCGCTGGGAGGCGACGAGACCACCGAGAAACAGCTGGATGCCGACATCGAGGTCGAGGAGGACATGCTGAAGTCTCTCGATCCCGATGACAACCCCGCCTGAGCTGTCCCGGGCCCCGGGTTGCTCGGCAGGTGAGATCCTTGAAGGATGAGTTCTCCTGACGCCCTCACGGATGCCGAGGTCCTCCGCATCCGCGAGGACTTCCCGATCCTGCACACCGAGGTGAACGGGCATCCGCTCGTCTACCTCGACTCCGGGGCGACCTCGCAGCGTCCGCTCGTCGTGCTCGACGCCGAACGCGACTTCGCGACGACGCTGAACTCCGCCGTGCACCGCGGCGCGCACACGCTCGCCGCAGAGGCGACAGAGTCCTTCGAAGACGCGCGGGGCGCGCTCGCGCGCTTCGTCGGAGCGGCCGACGACGAGATCGTCTGGACCTCGAACGCCACCGAGGCCGTGAACCTCGTCGCGTACGCGTTCTCGAACGCGGCAGCGGGCCGAGGCGGTGCGGATGCCGCGCGATTCCGCCTCGGAGAGGGCGACGAGATCGTCACGACCGAGATGGAGCACCACGCGAACCTCATCCCGTGGCAGGAGCTCGCCGCCCGCACTGGCGCGACGCTGCGGGTCATCCCGCTCGATGACGACGGCGCACTCCGTCTCGACGAACTCGAGACGCACATCACCGAACGCGCGAAGATCGTCGCGTTCACCCATGTGTCCAACGTGCTCGGCGTGATCAACCCCGTCGCCGCTCTCGTCGAGCGCGCTCGCGCCGTCGGTGCGCTCGTCCTGCTCGACGCGTGCCAGTCGGCGCCGCACCTGCCGCTGGACGTGAAGCAGCTCGATGTCGACTTCGCCGTGCTCTCCGGTCACAAGATGCTCGGCCCCACCGGCATCGGCGCCCTCTACGGTCGCCGAGAGCTGCTCGCCGCGATGCCCCCGTTCCTCACCGGCGGGTCGATGATCACGACGGTCACGACGACCGAGGCGGAGTACCTTCCGCCCCCGCAGCGCTTCGAGGCGGGGACGCAGCGCGTGTCGCAAGCCGTCGCGCTCGCCGCCGCCGTGCGCTACCTCGACGAGGTCGGGATGCCGCGGATCGCCGCCCATGAGGAGATCCTCGGGCGCCGGCTCGTCGACGGGCTCGCCGCTATCGACGGCGTCCGCGTCCTCGGCGCGAGCATCGACCTGCCGCGGGTGGGGCTGGCCAGCTTTGACATCCCCGGCATCCACTCGCACGACGTCGGCCAGTTCCTCGACGACCGCGGCATCGCCGTGCGCGTCGGCCATCACTGCGCCCAGCCGCTGCACCGCCGGCTCGGCGTCACGTCGTCCACGAGGGCGAGCACCTACCTCTACTCGACCGAGGCCGAGGTCGACGCGTTCCTCGACGGCGTCGCCGCGACCATCGGCTTCTTCCTCGGCGGCGTCGCCGCCACTCGCGACATCGGAGTGCGCTCATGACCTCCAGCGACCTGCAGAACCTGTATCAGGAGCTGATCCTCGACCACTCGCGCACCCCGCACGGCTTCGGGCTGCGCGATGAGGTCACGGCCCAGTCCCACCAGCTCAACCCCACCTGCGGCGACGAGATCACCCTGCAGGTCCATCCAGGGCCGGACGGCACGATCGAGGCGATCGCGTGGGAGGGGCACGGCTGCGCGATCTCGCAGGCCTCGGCCTCGCTGTTCGCCGACCTCGTCGAGGGCATGACGGTTCCCGAGATCCAGCAGCGCATCGACGTGTTCCGCGAGGCGATGCGGTCGCGCGGAAAGATCGAGCCCGACGAGGAGCTCCTCGGCGATGCCGCGGCCCTCGGCAGCGTCTCGCGCTACGTCGCTCGGGTGAAGTGCGCGATGCTCGCGTGGGTGGCCGCCGAGGATGCTCTGCGCAAGCTCGGCTGACGGAATAACATCGCACCGAGGGCGTTGCACCACCGCATGACAACACTCGGAATCATCGGTGCAGGACACATCGGCAGCCAGGTCGCCCGCGTCGCGGTCGCGAACGGATACGACGTCGTGATCGCGAACTCGCGAGGCCCTGAGACGCTCGGCGACCTCGTCGCGGAGCTCGGACCGAAGGCTCGCGCCGCTACGCCCGTCGAGGCGGGTGAGGCCGGTGACGTCGTCGTCGTGACGGTGCCGCTGCACGCCCTGTCGCAGGTGCCCGTCGAGCCGCTCGCCGGCAAGATCGTGCTCGACACCAACAACTACTACTTCGAGCGCGACGGGCACATCGACGCCCTCGATGCGGGTGAGACCACGACCTCGCAGATGCTGCAGGAGCACCTGCCGAGCTCGAAGGTCGTGAAGGCGTTCAACCACATCCGCTCCGGCGAGATCACCACCGACGGCATGCCCGCCGGTACGGAGAACCGCCGCGCGCTCGCGATCTCCAGCGACTCCGACGATGCCGCTGCGTTCGCGACGAGGTTCTACGACGAGATCGGCTTCGACACCGTCAACGTCGGTCCTCTGAGCGAGTCCTGGCGGGTCGAGCGCGACCGCCCGGCGTACGTCGTGCGGCAGAACGCCGTCGAGCTCACCGAGAACCTCGCGAAGGCGAACCGTATGCCCTGATCGAGCACCGTGGCGCTGCGGCGCTGGCCGGTTCTCCGCCGCCGCGGCAGCGTCGCCGGTATACCACTTGCTGTGCGATTACCCCGTTGAGTGGCAGAATCGCTCGAATGGGGGAGAAATCTGGGGAATTGGAGTCGGCACGCGTCGCGCGTGTGCTGCGGGATGACATCGTGCTGGGGCGGCGCAAACCGGGGTCCCGGCTCGTCGAGCGCGACATCGCCGCCGAGTTGAACGTCTCCCGGCTTCCCGTCCGGGAGGCCATCCGCGCACTCGTCACCGAGGGGATCGTGGTGTCGCGTCCGCGCACCTGGGCGGTGGTACGTGAGTACACCCGGGACGACGTCCGCGAGTTCGCCGAGGTGCGCGCACCGTTGGAGACGATGCTCTTCACCTACGCCGCCGAGCGTCATGACGAGTCCGGTCTCGCAGGGCTCCTGCGGGTGCTGGAGCGCGAGGAGCAGGCCGCGCGCGACGGCGACCTGCTGGCGGCGCAGAACGCGGCGGTCGACTTCCACGCCTACATGACCGTCCTCGCGCGCAACGCCGTGCTCGTCGAGCTGGTGGGCGTGTTCGGCACGCGCCTGAAGTGGATCTTCGGCCTGTACGAGGAGCCCGACACGATGGCCGTGTCGCATCGTGAGCTGTACACGGCGATCGCGTCCCGTGACGTCGAGCTGGTGCGCAGCCTCGTGGCCGATCATCTCGCCGAGGGATTCGCGGCGGCCGAGCGCCGCTTCGGGCTGCCGGACGAGGCAGCCGCGGGCTGAGGTCTCGGCTCAGCGCACCGGCGTCGTCGTATCGGTGGCATCGCGCAGCTGACCGCGCATCGCCCGCCAATAGCCCGAGGGCGCCGCCCGCACGATGAGATCGATCAGTCGCGCCTCGCGGCCGACCATGGTCCTCGCGCTGCGCAGCTCGGTCGCGCGGATGATCCGCGCAGCGGCATCTGCGGGTTCGGTGTGGTACATCGCGGCCTGCGCCGACGCCGCACGCGCCGCGACCGCCGGGTCGATTGCAGCGGCGTACCGGCCGTGCAGGATGATGCCGGTCCGCACGCCCGCCGGGTAGACGGCGCCGACCGTGACCGGGCTGCCCTCGAGCTCGTGCCGGAGCGCCTCCGAGAACCCTCGAACGGCGAACTTGCTCATCGCGTAGGGGATGCGCCCGGCGGGAGCGGCGAGGGCGTACACGCTCGCGAGATGCGTGACGTGCGCGGCCGGCTGCGCGCGCAGCGCCGGCAGCAGGGCCTGGGTGATCGACACCGTGCCCCAGAGATTGACGTCGAGGAGCCAGCGCATCTCGTCCATGGTGAGCTGCTCGATGCTGCCGAGCATCGACGACCCCGCGCACGTGATCAGGGCGTTGATGCGCGGATGCGCCGCGATGATCTGCGTCGCGGCATCCGCCACGGCGGCGTCCTCGCTCAGGTCGACCACATGCGTCGTGATGCGGCCGGGAAGGCTGCCTGCGAGGGATGCCAGCGCCTCGGCGTCGCGGTCGATCAGTGCGAGATCGACGCGTGCCGCCGCGAGCAGGCGCGCGATCTCTGCGCCCATTCCGCTGGCGGCGCCGGTGATCACGGTCGTGTTTCCGGCCAGGGTCAGCCGTCGCATCGCATCCTCCTCCAGCACTCGGGTCGTGCCGTTCGCGTCATTGCAGGTGGGGAGAACCTGTCCGTTCTATTCTGGCCGACACCGGCGTCGGTGGGTGACGATACGATCGGGAGAGGAGGTCGGGGTGGGAAAGACTGCGGATGCCATCGCCGAGGGCGTCGCGATCGCCACGGCCGCAGCTCGGCTGACCGTGAAGAACCACATCCTGGTCGGCACGATCGCTCAGGGCGGCGTCTTCGATCCGGCCCAGTATCTCGGCGACGCCCGCGAAGCGCTGCTGGCGATGGCACGCGAGTCCGAGAACGCGGCCGAGGCGGTGACGCGACTGCGAAAGCGTGCGCGGGGGCGGTACTCCGACCCGGCGGGCACCCATGACTACCGCGATCGCGATGTGCGCAACCTGCGGCGCAGAGCCAGGCAGTACGCCGGCGTCGCCGAGAAGCTGGTGGCGATGTCGGACGACTCCGAGAAGCTCGGCGCTCTCGTCGAGGGCGCCCGCGAGGCGGCATGGGCCGATGTGCGCAGCAACCTCGATCGCCGGCTCATCGTCGAGGGCATGCGCCCGGAGCAGGACCCGGACTACGACACAATGCGCGAGGCGCGGATGCAGGCGCTGCGCCTCGTCGACCTCCAGGCGCTGTCCTCGCAGCAGCGGGCCAAGCGCAAGCGCGAGACGGCGTCCTGACCCCCGGTTTCGCGTTCGCGTGCTCCGTCATGTATTCTTGCTGAGGCCCGTTTCACCGGAACAGGCCGAGAAATGCGCCACTAGCTCAATGGATAGAGCATCTGACTACGGATCAGAAGGTTAGGGGTTCGAGTCCCTTGTGGCGCACACTGTGTTGAGACAGTAGTCGAGCCCCGTCGCGAAAGCGGCGGGGCTCTTTTCTTCCCTCCGTTTCGACGTCGCCAGCGTAGCCTGGAGGGGTGACTGCGTACGTCTCGGCCTTCGATCTGTTCTCCATCGGTGTTGGGCCGTCCAGCTCCCACACCGTCGGGCCCATGCGCGCCGCGCTCGACTTCGCGCAGCGGTTGAACGCTGACGGAGCGCTCGCGGGCGCGGCCAGGGTCACGTGCACGCTGTACGGGTCGCTGGGCGCCACCGGGATCGGGCACGGCACCCCGGATGCCGTCGTCGCGGGACTGCGCGGACTCGCGCCGGAGACCTGCGATCCGGCCGAGGTCCGGTCGGCGTGGTCCGCGTACCCCGAGGACGCTCCGCTGCTGCTGGCCGGCGAGCATGCGGTGCCGTTCGTGAAGGACGACATCGAGTTCGCCCCGCGCACGCGACTGCCCGGCCACCCGAACGCCATGACGCTGCGCCTGCACGACGCGGCCGGCGACGTGGTCGCCGAGCACACGTACTACTCGATCGGCGGCGGGTTCATCCGGCGCGACGGTGAGGAGGCGCAGATCGCAGCGGGCGGCTTCCCGCTCGACTACACGGACGCCGCGACGCTCCTCGCGCTGTGCGACGAGGGCGGCATCACGATCGCCGACGTCGCCCGCGAGAACGAGATGGCGTTGCGCTCCGAGCAGGAGGTCGCGGCCGGTCTCGACGCGATCTGGGACGCCATGGCCGGATGCGTGGATGCCGGACTCCATGCGGATGGCGTGCTGCCCGGCATCCTCAAGGTCAAGCGCAGGGCCGGGGCCATCCGCGAGCAGCTGGATGCGATCGAGGCGGACGGTTCGCCCGCGATCCCCGGGGAGTGGCTGGGCGCGTTCGCGCTCGCCGTGAACGAGGAGAACGCGGCGGGCGGTCGCGTCGTCACCGCTCCCACGAACGGCGCCGCGGGCATCCTCCCCGCCGTCGCGATGTACTGGTGGCGGTTCCTCGCCGACTCCGGGCTCGGATCCGGCAACGCCGTCACGCCGTACGGCGAACTCGTCGGCAGCGCCCTCCTCGGCTTCTCCGGGGATGGGGGCGGCACTGTCGATCCTTCGACGGGCTCAGGGATCGATTCCGAGCAGATCGCCGAGGCCAACCGGCGCCGCGGCATCCGGCGCTTCCTCCTCACCGCGACCGCGCTCGGTTCGCTCTTCAAGGCGAACGCGTCGATCTCGGGCGCCGAGAGCGGCTGCCAGGCCGAGGTCGGCTCAGCGTGCGCGATGGCTGCCGGCGGTCTCACGGCCGTCATGGGCGGCACGAACCGGCAGATCGAGAACGCCGCCGAGATCGCGATGGAGCATCACCTCGGCCTCACCTGCGACCCGATCGGCGGGCTCGTGCAGATCCCCTGCATCGAGCGCAACGCGATCGCGGCATCCACCGCCGTCACGGCGGCGCGGCTCGCGCTGCGCGGCGACGGCGAGCACTACGTCTCCCTGGACGCCGTCGTCGAGACGATGCGGCAGACCGGCGCTGACATGTCGACGAAGTACAAGGAGACCAGCGAGGGCGGTCTCGCGGTCAACGTCATCGAGTGCTGACCGCGGTGAACGCCGGCGGTCGTAGGCTGTCGGCATGGTGAGCAGACGCGGCAGGGGGCGCCCTCCGGGCGACTCGGATGCCCGCGCGCGGATCGCGGCTGCGGCGATGCACGAGTTCGGTGAGCACGGCTACGACGGTGCGACGATGCGCGCCATCGCCGCCAGAGCCGAGGTGGATCCTGCGCTCGTGCACCACTACTACGGCGCCAAGGCGGATCTGTTCGCCGAGGTCGCGGGTTTCCCGGTGCGACCCGACCGCGAGGTGCCCGCGATCCTGCGCGAGCGCAGGTCGGACGCGGGGGAGCGGATCGTGCGCTTCGTGCTCGAGGCCTTCGAGCGGCCCGATGTGCGAAAGCGCGGCGTCATGGTGCCGCGGATCAATAAATCATCACATGATGAATAATGCCGCGGTCGAGATCGACCGGCTGCACGTGCGCCGAGGATCGGTGCGTGTGTTCGACGGCGTCGATCTGACGATTCCCCGCGGACAGATCACGGGCCTGCTCGGGCCGTCGGGGTGCGGCAAGACCACGCTCATGCGGTCGATCGTCGGCGTGCAGAAGATCGCGTCCGGCACGGTCACGGTCCTCGGCGAGCCCGGGGGCTCGCGGCAGCTGCGGCATCGGGTCGCGTACGGCACTCAGGGCGCTGCGGTCTACGGGGATCTGAGCGTCCGGCAGAACCTCGCGTACGCGGCATCGCTTCTGAACGCGCCGAAGGGCGATGTCGACCGGGTGATCGACGAGGTCGGGCTGCGCGCCCAGGCCGGGCAGCTCGTCGAGAGCCTGAGCGGTGGGCAGAGCACGCGGGTCTCGCTCGGGATGGCGCTGATCGGTGCCCCCGAGCTCGTCGTGCTCGACGAGCCGACCGTGGGCCTGGACCCCGTGCTGCGCTCCGAGCTGTGGCAGCTGTTCCGCGAGCTCGCCGACCGCGGTGTGACCATGATCGTCTCGAGCCATGTCATGGACGAGGCGCAGCGATGCGACCGGCTGCTGCTCATGCGCGAGGGGCGGATCATCGCCGACACGACCCCCGCCTCGCTTCTCGAGGAGACCGGGACGACGGATGCCGAGGCGGCGTTCCTCGCCCTCATCGAGCGGGATCGATCGGACTCGGCACCGCGGTCGCGGCGCGAGGCCCGCGAGCAGGACGCCCGCGAACAGGAGGCAGGGGAATGAGCATCCGCCGCACCTTCGCCACCGCCGGACGCGTGCTCGCGCAGCTGCGGCACGACCCGCGCTCGATCGCGCTCATGCTCATCGCGCCGAGCCTGCTCGTCGGGCTGTTCGCCTGGCTGTTCAGCGACAAGGAGGGCGTGTTCGATCAGTTCGGCGGCGCGATCCTCGCGCTCTTCCCCTTCATCGTGATGTTCCTCATCACCTCGATCACGACACTGCGCGAGCGGCGATCCGGCACGCTCGAACGGCTCATGACGACGCCCCTGGGCAAGCCCGACTTCATCCTCGGCTACGCCCTGGCGTTCGGCCTGATGGCACTGCTGCAGGCCGTCATCACGGTGACGTTCGCCGTCTGGGTGTGCGGGCTCGACGTGGACGGGCCGCTCTGGCAGCTCGGTCTCGTCGCGGTCGTCGACGCCCTGCTCGGCACAGCGCTCGGACTGCTCGCGAGCGCCTTCGCGCAGACGGAGTTCCAGGCCGTGCAGTTCATGCCGCTGCTCGTGTTCCCGCAGATCATCCTCGGTGGACTGTTCATGCCGCGCGATCAGATGCCCGATGTGCTGCACGCGATCTCGGACTGGTTGCCGCTGAGCTACGCGATCGACGCGATCGGCGCGGTCGCAGCGGGAGACGAGGGCTGGGATGTGTACGGACCGCTGCTCATCGTGCTGGCCTTCGCCGTCGGCGCGCTGCTGCTCGCCTCGCTGACGCTCCGCCGACGGACCCGTTAGCTCTGGCTGCCCGCCGCTCGTCTGGTCGTATGCCGGGTCGGTGCCGCCGCCCACGGATCCTCCGGCCACGGATGCTTCGGGTACCGCCCGCGCATCTCGGCGCGCACCTGCGCGTACGGCCCCGACCAGAATGAGGCGAGATCGTCCGTCACGGCGAGAGGCCTGCCGGCAGGAGAGAGCAGGTGGAACAGCACGGGCACGCGGCCACCGACCAATCGCGGCGTCTGCGCCCAGCCGAAGCACTCCTGCAGCTTCACCGCGATGACCGGCCGCGCGGTCGGATCATCGAACGGCGGATAGGCGATGCGGACCCGTGACCCGCTCGGCACCTCGAGCCGATCCGGTACGAGCGTGTCGAACTCTGTCGCGGCCGGCCAGGGCAGCAGCCGGCGCAGCGCCGGCGCGAGATCGATCCTGGCGGCAGGGCGGCCGCCGGCGAGGGCGTCCAGTTCCGGACCCAGCCAGTCGTCCAGTCGATCGAGCAGCGCCGCATCGGACACGTCGGGCCACGGCATCCCGAGCTCGAGGTGCAGCAGCGCGAGACGCCGGCGCAGATCGTCGGCGGCATCCGACCAGGTGAAGAGTTCGAGACCGTGCCGGGTCACGGCACGACGCACGGCGTCGTGCCCGCCGACGTCGGCCTGTGCGCGCAGGGGCACCGATGATCGCACGATCGCGCCGATGCGACGTTCACGGCGCGCGACGACGCGACCATCGGCGAACTCGACCTCGACGCGGTCGGTGCTCAGGTGACTGGCCGCCTGCTCGATCTGCTCCTCGGAGATCGGCGCAGCGGAGCGGATGACCGCTCCCGTGTCTGCGGCTGCCCTGCCCCGCGCACGGGTGACATCGGCCACGGCGAGCCACTGCGCATCCGCGAGCGGACCCGCGATGCCGGCGCGCGTACCGGATGCCAGCAGAAAGGTCGCTCCGCTCTCCGCACGATCCATCCGCCGCGCAATGCGCTCGGGGAAAGCCAGCGCGACGATGAGGCCGACGTCCTCCGTGCTCGACCCGGTCTGCTCCGCGTTCGCGAACGAGGCGTTGCGCAGGAGCCTGGCGACCTCCTGCGTCCAGCGACGCGTGTCCGGCGCTCGACGTGTGCGGAGCGCGAGCAGCGAGGCGGCGATGTCGCCGTCGGCGATGCGGATGTCCCCGCCGATCAGCGCGACGACCTCCGCCGCGAACCGCGCGCCGACCAGTGGAGCACCGTCGCGCAGCGCGCGGGCCAGCCGCGGATCGGTGGGGATGCGGGCGAGTTCGCGCCCCGCATCCGTCGCGCGGCCCTCTTCGTCGAGCGCGCCGATGCTGCGCAGTGCGGCCGCAGCGTCGGTCAGGCTGTCC
>Ga0172374_1001433_pt1 | contig 15931 bp, 20 predicted proteins | sample LakKiv3m_FD_114536 | JGI IMG/M metagenome (GOLD analysis project Ga0172374, IMG submission 114536) | Freshwater microbial communities from Kabuno Bay, South-Kivu, Congo - kab_092012_10.3m | ecosystem: Environmental > Aquatic > Freshwater > Lake | place: Democratic Republic of the Congo... | reverse complement strand
CCGACGGACGTCATCTTGACCAAAGATGAATTCCAGGCGCTCTATAACCGTCACGCTTATACGTCCGCACTCATCGTCGAGCTCGACGAATGGGGCGTGCAAGTCGCGCGTGACCCGCTCGAGAACGTCATCATCGCTGGGAACGGGGTCAAGGAAGTAAAAGCCGACTTAATCGTCTTTGAGGTCGAGGGTGGCTACGCCATCGTCTATGACCGGGACGGTGAAATCTTCAAAGGACCAGAGTCAATCGCGCCACTGTTTTGGAGCGAAACGGATTATCAAAACTTACTCGAGAAATATGAATGACTTATCGGACGCGTTGCTTCAAGTCACGATACTCGAGTAACAAGTTGAGCCATTGTGCCGGCTTGTCGCTCGATTCCTCCGGGTCATGCCGCTGCTTCGTCACGTAAAGATGCCAAGACAAGGCCCGGTAGACGCAACCAAGCTCTTCGGCAATCAACAGATGACGCCAGAGCACGTCCTCGGGTGCGACACCGCTCCACGCTTCCAAGTAGACTTTACGCATCTGTTGAATCTGTTCATACCAGGCAATCTCATCCTCTTCCGGCAATATGTCATACAGCGCGTTCCAGAACACGCGCACGCTGAAGAATGGATGCGTGACGGTCGCGTCGCCCCAGTCGAGGATACACAAGTCATTTGTCTGCTCCCGCCAAAAGATATTGCCACCGTGTAAATCACCGTGCTCGAGGCTCATCGGTATCCCGGTCGCCAGCTCGTCACACATGGTGAGCAGTTCATCCTCAAGCGCGAGCACGGCCTCGGTTTGGTGTCGGTCGAGCCCAGTGCAGAGCTCGGGTAAATAGGTTTGGATTTCAGCCTTCAATGTGGCGGGGCGCCGATCCGGGATGCCGAGCGACAAGTAGGTCTCGATTTGATCGACGTCCTGCCGCTGCAACTGTGCCTACTGGCGCAACGCGATGTCGTATCGACGGACGTCAGGCCGGTCACGTAACGCCTGTCCGCCGATGTCTCCCATGAGTAACCAATTCTGAGCTACCTCGATGGCGATGACGTCAGGGACGAGACCTGGATGCCGCTCGGCTAGAAGCGCCGACAGTCCGGCCTCGCCACGGCTGATGTCGGTCACCGCTTTGGCGTAATATCGTTCTTGATTAACCTCGCCAACCACCAAGTACGTCAAATCAGTGCCTTTGACGACGTTCCATGTCACGCCTGGTACATATTGTGCAAGCCATTGTTCGAACCGTTCACGAAATGCTCGGTCACGCCATGGGACGGTCGGTCTCATGCTCTTCACCCTTTCTCTCATTATCTCCTAGGAGGAAACGATATGGACGTTGTGTATTACTCATACCCGGTCGATGCCATCTTGTATATGTATTTAGGGGTGACGGCCGTCGCCAGTTTCATGATCGGTCTGCTCGTCTGGCGTCTGTTCAAGCGCCGGGATGTCACCTTTTGGACGACACTCGTGCTCAGCTTCATCGGATTGTCGCTCTCGCTCGTTTGGTTTCAACAGGCGTCCTTGGCCGTGTTCATGGGGACGCTCCCGTGGTTAATCAATCTCGTCTTTTCGCTAGTGTTGTATCTTCTTTTCTGCGGCATCGTCTATTTCATCTTCCGACCGCGAAAAGTCGAGGCAACGAAATAACGCTATGTTATACTCATGTTAATAAACGACCACTAGGGGAGCCTTCGGGCTGAGACGGCAAACGCCGGACCCTTCGAACCTGATCTGGCTCATACCAGCGTAGGGAAGTGGTGTGGGATTCGTCTATCTTTCCACGCCACTTTTCCACTTGGAGAAGTGGCGTTTTCATTTTGAAAGGAGACGTATTCATGCGAATTCAACAACTCACTTGGATGGCGATGCTCGTCGCCATCGCTGTCATCGGTTCTTTGTTCATCTCGATCCCGACCGGTGTCGCCCGCGCTTATCCGATTCAACATTTGGTGAACGTCATCGCCGCCGTCACCGTCGGTCCGCTCGGAGCTGTCCTCGTCGCATTCGTGACTGGGCTCGTTCGTGTCATGACCGGGACCGGGTCGCTCTTGGCCTTCCCCGGCGGCATGATTGGGGCGCTTCTGGCCGGGCTCTTCTATTTGAAGACGAACCGCGTCGCCTTCGCCGCATTCGGTGAAATCATCGGGACCGGCCTCATTGCTTCGCTCGTCGCCGTCCCATACGCCAAGGTGTTGATGGGGAGCGAGTTCGGGGCACTGTTTTTCTTCCCTGCCTTCCTCGCCTCGAGTGTGACCGGAGCCGTGCTCGGCTGGATCGTCTTGGTTCGGGTCAAGCAATTGCGACCGCTCACGGTGAAGCGATAAATACTTTCCTTCGATCGATAAGAAATGGTAAAATAAGGATAACATATAGAGGGAGGTCATCTCTTGAATCGATTAACGCTATTGCTTACTGCCACCGCTTGCCTGTTCATGTCCGGTCTCTTGTACACGCTCGAACGGATCGCCACGTTCACTCGCTGGAATGCCCAGATTGCGACGGGTACGTACTCGAGCGAGCCGATGTTCGTCGATGTGTTGCTTCAAAACGTGTTCATCTCGATTTTTGGGGTGGCCGCAATCGTCCTCTTTTTCAAGGCGGGCAACGCTGTCCACCACACAGCGTCCACCAAAACAGGGACGGCCGACTTATGACGGCTGTCCCTGTTTGACGTGATACACCCAAATTTCTTCCCCGTTCGATTCATCAATCAAGCCACTGTCGACAAATCCACCTTTCCCATAAAATCGTTTCGCCGGTTCATTCGTCGGATGCAGGCTGAGGATGATGTCATCGACATCATATCGATCTTGAATCCATACGAGCGCCAACTGTAACATCCGTGACCCGATCCCTTTCCCTTGCTCTGTCACATCAATCATAAATCGGTCAATCCAGACGTAACGCTCCGCCTTATTCTCGGCCCCAATCATCATGAAGCCTACGGGATGCTCGTTGCGACAAAGCGCATAGCATTGCCACGCATGTTTGACATCGCTTTCCATCTCACGGAGCGATTCCGCGTTCGTTTCGATAAAATGGGCTTGGTCAGAGGCGACGGTCAAGGCGACGACACTCTCCCGGTTCGTATCATCAATGAGCTGAATCGTCAGTGTATCGGTAGCCATCGGCTCACCTCCTCCATGTCTTGCCCGTATGTTGTCATCATCTTCTATCGTCAATTCAAATTGGATACGCACGGCCATTCCCTCCTCGGTGTCCTATACGTCTCGTATGAAGAAAAGTTCCGTTCAGGACGTCGATTCGATACACTAAAACAAAGGAGTGACAGCATGAAACAAATCCATCACATCTGTATTCAAACACCCGACTATGAGGCGTCCAAACGATTTTATGAGGCGCTCGGCTTCGAACTCGTTCAGGAGTCACCCGACTTCCACACCCGAGCATTCAACAGCTGGCTCAAACTTGGCGATTTCTATATCGAGCTTCAAACGGCAAAAGTCGACGAGACGTTGTCGCCTTATTCAAAGCACGTGGCCGGCCCGGTCCACTTCGCGCTTTATGTCGATGACCTCGAAACAGAAGTGCGGCGCCTCAAGGACCTCGGTGTAACGTTCCTACCAAAGCACGGCGGGAACATCTACTTCGTCGTTGATGGTCATTTGAGTAAATTAAAAGCCCCGGAAGGCACGATTATCGAGCTCCGGGACACGTTTGTCATCAAGTGAGGCGCTGCCTTGCTTTTTTTATTGCCAAAATCGCACACCCTCATGTTTTTCGCCGTCTTCGAACAGGTACAAGACAAAGAACACACTTTGTCCGTACCGTTTGGAGGCCTTTCATGAAATATCTCGATTATTGGAGTTACTTATCGCTCTCCCTCGCCAAGCTGTTCCTCTTCAGCCTGTTGACCGCGAGCGCGTTCGACCTACCTTTTCTATTCATCAACCTCGCGACCATCTTGATGATGACGAGTTGGGCGCTACTCGTAAAACCGCAGACACGTCGCTGGATTTTGTTCGCGTCGCTGTTTCTGCACAGCACGCTACTCATCTCGGACGTCTGGTATTACCGCTATTTCGGCAACTTGCTGTCGGTCGCCCTACTGTCTGATATCGGCCAGATGGGAGACGTCGGGGGTGGCTTTTTGACATTGATTCAAGCACCCGACTTCATCTTGTTCACGGATTTGCTCGTCTACGCGGTTATCCTCGTCCATATGAAGCGACACCCGGTCACGGAATCGAAACGCATTGGTCGTCGTTTGGCAGCTTCCGGCTTTCTGATCGGCCTCATCGTCTTTACCGTTCCGACCGCCGTTCATTACGCCGAGGCAGACCATCGCAAGACCCCGATTTCGAATATGCGTGAGTATTATCAGTTCGGATTTTGGGGCTATCACGGGCTCGATACGTTCCGTGGCCTTCGCGACGCGTTGAACCTCGGTGACGACCTGACGGAACGGGAGCGCGGCCAAATCGAAGCGTTGGCGACCGAACCGGTCGAGGCTACAGCCGACACGAACGTCATCGTCGTTCAGCTCGAGTCGTTCCAAACGTCCGTGATCGGCCAGACCGTCAACGGTCAAGAACTGACCCCGAATTTGAATGCGCTTCGCGACGAGATGCTGTACTTCCCGAATTTTTATCATCAGACGCACGAGGGCCGGACGTCCGATGCGGAATTTACCGTCAACGCCTCGCTCTATCCCGTCCAATCGGGGTCGGTGTATACGCAATACGCCACGAACACGTTCGACGCCTTGCCGGAGCAATTACGGCGCGCTGGTTATGACACGGCCGCGATGCATGCATTCGACAAGGAGTTTTGGAACCGCGCCAACTTTTATGAGCAAATCGGCTACAACCATTTCTTCCATCAAGACGATTATCCGACGAAGCCAGTCATCGGGATGGCGGTCGGTGACAAGGAGTTCCTGACGACGTCAGTCGACCATTTGGACACGTTGGACGAGCCGTTTTATTCCTTCATGGTCGCGTTGACGAGCCATACGCCATATGAGATTCCGGACGAGGAGAAACGATTGGATTTGTCGGGGTACGACGACTCGCTCCTCGAGGACTATTACCACACCGTCCACTACAGCGATGCCGCCGTCGGTCTTATGGTCGAACAATTGAAAGCAGACGAGAAGTGGGACAACACCCTCGTCGTCTTTTATGGTGACCACGACAGCGGATTGACCGCTGCCGGTGACGAGATGGCCGTAAAAGCAGATGCCGACTCCACGGTCGAGTTGTTCCAGCTTGACCGCTCCGTCCCGTTATTCATCAAACCGGCCGGGCTCGAACGAGGTCAGACGGTGCAGGCGAGCGGCGGGCAAGTCGACCTGGCCCCGACCATCCTCGATTTGCTCGGGATGACACCGACGTATATGCTCGGACGCTCGCTCCTCGACGATGAGCCGAATTTGACCGTGTTCCGGAACGGCTCCTTCCGCTACGACGACCTCTATTTCGTCCCGGATTTGACGGAGCCGGTCGGCAGCGGCATGTGTTATTCGGTCGAGACCGGTGATGACTTGCCGCTTCAAGCATGTGAGCCGTATATTGACGAGGCCGCCGAACAGCTTCGCTTATCCGATACAATGATTGAGAAAGACGCCCTGTCCGACTTCACACAACACGACAAACAAGCCGCCCCGAACTAATCGGGACGGCTTGTTTTGTCAGTAGACGTTTCGTAACGCCTTGACGTCGATTTTCTTCATCGGCAAGAACGCCTCGGTCACTCGTGCCAATTGTTCCTTTGTTCCGGTCGTCAGCATCTCTTCCATCTCCCACGGCACGATTTGCCAGGAGACGCCATAACGATCTTGGAGCCAGCCGCACTGTTCCGCTTCCGGGACGGCCGACAGTTTGGCCCAGTAGTCATCAATCTCGGCTTGTGTCTCACAAAACGCGATCAGCGACTGCATCTCGTTGAAGGCGAATTGATGATTTTCCGCGCTGTCCATGGTGACGAACTCGCGTCCGGACAAGACGAAGCGGGCGTAATTGAGCCTCCCTTCCAACTCCGGTCCGTCTGTCGCCTCGTAACGGATCATATGGTCTTCCAGCACGTACGAATCCGGGAAGGTGGAAATCCAGTCGTTCATGGCCGCCTCAGCGCGCCCGAAGACGTCCCCGACGAACAAAAAGCATGGGGTCACCGTCTGGATGTCCATCCCGCCGCTATGCATGATTTGCCAAGAGACACCGTGTTTGTCTTTTAACCAGCCGTAGCGCTCGCTGAAGTCATACGTATCGAGCGGCATGAGCACCTCTGCCCCCTCCACAAGCTCGTTCCATAGCGTCTCTACTTCTTCCGACGTCGGGAACGCAACCATATACGAGATGGACGGGTTGCGTTCCTTCAACGGACCCGCCCCGAGCAGTTGAAAGAACTGTCCTGCCAGCGAGACGGTCACAACCGTCGTCTCCCCGGAAGGTGTATCCGTCAGTTTCGTCGTATAGTCGACGAATGAATCTGGAAACTTCGACACGTACCACTCCGCAATCGCCTCGACGTCACCTTCAAACCAAATGCACGGGATAATCGATTGGGTAATCATCGGATTGACTCCTTTCAGACTTCACGCAGACGATACACATCACGGACGGCGAGCAGCGTCTCGGCTGCCTTTCGGTATGCTTGATAATGTGGTGAGTTGATGTGATGGTCGAGCGCCGTCTCGTCTTCATATTGCTCATAAAACACAAACGTACCTGGGGCGTCGATCGACTCATGGAGCACATACGTCAAACATCCCTCTTCTTGTCTCGACGGGGGGATGACCTCATCGAGCGCTTGCCGTAACGCCTCTTCTTTACCTGGATGTGCCTTCAAAATAGCGGTGATTGTAATGGCCATACACGATTCCTCCTTATAAAAAATCTGTTCGTTCATCTGTTCCCTAAACGAAACGAATCTATCCCAAAAGCGGGCATCTCGATGAGACGCCCGCTTGTGTTTACTGCTTCCGTTTTGGTTTGAACGGCCACCATACCCCGTCCCCGAAAGAGACAGTGATTGCCGGGATGAGGAGCGGCAACACGATCAATCCGTATAGCAACAGTCCGGTGATGACGATTGTCGCAATCTGAACGAGACTGAGCACTCCAGACGGAATCATCGCCCCGAACGTTCCGGCGAGGATGACGGCCGCGGTCATGATGACCGTCCCCATCTTCGTCATCGAATGAACGAGCGCGTCGCGCACCGTCATCCCGTTCATCGACTCCTCGCGGAACCGGTCGAGCAGGAAAATCGAATAGTCGATGCCAAGGGCGATCAACATGACGAATCCGAAGAACGGAACGGCCCAACTGATGCCGTCATAGCCGAGTCCTTCGACGAAGATGAGCTCCGTGATGGCCGCTGACGTGTAATACGTCAGTAAGAGCGAGCCAATCATATAGAGCGGCATGATCATCGAACGGAACAATACCGTCAAGACGATGAACAGCGTCACGAGCATGATGGCGACGGTCCGATTGAAGTCGTTCGTCGACGTCTCATTCAAGTCGCTGTTAATGCTCGAGATACCGGCATACCCAATCGTTGCCTCCGCGAACGGTGTATCCGTGACGATCCGGTCCATCGTCGCTTTCACGGTCTCGACCGTGTCAATTGCTTGCGGTGAATACGGGTCCATCTCGAGGATAACCTCGAGCTGTGTCGCCGTCCCGTCGTCAAACACGTAGCGCTCGACAGCTGGGGCGAACTCATCTGACGTGAGCGTCCCTTCTGGTAGATAGACGCCCGTATCGCGCAGGCTGTCCGAGCTACTCACGTCTGATAGGAATGCTGCCGCCTCTGCGATGCCTGTCTCGATTTGAGCGAGCCCTGCGTTCGCTTCACCGACACCAGCTGCAAGTTGTCCAAGACCCGTTCCGAGTTCCCCGACTTGGGCGCCTTGTGCCGTCAATGCAGTAGCCGCCTCGTTAATGCCTGCCTCGATTTGACCGAGACCGGCCGACACTTGCCCGAGCTGCGTTACGGTCGCCGGAATATTTTGCGTTGCCGTGAGTCCTTGGCCAATCAGACCGAGTTGAGCGTTCAATTGACCAAGTCCCGCTGCCGCTTCCGCGAGCGGGGCACCGGCGTTCGTTGAACCGCCCGGCAATTGACCGACGACGGCGTCAAGACCAGCTTCCACTTGCGAGAGTCCGGCCTGGACGTCACCGAGGCCAGTTTCAGCTTCCGTCAATCCGGCGCTCACTTGTTCAAGTTGCGTGTCGACGTAAAAGTCATCGATGACGTCGCCGGTCGGACGCGTCACCGAACGGACGCCACTCACCCCATCGATCCGTTCGAGTTCACTCGAGAATTTCTCGATGTATGGGATCTCCGCTTCAGACAGCGCACCGTCTTGTTTCAAAATGACTTGGACTGGCAGCGACTCCCCTTGTCCGAATCCTTCCGAAATCAAGTTGAGTCCGCGCACCGAGTCATAATCGTCACCAATCTCATCGACCGTATTGAATGACCGGGCATCGTCATACGTGAACAACACCGGTACGGTGATCAATGCAACGACGAGAATCGAGACGAACGGTCGATTGACCGACAGACGGCTAAATCCGGCCCAGAGACGACTGTCGTGATGCTCGCCCGCCTTTTTTGAGGGCCAGAACAAACGATGCTTGAGCGTCGCCATAAAGAACGGCACGATCGTGAACAAAATTAACAGTAAGACAGCAATCCCGACCGCGACGGCGACGGCTGATTTGAAGATTGGGAAATCGGCGAAACCGATAGCCGCAAAGCCGACGAATACGGCGAGACCGCTGATGAGGACGGTCCGCCCTGCCGTCTTATACGTGTTGACGATGGCATCTTCAATCGCGTGACCCGCGCCGAGTTCTTCTTTATACCGGCTGAGCAGCAAAATACAATAGTCGGTTCCAATCCCGAACAAGATGGCCACGAGGAAAATCTGCGTGTAGTTCGAGACCGGGAAACCAAACCAATCGACGAAGAATGCGACGAACGATTGACTCAATAAATACGTGAATCCGACCGCGATGAGCGGGATGAACGGTGTTACGATGGAGCGGAACACGAGCAAGAGCAGTCCGAAAATGAGGACGACCGTGATGATTTCCGTCTTCTTCAACCCTTCCTGCGCACGCAAGTTCACATCGTTGTTGATGATTTCCTCACCGGTGATGTAGACGGTCTCGTCTTCCGGAAGGATGTTCGCTCGCACGTCGTCCGCGAAAGCGTTGATGTCTTCCATCGACCCTTCGACCGTGATCGGGACGAGCACGATACGTCCATCCTCCGAGACGAGTTGTGCTTCCGTCTCTTCACTTTCAAACGGATCGAGCACGTCTTTGACGACCGTGTCCGTTTGTTCCATCTCGGCGATGACCCGGGCAATATCGGCCCGTTCGGTGTCACCGAGCGTGTCGAACTCATAGACGAGCGAAATCGTCTTATCGCTCTTTCCGGCGGCATTCAAGATGTCCTGTGCCCGCTGCGAGTCCATGTCCTCTGATAATTGGAAGCTACCGGCTTGTTCGGCCTGCTTCGTCAAGTTCGGGGCCGCCACAAACAAGGCGGCCGTCAAGACGATGAGACCGATTAAGATGCCCCAGCGCCATTGGATGATTTTATGCACGTGTTATTCCTCCCCAATTCGAAGCAGCTGTTTAATTTTCCGGAACGTCCGGACGAACTGTTCGATTTCTGTCTCTTCGATGTTTCCGTCGAGCAACGATTCGACATAACGGTAGACGGCCGCATCCGCTTCTTCGACGATGCGATGTCCGGCTTCCGTCAGTTCAATCAACCGCTCGCGCTGGTCATGCCCGCGTCGACTGACGACGAGCTCTTTGTCGACGAGCTTTTTTAAACGGTTGGAGACGGCACTCTTATGAACCCCTTGTTTTTGGGCCAACTGACCGGCTTGAATCGGACCGAACTGTTCGAGCAGCTTGAGTAGCTGCAGTTGTTCCCGCGAATAATCATGCCAGACGTCACCGTCCATTGCCTCGATGACATGCTCCGCACCTTGGAACATGACCTCTTCGAACAACTGGACGGCTTCCCGCATCAATTCTTTCATTTTGGTTTACCCCCTAAACTAGATAAAGATAGTTTATGTCCTAAACTATCAACCGTCAACTAAAACGACCGATGAAGTCGTTCCTTCATCGGTCGAGTGGATAGACATACGTATAAAACGTCAGCGTTCGTTCTTCCCATTCCATCTGTCGCGCCTCGCCATCACGGATAAAACCGGCACCCCTTAATACGCGCTGGGACGCCACATTGTCGCTTGTCGTCTCGGCTCTCAATCGTTTGAATCCAGGCAACTCGAACGTCAGCAATTGGCGCAGGGCCGCCGTGGCATACCCGCGGCCCGCATGCTCAGCCCCGACCCGATACCCGACCTCCCCAGTGTCGGCATCGGTGTGATGGACGTTCAGACGCCCGACGATTGTACCGTCGCACCAAATCAAGTAATAGCATCCATCCCCGTTCGCCTGCTCGCTCAACAGGTGTTGCAACGCCTGATGGAACGATTTCGGCTCATAGTAGGCGTCGCCTCGGCTCGGGACCGAACGTTCAAAATGTGTGCGATTCGCACGTTCGAACGCGTACAGCAACGCCTCATCTTGAAGGCGTAACGCCTTTACGCTTACCCGATCCATGTGACGAGCGCCTCCCGCTGTCTCGACGCCTGGGCGAAGACACGTTTCAACTCATCAAACTGGTCCAGTAAGTACTGTTTTTCCTCGAGTCCCCACTCGCGTTCAAACGGGTACAGTTCCTGCTCGTTCATCGTCGTGACATCGTAACGTGCTTCCAGCGCGTCGAGCTCGATATACTGAAGCCGTGTGGACAAGTCCTCCACTTCCCCCGGTGTCAAATAGGCGATGCCCGTCTCGTCGTCGATCACATCGCCACCGAATACTGCCTTCCCGAGTGAATGGCGGTCAATCTCGTCCAAATCGGTCGCCCCGGTCAATAAAAAGTACAGGCCGTGCCACGCCTTATCGATATCGATCTGCCGCTCCTCATCTTCCAACAATTCTTCAAAACGGTCCGGGTCTTGAAGCAGTTCGGTCAACTCTTCGCTCGATACCCGCATGTATGCGCCAACCATCCCCATGTCTGATTCCCCTCTCCAACTCGTATGTCTGACTATTCGGCACGGCCATGAAAAAAACCTTCCGAAGAAGGTTTAGCGCATCGCTTCCGCAACGCGGAGCCCTGAGACGTATGCACTCTCGAAGCGCGTCCGTCCCGAGGCGTCGTCCGGCTCGAGGAAAACGTCACCGGCCAAATAGATTTGGTCGTTCACTTGATAGAACGGCTCATACCAGACGTCGGTCGCCTGTGCATAGCGCCACCGTTTCAACTGTCTCGATTGAATCACGGCTGAACCTGTCACCGTTTGCAACAGATGCTCAATCTCACGAAGCGTGTCTTCGTCTGCTCGTTCATACCACTCCTCGCTCCACGACTCGTCCATATAGACGCTAATGAGTTCGGTCGCCGAGATGCCCTTTTGGCGGTTGTTGATGACTTTTAGCAGATCTGGCGCCAAGTCCGTATCGAGAATCCCGTCCGAACCGATGGCAATCTCACTACTGAACTCGAACAAACCGACAAACGTCGGGGCGTACGTCAATCCACGTAACGTCGCATCGACTGCAAAGTCAGTGAGCAAGTCGAGCGTCTGCGGGAGCGGCGACGTGATAAGAAGACGGTCATACTGTCGCGTCGTCACATCCGTCTGGACGCGGACCTGACCATCTCGTGTCGTGACCGTCTCGGCCCGTTCGTTCAAATGGACAGTCAATCCGTCAGACAACCGTTTGGCCAAGGCGTTCATCCCGTCGACGGCGACGTAACGCGGATACGGGTCGGCGTACCACACGTTGACCCACCCTTTCGTCTGCCAGTCGGCGACATCTTGTTTGAGTTCTTCCCCTCGTACGGTGAAATAGACAGCTCCGTGATCAGCTTTGCCGTCTCCAATCCGTCTCGTCGCCAAGCGTCCTCCGACACTCCGACTCTTTTCAATCAATTCAACTGTATGACCGTGACGGGCGAGGTCGCGTGCTGCGACAATCCCGCTCAGTCCGGCACCAATAATACCGATGTTCATGTCCATTCCCCCTTCTGTCAGGAAGATTGTATCATGGTCGGGACATCGTCGCCGGAATCGATGCGCTTCACGCCGACCGCTTCCATTGCTCATCATACTCGTGGCGTGCGTCTTCATACATGACGGCGAAACGGCTGACGATGAACGGGCGGATGAGTGCAATCGCAACGAGGTAAATCAACGATCCGAGAATGACGGATTCGATGCTGATAAAGAACGTCAATCCGACCAAGAAGAGCGGGATGAATGGCAAAATCAACTTGAATGCCTCCCACTTTCGTCCGCGCATCAACGTCCGTGATTTCGTGATTGCCTCCGTGATCGACAAATCGGGCTCGTCGCGCAAGATAAAGAAGGTGAAGGCGTACGAGAAGTACTTCACGATGCCCGGTACAAGCAGTAACAATGACCATAGCACTTGGAACAACATGACAAGCAATCCGGCAAGCAAATGTTTACCGTAGCGATGTCGGAACGGCTTAAAAACATCGCGTAACGACGACGACTTCCCACGGACCGTTTCTAACATCGACCAGTTGTAACCGATGAGGACCGGGAGCAGTGCCGCGTACAAGATGAGACCCGCTAGACTGATCAACGTGAGTGCCAATGAATCATATTCGAATCCGAAATAATACGGATCCATCATCAATCCAACCTCTAATACAATCGAGCACACAAATGACCAGATGATCAATGTACCCGTCTTCCCTTTTACTGCGGCGCGCGCCCGTTCATTCCATGTCTGGACCATCTTGTTTCCCCTTTTCGTTCGTCTTTCCTGTCTTATACGCAACGTGATGGAAAATGTTTCAAACTCCACAAAAAAACAGGGCAATCGCCCTGTCCATCAACCTTCCCGATATTCCAAAATGTCGCCCGGCTGACAGTCGAGCGCCTGACAGATTGCTTCGAGCGTCGAGAAGCGGATCGCTTTCGCTTTGCCCGTCTTTAAAATCGACAAGTTCGCCATCGTGATGCCCACTTTTTCAGACAGCTCGGTCACACTCATCTTTCGTTTCGCCAACATTACGTCAAGATTTACGATAATCGCCATATGTCTCACCTCAGACCGTCAAATCATTTTCTTGCTTCATGTCGATGGCACGCTTCAATAGTTTCTGTAACAGTTCCGCGAATACGGCGACGACGAACGCGGCAAACACAAAGACGAGCCCGATGAGAAGGAACCCAGGTGCATCATCTCGCTCGGCGAACCAGTAGAAGAACGGGAGCGTCCCGATATAGACGGCCGTGATCGCCAACGCACAATACTTGATTGTGCGAAGTGATTGGACAGCCCGATACGAGAACCCTTCGTCGCGGTCGATCAACCGGAGCAACCTGAACGCTTGGAACAACGCAATGAAGAACGGAATGGCCGATACGTACATGCCAATCACAATCGGACGAATCGAGTCCTCAATCCAACTCCCACTCTCGACCGCCTCGCGCCAAATGTACGGCAGCAAAAACAAGCTGGCCGCCACAATCGGGACAGCCAGAACGAATACGGCCAACCGTAAAAACACCGTCTCTCGTTTCATGATGAAGCCACCTCACTTCGTTTGATACCTTCATCATAATCTGATTTTTATTGTTTATCAATAAATAATCATCGTAAATAAATAAAAACCTCAGATTTCTCTGAGGTCCGTCCTTAGTTCATGGCTTCGAGTTCATCCTCTGTGACCCATTTGTGGTTCGTGACGTCTTCCCCGTCGTTTGTGGTGAAGTCGACCATATACACCGTCGTCTGTTCGGCCGAGTCAATCGTCGCCGCGGCGCCATCCATTCCGTCCATATGGTCCGTGGCCAGCGTGGCTTCGGCACTTGCTTCTAACGGTGCCTCGCCTGGATTGTCGAGTTCCTCATGGATGACCCACTTGTGATCCTCGACCGGCTCGCCTCCATCTGTCGGGGTATACGAGACCGAATAGACGGTCGTGTCATAGGCACCGACGATTGTCGCCTCGGTGCCATTCATGCCCGGCATATGGTCGGCCGTCATCATCGCGGTCGACCCGACCGGGAACGTCGGATCTGTCGCTTCACTTAATCCGCTCGGCACCTCTCCTGATCCAGAATGCTCCATCATCGAATGGTCCGAATGTTCTTCTGTCGAGTCGCTCGTCTGCTCCTCTCCGGCATCCCCACAAGCTGCCAACGTCGTCGTGAGTAACATCGCGCTCAAACCAGTCATCCATTTTTTCTGTCTCATCGAATCTCTCCCTTACGTCTTTATGTGTATACGTTACCCTGCTACCGAGGTGATGAGACGTTTTTGAGACCGATGCGATGATTTGTTAGGAGTTTGACACATAAAAAGACCGTCCCCGAACGAATCGCGGGACGGTCTGTGACTCAATGGTGCTTGATTCGTCTCAGAAAAACCAACATCGGCACGAGCAAGAGCGCTGCTGCCCCAAGCCCTGCTTGAATCGACGTATACAGAGCGAGCAGTCCGATCAGCGGACCGCCGGCGACTTGACCGAACGCGTCGACCTGACCGAACATCGACAAAATCGTCGCCCGCCCTTTCGACGGGAGCCGCTCGTTCGTCATGACGCTCATGAGCGGGTAATGTACGTTGCGCAGTGCCGCAATCGTCCAATATAGTAGCACGGCCACCCAAAACTGTCCGACCAAGGCGAAAGCAAGCATCGCGACGATGAGCAACACGTTGAACCAATACAAGGTCGTCGCATAGCGTCCTTTGACGTATCGCTCGACACCTTTCAACACGACCATGTTGAGTAGGAACGCGACGGCATAGAACATACCGAACCAATAGACGGCCGCCTGTTCCGACAACGCGAACGTCTCAATCAAATGCGCGCCCCATAATCGGTCGAACCCTTCACTGGCTAGTCCCCAGACGAGCGTGATGGCAGCCAAGCCGACGAGAATCGAATTGCCCCGGATATGGGCGGTTCCATCCCGAACCGTCCGTTTCGCTTGCACGAGGTTCGACGTATCGGCCCGTGTAATCGGTTCGAAGCGTGTCTCTGGCAAGACGCGCCATGCGGCGATAGCGAGCAGCACCAACATCCCCCCGGCCAACACGATTGTCGTCTGGACGGACGTGACTTCGGCGAGGAGCACGGCGAGCCCGATTCCGATGAAGCGGCCGAGCGAACTATATTGAGCGCCTCGCAAAAACACTTGCTCTAACCCGTCATTCCCCATCTCATCGGCAATCCATGCCTGTTCGGCCCCGCTGATGAACGTCCAGCCGATACCCCATAGTGCTGACGCGACCGCGATGGCCCAAAATTCAGGGATGCCCCCTTCTAGTAAATGGGCCAGTCCAATCAAACCGATACCGATGACCATCGACCGCTTCCGCCCATATAAATCGGCGACGAGACCGGTCGGTAACTCGAACAGTAAAATCGATACTTCTAAAATCGTTCCGATCAAGACGAGTTGTAACGCGTTCAACTCGGCGGTCGTCACGTAATAGATGGCGTTCAACGTGAACACCATCTGGATGATCAGCGAGCGCGAACTCGTGACCGCATAATACAGCTGTTGAATCTTCAATTGTGTGTTCCTCCGATAGGATTGTTCCAATACCGTGAATCATCGGAGGAGGTGGCCAACTTATGAACGCACGTCCTCCGTCAGGATGATTGTTTCAAGTGTTTGGCTTCGCATGGCGTTCTCTCCTTAGTCGTTATACGTTCAGTATACAAGCCGGCTCGCATCACGTAAATCACAACAAAAAAGCCAAGATCCCGAAAGATCTTGGCTCGTCGATTATTCGACTGTGACCGACTTCGCCAAGTTACGTGGCTTGTCGACATCGCAATCACGCGCAAGTGCCGCGTAATACGAGATGAGTT
>Ga0172374_1001430_pt1 | contig 15938 bp, 14 predicted proteins | sample LakKiv3m_FD_114536 | JGI IMG/M metagenome (GOLD analysis project Ga0172374, IMG submission 114536) | Freshwater microbial communities from Kabuno Bay, South-Kivu, Congo - kab_092012_10.3m | ecosystem: Environmental > Aquatic > Freshwater > Lake | place: Democratic Republic of the Congo... | reverse complement strand
GAAATTGAATGGCATCCAAATAGAAAACCAGTAAATTGGAGAAACAATCACCGTATCGACGAGCTTTACGCCTTAGACAAAGCTCATAAGGAAATCCGGGATATATGGTTTGTCAGTAGTAGGATAATACATAGTTTTATTTTAAATCCTGTAATCAACGAAAATAGTGAACTAGAAGGACTCTTCTTCACCTCGGACACCGATAAAAATAAAAAACTCTATTTCATACACATTGATCAGGTGATTAATATTTTTGAAGCTATCGGCAGAGATTACCCAAGCCACATAAGTTCGGATTGTGATCCTAATACAGGAGAAGAAAATACAGAAGTAAAATAGCCTTAACAAAATCATCCAGCCCGACGCCGATTAGCCGCTTATTCTTATTCAGTCTGGCGTATGTAGCGGCGCGGCTTATGACCGCCGTTATAAAAAAAGTACATGCAAAATGTTATCATTAAATTAGCCTATTCGTGACGAAAGTTTTTTCTTGCAAAAAGCATTTCAAACATACTAAACTTTAATCAAATGGCACGGCAAATCAAAGAAACACCTATATTGCGCGGGAAGGCGGCGGAACGCTTTGAAAAAAGCATAAAGGCCAATGCAAAGAAAAAGGTCTCTTCCGCCGAATACAACAGAGCTATTGCGAATTTTAAAAAAATAATCAAATCCGCCCGACTTGACTGAGCCGCCAGCCCTTAAAAGATTAAATCCAAATGACCTATACCCTCCAGTTTCTTCCCAAATAACCGCTAACAAATTCACCCAATGTATGCAATAATTAATAAATGAAAACCGCTTAGGAGGGAAAAACCATGAAAATGAAAACTTTCGGTATGACCATTGTGGGCATCGTTCTATTAATTAGTCTGTCTGGTTGCATGTCCATTAAAGACACAAGCGGAATAAGGCAGTATCTCCAAGACCAAGGGAGGGCTGAGATTCTGGCAATAGATTTAAAGACCAAGAATCCCGACAAAAATTCACCGGCATATAAGAACGCCGAAGCCCTTTTTAATAATGCAGCAGGAACTGGAAATGGTTGGGCGAAAGGAATCGTTTTCGATGCCAAAACGAAACGAGAGATAAGTATTTCGGTCCGGGATTATAAGGATAGTGCTGCAGGCAAAGCCATTGCAGCTTTCCTATCGTTAGAACCCGAGGTAACGATAAAAACATTTGATCCGGTCACGGCCACGGCTATTGCGACATTTGTAGTGTCTGTCATTGACTTGGTTCAAAAGCAAAACGACAAACAAGTGGAAGCCGCAATCCATGCCATAGAGGAAGAATTCTCAAAAGCGCGCTGGACAACATTCGAACTAACGACACCTCAATGGATTAATGAAAAGTACAAACTCCCAAGTTCTGGTAAATAAACCAGTGGCATATCAATGCCTTCAATTTAGACGCGGAATAAGCCCGGAGCGTTTTTTATTCTTTTGTGATTGGACACGTTGATTAAGACCATCGCGGGTAACACCTTAAAGGAGTCAACCATGGGAGTGAACAAAGATTCTTTGCAAGCATTAGATGCAGTAATTTCCGGCTACGCATTTGAAAACGCCACAGCCGCCATCGGTGTGATCGAGAATGGTCAAAACACAAGGAGATGGATCTCTACGGAAATGCTTTGCACTTTGGACAATTTCATCAAGGTTGTTCTATTCAACGAACGTATTTTCCTAACTGGGTGTGTTGACATCAAGGATAACTACTTCGTGCCCAGGGAGGCCAAGTACGAGGCTAACGAAGCCGGACGACGTTTGTTTGATGAGTTGCAGATCTTTTGTCCAATACAACAAATCAAAGGCGATTCGAACGCGGTTGAAGAACGGGTAACTCAGACGATTCATTCTGTGAACCTGCAAGAGTATCCGCTATTCGTAATCCAGTGCGCTTACCCAACGAAAAAGCTGAAAATTCTTCAAGAAATGGTCTACATAGATGTGTACTTCATCGAGTATGCGATAGAGCAATACGGAGCGGAGAGATTCAAGCCGGTGTTTCCGGGCGAGCATCTATACTTGGGATTGAGGCGCGAACGAATCGCCGTTCCTCAAGCAACTTACACAGTGGCTGATGTCCCAGGCCACCGATTGCGCGCCATTGTTTGCGAAAAAATGGAAAAGCTGAATGTATTTGTTCCCCAGGGGGCGCCCATGCTCCCAAGTCTTCCACCGATTTTTGTCTCGCGAATACTTCACGAATGCGCGAAGGGTCAAGATTTCGTTCCCACCCTTCTCAAAATCAGGAACAGTCCGGCTATGAATAGTTTCCGCAAATGGTTGGTTAGATGCTGGGACTTATTGCGCGCTACGGACATGGCCGACCGGCAAAAAGCTGCTGACGCATTCGAAAAACTCAATCAGTTCTCGCCCGAGGACGATTTATCAGCTTCAGAATTTGGTATAAGCCTTTTGAAGATCGTAAAAGATGTAGCAAAGACCGATCCCGTGGGTATCATTACGGATATTGCCTCACCGATAATCAAATATTTAGGAGGTGTTCCTTTTTCCGGGCTGCGGCAGTTTGGAGGAAAGAATGCTAACCCCGAGAGTCTTAAGAGATTCTTTAAAGACAATTTTGGCGACCATTTCAATCGCAACGAGATGGATTTCATTTCGACGCTTTTAAAACTGCCTGATAATCTTACTGACTGGGGGAAGGCAGAAGCCACGATTATTGCATACGGTGGCCGGCTGGATTCGGGAGCGCCACCGCTTGCTCGTCCATGTTTCACTCAAGTGGAAGACGCGGCCTATATCAATAATGCCCAAAAAGATTTTGAAGATTTGTTCAACTGAGGAAACGTGTTTTGAATTTCGAAAAGAAACAATATGAAGAGAATGCAAAAAGATAAGGACATGCTTGAAGAAATATGATTTCAGCAAAGGCATTGTCGGACAGGTTATCGCTTTATCCGGCAAAACCGGCACAACCGGCGGTTATTATGGCGATGCCGGATACCCGCACCTTCACATATCAATGCACTTCGGGCAAAGCAATGAGTATGTTAAAACAGGTGTTTATGGTTCAAGGATAAAGAGCCCCGGCGCTCAGTTTTCCGACCCGCTTATTTTGTATCTCCCGCAAATTGAAAACCTTACGTCCGTAGATTCTCTTCCTAAAGACCGCAGGCGCGTGCAAATTCCCATTGTAAACATTGGCGGAACTATTTATCCGCAGGGCAGCAAAGTGGTATGGCCGGTGCACTGCAAGCGTAAGGGGAAAAATTAATATTTGTTCCACGTGGAACACTTCAAAGATAACTACTATGCCTCAATTGCGTTAACCTTATTCCCGCCGTCTTTCTTTGAGGTATATAAGGCAATATCAGCGCGCCGTATTAAAACATCTCTCTCTTCTTTCGCTGCATTAAAACAAGTGACTCCAAGGCTTAAAGATAGCTTAATCGTTTTCGTTCCATTCACCTGGACTTCCGCTTCTTTAACCGAAGAAAACACCCTGTCGGCAAGATTTTTAGCCCCCTCTAGAATTGTCTCCGGCAATATTACCATGAACTCATCGCCCCCATACCGCCCCACAACATCCGTTGTCCTTAATGCGCTGCAGACCGTTTCCGAAACGACCTGTAATACCTTATCGCCCGCAGCATGGCCGTATGTGTCATTTATCTCTTTAAAGTTATCCATATCGCATAATATGATAGACAATTCAGCGCCATATCTTTTTGCCCTGTCAACTTCGTAATCAAGCCTTTCGATAAGCGCTCTTCTGTTCAGCAGTCCTGTGAGGCTGTCTGTCCTTGATAAATGCTCTAGGTCGCCTATCATCTTTTCCTTTTCTTCTTCTGCCATCTTGCGGTCTGTAATATCTCTCGTATATTCGATAACATGCGATACCCTTCCGTCATAGCCAAAGATCGGGTGCGTATAGATTGCCATCCATGCTTTTCCGTCAGGAAGCACCAGCATCTTATCTTTTGCGCAGGGGCCGCCTGATTGAAAGGTTTTTTCCACAACGCATTCATCACAGATGGTTTCTCTATTTTGCAACACTTCATGACATTTCTTGCCGATAATATCTTTAACAAGCTTATGTCTCATCTGCGCGTATGGTTCGTTAGCCTTTACTATCGTATAGTCGCTGTCAATAATGCTGAACGGGTCGTGAATGCTTTCGAATATCATATTCAAGAACCTTTCAGACCTGACGACTTCGCCTTCCGCGTGTTTGCGATTTATGATTTCACGATGCAGGTGTTCATTTGCTTCTTTCAACTCTGCAGTGCGCTCTTCCACCAAGCCCGCTAATTCCTCCCGGTGTTTTCTGATTTCTTCTTGTATTTTTTTGCGCTCTGTAATATCGCGGATTACTCCGGCAGCATGCCACCCGTCTTTAATTTGAATTGCCGATAAGGAAAGCTCTACAGGGAACTCTGTCCCGTTTTTTCTGACAGCGTTCAGCTCGAGTGTCTTTCCGATTGCAGCTCCATATCTCGTTCCCTTAAAATATTTAAACCCTTCTTTATACGTCTTATAATATTTTTGCGGGTCAAGAAATGCATGAAGTTCTTTGCCTATAACCTCGGCGTCCGCATACCCGAACATATCTGTTGCTGCCTGATTCCAAAATGAAATATTCCCTCGATGGTCTATTATAACGATTGCGTCTTTTGCGGCTTCTGTAATTGAACGCAATGTTTCTTTGTGCTCTCTGGCCTCTTCCTCTGCCTGCTTATGCTTAATTAAGGCCCTTGCCAGAACCACGCCTGATATAAAACATGCTAACCAGACTGTGCGGATATAGATTTCAAAGGCGCCTACGTCATAGATCAGCGCTCCAAGGAATGACTGCTTATGAAAAATAAGAGAAGAAAAAAATGCATCGCCGCCCCAGATAACTGCCCCTGCAATAATTGCGCTTATAATCATTTTGCGCTCATTCCATGCAGGCCTTATGACTTCTTTAAAATGCGGCACGCTTACCCTTATTAAGAACAAAGGATTAAACTAAAAAATACCCCACCCTCTCTGCTTCGTATATCTCTTGAGGCAAAACTCCCCCTGCCATTGATATTTCTGTTGCCGGAGTCGCAGCCTTATTTGATCTTGCTATTTTCTTAAATTCTCCCTTTTTTAAAAGCATCCCTAAATCTACAATGAACTCTTTGTTTGGCGCAACGCCTATATAGGTGTCGCCTATCCTCCCGTAAGCCGGGATGTCAAATACAATGTTCGCATTCTTCCCGTCAAAATATTTGCCTGTCACGTCATATACCCGTATAACAAGCTGCCCCTTTAATTTTGCGAGAGTGTCTTCCCTTGCCTCCCAATATGTAAAAAGCTTCCAGGGCTCGACAACCATTAAGCTAATTCTGTCTTCTCCATATTCCTGCGGCAGGCCTATTCCATATGAAATTTCCTGATATGTTTGCCCAACCTCTGCCTGTTTAATCTTCACTGCTATTTTTTTAATAGTCTTTCGGGGCACTCCAATTTTCTTTTTAGGGATAGATGTCTCTTTTGTTGGTTTTTTGCGGACTTTTTTTGCGGCTGTTTTTTTTGCCGAAGGCTTGCTGGGGAGGGTAGCTTTCTTCTTTGATGGCCCTTTAGCGCTTTTAGCGGGCTTTTGAGCTAATTTCTTTGTTTTTCCCGTTTTTCCAGCTATTGCCGATGATTTGCTCTGTTTTTTTATTTTTGTTTTTTCCCCGGCCTTAGGTTCCTTCTTTTTCATATCTTTCCCCTTCAAGGCAGATTATAACAGAATTCGCAAAAATTTCAATCTAAAAAATACATTTGATAGGGGCCTGTATGACTGAGAAATCTTTTGCAGTTCTCCTCGGCAAATCCGCCGGGGCGGATAACGCCATCTACTTTTCGGTCAATGCGCCTCAGCCCAGCTCCTGCCATATCCTATATCAACCTTTAGAGGAACTGCAAGCTTTATTGCGCCCTCCATCTCGGCTTTAAGAATATCCTTTATGACATCCAATTCCGGCTCCGGAGCTTCGCACAAAAGTTCGTCGTGAACCTGAAGTATTATTCTCGCGCTTAATTTCTCCTGCTTTAATCTTTTCCATATATTAATCATCGCAATCTTTATGAGATCCGCGGCAGTGCCCTGTATAGGCGAATTCACTGCCAGCCTTTCGCCGAGCGCTCTCACATTTGAATTCTGGCTTCTAAGTTCGGGTATGGGCCGTCGCCTGCCTGATAATGTAGATGCATACCCTTTCTGTTTTACGTCACTGAGAACTGTTTCTATATAACCTTTAACTCCGGGATGCCTTTCAAAATATTTTTCTATGTATTTTTGTGCGGCATCTCTCGATATGGAAAGTGTTTCCGCTAAGCCAAACGGCGATATGCCGTAAATAACTCCGAAGTTCACTGTCTTTGCCGTCCTTCTCATCTCGGTGGTAACCTTATCAGCCGGGACGCCGAATATCTCCGCGGCTGTCCTTGTATGCACGTCAACCCCGCTTTTGAACGCATCTATCAATGCCTCATCATTGCTGAGGTGCGCGAGTATTCTCAGCTCAACCTGAGAATAGTCTGCTGAAATCAAAACATCCCCATCCTCCGGGATAAAAGTCTCCCTCATCCTCCTGCCCCATTCTCCTTTTATCGGGATGTTCTGAAGATTCGGATTGCTGCTGCTTAACCTTCCCGTCGCAGTTGCAGTCTGGTTAAACGATGTATGAACGCGCCCTGTTTTTGTATTTATAAGGCCGGGAAGGACATCAACATAGGTTGTCTTAAGTTTGGTAAAACTTCTCCAGTTAAGTATCTCCTGCGGCAGTTCATGTGTTGCTGCAAGTTCTTCAAGGACATCAACATTTGTCGAGAATCCTGTCTTTGTCTTTTTGCCGGGCTTAAGCCCGAGCACATGAAATAAAACCTTTGAAAGCTGTTTGGGTGAATTTATGTTGAATTCCTCGCCTGAGAGAAAATAAATTCTTCTCTGCATGGAATCGAGTTCCCTTGAAAGCTCTTTTGATATATCATTAAGTTTATCAACATCGATTTTTACCCCTGCTTCTTCGATGTCTGAAAGGACATTTATCAGAGGCATCTCGATATCAAAATAAATGCCTTCGATATCATTTTCTTTCAGCAGGCCGAATAAAACCTCTTTCAACTCGAATGCAAGCGCCGCGTCTTCCGCAGAATAAAGCGTTGCTTCCTCAACAGAAACATCGGCAAATGAATTCCTTTTGTTAAGAACCTCGGCAAAGGTTTTTTTCCTGCACATGAGATGCTCGAATGAAACTTCTTCAAGGCTGTGAGTCGGCTTATTCGGGTTTATCAGATATGAGGCGATCATGGTGTCATACAGCGCGCCTTTTGTATTAATGCCTTCCTGCCTCAGCATCATGGTGTCATATTTCAGGTTATGGCCTATCTTTGCTATGTGAGGACTTTCGAGGACAGGGGCAAAAATACTAAAAACATCTTCTTTTTTAAGCTGAACCGGGGCCCCCGGATAAGAATGAGTTAAGGGCACATAATGCCCTTCCTCTTTTTCATTGCTCACTGAAATGCCGACAATGCTGTCTACCATCGGATTCCTGCCTGTTGCCTCGATGTCAAACGCAAACTCATTGCTGATTGATCCTGCCAATTCTCTGAGCTTGTCAATAGAAAACACGGCCTTGTAATTCCTTTCTATTGACGCCCCTTTTGGTATCATCTTCATCAGGCTTGTGAATTCAAATTCTTTGAACAAAGTTAAAAGCCTATGCCAGTCAGGCTCTTTTAACGCAAACTCTTTTATATCAACATCTATCGGCACGGAGGTGTCTATTGTCGCAAGCTTCTGGCTTAATCTTGCGATGTCGGCGTTTTCTATAATCAGGCTTCTGAGTTTTTCCTTTTTTATTTTTTCGGGATGTTCAAATATCTCATTAAGCCCCTTAACATTTATCAGCAATTCTCTCGCTGTTTTTTCTCCTATCCCTTTTATGCCCGGGATATTATCAGCCGCGTCGCCTGTGAGCGCCATAAACTCTGTAACCCTTTCAGGGCCAACCCCGAATTTCTCCTTTACATACTCCTCGTCAAGGATGCGGTCTTTTACAGGGTCATATATCTTTACATTTTCATTGATAAGCTGCAGCATGTCTTTATCGGCAGTGACTATAAATACATTTGCGCCTTTTCTCGATAATTCCTTTGCAATAGTGCCTATAAGGTCATCCGCTTCATATCCCGGAGCTTCGAATATGCTGATATTGAACGCCTTGACAACCTCTCTTACGTGAGGCAGCTGCTGCACAAGTTCGCTCGGTGTTTCAGGCCTGTGCGCTTTATAATCCGTAAATATCCTGTGCCTTTCAGTCGGTTCGGGCGAGTCAAAAGAAATAACAACGCCATCAGGTTTTTTCTCCCTTATGATTTTGAGCAGGGTGTTCGTGAATCCATAGATTGCGTTTGTCGGAAAGCCCTTGGAATTCGTCAGCCCCCTGATCGCGTAAAAGGCGCGGTAGACATAAGAATTGCCGTCAATGAGGTAAAGATTCATCCTGAATTATAGCCCTTAAATTGACTAAGTTTCCATATTATTTTATAGTAAAAGAATCGCACAAAAACCCGAAGGAGGATAATTTGCTCAAAGCAGTAGAAGATATCAGTTCAACAAAAAAGCGCCTGAAGATAGAGATACCGGCAGCAGAGATAGAAAAAAAAATAAAGGATTCGCTGGAAAAAGTTCGCCAGAAGGCTAAGATCCCGGGTTTCAGGCCCGGGAAAACTCCGCTCAACATAATCGAAAAACATTTTGGGAAAAGCGCCGAGACAGAGGCGATTGAGAAAATAATACCTGAATTTTATTTAAAGGCATTGAAAGAGGCGGATATTGTGCCTGTTGCGCAGCCTGTGTTAGAAGGAGAATTAAGCTTTCAACGGCACGGTCCGCTCTCGCTTGCCTTCATGGTTGAGATAAGGCCGAAGATAGAAAACCTTGAGTATAAAAATATTAAAGTAAAAGATATTCCTGTGACTGTTTCGGATGAAGAGATTGAAGCGTCGTTAAAAAGAATTCAGGAAGGAAAAGCAACCTATGAGGTTGCAGACAAGGAAGCGGAAGCGGATGATTTGGTGACAGTTGACTACGAGATAAAATATGACGACCAAACCTTATCTGCAAAAGATCAGATGCTGAAAATCGGGGTTGGAGGCCTGCCGCAGGAAATACCGGAGAGCCTTAAAGGGAAAAAGGCAGGAGATACCGCGGAAACAGAGGCCCAGTTCCCCGAGAACTTTCACGTAAAGGCGCTCGCAGGCAAAAAGGCTCTGGTAAAAAATATTATCAAGATAGTTAAAAAACAGCGCCTCCCTGAGATAGACGTTGAGCTCGCAAAAGATATGGGATTTGAAACATTGGATGCGCTGAGGGCAGGGGTTAAGGAAGAAATCGAAAAGGCAAAAAAAGAACAGGTATCAAAAATACAGAAAGACACTATCCTTGAAAAGCTTGTAACTGCCCATGAGTTTGACGTGCCTGATGCGATTCTCGAAAGAGAATTAGCTGCAATGGTTCATGAAATCAAAACAGGCCGCCAGTCTCAGGCCGGAGATAAAACCGGCAAGGATGACGATACATTAAAGTCCGAATTAAGGCCGGAGGCTGTAAAAACAGCAAAGGCCCTGATGCTTCTTTCCATTATCGGAGAAAAAGAAGGGATAAAAGTAACAGAGGAAGAACTTAAGGAGGAAATTCTCAATATCTCACAGCGGCTTTCCATGCCACCCGAATCTCTGATGAGATTATACGTCCAGAAAGACGGCTCTCTTGAAGGACTGAGAACTTCCATATATGAGCAAAAGGTTTTAGATGTTTTGCTTTCCAATGCTGCAATAGAGAAAGGAGAATAATTATGAGCATCATCCCTATTGTGATAGAGCAGACAGGCAGATCAGAGCGGGCATATGACATATATTCACGGCTGTTGAAGGACAGGATAATATTTATGGGCACTGCCATTGATGATAATGTTGCCAACGCCGTCATAGCGCAGCTTCTCTTTCTTCAGTCAGACGACCCTGACAAGGACATTCATGTTTATGTGAACTCTCCGGGCGGGATAGTGTCTTCAGGCCTGGCCATATACGACACAATGCAGTATGTGAAACCGGATATAGCTACGTATTGCATCGGGCAGGCAGCCAGCATGGGCGCGCTTCTGCTTACAGCAGGCACAAAAGGCAAAAGGTTTGCGCTTCCCCATGCAAGGATAATGCTGCATCAGCCTATGGGCGGTTTTCACGGGCAGGCGACTGACGTTGAAATCCATGCAAAGGAAATTCTGAAGATGAAAGACGTCCTGAACAAAATACTTGCAAGGCATACAGAGCAGCCATTAGAAAAAATACAGACAGACACTGACAGGGATTTCTTTATGTCAGGCTCTGAGGCAAAAGAATATGGTATTGTAGATGAAGTGATACACAGCCTGAAAAAGTGAAAAGTTAGAATGTAAAAGTTGAAAGTTTCAAACTTCTTGCCTCTCACTTCTGACTTTTAACTTTTTATTGGAGGATAAATGCCGAAAAAAGACGAACCCGCAGGCGCACTTAAGTGTTCATTCTGCGGTAAGGGACAGGATGAGGTAAAAAAACTCATTGCCGGCCCTTCTGTTTATATATGCAACGAATGCGTGGATCTCTGCAATGAGATTATGGCTGATGAACTGCACCCTGTTACAGAGGGGCAGGCGCTTCCTAAGCTCCCTACGCCGAAAGAGATACACAAATTCCTTGAAGATTATGTTATCGGGCAGGAAAGGGCAAAGAAGATATTGTCTGTTGCTGTGCATAACCACTACAAAAGAATCTACAGCCCCGCAAAAACAGACGTTGAGCTGCAAAAGAGCAATATACTTTTAATAGGCCCCACAGGGACCGGCAAAACGCTTTTTGCGCAGACGCTGGCAAGGCTTCTGGACGTGCCTTTCACAATTGCGGATGCCACAACTCTCACAGAGGCGGGATATGTCGGAGAAGACGTAGAAAACATTATCCTCAAACTCCTTCAGGCGTCAAACTACGACGTTGAGAGGGCACAGCGCGGAATAGTCTATATAGATGAGATAGATAAGATAAGCAGAAAATCAGAAAACCCTTCGATTACACGGGACGTATCCGGCGAAGGAGTTCAGCAGGCCTTGCTTAAGATAATCGAAGGCACCATTGCGAACATTCCCCCACAGGGCGGAAGAAAACACCCGCAGCAGGAATTTATTCAGGTAAATACAGCGAATATGCTTTTTATATGCGGTGGAGCGTTTATCGGCCTCGATGATGTTGTAAGGCAGAGAGTAGGGAAAAAGACTGTCGGCTTCGGCGCAAAAGTTGAAGGAAGTTCCGAGAAAAAAATTGGAGAGATGTTGAGACTCATCGAACCCGGTGATTTAATAAAATACGGAATGATACCTGAATTCGTAGGAAGGCTTCCTGTGGTCGCAACGCTCGAGGAACTCGATGAACCGGCGTTTATAAAGATACTTACCGAGCCTAAGAACGCCCTGATAAAGCAGTACCAGAAGCTTCTTTCTTTTAACAACGTGCGGCTGAAATTCACCGACACTGCACTTAAGGCAATCGCAAAAAAGGCAACGCAGAGAAAAACAGGGGCGCGCGGGCTTAGGGCAATCCTTGAGGAGATAATGCTCGATGTGATGTATGAGATACCATCGCAGAAAGGCATAAAAGAGTGCCTGATAAACGAAGATACGATAACCAAAAAGGGAAAACCGATTTTAATATACGAAAAACAGGCAGAATCAGCATAAACCCCGTAGAAGGCCTTTGCAATCCTAACATCTATGCACTTTGTAATCTTAGGCACAGCAGGACACATTGACCACGGAAAGAGCGCGCTTGTAAAGGCCCTGACAGGCATAGACCCTGACAGGCTGAAAGAGGAAAAAGAGCGCGGAATCACTATTGACCTTGGATTCGCAGACCTTGCGTATCCTGACGGACTCACAGTAGGAATAGTTGATGTGCCCGGGCATGAAAGGCTTGTAAGGAATATGCTTGCCGGAGCCGGCGGCATAGACATAGTCCTTTTTGTTATTGCTGCTGATGAAGGCATAATGCCCCAGAGCAGGGAACACCTTGCAATCTGCAATCTCCTTAAAATCAAATCAGGGCTGATTGTAATCACAAAGGCAGACCTTGTTGAAGAAGACTGGGCTAAACTTGTCTCGGAGGAAGTAAGGGATTTTGTAAAAGGCACATTCCTTGAAAATGCTGAGATAATTTCCGTTTCATCAAAGACAGGAAAGAACATTGCGCTGTTAAAAGAAAAAATTCGTGAGGTCGCTTTAAGGGTTCAGCCAAAACTCACGAAAGGCCTATTCAGGCTTCCTATAGACAGGGTTTTTACGCTTAAAGGATTCGGAACGGTTGTTACGGGAACCGCAGTCTCGGGGAGCATCTCTGTTGAAGATGCTGTTGATATATTGCCGTCTAATATAAGCACTAAGATTCGAGGGCTTCACAGCCACGGCAAGGCGATAAAGACTGCTTATGCAGGGCAAAGGGTTGCAATAAATGTTTCAGGTGTTGAAAAAGAAAGCTTGAGGCGAGGGGATGTCGTTGTCCTGCCCGGAAGATTCTCGCCCACAAAAGCACTGGATGCAAAGATAGAACTCCTCAAAGATTCTCCTGTTTTAAAAAATAAAAGCCTTGTCCATTTTCATTCAGGCACTGCAGAGGTCATAGCAAGGATAATACTTTACGACAGGGATGAGTTAAAACCGGGTGAGGGCTGTTTTTGTCAGTTGAGGCTTCAGGAGCCTGTTATCTCAATGTCAGGAGACAGATACATCATAAGAAGGTTCTCTCCTGTCGAGACAATCGGAGGAGGAGAAGTCCTTGACGCCTATCCGTCAAAAAGAAAAAAGAGCGAGGGCACGGGAGATCTGGAGGTTTTTGAAAAGGGAACTCTTGATGAAAAAATTGCGATGAAAATCAAAAAGGCGGGAGCCAGAGGGATGCCGGTTTCAATTGTCGAAGGCTGGATAAACGCGGATATTCCTGCAATAAAAGACGCGATACGTTTATTGAAAGAAAAGGGTGAGGCAGTTCAGTTTGAGGATGTTCTGCTTCACATTAGCTCCGTTGATGCGATAAAGGACGGCATTAACAAAGTCCTCAACCAATTCCATAAGCAGAATCCTTTAAAGACAGGAATGCCGAAAGAAGAAGTGAGGGCGCAGCTCAAGGTGGACCAGAAGATTTTTAATTCTCTGATTGGGGCCATGAAGGACGTTGTTGTAGACAAAGACCTTTTGCGCTCCGCGAGTTTCAAGGTCTCGCTTTCAGAGGTTGATAAGGGCACTGAGACAAAGATTTTGAATATGCTTGAACAGGCAGGTTTCCAACCTCCTTTAAAAGATGAACTGCTTGCAGTCCTTAAGATGCAGCCGAAACAGCTTGATGATATATTGAAGCTCATGGCTAAGCAGGGTAGCATTGTCAGGATAAATGAAACGATGTATGTGGCAAAGCCTGTTTACGAAAAGATAATCACTTTGCTTAAAGAATTCTTCAGCAAGAAAAAAGAGATGACAGTCGCGGAGTTCAGGGATGTCCTAAACACCTCCCGCAAATACGCCCTTCCTTTCCTCGAATACCTTGATACGCAAAGGATTACGATGAGGGTAGGGGATGTGAGAAAATTTTTAGGGAAAGGGTAAATGTAAGTAGTATAAAGAATAATATTGGTTCGTCTATATGCCTATACCTAATGATATAGAACAACGCTGGTGGGTCGAGGCAAGCGGTGCAAACCCTACGCTAGTGAACTCCTTCCGTCCTTCATTGGTCGCTTTTTTAGCATTCGACAAAGACAGAGTGCCACAAATGATAGGCACGGGCTTTATTGTGGCTGTCACATCTGATTTTGCATTAGTGATGTCAGCTAAGCACGTTTTCACAGAAGGCATACTTAGCGCTCAGCGCCCGTATCCAATACATGCGGCATCATCGTTATTCATTGGAAAGCAAGATAAAATTCCTTCTTTAGAGCCAGAAAAGTTGAAAATTGTGCGGATGGGGAACAACGAGGCAGTAATGCTTAATGCAGTTCATGCCTGCTACAACAATACTATAGACATTGCAAGCTGTATTGTTATATCTCAACCAGATGAGTCAATCGCAGAACAAGTATCAATTCCTTTGGATATAGAGGTTCCTGCGGTTGGCGAAGTTGTCCACATGGTTGCTATGGATGAGATGAAATTACAAGAGCTTGTGCCGCCACAAGATAATAATGGAAAGGGTCAACATATCGCCCTATCTCGTAGAATCAGTATTCGTGTTGGCGTTGTAACGGCGGTTTACCCACAAGGATTTCGTCAGTACCGATGGCCATCTTTTACAACTTCAATCCCAGCAAAACCTGGAATGAGTGGCGGTTTTGTATATTGGCCTAGAGAAGGAACAACCATTGCGGCCTGTGGAGTTGTTTGTGCAGACAATTCCGAAGACAAAGCGCACCAAGACTTTTCTCAATGTGGCGAATCCGTTATTGGTTGCGCATGGCCAGCGCTTTCGCTTCGGTTTCCACGTATTATTCCATCTCATCCGGACGGGTCTGCTTATACATTGTTTGAGATGATTCGTAACGGCCTTTTGCCGCAACCGCTCGGAGGTATTGAACGAATTAAAATATTAGAGACCAGCAATGGAGATTGTGTCATTGGGAGGGATACGTAATAAGGCAATTACCTGTACACTCATTGTGAGCATTACACGCCTAAATCCTCATTCGTCAATCCTTTCATTTATGATTCTTAACCCCCATTGACAAAACATTGCCATCGTTTTACAATTTATTCATCGATAAAGGAAAAGGGGGATAAATGGGAACAACGACAATATCGCCGAAATATCAGGTAGTCATACCTAAAGATGTCAGGGAAAAACTCCATTTAAAAAGCGGGCAGAAAATGACTGTTGTTACAAAGGGAGGCGTTGTGTATCTAATCCCTGAAAAACCTTTCGAATCATTTAAAGGTTTTTTAAAGGGAATGGATACAAAAAACATAAGAGAGGACACCGACAGATAATGTTTTTGATTGATTCCTCGGGCTGGATAGAATTTTTCACGGACGGCCCTCTGAGCAGGGCATATTCAAAATATTTTAAGGACCTCTCAAAAGTAACAACGCCCACTATTGTAATCTATGAAGTTTATAAGAAAATAAAGAGGGAACGCACAGAGGAGGACGCGCTATTAGCGGTTTCTTTTATAAACAAAACAGCAGTTGTCCAATTAAGCGAAAGCATTGCCCTTCTCGCAGCGGACTTCAGCCTGAAACACTCTCTTCCGATGGCTGATGCCATAGTTTACACAACGGCTATAGAGAAAAATTGTGATGTGGTTACAAGTGACATGCATTTTAAAGGCCTTGAGAGGGTAGTCTTCATAGTGTAGCTCAAGACCGCTAAAGGATTTTAATTATATTCTTTGCCTCTATTCCTTTCTGAATCTTCACCTTCCCAATCCTCTCAGGCAATATAAACTTTAACTTTCCTGCGACAGCCTTTTTATCAAGCTGCATTGAAGGCATGAGGGAATTCATATTTATACCCTCGGGCATTTCTGACGGAAGGCCGTAAGAATCAATCAGCGACTTTATCCGTAATGCATCATTCTCTTTGAGCAATCCAAGTTTTTCAGAGAGTTTTGCTTCAAGATACATTCCGATGGCAACCCCCTCGCCGTGAAGATATTTTTTATAGTTTGTCACTGTCTCTATCGCATGTCCGATGGTATGCCCGTAATTTAATATTGCCCTTAATCCCGATTCTCTTTCGTCCTTTGAAACGACTTCTGCCTTAATCTCGCAAGAGCGTTTTACGATATGGCCCAAAGCTTTTTTATCAAGGTTAAGAATTTTATCCTTCGCGTCCTCGAGAAAGGCAAATAACCTTGCATCCTTTATCACGCCGTAT
>Ga0172374_1001428_pt1 | contig 15978 bp, 18 predicted proteins | sample LakKiv3m_FD_114536 | JGI IMG/M metagenome (GOLD analysis project Ga0172374, IMG submission 114536) | Freshwater microbial communities from Kabuno Bay, South-Kivu, Congo - kab_092012_10.3m | ecosystem: Environmental > Aquatic > Freshwater > Lake | place: Democratic Republic of the Congo... | reverse complement strand
TCGCGGAGGTCGCGCATCCCGTGAGCGTCGAGGTAGGCGCGGATGGTGTCGTGCACGATGCGGATCTGCGCCTCGTTGCCCATCGCGGCCTGCATGACGCCCATCGACGGCGCAGGCTTGCCGTTCACGCGCTCGAGCGCCTCCCACACGATGTCCTCGCGTGAGCCGCGGCCCATCGCGTGCGGCATCGAACTGAACACAGGACTCGGCGTCCAGCCGGAGCGGGTCTCGTCCATCAGGGTTCCTCTCTCTCGCCGGCGCAGTCGGATGCGGGGTGCATGCGATCCCTCGCGCAGGGCGCGCGAAGGCACGCCGTGGGGCCGGGTGTCCCTGCGGGCGCGTGCGATCTGCTGACCAGGTCTCCCCCGCACCAGCGCCGCGTGAAGGCGGCGGGGCGAGGGCACGGGATGGTCGGCCGGTACAGCAAAGCTAGCACGTTATTTTGAGTCATTCAAAATAAGCCGCCTCGCGGGTGGTCGGAGGCGTTCACGGCGAAGGCCCGGTTCTCTCGAACCGGGCCTTCGCGGAGGGGGTCAGCTGCGTGGGGCGTCGTTCCACGACCAGATGTCGTCGCCGCGGAGCACGGCGTCGGCACCGCCGTCGCAGTAGATGGTCTGTCCGGCCATGTGCGTGTTCGCGGGGCTCGTCAGCCACACCAGCAGCTCCGCGATGGAGGATGCGGGCTGGTGGTAGTTGAGCGGCATCGGAACGGCGGCGTCGACCTGCGCCAGGCCCTCCGGTGAGGCGAGCAGGCCGGCGGTCATGGCGGTGGTGACCGTGCCGGGAGCCACGGCGTTGAGCGGGATGCCCGCTCCCGCCCACGCCTCGGTCACGGACTCGCGACGGACCCAGCGCGACACCGCGCGCTTGCTCGACGAGTAGTTGAGGAATCCGGCCTCGGGAGTCGCGGCGAGCTGGTCGCCGATCTGGAGCGCCTTCGCCTCATCCCCGGCGAGAGCCGCGTCGACGAGCTCGGGCGATACCGGCTGCAGCGAGGCCATCGACGAGACGACGGCAGCACGCGGCTGGTCGGCGAGGCTCAGCGTCGGCAGGAGCGCGGTGAGGAACTCCGTCACGCCGAAGAAGTTGATCGCCATGGTCTTGGCGATCGGTGCGGCGATGCCCGCGCAGGCGATGACCGCGTCGATGCTGCCGTCCGCGGCCTCCACCGCGGCCTCGGCGGCGGCGATGCGCCCGTCGTGCGTTGACAGGTCGCCGGTGACCTCCGTGTCGGCGAGATCGACGCCGACCACGGAGTGGCCCTGCGCGCGGAGCAGTTCGGCGGTCGCGGCGCCGATTCCGGACGCGGCGCCGGTGACGACATAGGTACGGGTCATGATGGTTCCTCCTCGGGGGGTGTGGCGCCCGTTGCGGCGTCGTTGAGTGGTGCGGGGTTCGTACGGGAGAGTGCGGTCACGAAACGGGCGAGCTGAGCGCTGAACTGCGTGACTTCGCTCGGCGCCCAGCCCTGGAGCGCGGCGTCGACCATCCGGTGACCGGCATCCACGAGGCGGGCGTACACCTGGCGTCCGGCCTCCGTGAGGCGCACCTCGACCGTGCGGCCGGAGCGGATGCGTTCGACGACGCCCTGCGCGGCGAGGCGCGACACCAGCTTCGAGGTGGTCGGCCGCGTCATCGAGCCGTGTTCGGCGAGCTCCGTCGATCCCATCGCGCCGCCGTTGAGGCCGACCAGATACACCGCGCGGATCGCCGTGGGATCGAGGGCGACTCCGACGCTCTCGGCGACATGGGTCTGCAGGTCGCTCTCGGTCCACTCCGAGACCACCCGGACCAGGGCGACGTGGATGTCAGCGACACCTTCACCGGCTGTCATGCCACCAGTCTACGCCTAAAGTTGCCTCAGGCAACTGTCGGCCCGTGTGCACGAGGTCGCAGTTTCGCACCGAGCTCGCACGCCTGCGGGGAATCCCTGCGACCTGGTGCGGATCTGCGACGAACTGCATCGCCACGACCGCTGTCGGGTCAGCTGAAGAGCACCAGGACGTACACGGCGAACGTCACCAGGTGGGCGGCCCCGTGCATCGCGGTCACACGCTTCGCGGCGAAGGTGGTCACCGAGAGCAGCAGCGTGACGCCGAGCATCAGCAGGTTCGCGGGCGACTCCGCCAGGACGACGGTCTGACCGGTGAGCATGCCGATGACCAGCACGGCGGGGATGGTGAGACCGACGGTGGAGACGAGTGCTCCATGGCAGAGGTTGACCACGCGCTGTGCCTCGCCGCGCAACGCCGCACGCACCGCGGTGATCGACTCCGGCAGGAACACGATCCCCGCGATGAGCACACCGGCGAGGGCGACCGGTGCGCCCAGGCGACCGAGGCCGTCGTCGAGCAGCGCCGCCATGTCGTGGGACAGGAGCACGATCGGAACGACGGTGACCACGAGGAGCCCGAGCCGGACCAGGACCTCCGTGCGGTGCTCGGCCAGGACCTGACGGATCCCGCCGTCGCTCGCTGAGGTCTCGCGCGGTCGGCCCCGCAACACGCGGGGGTCCACCTCGGTGAAGTCGCTCGCCTGCGCGCCCATCTGCCGGAAGAGGAAGAAGGCGTAGAGCGCGAGCGTGAGGAGGATGATCGGGATCTCCTGCGCCGTCGTGTACGACCCGTCCGTGCCGATCAGGGCTGGAAGACCGAACGCCAGGGCGACGAGCACCACGAGCATCGACAGGTAGGCGGAGGTTCCGGTGCGGTTGTGCGCCATGCCACGATGGCGAACGCCCCCCAGGAGGAACGCGAGGCCGATGACGAGGTTGAGGATGATCATCGCGACCGCCATGACCGAGTCGCGGGCGATGGTCGCGTGCTCCCCCGGTCCGAGCGTCACCGCCGAGATCAGGATGACCTCGATCAGCACGATGGAGAGCGTGAGGACCAGAGAGCCGTAGGGGTCTCCGAGGCGGTGCGCGAGAGCCTCCGCCTGCTTCACCACGCCGAACGCGCACACCAGGATCACTGCGACGATCCCGGCGAGGGCGACCACGAGGACCGGAGCCGGAACAGGCGGCTCCAGCAGGGGGTGCAGGATCAGGAGCGCCAGGAAGGCTCCCCATCCGAGAACGATGCGGACGACGTCCATGACGCCGATCAGCTGCTTCGGTTCCGTGCGCGACATGGCCGGACTCCTCGAGGCGGGGCCGTCCCCGGTCTGCGTCTCCTGCCGGAGGTCGTCCTCCGCGGTCACTGAACACTCCAGGGTAGCAAATCCTCGGGATGTCAGGCCGCATCCGCGACGATTTTCTTCCCGGTCAGAGGGAAATTTGACTTCCCTGCGGTCCGGGCTATGGTCGGAGGTTACGCCAGCCACCAAAGGGGAAGCGAGTAACCATGTCCGGAAAGTCCATCCAGGGTCGAGCCAGCAAGAAGGCACCGCAGCTGACGCTCAAGGAGAAGCGCGCGGCGAAGCGCGAGAAGAACGCACCAGACGAGTTCCTGAAGCCTCGCAAGGGCGCGAAGGGCTGATCGAACTCCCTCCGGCTGGTGCGCTTCACTCCTGGGTGCGCATCAGCCGGAGTGCGGACCGGTCCCGGCTACCGCCCGGTGCTCCGGGTGTCAACGGTCCTGCATCATGGTGCCTTCGGGACGACGCTGGAGTCTTCCGACGAGAGGAGTTCAGGATGTCGAATCCCGACGTGTACCCCAGCGATGCCGAGCAGCCCGAGACGCAGGGGGACGACCCTGTCGAGGCGGAACTCGGCGAAGACGGCCAGGGCGATCTCGCGCCCGAGGACGAGGGCAGCGGCCACAGCGGCGACGCGCCGACGGATCTGCGGGACGGCAGCGAATGAGCGGCATCGAGGATCAGGGACTCCGCCCCGAGAACGTGACATCGCCGGCGGATGGCGATGCGGAGGCGCGGATCGCCGAGCACCTCGCGGAGCGCGGTGGCGAAGACACCCCGGCCTCCGGGGACGTACCCGCCGGAGGTGCGGGGGCGGATTCGGGAGCCGCCGCGGCTGTGGGCGTGGAACCCGGTTCGCGGTCGTCTGTGCCCGACGAGTCGACCCACAACGACGAACCGGGCATCGGCACGCGACGCCCCGACGTCGACGAGGCCAACCGCGACGAGGGCGACCCCGGCGCGAGAGCCTGAGGCCGCCCCCGTCGGGGACTCACACCGTCGAGGGGTGCAGCACCACCTTGATGCAGCCGTCCTCCTTCTGCTGGAAGGTGCGGTAGAGCTCGGGGGCATCGTCGAGCGGGGCGTTGTGTGTCGTGAGGTCCATCACGCCGAGCGGGTCGGCGATGTCCTCGACCAGCGGCACCAGATCGTCGACCCAGTTCTTCACGTTGCACTGCCCCATGCGCAGAGTGATCTGCTTGTCGAAGAGGGTCTTCATCGGCATGATGTCGGCGTCACCCGCATAGACCCCGCTCAGCGAGACCGTTCCGCCGCGGCGGACGACGTCGATCGACGCGTACACCGCCGCGAGCCGGTCGACGCCGGCCTTGTCGAGCACCTGGCGCGCGGCAGGGTCAGGCAGCAGCCCAACGGCCTTCTGCATGAACTCGACCCCGGAGTTGCCGTGCGCCTCGAGGCCGACGGCATCCACGACGGAATCGGCTCCGCGCCCTTCGGTCAGGTCGCGCAGCTCGTCGACGACCGTGTCGGTGAGGTCGAACGTCTCGATGCCGTGGCGCTCGGCCATCGCGCGGCGCTCCGGTACGGGGTCGACGGCCAGCACCCGGTAGCCGCGATGCCGTCCGACGCGCGAGACGAACTGTCCGACCGGGCCGAGGCCCATCACCGCGAGCGTGCCGCCCTCCGGCACCTGGGCGTACTCGACGCCCTGCCAAGCCGTGGGGAGGATGTCGCTGAGGAAGAGGTAGCGCTCGTCGGGCAGATCGGGACCCACGGGGATGTGGTTGTAGTCCGCGAGCGGCACGCGCAGATACTCCGCCTGCCCGCCGGGGACCTGGCCGTACAGCTTGGTGTAGCCGAACAGCGCGGCGCCGCTCCCGTACTCGCGCACCTGCGTCGTCTCGCACTGCGACTGGAATCCGCGCCGGCAGAGGAAGCACTCGCCGCACGCGATGTTGAACGGGATCACGACGCGGTCCCCCACCGCGAGCTTCGTCACGTTCGCGCCCACCTCCACCACGACGCCCATCGGCTCGTGGCCGAGGATGTCGCCGCGGTCCAGGAACGGCCCGAGCAGCTCGTACAGGTGCAGGTCCGAACCGCAGATCGCCGAGGAAGTGATGCGGATGATCGCGTCCTCGGGCTGCTGGATCACCGGGTCCGGGACCTCCTCGACCGTCACCGTGCGCTTGCCCTGCCAGGTCAGTGCCTTCATGATGTCCTCCGCTCGTGTCGTGGATCCTCCACGGTCCTCGCTCCCGCGACGCGCGCCCACCCGGTTGACAGGTGCTCCCTGCCGTGCGACCCGCTCAGTGGAACGGGCAGCCTCGCCCCGAACCGCTCGCTCGCACGCGTCCACCCGAGACGGGCTTGGTGGGAAGGCGGCGTCGGTTGACGGCGAGGCCCTTGTCGAGGATGTCCAGGCGGGGATCGCTCAGCACGGCGATCGCGCCGGACAACCCGGCGATCACCAGCTTCTCGCCGGGGCAGCGGTGACCGGTCGCGACCTCGGCGCCGCCCTGCGGGATGAAGGTGCGCACGGACTCGTAGTCGTCGACATCGGTGAAGCGCTCGGGGGCGAACCGGTGCGGATGCGCCCAGGACTGCTCGTCGGTGTTCGTGCCGAGGATGTCGAGCACGACGCGTCCACCGGCCGGAACGCGCACGTCGCCGATCTCGATGTCGACGAGCGCGCGCCCCGGCAGCATCGGCACGAACAGGCCCGTGCGCCGGACCTCCTGCGCGAACATCGTCGCGAGCGTGCCGCCCACCAGGGCGCCGCGTTCCTCGGTCTCCGCAGTGATGCGCGCGCGCCATTCCGGGCGGTCGTGCAGCTCTTTGGCGGCGAAGGCGACGAATCGGGCGGCGGCGATCATGGGACGGATGCTGTTCTGCAGCTCGATGCCGGCGAGACGGGACGGCAGGAGCTCGCCGTCCGGAGCGCGGTGCGCGGCCCACAGGGCGAGCGCCGTGCCTTCGGGGGCTGCCAGCGAACCTCCGCGGACGGCTTCGATGAGGCGCTGGGCGTGTCGATCGGACCACAGTCGGTTCACGGCCGCCGCGACGTACTCCGGCGAGTAGGGCACGCCGAAGCCGTCGACGATCTGCGCCAACCGCGCCGACCACCGGGTCTTCGCCGCCGGGGTGCCGGGCAGACCCGCCCACCCCATGGTCGCGCGGCCGAGGGCGCCGACGGCCGCCTCGTACGCGCTGCGCGTGCCTCCGTCGAGCCAGTCGTCACGCTCGATCGCCCATTCGCGCTCGAGCCAGGGCGTGAGTCGCTCGACCTGAGCGTCCTCGTACGCCACCTCGACGAACGTGGCCTTGCGGTGCCGGTGGGCATCGCCGTCGAGGCTGTGTACCGAGCCGTGGCCGAAGAGCGTCTCCTGCACGATGCCGGGCATGGCGCCATGGCGGGCGATGCGGCTCTCGTCGTAGAACAGATCGACGCCCTCTGCGCCCCGCACCAAGGCCGTTTCGTCCCCGAGCAGGCGCATCGGCGCCGAGCGTGCGCCAGGCTGAACGCGCCGCCAGATGCGCTCGCCGAAGTCGTAGCCGCGGGTGAGCAGGGTCGGGGAATCGTCGTGCACGACCGCGTCGACCGCGTGCGACACCCGGGAGGTCAGTCTCTGGAACATGCTTCGACGGTGCCAGCGTCCGCGGGTGCGTTCCAGGGGGGAGCGTTCGCGAGCGTGATGTGATATCCGGGTCGGCGCCCCGGTTGTCAAGCACCTGCCGCGGACGGACTGCGGCGGTGAGGATGGCGGTGAACGGAGGAGACATGGCGAGCAACACCCGCGATCTGTCGTGCACCACGGAGGATGTGTTCCGCGTGCTGGCCAATGGCTGGCTCTACCCCTCGTGGGTGGTCGGAGCCTCGCGCATGCGCGACGTCGACGCATCCTGGCCGCAGGTCGGATCCCAACTGCACCATTCGGTGGGAGTGTGGCCCGCCCTCCTCGACGACACGACGGAGGTCCTGGCATGGGATCCGCCGCGCCGGGTCGTGCTGCGGGCTCGCGGGTGGCCGATGGGTGAGGCGCAGGTCACCCTGCGCGCCAGGACCACACCCACCGGCTGCCAGGTCCGCATCGACGAGGAGCCCGTGAAGGGGCCGGCGGCTCTCATCCCCCGCATGCTCACCACGCCCATGCTCCGCTGGCGCAATGCCGAGACCCTCCACCGTCTCGGGTACCTGGCCGAGGGGCACGCGGTCTGAGCAGAACCCCCGATCAGCGGTCGGCGGGTGCGAGGGCCAGTGCGACCGCGGACTCCACGTGGAGCGCGGTCGTCGGGAACACCGGCACCGGCGCGTCGACGGACGAGATGAGCAGTTCGATCTCGGTGCACCCGAGGATGACCCCTTCGGCCCCCTGCGCCACCAGGCGCTCGATCACCGCGACATAGTCCCGACGGGACTCATCGCGGATGATGCCGTGCACGAGCTCGTCGTAGATCACCCGGTGCACCGTGGCGCGGTCGTCGGTGTCGGGCACGAGAGTGCGGATGCCGTGCCGGGCGAGCCGTTCGGCATAGAACGGCTGCTCCATCGTGAAAGCGGTCCCGAGCAGCCCCACCGTCGTCAGGCCGGCGGTGCGGATGGCCTCTGCCGCGGGGTCGGCGATGTGCAGGAACGGGATGCTCACGGCGGCTTCGAGCCGATCCGCGACGAGGTGCATCGTGTTCGTGGCGAGCACGAGCAGCTCGGCTCCGGCCCCTTCGAGCGCTGCCGCCCTGCCGGCGAGGAGGTCGCCCGCCGCCGCCCAGTCCCCGCGCGCCTGCATCGCCTCGATCTCGGCGAAGTCGAGGGAGTCCAGCAGCAGGCGAGCGGAATGATGACCGCCGAGCTGCGCGTGCACCCGCTCGTTGGCGAGGCGGTACCACTCCAGCGAGGACTCCCAGCTCATGCCGCCGAGCACTCCGATGGTCTTCACCGCGACGTCACTCCTTCGAGCCCTGGTTGAACTGGCGCTCCCAGTCGCGCAGCTCGGAACGTCCGATCAACGAGTCCAGCGACACCTGGAAGAGCAGCCCGTTGCGCGCGTTGACCTGCTTGATGTTGTCCACGATCTGCGTCGTCAGACCGTCCAGCGCCTCGCGCACCTCGCCGATGCGCTCGTCCGGCGCGTCCCACAGGTCGGGACGGGTGAGCAGGTCGAGCAGGTAGTCCGGCTCGAGGGCGGCGACGAGCCGGGCGAGCTTGTCGGAGTACTCCGCCTCCGCGAGTGCGATCTGGTCGGCATCCGCTTTCGCATCCAGGCGCAGGAACAGCTGCTCGACGTGGGACGCGAGTGCGTCGATGCCTGCGGCGGTCTGCGCGGCGACGGCGTCGCCCGGCACCCTGGCGTAGTCGACCTGCAGCTCTCGGAGGCGGTCCACCCGGAGGCGGATGCCGGCGGGCACGGGATCCGATGCGGTGACGCTCGCGGGCGTGCGGCGCCGCCGGGCGAGGAGGCCGATCGCCGTGCCGGCTGCAGCGAGGAGGACGACCCCGCCGATCACGACGGGGAGCAGCCAGTCCGCTCCCCCGCCCGCGCCGCTCCCGCCCGGTGCGGAGGGCGTCGCCTCGACGATCTGCTGCACCGTCTCCACGAGCGCGGCCTGCGTGTCACCCCCGGCTGCCGTCTCGTTCGTGTTCGCGATGAACAGCGCTTCCTTGGTGTCGATGGCCGATGAGGCGGCCTGCAGGTCGTCACCGAGGGCGAGCACCACGGTCTTCTGCGGAACCTCCCTGGTGATCCGATCCAGCAGCTCGAGATCGAATGCCGCTCCCAGATCGGCGTCAGCCGGCAGCACCACCACCGCGATCGACCCGTCGGCGGGGACGACGTCCGTCAGGGCGTTCGTCAGGGCGTCCGCGCTCTTCACGCCGGGAGCGATGTAGATGTCCCCCGACTGCAGGGCGCCGGTGACCGCGTCAGTGACCCCGCTCAGGTCGGATGCCGCGACGATGATCATGCCCACCTCAGAAGTTGTTGATCACGGAGGCGAACACGAGGTCGATCCGCTCCGCGTCCGAGGCGTCGAACATCTGGCCGCCCGTGGCGTCGGCGATGCGCTGCAGCGCCGACGTGTCGGCCCCTTCGCCGTACGCGATGGGGAAGATGCGCACCGGTGCATCCGTTCCGCCCTCCCCCGACTGCGTACCGATCTTCGCGATCAGCGAGTCGAGCGAGGTGGTCGAGTCGGTGTCCTCGCCGTCGGACAGCACCACGATGGCGTTGATGCGTCCCGGCTCCGCGCGCTCACCCATCGCCTCGTACGCGGTGAGGATCGCGTCGTACAGCGGGGTGCCGTTGCGCTGCGCGTACCGGAGGTCGTCGAGCGACGAGTCGAGCTTCTCGCCGTCCGCCCCCAGCGCCGACACGTCGCGCAGCACCTGGAGACCCTCGCCCTGGTCGGAGGAGACGCCGGTCGTGAACGCCCACACCCCGACCTCGTCGGTGGAGCGGAAGTGGTCGAGAGTGGTCTGCGCTCCCTCGATCGCTCCGTCCAGCCGGGAGCGTCCGTCGCCGATGGGTTCGTCCATCGACCCCGAGATGTCGATGAGCTCGAGCACGGACGACGGCTTGCGCACCTGCGTCCACTGATCGATCGCGGTGGAGATGACGTCCACCTCCGGCTTCGGCAGGGTCACCGTGGGCTGCGCCGGGTCGACGCCGAAGTTCGCGGTGAACAGGTCGCCGAGCGGCACGGCCTCGTCCAGAGGACGGAACCCGTATTCGGGGAGGATCTCCTGCGCCGGCGTGGTCTGCAGGAACGCCGCGAACGCCTCACCCGCCGTGCGCTGCTCAGCCGTCACCCAGTCGGCGCCGAGGACGGTGATCGGATTATCCGACCACATCGACCCGCCGGCCGGATACACGGCCACGAGCTTCGTCTTCGGCGGGGTCAGGGTCTCGCCGGGCTGCACGGTGTGCGAGTCGGGGTTCCCCTTGTTGTAGTTGAGCAGCGAGGTCTCCTCCAGCGCGACGGCCGAGACGTAGGCCGAGCCGTTGGCGCCGTTCTGCGTCTCGTCGTACAGAGTGGAGAGCACGTTGCCCGTCGTGTCTCCGTAGTGGATCACGCACTCCTCGAACACGCGGGAGAAGTCCGCGGCGGCATCCACGTCCGCCGCGGTGAGTCCCTCCGCCTTGCCCGACGCCTCGTAGGACTGCATCAGGATGGTCGACAGCCCCGTGGTCGAGGTGTTCGGGTTCGTCTTGGAGATCTTGAACGCGCCCCAGATGTCCTTGCCGACGCTCCCCCAGCCTTCGGGGTTCTGGCACAGGGCCTCGAGGTCGGTGATGCTGATCGGCTTGTCGGGCCAGCCGAGCGCCTTGGCCATCGGCTCCGGCATGCCGAACACGACCGGCGTACGCGTGAACGATGCGGGCTCGCCGACGAGCGTGGGTGAGGCGGCAGCCGCGACCCGCTCGGTCCAGACCGTGGAGGCGGGGGACCACAGGGTCGGCCACAGCGCACGGTCGTCGCTCGGCCAGTCGTCGCCCGAGGTGAGGTAGCGCGCCGCGTTGCCGGAGGAGACGTTGGTCGGACGCACCGTGGCGCACGTGTCGAGCCCGTCGTGCTCGGGGGACTCCTTGAACGCCGCGGCGAGCTCGTCGAGCATGTTGACCTTCTCGGACGAGGTCGCCACCGTGATGTGGGTGCAGCCGTCATCGGGGAAGCCCTGCCCGGCGTCGGGCTCCGGCTGCTCTCCCCCGCCTGTGCAGGCCGAGAGGACGAGGGCCGCGATGGCTGCCGTCGCCACCACCGCCGGTGTACGCCGGAACAGGGGCCTGGATGCGGTGCGACGCGCGCTCATGCGCCTAGGCTACCCAGGTATCGGGCTCGCGATCACGCGGTTCCTGCGCGCATGAACTCCTCCGCCTCGCGCACCTGCTCGGCGGACGGGCGGATGCCCGTGTAGAGCACGAACTGCTCCAGCGCCTGCAGCGTCGCGACCTCCGCTCCCGTGATCACCGTCTTGCCGGCCGCGCGTCCCGCGGAGATGAGCGGCGTCTCGGCGGGGAGGGCGACGACGTCGAAGACGACCGAGGCGGCGGCGATCGCCTCCGCCGTGAAGGCCAGAGCCTGCTCGTCCGGTCCCCCGGACATCCCGATCGGTGTGACGTTCACGAGCACGTCCGCGGTCGCCTCGCCGACCTCGGGACGCCATGCGAACCCGTAGAGGTCGGCGAGGGCGCGTCCCCTCTCCTCGTTCCGCGCGACGATCGTCACTCGCGCGAAACCGGCGTCGCGGAAGGCGGCGGCGGTCGCCTTCGCCATGCCCCCCGAGCCGCGCAGCAGCACCGATGCCGCCGGATCGAGACCGGCGTGCTCGATCAACTGCGCGATCGCGGAGTAGTCGGTGTTGTATGCGGTGAGCACGCCGGCGTCGTTCACGATCGTGTTGACCGAGTCGATCGCGCTCGCCGAGGCATCCATCCGGTCGACGAGGGCGATCACGTCCTCCTTGTACGGCATGGAGATCGCGCAGCCGCGGATGCCGAGGCCGCGCACGCCCGCGATGGCCTGAGCGAGGTCGGTCGGGGCGAACGCCTTGTAGATCCAGTTGAGTCCGAGCGCCTCGTAGAGGTGGTTGTGGAAGCGGGTCCCGTTGTTGCTCGGCCGTGCCGACAGCGAGATGCACAGGGTCATGTCCTTGTTGAGCAGCGTCACCGGATCAGGCTACTCGGCGAGCTCGCGGATCCGGGGGAGCAGGACGACGGAGGTGCCTCCGAGCTGTACGTCCTGGCTCCTCCCGAAACCTTCGATCCCCGGGGGGATCACCTTCTCTTCCCTCACCTCCGCCGCGCCGTCCAGGCCTGTGGCGTGATCGTGCGGCCTCCCCTATGGTGAAGGTGCATGCACAGGGGATCGATCGTCTCCGTCTCTCCCCACGAGACGGCGGCCCTCCCCAGGGGCAGACGATCCGTGCATGCGATTGGGCCCTCTCGAGTAGTTCAGTCCCCAATGGGCTACTCGAGGGGGCCGCTCTCGTCATTCTCGCACCCGAGTTCAGATTTGTCCCCCAAAAGGGGGACAAGAACCTCGAAAAGGGGTTAGGCTGTTCCTGACGCACCCTCCGGTCGTCTTCGGCCCTCATCGCTCCCCCCGCGGTGAGGGCCACACCATTTTCCGGGAGCCTTCGGCCCCGAGCGCCGTGGTCCCCGGCAGATCACGGGCGGATGCCGCTCGTGCAACATTTGGATTACCTTCTTGACCCGTCTATTGCCGACGGACCCTCCTCCACTAGCGTTAGCGATGTCGGGGCATACCTGCGTCGGCTTTTTGGATCAGCAGAACAGGCAGTACATGAGCACCCAGGGCACGGTCAAGTGGTTCAACTCGGAGAAGGGCTTCGGCTTCATCTCCCCCGACGACGGAGGCGCTGACGTCTTCGCGCACTACTCCGCCATCCAGTCATCCGGCTACCGGTCTCTCGAAGAGAACCAGCGAGTCGAGTTCGATGTGGCGCAGGGTCCGAAGGGCCTGCAGGCAGAGAACATCCGCCCCGTCTGAGACGGGCGGAACGGGAACTCCCCGACCGGATAGCGCCGCGACGCGCCATCCGGCGGGGAGTTCTGTGCTTTCCGGCCGCCGGGCGGCGCTGTTGCGACGTCAGTTCAGCAGCAGTGCACGCAGCTCCGCGACGGTCGCGACGCGGTATGCCGCGTCGTCTCCTTCGTGGAAATCGCTGAAGCCCCACTCGACGAAGATCACCGGGACCCCGTTGGCGTTGCCGCCCTCGACGTCGTGATGCCGGTCGCCGACCAGCACCGGGCGCGACGTGTCGGCACCGAGCTCGCGGAGGCGTCGCAGAGCCTCGGCCACGATGTCCGTCTTGGACGCGAGGGTGGCTTCATCGGGTGTGGCTCCGACCGTGGTCAGGAACGCGGGACGCAGCCCGAAGTGGTCGACGAGCGCATCGACCTGGTTCTCCGGCTTCGAGCTGGCCGTGGCCTGCGGGATGCCGGCAGCATGCAGCTCGTGGATCAGGTCCGTCACGCCGGGGTAGGTGGCGACATCCGTCGTGTAGCCGTCGGCTTTTCCGAGCGTGCGGTAGAAGGCGACAGCCTCACTGGACTGCTCGGGCGTCATCCCGGCCTGGTCCTGGAACGACTGGAACATCGGGGGACCGATCCAGTGCACGAGCTCCTCGCGAGTGGGGGCCGGGTGACCGAAGTGGGTCAGCGCGATGTCGAGCCGACGGAGGATGCCGACGGAGGCGTCGACGATGGTGCCGTCGACGTCCCACAGCACGCAGGAGTAGGGGGAGTGAGGCATCTCTCCAGCCTAGGGTCAGCTGGCACGACGGCCGCTCCTGCTGCACAGGTGTGCAACGGGCCGAGGGAATGGCAGAGGTGGCGCCCCCGGAGGTTCGCTCGCCGCGTCATACGGATGGGAGACGTGTGCGCATTCGCCAGACCGGTGGGGTGGCGGCGGCAGAGACGACGAGCAGCAGAACCACGGCAAGGATGCCCAATGATGGATCGTTGTCGCCGATCGTCTGGGGCCTGAACTGGCCCACGAAGGAGAAGACGCCGTTCCCGGCGAGCGAGATCAGATTTCTGGGGTCAAGGCTGCCGAGCATCGGTAGGAGAAAGTAGAGCATAACGAAGGCGGTCAGGACGATAGTTCTGTTTCGGGTGGACACTCCGACGAGGAGCCCAAAGCTGGCAAACGCGGTTCCGATGAGAACGGACAGAAGACCGATCGCGAATGTTCGCGAAGGTGACGGTCCGTCGACGGAAAACGACTCAAGAGGAAGAGCATCGACGCGGCCCATGACGATCGGGGAGGTCGCGAGCGAGGCCAACGCGCTCAGTGCCGCGGTTGCAGCCCCGAGCGCCAGCATCGTCAGCACGATGGTGAGGGGCTTGCTGATCACGACGCCACGGAGTCCGACTTGTGGCCACCGGAACGCGATCGACCCTGAGCGGGTGTCGTGTGTCCCCATGAACAGCCCGAGCGCAAAGCCGACGACCGGGAAGAAGACGAGCGCGCTGAGACTGAGAGCTGAGGCTGCAGCGCCCGTGCCGGTCATCTGTGTGAGGCCTTGAACCGCCTGATCGAGGTCGTACCGCAGGGGATTGGCGATGATTTGCTGTTGCGTGCTCCCGGAGACTTCTGATGGTGCGGCGAACGCCGTGGCGATGTCCTCACCGTGTTCTTGATAGTCACGGAGCGTCGACTGGAACTGACCCACGAGCTGCAGCGCCGATGTCGCGCCGGAGACGGCGCCCCACGCGGTCATCGCGAGCACGGCACCAGCGAGCACGAGTACCAACTTGCTGCTTGTGATCCAGCGGAACTCACGGCGAATTTCGCGAAACAAAGTCTGCATAGGTCGTTGCGATGTCCCTGTTCTCGAGGTATTCGGGCGTGAGATCGGCGAGCGTGGTGTCCCGGAGGGCGAGCACGCGCGTGGGGAGTTCCCCAAAGGCGCTGAAATCATGTCCCGTTGCGACCACCGTGCGCCCGCGGATGGCGATGTCGTTGCTGATCACGTCTCGAAACTTCTGTCGCGTGCCCTGATCAAGACCGTTGGAGAACTCGTCGAGCAGCAGGACATCTGCATCACTCGCGAGGAGCGCGGCCAACAGTACGAGCTTTCTCTGCCCGGTCGACATCGTTCCGTACCGCTTGCGCAGGAGCTTCCTGCTGAGGAGCGCCTGGACCTCGGGTCGTTTCTCGGCCCTGGAGTCATTGAGCGCGTAGCGAAGATTGGCGATCGCGGTCCATCGCATATACATCATCGGGTGATCGAGGATGCCCAAGATATGCCCCCGCGCATCGTCCCCACCGACGTGCACCATGCCTTCGTAATCGTCGAGGTTGAGCAGACATCGGAGAAGAGTCGATTTGCCGACTCCGTTCTCCCCCAGGACGACGCAGAAGTCTCCCGGAACCAGCGCGAGGTCGACGTCGAGAATGCGTCGGGACCCGTATGACTTACGGAGCCCGACGACCGAAAGGCTCGTGTTCACTCCCACTTCTGCCAAGCGCCGGTTCCCAGCACACGAGAGAACGCAAAGGCGGAATCGCTGTAGACATTCACACCGCCCCAAGGAGTCGGAACGGCGGCGCCGACCGTGTACCCGCCGCGCCAGTCATGACGTGAGCTCGAGGAATACACCCTCTTTGTGCCGTTTCGTTTGACCCAGTTCGGCGCAACCTGACCCGCCGCCTGATAGGCCTCGCTCCACGTGACCGTGGTGCCTCCCGAGCCCCAGCCGAAATTCACCCGCTCCTCAGCCCACATCACCCAAGATCCCCGGTACAGCTTCATGGAGCTCGTGCCGGATGACGCACGGACCCCCGCGGACTTAGTGGAAGCCGAGCTCGGGAAGATGCTGGTGTTTGAGGCACCCGCTTCCCAAGTAGCGATGGCCTCCCGCTGCTGCGTCGTCAGATCATCTGAACTCGGGTCTCCCGTGGATGCTTGAGCGACGGCAGGCGTGAGCAGACTGGTGACGATGGTCAGTACCGCGACACCCTTGAGGTGTGAGTGAACATTCATGACAGTTACCTCTCCCGAATGAACCGTGTCCCGTCGCGTTACATCCACCATGTCTCACCCGGGCCAGCATGCCAGTATGCGTTTCCGGAGACTGCCGACCCTGCCAGGGTCGCGAGTCCTCCTCCCCAACCTGCCGCCAAAGTCGGCTTTTAACACCTCATGCAACTGCGTTCCGTCCCCATATAAGGTCGTGACAACGGCGGGCACACGAGTGAGAATGGGGGCATGTACGTGTCGGTGGAAGTCATCACAATGCTGGCGACGGCAGTGACGTTGCTGGTGGCGATCATCAGCGGTTTCGGCTGGATGATCAACCGTATGGACGCGCGATTCGAGGCGCAGGACGTGAAGTACGACGCGCGTTTCACGCAGAT
>Ga0172374_1001424_pt1 | contig 16003 bp, 12 predicted proteins | sample LakKiv3m_FD_114536 | JGI IMG/M metagenome (GOLD analysis project Ga0172374, IMG submission 114536) | Freshwater microbial communities from Kabuno Bay, South-Kivu, Congo - kab_092012_10.3m | ecosystem: Environmental > Aquatic > Freshwater > Lake | place: Democratic Republic of the Congo... | reverse complement strand
CCGCGAGGAAATCACCGATCTGATGGCCGGCGGTGAAGCGCTCGCCGACCTCGGCGCGGAGGTGGAAAATTACATGGCTAGCCATGATGGCCATCCGCCGCAGCCACCCTTGAATTAAGACATAAAGCAAGGATCAAGACCGATGAAGATCGCCATCGACCCCCACATGCATCGTTTCACCAGCCTCGATGAGCTTCCGGCCAAAGTGAAGGAACTCGGCTACGACTGGATCGAACTCAGCCCGCGCGCGGATTTCCTCGAATGGTTCAAGGCGCCGCGCGTCTTTCCCGAGCGCATCCGCTCGTTCAAGAAGGCGCTTAAAGACGCCGATGTCGGCATCGCCTCTTTGCTGCCCATGTATCGCTGGGCTTCCAATGATGAGACCGAACGGCAGGCGGCAGTGAAACACTGGAAGCGCGCCATCGAGATCGCCATCGAACTGGAGGTCGACACGATGAACTCCGAATTCGGCCGTGGTCCGCATCCCGACAAGGGGTCGTGTTATTGCTGCCATACCGGCTCGATGATCGAGGCGTGCGAGGATGCATGGTGGCGCTCGATGGAAGAGCTGGTGCCGATATTCGAGCGCGAAAACATCAACCTGCATGTCGAGCCGCATCCCGAGGACTGGTGCGAGACATTGCAGCCGGCGCTGGACATCATCCGCACGGTCAATTCGAAGAATGTGAAGTTCCTCTATTGCGCACCGCACACCTTCTATTTCGGCGACGACACCAAGGCGATGCTGCGCGAAGCGAAAGATGTGCTGGCGCATGTGCATGTGGGCGACACCTTCAACCACAAGGCCAGCTCCGGGCTTCGCTATATCCTCAATCCGCCGGGCACACAGGCGCGGGTGCACCAGCACCTGAATATTGGCCAGGGCGAGGTGCCGTGGGACGATTTCTTCGGCACGCTCGCTGAAATCGGCTTCGACGGCATCATGACCTCCTGCGTCTTTGCCTGGGAGGACAGGGCCGATGAATCGAGCCGGTTCATGCGCGCCAAGATGCAGGACTATATCGACCTCTATTTCAAGAAATGACGCGGCAAACCGGCGCTGAGCCCGAGGCGGACCCCGCCTCCCGCTGCGGCCATTCGCAACATCAAATGGAAAGACGACTGACATGATCAACGGAGAAAGACTGATTTCGCGCCCGCTGCGCTGGGCCATGGTGGGCGGCGGACGCACGGGACAGGTGGGCTACAAGCACCGCACCGGCGCCCTGCGCGACGGCAACTACCAGCTCGTCGCGGGCGCCTTCGACCTCGATGCCGAACGAGGCAGAGACTTCGGCGTCAATCTCGGCGTGGCGGCGGAACGCTGCTATGCGGACTACAAGGCGCTGATTGCCGGCGAGACGACGCGCGAAGACGGTGTGGACGTCGTCTCCATCGCCACCCCCAATTTCACCCATTACGAGATCACCAAGGCCTGCCTTGAAGCGGGGCTGCATGTCATCTGCGAAAAACCGCTGTTCTTCACCGTGGCGGAATGCGAGGAAGTGGCGCGGCTCGCCGAACAGAAGGGCCTGATCGTCGGCGTCACCTATGGCTTTACCGGGCATCCGCTCGTCCACCAGATGGCCGCCATGGTCAAAAAGGGAATGCTGGGCGACATCCGTATCGTCGACCTGCAATATACCCATGGTTTCAATGCCGGCGACGATGTGGGCGCGGGAGAGGCCGTCAAATGGCGCACCAACCCACGCACTGCCGGCCCGACCTTCGTGCTGGGCGATATCGGCACGCATCTCTATTATCTCTCGGAAGTCGTGCTGCCGCATATGAAGGTGGAACGGCTGCTCTGCGACCGCAAGGCCTTCATCCCCACGCGCGCGCCGCTGGAAGACCACGCCACCGTCCTGATGCATTATGACAATGGCGCGCGCGGCCGCCTCTGGGTCTCCTCCGTCAATGCCGGGAATATGGGGTCGCAGCGTTACCGTTTCGTCGGCTCCAAGGCGTCGCTCGAATGGTCCGATTCCCATCCCGACCAGCTGATCTACGAAGTTCAGGGCGAACCCGGCCGCATCATGCACCATGGCATGCCCTATCTCGAACAGGAAAGCCTCGCCATCGACCGCATGGGCGCGCTGCATACTGAAGGTCTCGGGGACAGCTGGTCGAACATCTATCTCTGGATTGCCCAGGCGATCGACGCGGCAAATCGCAGCGATCAGACTTTCCTGAAAACCCACCATTATCCCGGCATCACGGCTGGCACGGAAGGCGTCCGCTGGCTGGAAAACTGCGTCCGTTCGGCCGATGCCGGCGCCGCCTGGGTCGACTTCGCATAACCAGTTTGGGGGCGCGCCGGACCACTCTCCCGTCCTCCTCCTCCTCATGCGCGTCCCCATGCCTTTTTTAGAAAGACGACACGATGAAACTCGCAATTTGTACCGACGTCATGGCAAACCTGCCCTTCACCGAAATGCTCGACAAATGTGTCGCGCTCGGCGTCGAGGGCATCGAGATGACTGGCGGCGGCTGGTCCAGCGGCCCACATTTCCGGGCGGACGAACTTCTGGCGGACAAGGGGCTGCTCAAGTCCAAACTAAAGGAAATCGAGGCCCGCGGCCTCGAGATCGCCGCGCTGAATTGCTCTGCCAATCCGCTCGATCCCGGCGATATGGGCAAGCGCCACCTGAGGGAAATGCAGGATACGGTTCGGTTGGCGGGCGAAATCGGCGTGACGAAGATCGTCACCATGTCCGGTCTGCCGGAGGCTGCACCCGGCGACACGGTGCCGAACTGGCTCGTCTACACCAAGAGCTGGCCGAACGAGATGCCGGAGCGCGACCGTTACCAGTGGGAAGACCGCGCCTTCCCACTCTGGCACGGGCTCGTGAAGCTCGCCAAGGAAGCGGGCGTTGAAAAATATGCGCTCGAGAATTTCTCGGCCATGCTCGTCTGGAACCCGGAAACCCTGTTCCGCCTGCGCAAGGAGGTTGGCCCGACGGTCGGCATGAATCTCGATCCGTCGCACCTGATGTGGATGGGGGCCGACCCCATCGCCTCTGCCCGGGCACTCGGCAGCGCGATCCACCATTGCCATGGCAAGGACACCCGCATCGAACGCGGCCTGGCGGATGTGAACGGTCTGCTGGAGCTGAAAGAGGTGACTGACGTCGCCAACCGCAGCTGGAACTATGTGGCTGTCGGCGCCGGCCATGACCTGCAATGGTGGAAGGAGTTTTTCTCCGTGGTACGCATGGCCGGTTACAATGGCTGGGTGAGTCTCGAAATGGAGGATTTCACCATGTCCACCGAAGCCGGCATCCAGTCCTCCATCGACGCCTTGCAATCCACCATCAGCCGCTGAAGCTAAACCCCGGGCCGCAGAGCGCGGCCCGGCACCAATCGCGCCACGAGGATGCCATGACCAACCCGATCACCATTACCACCGCTCCCTGCTGCTGGGGCGTCGATGACGTCAAAAATCCCCATCTGCCCCATTGGGAAAAGGTGCTGGATGAGGCGAATGCCGCCGGTTTCGGCGGGCTGGAACTTGGCCCCTATGGCTATCTGCCGCTCGATCTCAGCCGCGTTTCGCAGGCGCTGGACGAGCGCGGCCTGAAGATCGTTGCCGGCACGATCTTCGACGACCTGGTCTCACCTGACAACCGCGACAACCTGCTGCGCCAGACCGACGAAATCTGCGCGCTGATCACCCGCCTGCCAAAACCGGAAACCCATGCCGGCCAGCGTTTTCCCGCCCCCTATCTGACGGTCATGGACTGGGGCCATGACGAACGCGACTACGCCGCCGGCCATTCCGACCGCGCACCGCGCCTCGATAAAGCCGCATGGCGGGGGATGGTCGAAAACATCCGTGCCATCGCAACGCTCGCCCGTGACACATACGGCGTGCGTGCCACCATTCATCCGCATGCCGGCGGCTACATCGAATTTGCCGATGAGTTGCAGCAGATCGTTGAGGACATTCCCGCCGATCTCGCGGGCCTGTGCCTCGATACCGGCCATATGGCCTATTCCGGCATGGACCCCGCCGCCACGCTCCGCCGCTATTGGGACCGCGTCGATTATATTCATTTCAAGGATATCGACGCCACGGTTTTTCAAGAGGTGATGGGGGAGCATATCCGCTTCTTCGAGGCCTGCGCCAAGGGCGTCATGTGCCCGATCGGCCGCGGCTCTATCGATTACCCAGCCATTCGCAGCCTTCTGACGGAACTCGGTTACGGCGGTTACATCACCATCGAGCAGGAACGCGACCCGCGCAACGCCGGCAGCATTCTGGATGACCTTGCGGCCAGCAGGGTGTTTCTTGCCAAAAGCGGTTTCTGAACCGAACGGAGTAAAACCGTGACGCCTCGCGAGAAGTCGAGCCAACACACTACGGCAATCGAAATAATGGTCGTTTTCGGCACATAAGATGCGCTCAGCCTAAAAACACATGCATTTATCCGTCACATCCATGTAAAAGCCACATTGGAATATGAGCTGAAGTTGCAAGACAATTTAGCCTTGGTTGGCAATACCTCTGGGCAAACCCAATGTGCGCACCCATAAGCTGAAGCGATCGTTTTCTTTGTATTTTCATGGTGATACGATGATGACCCGCCGCCAGACACTGCTTTTTGCCGCGGCTGCCACCGCCGGCCTTTCGTCCTCGGCCCAACGGGGCCGGACAGCAGGCCCATCAGCCCGTGCCGCCGGTTTTTGGTATCCTGAGGAAACCGAACCACATGAACGCACTTTCATGCAGTGGCCGGTGAACCCTGCCGTGCATGACGATCCCGATTTTCTTGACGATCTTCAGAAAACCATCGCGAAAATCGCCAACACCATAGCCGAATTTGAGCCGGTCGTGATGCTGGCCGCAGCGCAGCACCATGGTGCAATCCGTAAACAGGTGTCGCGCAACGTCGACTTATGGGACATTCCGACGGATGATCTGTGGTGTCGCGATTCCGGGCCGTCCTTTGTTGTGGATGGCAAGGGTGGGCTCGCCATCACGCAGTTCAACTTCAACGGCTGGGGCAACAAGCAAACCCACAATGCCGACGGAAAGATTGCCGCGCGGATAGCCGAACGTATGGGCCTTTCGATTTTTGACGCAGGGCTGGTGGGCGAGGCTGGAGGAGTGGAAACCGACGGCCACGGCACCTTGATCGCCCATGAAAGCAGCTTCATCAATATCAATCGCAACCGGGGCGACAAGGCCGAAATCGAACGGCTGCTGCTCGACACGATGGGCGCGCGCAAGATGTTGTGGGCACCCGGAATCATCGGTGCCGATATCACCGATTACCACATCGATGCACTCGCCCGTTTCGTCAAGCCCGGCCAATTGCTGATCCAGATGGGAGACAAGATCGACCACGATGATCCGTGGTCGATCGCCGCCTTCGAAACCCATGACATTCTGGCCGCAGCCACCGATGCCGAGGGTCGAAAGCTGGACATGGTCATTTTGCCGGAACCCTACGACATTCGTGCTGACAGCGCCGATTTCGTATCTTCCTATGTCAATTATTATGTCTGCAACGGTGCGGTCATCGCCGCTGAATTCGGCGACCGGGAAGCCGACGAACGAGCCGCAGCCATTCTTGGCAAGCTTTATCCCGGCCGTGAGATCATCACGTTAAATATCGACCCGGTGGGTGAGGTAGGCGGCGGCATCCATTGCGCCACCCATGAGCAACCTAAAGTCTGATCACGCGCGGCTCATGTGCCTTTGACGGCCAGATGTATGGGAAGATCGAAAGGCGGCAGGAAAATGGCGCCGATGACTAAAATGACCTCGACGCCACTCGACCAATCCACTGGCAAGAACCGGCACTTAGACCTTCAGGCTTCGACAGGCTCGTGAACATCATCCAGAAGAAAATGCACGATCACATAACGAGTCGTGTATTTCTGACCGCTATCGGACACGCCCTCGACGCTACCGCCATCGGAGGGGTGCCATTTCTGGTAATGAGGGTTGTTGGCAATCAGCGTAATCGCCTTGCCCGAAAGCCGGCCGTTCAACCGATAGCGAGCTTCTGCCAGGGGCCAAATCTTCTCAAAATCCTGTTGGCTGATACGGGCTTTCAAGGCCCTTCTGGATATCGTTTCCCCGGGCGAACCATCTTTGTGCTCCATCGGTGGAATATGCAGGTCAACCTCTTCCGCGCCGTCCAGCAGAAAGGCAAATTCGTCTGGCCACATCCGTCTCACGTATCGCTCCTCCCAAAGCTCGCCGTCCTTTACGACACAATTATGATAGCGCCTCCACCGCGAGAGGCAATGGCGGATATGAACCTGCGCGTGCCTGCGTCCCCCTGTTCTTCCAGATCGATGCCGCGTGATCTCCAATTGTTATCGAAGATCACGCATCGGATGCCCTTGCATGGCATCGATCTTCACTAGGGGACGAAGCATCCTCCCATCAGCGGCTTCATATAGTCCGGGGGCATAGAAGTGCCGAGTATGGACATAGCCATTTCCAGCAGCATCAAAGATCGCATAAGTTCAAAAAATCGCGGGAAAACCTTGCTTGCCCAAGGCAAATTATGGCGGAGAGGGTGGCCGCCAAATTAGAGGACAAAGACGTGCAGTCTCGTCAAATAAACTATTTCAAATCAATATCATAAAAAATTTCATTGTCCAGTTTAGTATATTGCGAGGCGACAAAATCCAACATATTATGTGGGGTAATTTGTGGGGTTTTGGCTGAATAATGGGTAAACTCGCGGGAAAACATCCTGATAAAGCGCTCTCGGCGCTCAAGATAAAGCATCTTACTACGCCGGGTCGATATGCGGACGGAAACGGGTTGTACCTTGTTGTAGATCCGTCCGGTGCAAAACGCTGGATGTTGCGCGTCACTATTCAGAGTAAGCGCACCGATATGGGGTTTCCGACGATAGGCGATATCCGGATAGATAGGATCGACACACCGGACATTTTGCGGGTGTTGTCTCCGATTTGGCTAATCAAGCCAGAAACCGCGCGACGTGTGCGTCAGCGCATTGCTAGCGTGTTCGATTGGGCCAAGGCCTCGGGGTTTCGTGAGGGCGACAACCCGGTTGAGGGAGTAACCAAAGGTTTGCCCAAGCAATCAAAGCAGGTCAAACATCATGAAGCGCTTCCATTTGCGGAAGTCCCCGATTTCCTCGTAAAGTTGAGGGCCTCCAACAGCAACTTGATCTCAAAGCTCGCCTTCGAGTTACTCATCCTGACGGCTACGCGGACGAGTGAAGCCATTCTTGCGAAATCTACCGAGTTTGACCTCAAGAATAAGGTGTGGACCATTCCAGCTGTCAGGATGAAAACAAAGCGCGAGCATCGGATTCCGCTCGTTGATCGAGCGATTCAAATTATTGACCAAGCGCAGAAGCTCTCCGCTGGGAGCGTTTATCTGTTTCCTGGACAGAAGCTCGATAAGCCCCTTTCCAACATGGTCTTCCTGAAAATATTAAAGAGTATGAATATAGGCGTTACGGCTCATGGCTTTCGGTCTTCATTCAGAGATTGGGCAGCTGAAACCACCAGTCACCCACGTGATGTTGTCGAGATGGCGCTTGCGCACACGATTGAGAATAAAGTCGAGGCGGCCTATCGTCGTGGAGATTTGTTCGAAAAACGTCTAGAATTAATGGTCGATTGGGAGAAGTATCTCTTGTCGAAATGATGAATTTTATCAATTATCCAATTAAGAAAAATAACATTTTATTTGTGAAATAGAGGGTATTATTGTCTGTCGAACACGATGATTTGAAAAGGGATGCTATTAACCAATGGGAGATAGAGCAGGGGAAAAGTTTCGACGATACTGTTGAACAAATGGTCGAGGAGATGACCCGCACCCTCAACGAGTTCCATAAGCATTTTCAAAATGAAATTCGAAAAATCGATAGTGATACTGCATTTGCGAAATATCTTTCAAATGCCTTACGTGGCGCTCTTTTTGAACTCGTAAAATATGTAACTCCAGCGGGGAAAGCACAAAAGGATGCCAAGCAGCGCGATTTTGCTAAGGCATTATTTGATTTAAAAGCATTTGATAAAGCCATTGAAGGTTTTATCAGCACCTCTTTAATGGACGTGAACAAAGTGCTTGGCCATCAAAAGAAGATTAAGGTGCCTAAGAAACTGCCTTCCTCTATAAAGAGAGCGATTGCATACTTGGAGCCCCGAGCCTCGGTCGAAAAGAGGGGGCGGCCATCAAAAGGTGTTTCCGTGATGGTACGAGAGATTTTTGACGCATTGGACGTTGGGTTCGAAAGAGATCTAGCCCGGTCCTACGGCACTGATGCCGACCCTAACGACAAGAAACCTCCAACCTCATTTATCCATCCAGACATTGAGATCGTGTTCAGGATCAGTAAGCGAGTTTTTCCTGACGTTTCTTGTCGTGATGTTATATCTGCACTCAAAGGACTCAAGCCACGAAATCCTGTAAAAAAATAAAGTACCCGAGTTTTTTATTGGATTGAACGCTGATATCTCGAAATTAAGTCGCCTTTAATGGCGTTTAATTGGACTACTTAGTTGTATCCAGATATGATTTATTATGTATTTTAGCGATCCTCAGAAATACATTGAGGATCAATAACGTGAGCACTTTCAAGAACAAAGAAGACGTAACTCTGCCACCTGCGGAAGACTTAGGTTTTTTGAGGCTAGGTCAGATAATAGCGCCTAATGGCCCGCTTCCTGTTAGTAAATCGTCATTTTGGCAACGGGTGCGAACGGGAGAATATCCGGCCCCAGTCAAGCTGGGGCCAAGGACGACGGCTTGGCGTCGGCGCGACATAACCGACCTCATTCGCCGGTTGGAAGGGGAGGCCACCCCTGATGTCTAAGTCCGCTGCAAAGGCCCCTAAAAAAACCATCATCGAAAAGTTGATCAAGCTCCGTAAGAAAATCGGTGCGCTTGCCACTCTCGATGAGGCCAACTCGCTCCATATAGCAGTTAAAATCTACTGCCTTGCTCTGCTTTTGGGTGCCGACACCGATAAGTGGCAGAAGTTCTGTGAGCATTCGGATTGGCGAGGTAACAAATCCGCGCCTCAACCTAAACCGAAGTCGAGTAAGAACGCGCTACGGTTCGCCATCAGGTTTGCCGTCGGTTTCAAAGATGAGGCAAACGGCAACCGGGTTAGAAAGCTCCAGGATCTCCTCAACGCTGCGTGGGAGAAGGGCACGAAAACGGCTGAAATCGAAGCCCACATCAAAGATGTGCAGGAAGCGCAGCGGTTAAAAGCGACAGAACGCCGCGCGAAGCGTCGTATTACAGGGTCCCGTTCCATCACACTGCTTCATTCAGAAGTCTCACAGCTTCTGATGGAAAAAGCTGGAGACTACAAATTGAAAGGCGAATTCACAATCAGCGGCGCTGGATCGCGCAGAACGTCGGTGCGAATTACTTCAATCAGCAAGAAGTCTTACAAGAAGTTAGGCGTTGTGAAACCCGCGACCGCAAAACCCGCCAGTAAGTGATCGCGAGTACCGGATGGGGTGGGCAATGTGTGTGTGTGTGTGTAGTACACCCCCCACCCCCCGAACATGAATGACAACCCGAAATTCAAATTACACAGCAGGTGAACCCCCAATCACCTGAACGGTTGAGGTTTGCCTGCTGTCAGAGGTGAATGATGTATCGCATAGAAGGAAAATACGGCCGAGCGCCGGTACGGAGCCTGAAGGCCCTAGAGGTCTCTCAACTAGATCTGGACGGAAGGATAAAGCGATATCTGGTGTCTCGGAAACCAGATATCAGCAATGATGTACACAAGGCGTTGGAATTGCGGGCTTCACGAGACCTGAATGCTGCAAACCTGTTTTCGAGAATTCAAGTTGCAACATGCCTTGAACGCTACTTGAAAACTTATTTTGCGGAAAACGGAACGCACTCCGTTTTCTTCGTAACGCTGATCTCCGAACTGCATGCGGTGAAAGTCAGGGAGCAAAATGGATATGATCTCGTCGCTCATCGCAAGTGGATCGCGTCACTTTTAAAGGGATGCGATTACGTGGGGATGATCGAACCCGCCTATTATCCCGAGGTGGCGTTTGCCGCACCCCGCGAGGATTGGATATCGTGGCATGCCCATGTGATCGTCTGGAACAATGGCGCGCCCGCGATGAAAAAGCTGAAAGACAAGGTGAACCAAATCGAGGTTGCGTTTCGCCCAGATGGGTCGGCTTTTCACTACCGGAAAGCGCAGCATGCAGAGATTGAGGCCGAAGTCGCCTATATGTTGAAGAGCCCTCGAAGCGAATATCGGACCTACAACGCTAGCCCCGTAGCCGAAGAGTCGCAGGCCCCTGCTCGATCGGGGGAAACTATAAGTGGCATCAAGCAGAATAAGCGCGCAATCAGGACAGGGAAGCTTTTGGCGGTGCTGTCAGCATTATCGGACAAGTCCATCAAATCGATCATCGTCGCTGGTGGTGCAGGGAAAGAGATACGCAAGCATTCACTAAGGGTTGCACGGCAGACATTGATGGATGAACACGCGAAGCGAGCGCAGCTCTTGCGCAACCTGTAGGCTTTGCCATCGATTCGAAGCAGTGGAAATGGTCGGGCTATCGGCGTGGGCGGCGGGTTCTAGACGGTTGGGCTCCCCTCTCACCCGGTTCTGCTGCAGACGTCAGTCGCGCTTTTCCATCACATGCGGGGTAGCGAACGCAACTGAGAAATTTTCCATATTTGCCACTCCGCTCAACCATCCATCCGTTTTGGCATTCATGGCATGCGGGGTAGACTTGGCCGCAACGGCAACGCGCTACAGCTGATCCATTACTCCTTTCGGGGATCGCGCTGCCGCAAGCGGAGCAGGCAGGAAGCCGGTTTTCACAATGAATGGTATGCTCGCAGCTATAGGAAGTGCGGCCAGCCTGACTCTGAGACGATATTAAACGGCCCCCACACTCTCGGCAGTCATATACAACGGCTTCTTCGCCCGAAACTACGGTGGACGCATATACCGACTCTTGCATAAGCTCCATGACGAATGAGGATGGTTTTGCCTCGGATGCAAGGATCGTCAACGTGTGGCGGGCGCGCGTCATTGCGACGTACATTACCCGTCGCTCCTCCGCATACTCGAATGGCTCCTGCTCGGGGGAAACCAAGCTGAGCAGAGGATCATCGACCATTTCCGATGGGAAACCCATTCGACCCCTATCTGCTTTCAACAGAATTACATGGTCAGCCTCAAGACCTTTCGACGCGTGTATCGTTTTAAAGCTGATGCCCAGCTTTGGAAACTGACGTTGCAGGGTGGCGATATCTGGCTTGATCGAACGATATCGACCCAGCAGCAAGACACTGGTCTGAGCTTCAAAGGAAGCCTTTCCAGATATGTCGGAAAGCAAGTCGCTAAGCGCTTTGTCCTCTCCGTTCTTCTGCGTCATCACGATCCTAATGGCAGGTTCGGTCGCCTTACCCGCCGGTATGATGTTTTTTGATATCTGCGCAGGATTCTTCAATACAAACGTTTTTGCCGCCAACGCGATCTGGTCAACGGAGCGAAAGGTGCGACCAAGATCAACGGTCCTATGCACGCCAGTCTCACCGTCGAATTCTCCGCCGAACTCATGGCCGAAATGCCGCATGAGATGAATATCAGAGCCTGCAAAGCGGAAGATCGATTGCCAGTCGTCACCGACCGCGAAAATACGCGCGTCTGGATGCTGAGCTTTCAAAGCCGTCACCAATCTTGCGCGACCTTGTGAGATATCCTGAAATTCATCTACTAGGATATGACGAAAAGGACTGACGTATCGGCCTGTCTCAACATAGCGTGCCGCGCGCAGAACCATGTCCTCGAAGTCGATACGCCCATCAAGTCGCCTCTGGTACTCCTGAAAAACCGGTTCAAAGACCGCAAGAAAAGCTTTTGCTCGAGGGGCAAACTTCATCAGAACGGACTTGGCTTCGCAATCCGTTACACTATATCCCCCGCCCTTGAACTTTCGCAGAAAGGTGGTGAGAAGCTGGGAAAAGCTATCGACTTGCCTCAACTGGACGACGCGATCAAATATCGTTTCAGGTGGTCTGGGTTGCAGGGTTACGTGCGGCAATAGCTTTGCTGCAAGCCCGGTTAGAAGCGTGCCTTCCTGCCGTTCATAACTGTAGGTTTCTATGAGCGTCGTTTGATTTTCGGCGTGGACCTGCCGTTTCCACGTCATTCCACGGAGATATTCGTCGCAATCTATAAAGGGAGCGGTGAAAAGCCGGTCATTGCCATCAGGCATTCTCTGGCGTCTTACTCCGAAATGCTCAATGTAAACGCCGCTTTCCGTCAGCCGAAAATCCGGGCAGTAATCTCGGCGACCTCCTGTGGGAACCTTGTGCTCGTAATTGGGCTCATATTCGTACTCTACCCCATTTTCGTAGAGCCAATTGGCGATCTGCAACTCCTCATAACTTTTGACAGTTTCGCCTTGGAGTGTTCGAAGGTCCTGCTGCTCGATGTGCTTGTAGAAGTCATGCTTCGTCTTGAAATCCCATTCCGTCTTGGGCTCGACCAAGAAATGGGAGAACCATTGAATGACTGCCTTTGCGACCTCTGTCAGCTTGAAAAACAGTTCCATGAGGATCTGCTTGATGACATTGACGAAAAGTAAATCGTCGCTGGCTTGAGGGGCTAGGGCGGGTTTTGATCCCTCCACCTTGCCGATAATTCCATACGCAAGAGCGTGAAACGTCTGTGCCTTGATCGGCACGCCGGACCTCTCGCTTACTCGTTTCGACATTTCCGCCGCCGCATCCTTGGCAAATGCCAGGAGCAGGATTTCGTCCGGCCGTCGTATACCTGCTTTCACTAGATATGCGGCCTTGGCGGTGATGACGCTGGTTTTGCCGGAGCCGGCCCCCGCAAGGACCAAAGTCGCATCTTCATCAACGATAACAGACAGGCGCTGCTCAGGCGTCAACGGTTTGCTTTCGATAGAGTCGAAAAATTCTTTCCAGTGCTCAAGACTGGACGCGACAAAGGTTTCGGCTGCGGCCTTCCGTAACGCCGCGGGGTTTGCGGCGAACTGTCGTACAAGTTCGACCCGAGCAGCCGCTACCGGGCCTACTGCCTCGGGTTGGAGCTTCGACAAAATGTTCGCATCAAGCGCCTTTGCTTCGTCCAGAAGGGGAGAGAGAATGCATGCGGCGGGATAATAAGTTGGCTGGGACAAGCCGACAATGGCGTCATGAATCCGAGATATGCGCGCTTCTTCCGCCTTGAGCAGATCAAGATTGATCGCAAGCCAAGTCTTTCTAACCTCTTCCGCAAAGGCCAGAGCTTCGAAATGCCTAGCACCCTTGAGAACAGCATCTTCTGAGCCAGATATAGAAATGCTTAAACTAGCTCCGAGCCAATTCTTGTGAACGACTGGTGGTGATGTGATTGTTTGCAGGGACACTGACGACATTTGACCGCGCCTGAAGAGCGATAGATCCTGCTTGTTCAGCTCCAAGCCCCCGATGTTTTTGCCAAAGGGATTTGTAAAGATCCCGAGTAAGGGACGTTGCTGCAATCGGGCCAATGGTGGAGCCTTACTTCTCGCTCTGAACGCGGCAATAGTTAGAAAATGAATTCCGCTGAAAGGACTCGTATATCAGCTGTTGTAAATTTTAGGTTGCCACTCTCAAAAAGCGCATCATTCGGAAAATTTGACAATCTTTGGTTGTAATGATATACCATTACACAGCCGGTGCTGTGCCGGTGTGAGGGGCCATTTGGCCCCTCTTGTTGTTTTGGAGAGCTGCAACCATGAACCTTTCAATCGCCACACCTGCGACCACCCCTACCTCGACGCCATGCGCCGCTACGCCACCTTTTCAGGCCGATCCACACGAAAGGAGTTCTGGTACTACTACCTCGTGTTGCTGGGCTTAGCCATCGGCGGATTGATCATCGACGTTGCTATTGCCGGACCGCGTGAACCACAGCCACTCGTTTCGGCATTGATCATCATGGGCCATTATATCCCGTCGCTCGCTGTCATCGTAAGGCGCCTGCATGACCTTGAGAAAAGCGGCTGGCTTGTACTGACCTGCCTTATTCCGCTTGTCGGGATAATTGCATTCATCGTGATCGGCAGCACCCCGGCAAAGCGTGGGGCAAGGGACTTTCCCGAGCACCGCGATCAGCTCCCTGCCCCGCCTTTGCCCCCTTCAGGCTCGGATCAACAGATTGAGCGCATCGAAAAACTTGCGGCACTGCGCTCTTCAGGCGCGATCACCGACGAAGAATTTGAAACGATGAAAGCAGCGGTCACAGGCAGCGACCAGTTTTCTGAAGAACGCCGAACCGCCGCCTACCCCATGGAAAAACCATCATGACCAAAAACGCTGGACTACTTCTTACCGTGCTTAGCCTGAGCGCTGCTGTCGCGGGCTCAATCTCCACACCTGCCGTGGCTGGAGAACACTCCTACCACAAGGGCAATAGCTGGCAGATCGTGTTGAAGACACCAGATCCTTTTGGCGATGAAGCATTTTGCGGTTTCCGCAGCACGGCGTGGTCAGGGAAGTCGGTCGTGATCGAATACACGCTCATCGGCATCGACAAAATCGTTCCGAGGCTGCGCGTCACCAAGCAAAATTGGAACCTTCCCGCTGGTCAGACAACCAATGTCAGCATCGGAACGGAATGGGCGGGTAACATTCAGTTCGTTTCGAAGGTGGTCAACGGCGATGAGCTCTATGGCGAAATCCCCGAGACCGTTGCAGAAGATGGCGGTGGCTTCAAGGTTACGACCATTCTGGGTACAGCCATTTCGACAAACAAGCCAGCGCCATTAGCAATCGCCTTCCAAGGAAATGAACCGCCATGGCTCGTGCCGGTGATGACCTACACAGAAGCGATCGCGCTGGGAACTGGCTTCGACACCTGCATACGGCCTTGGCGCTTTGCGATGAACGCTGGCCTCGCAGTTGTCGACCGCCTTTTGGCCGAGGGCAAATTCGAAATCGTCAACGAGATCGCCGATTCGCTACCGCTCCATCGCGCTGTGTTTGTACTTGTACCACTAGCTATGTCTGGTGCGACGATAGACTTAGCAAGACTAGAAAAGGGCGTGCGAGAGCTCTATGCGCTGGCAAAACCCAGCGCAAAGCTGCTTGAACGGCATGGCCCGAACCGAGAGATCGGCCCACAGATCGTCGATATCATCATTTCTGGCATTGAACTACTGGTGATGAGAGGTCGCCACCCATCTGAGTTAAAGAGCTGGCTCTCCCCCTTCTTGGACTCCGAGACGAGGAGAATTGATCGCCTCTACGGCTCCCATCACGTCCTTCTCGACGCAATCATGCGATCTTACTTGCTTTGTGAAGCCCTCGACGGTCGCGTCGGAAAAGATGTCGACCCGTTGGTTCCCCGTCCCAAGCCGGAAGGAAAGCCAGATAGCGCCCGAGAGTATCGGGACGAGAGTCAACACGATCGCGAGCTTCGTGAAGTCGTGGGGTCCGTTTCAAAGGCTTATGCGTGGCGTGCCCAATTCATAGCTTCAAGTGGTACAATAGGGGCCGCTGACGGCCTCGCTCAAGATGCGTTGAGGCATCTGTCGGAGAATGCGTGGAGCATCAACCGCCACTACGAATCCAGTGGGATGCGCGCGAAGGCCGCAGAGAGCATCGCTATTTTGGCGGGAGAGCCTACCCTTGCCAAAGAGATCGTTCAGTTTTCACTTAATGTTCGAAATCGCTGGTCGTCCTATGGAGCAAGGAACGCCGAGACGCTACTCGCTCGACTACGCAATGTGAAGGCTCTTCACGGCGATCTCGTATCGAGTATTGCGAATGAAGCTCATAACGTCAGACGCGACAAAATCGGTGCTGTAGATAAGTCTTCCATTTTGGCTCGATTTGCTGAGTGGCTGCTTTGGATTAGCCCCGATGATAGCAGGGCACTTTTCGACGTCGCCTTGGAAGTGGCCGCAGAACTCGACAGTGAAATCATGGACCAGATTCGGGCCGTGGCCGCACTAGCAGAAAGAGGTCAGTCCGCAATCAAAGCTCCCGAGACGGAACTGGCTCGTG
>Ga0172374_1001423_pt1 | contig 16007 bp, 21 predicted proteins | sample LakKiv3m_FD_114536 | JGI IMG/M metagenome (GOLD analysis project Ga0172374, IMG submission 114536) | Freshwater microbial communities from Kabuno Bay, South-Kivu, Congo - kab_092012_10.3m | ecosystem: Environmental > Aquatic > Freshwater > Lake | place: Democratic Republic of the Congo... | reverse complement strand
ATAGTATATTTTCCAAACGGATTCAGTTGAAGGGGGACCGAAGTCCCCCGAAACAATTGCTCCCAAAGTGCCAGGCTATAAATGCAGCACATCCAGACAGCTACGGGCATGATGATATGTGCATTCATCCGTATATTCATCTTGCCATTCGCCCCATTTTTCTTTCTGACAGGTTTTGCAAATAACCCAGCTTCTCACGCGGCGCACGATGCATCCACATTTTTCTTTTTCCTTCTTCCGCTGCTCCTTTTCGGTGACCGAGAATAGATGGCCAAACAATTCGCAGTATTTCCCGGCGGCTAACAGAATTTCTTCCGTCCGGGGATAACCGCATTTTTCTCCTTTGCAAACACCGGGATTTTTTTGCATCCTGCCGCACCGCGGACACTGAAAGGCTTTGAGACTTTTTGCCTCGGTTTTCATATTTTCTCCTCGCCTACTACCATATATGGTAGTGAATTTTTCACGGATTCAGTTGAAGGGGGACCGGAAGCCCCAGCGAGTAATCAATTCTTCTCGCCGTGTTTCGTGATTTTATGCATTAGGCCTTTCTCCTTAAATATCTTGTCGCCCTTAGCCAAAGTTAACCCTTGCGGAATTTCGAGAGTTAATTCATCATCCCCAGATATGGCGACAATTCTGATATGGGACGAATTTCTAATTTCTCTGACCACGTATACCTGGCCCTCCCCCAAAGAGTTTAGATCGTATGTCTTGATATGTTCCTGGTAGAAAGGAATTGCAAACAACCAAGCCGTTAAGAACAGAAAAAATAAAATGAGTTGGACAAACACATCTTCTCGTGTTTCTTTGATGCATACTCCTGCAATTATGATCACAGCTATTGCAATTGAAAACAGTAAAAAAGCAACAGTGTAATCAATCCAGAGCAATAAGGCGAAGCCCATACTGACAACTGATCCGATCATATAAATTTTTTTCAAGACATTCTCCTTTTCAAAGAGCAATTTTGGGTTTTGGTTTTATGCGTCAAGATATCATGTATCCAGCGAAATATCAATATTAAGTTTTATTTAGGAACAAATATAAGAAAAAAATAAACGTTATATTATTTTTTATATAAAGCCTATATTGACAATAATTAATGTGTTTGATATAATGTTGTCAGAAATTACAACAATATGTCAACTGAACAATCTCTCAAAAACTACGGACTCACGGATGAGGAAACCGCGCTCTATCTTGCCGGGCTCAAAACCGGCGAGGCTCCTTTGGCGCGGATTGCCAAAGCCGCAGGAATCAAGCGGCCAACCGCCTATTCCATTGCGAAGTCCCTTGAGCAAAAAGGCCTGATGGGCAATTTCAAAATGCGCTCCGGATTGCGCTTTGTCGCCTCTCCCCCTTCGACGCTCGCCAAGCAACTTGAGCGAAAAAGAGAGGAATTGGAAAAAATCATTCCAGAGCTCGCCGCCCTCTCCGGAAAACTGCAGACGAAACCGAAGATAACTTTCTATGAAGGTGAAGAAGGATACTTCACTATTCTTGAAGATTCACTTGAGACAAAAAATGAAATGATCCGCGCGATTGGTTCACTAGGAAAGCTCTATGACATCGTGACGGAAGAATACGATCACAACTACTATATCCCGACGCGCGTGAAAAACAACACAAAGTATCGCGCGTTGCATTTCAAATGGGAAAGTGCCCACATTTTCACGCCGGAAAAAAACAAACGCGAATTTCGCGAACAAAAATTTTTGCCGGAAAAATATGCCATGCCGACCTACACTCTTATATATAGAAATATTGTTTCCATATTCACCTCCAAAAAAGAACTGATCACCTTTCGCATCGAATCCGACGAAATCGCCGAAAGCGAAAAGAAACGTTTTGATCTTCTTTGGGATTTGATAAAATAGATATATGAGAATCATCGGTATCGACCCCGGGACGGCCACGACGGGCTGGGCGATCGTCGAAGAAATCAAAAAAAATCCGCGCTTGGTCGCTTGCGGGTGCGTGAATACAAGCAAGTTCAAAACCGACGCGGAGCGGTTGGTTGAGATTGGGAAAGATATCGAAACCTTGATCAAAAAATACAAGCCTGACGAAGCGGCCATCGAAGCCCTCTTCTTTTTCAACAACCAAAAAACGGCCATCACGGTGGCTCAAGCCCGCGGGGTGGTTTTATATGAACTCAAAAAAAATAAGCTTCCGATCGAAAGCTATACTCCGCTTCAGGTGAAGCAAGCCCTCACCGGATATGGTCGCGCCGACAAAAAGCAGATCCAGCTGATGGTGAAAAACGTTTTGAAACTCACCTGCATTCCCAAACCCGACGACGCCGCCGACGCGGTCGCCATCGCCATTTGCCATCTCAATTCGCGCCGGGCAAAACTCGCCCGTTTATAAAAGCTCGGCTTTTCCCTTTCTCGCTAACGCTCGAAATTCCTCAAAGCCAAGCTTTTTTCGGTTGACAAACCGACGAAAAACAAGTAAGATTAAACCAGTATAAAAGGCGAATCTCCCCCTTTTATAAAGGGGGAATAAGGGGGATTTTATTTTTGCCGAAATCTCTCAAAAGCTTCATTTTTTAGAAAAAAATCCAATGAACCAGTTTATCTCACTCGCGCTTGGGAATGGCGTGCCGCTCGACACACTCGTTTTGGTGCTCATTTTGCCGATCATCGTGACCTTGATCGCTTTTTTTCGCCAGGTCATCGGAATCAAGGCCTTCGGGATCTATACGCCCGCCATCATCACCTTTGCGTTTCTCGCCACCAACCAAATCAAATACGGAATCATCATCTTCGTGACCGTCATCGCTATCGGCACATTCGTCCGCTTTCTGCTGAAACAATTCCGCTTGCTCTATCTCCCTCGCGTCGCCATCATGATCACGATTGTCGGCTTTGCGATTCTCGCGCTTCTCATCATTGGAGGCATATACAACCGGACGGGACTCGCCAGCGTCAGCATTTTTCCGATCCTCATCATGATCACGCTGGTCGAGAAATTCGTGGCTGTTCAAATTGAAAAAGGCGCGCGGACGGCTATCATCCTCGCCATCGAAACCCTCGTCATTTCCGTGATCGGCTACTATATTGCCAGCTGGCCGGCGCTCATCGGCTTCATTTTGAGCTATCCCTGGGTCAGCCTCTTCACGATTCCGTTCAACATCTTCCTTGGGAAATGGACGGGCCTGCGCCTTTCCGAATACTTCCGCTTTCGTCAAATATTGAAATCCAAATAATGTCGCTCTTCAAGAATAGCCAAAAAATTCTCGGAATGAACGCTCGCAATTTGCAATTCATCCGACCCAACAATCTTCGCCGCGCCAAACGTTTTGCCGACGACAAGCTTTTGAGCAAGCGCGAACTGAAAAAAGCGGATCTGCCCGTCCCGAATCTCCTCGCAAAGATCAAAAGCGTGGAAGAGCTTGAGAATTTCGATTGGAGTTCTCTTCCAGAAAGTTTTGTCTTGAAACCAAACCGCGGATTCGGCGGCGAAGGGATTTTGGTCGTTTATGGAAAGAAAAAAAATCTCGAGAACACCTGGATCAAAGCGGATGGCTCCCTTATCACCGCTGACGACATCCGAACCCACGTCACCAACATCATCGACGGAAGCTATTCCCTTTCCGGCGTACCGGATATCGCTTTCTTTGAAGAACGCTTGAAACTCTTGAAGCTTTTCAAGCCCTATGCCTTCAAAGGGATTCCCGATATCCGCATCATTGTATATAACAAAGTACCGGTGATGGCCATGTTGCGTCTCCCGACACGCGAGTCGGACGGAAAAGCCAATTTGCAACAAGGCGCCGTCGGCGTGGGGATCGACATGGCCTCGGGCGTGACGACCACGGCCGTTTTCCGCAAAAATACAATCATCGAATATCTCCCCGGAACACGCCTCGTTCTTTCCGGAATCAGGATTCCCTATTGGAAAAATATTCTGAACCTCGCTGTCCAAGCGCAAGAAATTTCCGGCCTAGGTTTTCTGGGCGCCGACATCGCCATTGATCGCGATCGCGGCCCAGTCTTTCTGGAACTCAACGCCCGCCCGGGACTTTCCATTCAAATCGCCAATTTGGACGGATTGCTCGGCCGCTTGGAAAGAGTCGAGGGCTTGAAGATCAAGACCAACGAAAAAGGCGTCGCCGTCGGCATGAATCTTTTTGGAGGAGAAATTGAAGAAGAGATCGAGGATATTTCGGGAAAAAAGATTATCGGAACGGTCGAGAAAGTGAAACTTGTCGGAAAGAACGGAAAAGAAATCGAAGTTGAAGCGAAAATTGATACGGGCGCTGGTTTTTCCTCAATCGACACTGAACTTGCAAGACAATTGGGATTTGAAAACACGATTCAAGAATTCAATAGGCTGAATGTCGGGTATGCCCAACTCAAAGAATTGTCTCAAGAAGAAAGAACGAAAATTTTCAAAGACGTTCCCAACCTCGCCGATACGGTCATCATTCATTCTTCTCACGGCACGACCTACCGACCGATGATACAAATTGAAATCAAATTGGATAATTTTGTCGTCCCGGCCAAAGTTTCAATCATTGACCGCTCGGGACTGAAATATCCGGCAATCATCGGAAAGAGAAGCTTAAGAAAATTCTTAATCGAAATAAAATAACCAATCATGAAAAAAGCCAAAAAAATTGTTGTCGTTTATTACGGCGACGACTGGAAGAAAAAAATTCCACTCGAAAAACATCAAACGACAAGAGAGTCGTTCGAGGATTGGCACGAGCGAGGCCTGAAGAATGGAATCGAAATGTTTCGGGCAAGTATTCAATGGTATGATTTGAAAAAAAATGTTTTCCGAAAAGCTTGGGCCTATAGAGACAAGAAATGGCTAAAGATAAATGTCCCGATTAAACCTGATCTGATTTTCGACAAGATTGCCGGAAAACGTGATTACGAACTCTTTGATCAGAAAATCAGAATCAATCAAAAAGTTAAGACTTTCAACTCCCCTCTTTTCCGGACCATCTTCGACAACAAACTCAGCCAGCACATCATCTTCAAAGAATTCATGCCAGCATCTTTTTTGGCCGATTCAAGAAAAGAACTTCTGAAAAATCTCTCTGGGATAAAATCTTCCAAGGTCGTATTGAAACCGCTCTATGGTTCTGGTGGTTTTGGAATAATAATAACTGACAAAAATAAAATCAAAAACACAAACATCGAATATCCGGTTTTGGCTCAAGAATTTGTGAAAAGCACGCGAGGAATTCCTGGATTTTCCAAAAAACAAATGGTCGCTGATTTGAGAATGGTTTTTTTCAACCACAAATTGATCTATGCTCTCTCAAGAATCGCCAGAAGAGGGTCACTTTTCACGAATTTTCACCAGGGCGCGCAAGCTGTCCTTGTGCCTGAGAAAAATATTCCCGCTTCGGCCAAAAAATTTGCGTTCGCAATTTCCGCCAAGATGAAGATTTTTCCCGAAGCCAACTATTCCGTCGACCTCCTTTTTAAGGATTCCGGAAAGCCGATCCTCATGGAAATCAACACCACTCCCGGATTCGACCTTTTGCATATTGTTGGTGACGAGAAAATAAAGGAAAGAAATTTTCTCGAACTTACAAAAATATTGGAATAGCAACTAATTGAAAGATACGGCTATGTTATTATTGCTTACTAGCTCAAGCACGAAGTCACTTCCAAAGGAAAGAGTCCTTCAGGAAATCAAGAAAAAATTTCTAAAGATGAAAGTCAAATCGGAGATTCGCAGCTTACGGGATCTTGAATTTTATTTTGAAAAAAATAAAACCGAAATTCTTCTCAAAGGAAAAAGTATCGAGAGTTATAATTTAATATATTTCCGCAGTGCAGCAATTTTCCGAAACGCAGCTTTTGTTTTGGCAAACACCGCAAAAAGAAAGGGGATATTTTTTGTTGACAAGTTTCGACTGAACGTTAACTCTCGAGGAAAATTGGTTCAAATGTTTTTATTTTCCTTAAACAATATTCTGATTCCAAGAACCTACTACTCTCCAGAATATGATGAGAAAAAAATCCGATCAGCTGTTTCCTTTCTAAGAATGCCCATTATTGTAAAAGCAGCACGCCTGGGGGGCGGAAAAGCTGTCTACTTGGCGAAAAGCATAGACCAGATCAAGCACATTCTTAAGAAAAATCCTCGAATGGAAATCATTCTCCAGGAATTTATCCCCAATGATCTCGAATATCGGATTATGGTTCTTGGAGGAAAAGCGGCCGTCGCCGAATTTAAGGTCCGAACCCAAAAGAAAGAATTCCGGAACAACGCGGCTGTGGGGGCGAAAGAAATTTTTATAAATATTAAAGACGTTCCCCGATCCCTCAAAGAAACTTGTGTCAGAGCTGCTAAAATAATGGATATTCAAGTTGCCGGCGTAGATGCCATTGAAGGCAAAGACGGCAAACATTATCTAACCGAAGTTAATTCAGCCCCTGGTTTATCGCTTGATGTTGAGGGATCATACGAACTCGAAGAACTTGTAAAATATCTGGCGCGATGCAAGAAATCTAGCAATAGTTTATAATAAATCCAGGCGAAAACAATAATTTGCTAAATACGTAATAAACCCAGATGCAAAACTTTGTTGATAATACGAAAAATGCTTTGAAAAAGCCAAAAAAACGCTGGTTTTGGCGGCTTTTCCGCGTTGCTTGCTGGGGCTTGGTCGTCTTTTTGCTTTTTGCCATTGGCGTTTTTGCCTATTATGCCAAAGACTTGCCCAGTCCGACAAACTTGAACAGCCGGCAAGTTGTTGAATCAACCAAAATATATGACCGCACCGGCGATCATTTGCTCTATGAAATTCACGGCGAGGAGAAGAGAACCACCATTCCCTTCGATCAAATGAGCGAAATTCTGCGCGCCGCGACCATCTCCGCTGAAGACCAAAGCTTCTACCAAAACTATGGAGTTGATTTCAAGGCAGTCGCCCGGGCGGCGATCTATGACATTCTGGGCCGAAGCGCCAGCCAGGGAGGATCCACCATCACCCAGCAACTCATCAAGAATACCGTTCTCACGAATGAAAAAACTTTCACGCGCAAAGTGAAAGAAGTGATCCTGTCCGTCGAACTCGAACAGAAATTTTCCAAAAACGACATCCTTGAAATGTATCTCAATGAAATCCCCTACGGATCGAACGCGTACGGCATCCAAGCCGCCTCACAAACTTTTTTCGGAAAAGACGCAAAAGATCTTTCGCTGGCCGAATCGGCGCTTTTGGCCGGCCTCCCAAAGGCTCCGACCTACTATTCTCCGTATGGCACGCATCAAGACGAATTGAAGTACAGGCAGGAATATATCCTTGACCAAATGACCAAGCTCGGGTACATCAGCACTGACCAGGCCAAGGAAGCCAAATCTGTCGATGTTCTGGCTGAAATCCGCCCCTTTCAGGAAAATATTTCCGCGCCGCACTTTGTGATGTATGTCAAAGAACAATTGGTGAACCAATACGGCGAAAAGCAAGTTGAAGAGGGAGGAATGAAAGTATATACCACTCTTGATTGGAACAAGCAGCAAGCCGCGGAAGAAGCCGTCAAAACGGGCGTCGCCGCGAACGTCGCGAAATACAAAGCGACAAACGCCGCCCTTGTCGCCATTGATCCGAAGACGGGACAAATCCTGGCGATGGTCGGGTCGCGCGACTATTTTGACAAATCGATTGACGGCAACGTGAACGTGGCTGTCCGCCCGCGTCAACCGGGATCGTCTTTCAAGCCATATGTATACGCAACCGCTTTCAAAAAAGGCTATACTCCCGACACCATCCTCTTTGACACGGAAACAAATTTCGGCACCAAGGAAAAGCCGTACATACCGGAAGACTATGATGGAAAATTCCGAGGACCGGTGAAAATGAAAGAGGCACTCGCCCAATCGCTGAACATTCCCGCGGTGAAAACATTGTATTTGGCCGGCGTGAACAATTCCATCAACACCGCCAAGTCAATGGGGATAACCACGATCAACGACCCCGCCCGCGTCGGACTCTCCCTCGTCTTGGGAGGCGGCGAGGTGACACTCCTCGACCATGTGAACGCTTTTGGCACTTTCGCGACTGCCGGCATTCGCCATGACAAAACGGCTATTCTCAAGATCTCCGACGGACAAGGAAAAACCCTGCAAGAATATCAAAGTTCTCCCGGAGAAAGAGTTCTGGATACGAGTGTCTGCGCTCAAATCGACTCAATTCTTGACGACAACAAGCTCCGCGCCCCGATTTTTGGATCCAATACTCCCCTCCGGTTCGATGATCGGCAGGTCGCCGCAAAAACAGGAACAACCAATGAATGGCGCGATGCCTGGACGGTCGGCTATACCCCCAGCCTGGTCGCCGGCGTCTGGGCGGGAAACAACAACAACTCGCCAATGGCTCAAGGCGCAGACGGCGTATATACCGCCGCTCCGATCTGGCGCGACTTCATGGATCGAGCACTCGCCAACACCGCTATTGAAAAATTTCCGGACGCGACAACCGAAAAAACAGGAAAACCAGTTCTTGACGGAACAGTGAGCGGCGAGCAAAAAGATACGCTGGTCTGCAAGATAAAGAAAGACAAATATTGCCTCCCAAGCGGCGACAGCTGTCCGGACGGAACAGACAAAAAAAAGCGGGATATTTTCAGCGCTCACAGCATTCTCTATTGGCTCAACAAAGATGATCCGCGCGGTAACATTCCAAAAAGTCCGCAACAAGATCCTCAATTCAATGCCTGGGAAAAAGGCATTCAGGATTGGGCCACGAAAAGCGATATGAAGGGTTCCGGGAACATCAGCCCGTGCGACTAGCCGGATCCTAGTCGATGATCACTTTCTCGATGACTTCTCTGCCGGCGATTTCGTTTGTTTTTCCCAAAATTTTTTCCCTTCGCAAGAACAGCTCACTCGAAACAACCGGGTGAGCTGTTTTTATATACAAAGTTTTTCCTGCCCGACTCGCTTCGCGAAGCGATGCGGGCGGGTCTTTCATTTTTATTTCGCGGAAATCTCCATCCTCAAGATTTTTTATTTCTCCCTTAGCCGCTTCCAAAAAAACCCGGGCAATTGTTTTTTCGTCGAGTTCTTTTTCTGTCACAACATTTCCCGCGGATATTTTTTTCTTTTTGAGGATGTCTTGAATGTTTTTCATGACTTTTTGATCAATTCCAACTTTTCTGATTTCTTCAATTTTTTGATCCGCGCTTCTGCTTTTGAAGCCGCGGATCGGTTTTCAAATTTTAGCGAGTATAACAGCTTGACCGGTCGGCGCGCGGAAGTATACTTTGCACCAATCTTTTTGCCACCGTGCTCGGCCAGTCTCCGCGCGATGTCCGTCGTGATCCCAGTGTACAAGGTTTTGTCGGCGCACTCAAGAATATAGAGGTAGTATATATTTTTCATGGTTTTGGTTTTCCCCGTCTAGAGCTGAAATTTTTTCACGCAGCTGTTGAAATCCGCCACTTGCTTGTTGTACGCATCAATCAATTCTTTGTTTTTGGACACCAAGGCATTGTATTGCTTCACCCCTGAATTGAACTCGTCGATTTTCTTTGAGAGAGTTGAGTCGCCAGATTTGAGTTTTGAAATTGCGCCTTTTTCCGATTGCAGCTCAGCGGCAAGACTCGTCAGCTTGACATTGTTTGCTTTGATTGTTTTCTTTTGTTGGGGATCAACCGCGGGACAATCCGCGAGCGGTGTTCCGAATTCCTGAACGGCTACCCAAGTACTCTTTCCTTCATATTTTCCGGAAAGAACCGCCACCCCGATTTCTTGATATCCTTTGCGGAGAATATTTTCCCGGTGTCCGGGGCTAGCCATCCATCCCTCCAGAAGCGCCTGGTCATTGGCAAAATTTCCCAGAGCCAAGTTTTCTCCCGTCAAAATATATTCGTATCCGGCGTCCGTCACCAAATCTTGCGGGCGCCGTCCGGTGGGGGAAACATGATCAAAATATTGTTTGGCAAGAATATCCTTGGCTTTGGCCATGGCCGCTTCGTCGAGCATTTTGTTTTCCGTCAGAGCCGGCAGCCCATTCTCACTCCGGTTGACGTTGGTCCATTTGATGGTTCCGGCTTGAGTGAGGACAGGATTGGGGGAATTTTTCTCGGACCGGAGCGGCGGCGGATTGGAAACGACTGTTTCCAGATTCGCGATTCCCTGGTCAAGACTATTGCTTGTGAAGTCAGCCAGCTTTTCTTTCGAAGAGAGAAAAAAATTCTCAATTCGCGCCCGAAAGAAGATGCCACCCAACATGACCAGGACGATAATCAGATAGGCAATTTTTTTTCTTGCAGGCATAAAATTTACGTTTGGATTCACCGCTGCCAAACCTTTAGGTACGTGTTTAATTATATCCCATACAAAAACAAAAACCAGGCTAGGAAAAATCATAGCAGCAGAGCCCGCCGGACAGTCGCCGCTTTCGATTTTTTCTAGGCTTTTCCAAGCTGAAGGGTTCGGCCGCGCAACCGATCGAAGGCAAAAAAGGCAATGGCAAATATGAAGCCAAGCAGGATCAAGCCGAGCTTCAAATTGACCTCGTAGCTGGACGACAAAACTACCGAAGCAAACCCGGCAGCGTCATAAAGGCCGTGGAGGACAGCCGGGATGAAAAGGTTCCCTCCGGAAAAATAGTAGATGAAGCTCATACCCATTCCGAACGCGAAAAGATCGACGAATATCGTGAGAGACGCCGCTTGATACACCACGCCATAATAAAGGTGGGCACTCGCGAAAAGAAGAGAAGAAAGGACTGCCAAAAAAATCCAATGCCGCCGGTGAAGAATGCTCAAAAGGCCGCCAAAAACAAACCCCCGAAAAATATACTCTTCAAACGGACCAACAAACAAGATGGAAGCGCCGATCATGACAAGGGCAAACTGGGGAGGCACATTGACGACCGGGTTGGGACGGCTCAGGAGATTGAGCGAAGACGGATTGAAATAGAGCAAGGCATAAAAGACCAACGCACTGAGAATATAACCCACTAGCGACCAAGCGCTGAATGAGACGATTCCTACCCAGACTGCGTGAGCGGTGTTCACAAAAAACCGTCGGATCATTTTCCGCGACCAAGGAATGAGGAGCGTGGCGACAATCGGCAGCACATATACATAGGCAAACCCGGAAACAATTCCCGGTATGTTGATGAAGTATTGCGAATAGGCAGCCGCGAAAATCACAAAAAGCCCGACCGTATACTGGATAGGCGTAAGTCTGAATTTTCTCAACTCTTCCCTGGCCGCCGCCGAATCAGGCTTCTCGCGCCCGAAAATGTTCCGGCCATTTTGATATTGATCGTTCATATCCGTTATTACAAAATAATCCCCCCCTTTATTTTCCTCTTTTTTCCGCCAAAAAAAGACCGCGAAAACGAGGTCTCTGATATTTGAAAGATATTCTCTGAAGAGTATGCCTAAAGCTTGCCCTTGAAAGCCATCGCTTTCCCAAAAGCAGCATGGCTGCTTCATATTTCGGCCGGATAAGTTGCTTTGATTTCTTGAAACACAACTGCTTCCATTTGCTTTCCAGTTTTTTTCTGACACTGGCGGTTGCTTCCCCCTGATCTTTTTTCTCGTAAATGAAAGCGGCCTTGAAAATACCCGAGAGATTGTTGAAATTGCTCATTGTGTCCGCTTCGGCGACAATTTTTTCCTCCAGACTGACCCTTTCTGATTTTTGCGAGCCCCGATGATTGAGAATGCATTTTTTCACAAGCTTGATCTTTTCTTCCGGATATCCAAGTGTGCGCAATTTCTCTTCAGCGATTTTGGCACCGGTCAGATGATGATCTTCTCGCCCGTGAAGAATTGACCCAATATCATGCAGCCAAGCGGCAATCAACACGACCTCTTTGTCAGCGCCCAATTCATCGGCCAATTTTCCCACATAGGAAGCCACTGGGGCAAAATGAAAAGAGAACGGCTCGTATCCATACTTACTGCTTGGCTTGCGACATTCCTCTTCAACAAATTCTCTTATTTTTTCAATAGTGTCCATATTCCAATTATACCCCACCCCCAAACAAAAACCAGCCCTTTCGAGCTGATATGAGAGGCGGGCAAGCTGATGTTTCCAGCTCGCCCGCCAAAAAATTATTTCACCATGAAATTCTGTCGAATGGCCACTTCGGTCTTCGAAAGACACTTGGTGTGAATCCGCACCTCCTGCACGCTAGCACCACCGCGGATCAAGACCAGCAGAAGCTGACTGTTGATTGGCTTCAATTTGACTCCTTGCTTGCCGTTTCCGAGATTGGTGTCAATGCGTCCAGCCGCAACGGAAGTCACTTCCGGCAACTTCCTTGCGAAATCTCGCAGCTCGGCCGCAGCATCAATGAAACTTGTGTGGTTCCCGCCTTTTTTTAGTCTTTTTCGGTGATTTTTGGGCATTATAGGCCCTCCCTGAGATTGAGTTGAAGGAACAAAACATACTATCGCAAATTTTTCATTTTGTCAAGAAACAATTTTTGCCGGATCGTTCCGATATTCCCCTCCATAATTGATCAGCTGGTCAGCTGGGATCCCAAGCGAGCGGCCATACGCTTCCGCCGCGTCATAGTCAGCTTTCTTTTTCCGGTCCACCCGGAAAACTTTTTCGCGGAAGATGATATGGTGAAAATCATCGTTTTTGAAGTCGGCATACCACGAAGCCCCGTGCGCCCGGTCAAGCGCGCGGCTCAATTTTTCCGCCACCGCATCCGCCTCTTCTTCCGGGATCTCGACCGAGTGTTTGGTCCACTGGGCGATCCACGGAGTCTCGTGCTCAGCTTCAACTTTCTCCACCTCCGTCCCGACGATCTTCAGCGAGTCAAGAACGCTTTTGTTCTCCAAACTTTCTTCAATGATGACGCCTGTGTAGTTCATGTGTTTTGAAAAAATTATCCTTCGCCATTGTAAGACAACCCCCACCGAGCGCTATCTTTTTCTTTTTAGTTATTCTTCAGCGAGATATTTTTCTCCTGGCAAATTTTTTCATCTCTTGTTTGACGATCCGTTCCATATCCGCGCGCGAAACATTTCCTTTTCCGGCGAGGACCTCAAGGCTGTTGGCTTTGAGTATTTTGTGCAAATATTCAACCCAGTCCTTCATGTGCATCACGTTCTTGCGCTCGATTTGAAATTCGGCAAACGACAGAAACTGCTCCACCAGCAAATACAATTGGCGAAGTTCCGTTTCCAGCATATAGTTCTTGGCCACCTCCGCTTCTTTTCTTGTCGGAACCGGCCCTTTCCAGCTCGTCATGCCGAGGTTTTCCTTTTTTCCGCTTATCCGATTGGCCACCAACTCGGCCGCCGTGTTTCCGGTGATGGCAAAATGGAATTTGTTTTGCATCGCCGCAAAAAACTCTTGCGTGAAATCCGTTTGGGGATCATAGTCGACGCTCGTGGCAAAAATATCCCGCACTTTTTCATAGAGGTTCCGCTCCGACGCCCTGATCTTTCTGACCCTCTCAAGCAAGTCCTCGAAAAATCTCTTTTTCACTCCGCCTTCCGCCAGCCGCTCGTCATCCATGACGAAGCCTTTCACAATATATTCCCGCAACTTCTGCGTCGCCCAGATGCGGAACTGCGTCCCGCGCAGAGAATTGATCCTATAGCCAACGGAGATGATCGCATCGAGGTTGAAAAATTTGATGCGCCGATTCACTGCCCTTCCACCTTCTTTTTGAACTATCGAGGATTCCTCGGATGTTCGATTTTCTTCCAGTTCTTTCTCTGAATATACATTTTTCAAGTGCAATGCGATATTGTCGACACTGCAATCAAAAAGTTCTGCCATCTGCTTCTGCGAAAGCCAAACTGTTTCACCGTCGAGATTCACTTCGATCTCCGATTTTCCATCCTCGGTTTTGTAGAGGATGACCTTGTTGTTTCCCTCCTTTGGCATTTTTGTTTTTGATAGTGATTAGCTCACTATCACTATATCACTATGCCGTGTCCCCTGTCAAGCGCTTCTGACCTGCCTCCTGCATCCCCTGCTTCCCCGGAACGAACTTCATTGAAATCGAATTGACGCAGTGACGGATGTTTTTGGGGATCAGGCCCTCGCCCTCAAAAACGTGCCCCAAATGAGCGCCACACCAGACGCAGACAATTTCGGTGCGCCTTCCGTCGGCATCCGGGACGCGTCTGACCGCGCCGGGGATCTCTGCGTCAAAACTCGGCCAGCCGCAATGAGACTCGAATTTGTCTCGTGAATTGTATAGCGGCGCGTTGCACTGCCGGCAAACATAGACGCCGCGCGCGGTGTTGTTCACATACTCGCCCGCAAACGGCGCCTCGGTGCCTTTGTCGACGATCACCCGCTTTTCTTCTTTGGTGAGTTTGTTGAGTTTCATGGATTTGTTCGCGCTATTCTGCTATTCTTTTATACCCGCTGCCGATTGAAGAAATTTTTTATGCCTCCGCTAGAATTGCCTAATGATTTCCTCCGGGGCTATTTGAAATATTCCTCTGTCGGCACAATGCGATCAATCACAATTTGAGCATCTTTTTTGACCACATACTCACTGAGGCCCTCATGGTCCGGCTTGCCCCAATCATACGTGTATCCAAGGCGTGTCCAGGGATATTTTTTCTCGTTGAAATAGGACGAGATGATATTGCCGTCAAACCATTCGACATACGCCGAGTCGGCATTGGCCGGAAAGGCGACAAGGCAGGCCGTGTCATCAATTTCAGGATCGGGACAAGGCCGAAACAAGTCTTCAGGTTTCACCCAAATCTCGGCAACTGAAGTATCCCCGCTGCCTTGCGGCAAACCAAGCAGCTGCTCAAGTCGGAGAACCAATCCGTCCGCCGGAGTCGGGTTTTCGGCGATGAACCGACGCATCTCGGGAGCGGCCGTCACCCAGATTTCTCCCCACTTGGCGCTGACCGTCTGGCCAGCCGGATAGCTGTCGGGATATTTCGTCCAAGTTGCCACAAGCACGCGGCCGTCTTTCCAGAAAAGATTTTGATTCGATTCCGTGATTGGCGTGAGATTCGTCCGCACTTCTCCGGATTCAGCAAACACCGCATCCCGAACCGCTTCTTGATAGCCGGTCTCAGGACTTGGCTGCCGAATGCCGCACGCGCCGAGGAAAAAGGCAAAACCAAGCAGCGCAACGGGAACGACAATTCGCAATTTTTTCATATTGATCATTTTATATTATTCCCCCGCCGGAATTACGTAATTAATTCCGTAATTATTTTATTCCTAAAGTTGAACTTTAGGAACGGCTAACGCAACCTCATTTCAAATTCTCAAATTCAATTTTCAATTTTTTCAAATCTCCCCGTAGCGGATTTTTCGGCCAGCGGTCGATCAGGGCCTGAAGAGTCTCAATGGAAACTTTGATCTTTTCGGATTTGGGCGCCTGAAATCTTTTCCAAATATCATCGCCGATCCGATTGTAGCCATCCAGGATCTCGGAATTGTTGTGAACGACATCCGCCGATTTCAAAAGCACAGTGTCAGGCGAAAAAGTTTTGATGTGTTCGATCGCTTCTCGCTTCCGCACCGCCCAAGGCAAATTCTTGTCCGTTTCGGTGACAGCCAAAACAAGCGCGGCCACATTTTTCCCAAACCGCTCCTCGAGCATCTCGAACGTCACTTTCTTTTCGTCGATGCTGTCCTCGATCGTGTCATGCAAAATCCCCGCCAAGACGACGTCTTCGCTCGCGCCGACACTCGACAAGATGAGTCCGACCGCCAAGGGATGGGTGATATATGAAATGTCGGTGCCTTTGCGCTTTTGCTTTTGATAGACCTCATGGGTCTTCGTCGCAAACTTGATCGCTTTTTGGAGGTTGGTGATGGAGGTCATGAAATTTTTCCCAACATTGAATGTTGGGATGGGTTAACCTATATTTTTTAACAAATTTTTGTAAAATATTTTCCCATCCACTTCTATGCACTATGCGATCAAATTCTTCTCTTGGCCCAGTCAGTACACCCCCGCCAAAGGCGGTGGCTTGATGAGTGGGGTCCCGCAAAGCGGGATCTTTCCCAACGCTCATTTGTTAAAATTAATTAGCTTTTTTGAAATACATCGTCATTCTCGTTTT
>Ga0172374_1001416_pt1 | contig 16068 bp, 15 predicted proteins | sample LakKiv3m_FD_114536 | JGI IMG/M metagenome (GOLD analysis project Ga0172374, IMG submission 114536) | Freshwater microbial communities from Kabuno Bay, South-Kivu, Congo - kab_092012_10.3m | ecosystem: Environmental > Aquatic > Freshwater > Lake | place: Democratic Republic of the Congo... | reverse complement strand
GGTAACGGGCGATGCTCTCGCTGAACTGGCCGAACGCGTCGGGGTCGTAGTGCACGCCGAGACGGCGGTTCTGGCGCGGGGTGGTGAGGTCTTCGCGGCGCTTCATCGCGGCACCGCCCCGGAGCTCACCCGCCTGCGCTGCCGCCACCCGGTGGGCAGGGTGCGGTCGAGCACGTCGTCGACGGTGATGGCGCCGAGGAGGCGTCCTGCCTCGTCGCACACACCGACCGACAACAGGTTGTAGCTGGCGAGCCGTTCGGCCACCTCACGCTCGGGCATGTCGGGCGTGATGGTGGGCTCCTGCTCGACGATGCGACCGAGCTCCATCGACGGCGGCTCGCGCAGCAGGCGCTGGAAGTGGACGACGCCGAGGTAGTTGCCGGTGGGCGGCTTGTACGGGGGCTGCACCACGAACACCTGGGCGGCGATGCTGACCAGCCATTCGGGGTCGCGGATCTCGGCGAGTGCCTCGGCGACGGTGGCGGTGGCGCCCATGATGACGATGTCGGGGGTCATCAACGCGCCGGCCGTGCCCTCCTCGTAGGAGAGGAGGCGGCGCATCACGTCGGCGTCCTCCTCGTCCATCGCCTCGAGCACCCGGGTGCGCTGTTCGCCGGGCATCTCGGCGAGGAGGTCGGCGAGGTCGTCGTACTCCATCTCCTCGAGCACGTTGACGACGCGTTCGATGTCGAGACCTTCGATGATGCGCAGCTGTTCGGCTTCGGGCAGCTCTTCGAGGAGGTCGGCGAGGCGTTCATCGTCCATCGCCTCGGCGAGCAGCTTGCGCTGCGCGAGGGGGAGGGCGCGCACCACGCCGGCCACGTCGCTGGGGTGCATGTCGCGCAGGCGGGCGGCTTCGGCGGCCATCTCGGCGCCGGCTTCCATGGCGAACAGGGTGGGCACCTCGGCGACGTCGACGAGGCGGTAGCTGGGGCGACGGCGCATCATGCTGCGGCGTGCCATGCGCACCTTGGCGGGTTCCCAGTACGTCTGCTTGCCGTCGTTGGCGGGGCGCAAAGCGACGTCGCTGACGGTCTCGTCGCCGACCTTGCGGTCGATGATGTCGCGACCGACGAGGATCTCGCCGGCCTTCGGCTTGAACGGGTTGAGGTCGACGTCCCAGCTGCGCAGGCGGGCACCTTCGCCGTCGAGGCTGCCGAGGCGGTTGGCGTTGACGAAGATGCGGCGGCGCTGGCTGGTGGCGACGAAGCCGAGGACGCGTGGCACGCCGCCCTTGAAGCCGGGGATGAGCACGATGTCGTCGATGCGACCGATGGGTGCGCCGCCTGCGTCGAGCAGGGGGAGCCGCATGATGCGGAATGCGTAGATCAGGTCCCCTGCCATGCGGCAAGGCTACCCCTCACCTGCGGTGACGTGGTGGGCAGTTACGCGCGGGCGACGGCGACGGCGGTGTCCCAGAACGCCACGCCGCCACCCCAGTCGGTGGGGGCGTCGCTGGTGAGCGAGTTGGCGACGGAGGCGTCGGGGCCGCCGTGGTGTTGGGCCCACCATCCCCACGGCACGGCCACCACGCCGCGGCGCACGCGGGTGGTGATGCGCACGGGGAGGCGGAGCTCGGCGCGGTGGTTCCACACGGTGGCAGCGTCGCCGTCGGTGAGGCCGAGGCGGTCGGCGTCGGCCGCGCACAGTTCGAGCGCAGGGGCCGGTTCGAGCGGGCCGTGCTGGGGGAGGTGCGAGTAGCTGCTGTTGAGGAAGCGCATCTGCTGCTTGGGGGTGAGCAGCGCGAACGGGAACTCGGCGGAGGGCGCTTCGGCGGGGGGCGTGTAGGTGGGCAGCGCGGGGGCGCCGAGCGCGGCCATGGTGTCGCTGCGAAGTTCGAGCTTGCCGCTGGGGGTGGGGAACCCACCGTTCATCCAGGGGCGTCGGCCGGCGGGGAACGGGGTGTCGGCGAACCCGTCGCGCTGGAGTGCGTCGAGGTCGAGCGTGGGCAGCGCGGCGCGCAGGGCGGTGAGGTCGTCGTCGAACAGTGCGGGCTCGGTGCAGCCGAGGGCGCGGGCGAGGCGGCGGTGGAGCTCGCTGTTGCTGACGGCCTGGCCGAGCGGCTCGATGGCGGCGTGGTTCCAGCCGACGTGGAGGCTGCCCCACGAGGTGACGGCGTCGACGGCCTCGATCTGCGTGGTGGCGGGCAGCACGAGGTCGGCGTAGCGGGCGGTGTCGGTGACGAACTGGTCGTGCACCACGGTGAACAGGTCGTCGCGTTGGAGGCCGGCGCGCACGCGGTCGCGTTCGGGCACCGACACCAACGGGTTCATGCCGATGCACACCAGCGCGTGCAGCCGTGGGTGGAGGTCGGGGTCGGTGAGCGCGCGGCCCAACTGCGGCATGGCCACGCCGCGAGGGCTGCGACCGGTGAGCAGGTCGGGACGGGCGAGCGCGGCGTGGTCGAACACGTCGTTGGTCCAGGTGCTGACGCTGCGCGCGTAGCCGCCGCCGAGGTGGCGCCACGCGCCGATGAGCGCGGGCAGGCAGGTGAGCGTGCGGAAGAACATCGCCCCGTGCTCGTGGTGCTCGGCGCCCACGAGCGTGCGGATGGCGGCGGGGGCCTCGGTGCCGTAGCGGCGGGCGAGGGTCTCGATGTCGCCGGCGTCGAGGCCGGTGATGGCGGCGGCGCGGGCGGGCGTCCAGTCGGCGACGTGTGCGGCGAGGTCGTCGAAGCCGACGGTGTGGGCGTCGACCCACTCGCGGTCGACGTGGCCGTCGCGCACCAGCACGTGCATCATCGCCAACATCAGGGCGACGTCGGTGCCGGGCAGCGGTTGCAGGAACCAGTCGGCCGACTCGGCGGTGGCGGTGCGGATGGGGTCGATCACCACGACGGTGGCGCCGTTCGCGCGGGCTTCCTCGATGAACGGCCACAGGTGCCGGTTGGTGAGCCGGGTGTTGGTGCCCCACAGCACGATGAACTTGCTGTGCCGCAGGTCGCTCGGGTCCATGCCCTTGCCGGTGCCCATGGTGGTGGCGGTGCCGGCACCGGCGACGAGGCCGCACAGGCCGCCGGTGACCCGGCTGACGCCGAGGTGGTGCCACAGCCGGTCGCCGAACATCAGCGCGAGCAGGCTCTGGTTGCCGGCGCTGACGAACGGCACGATGGCCTCCGGGCCGTGCTGGTCGATGATGGCGTGGAACCGCGTCGCGATCTCGTCGAGGGCGTCGTCCCACGTGATCGGTTCGAAGCGACCCTCGCCCTTCGCGCCGACGCGGCGGAGCGGGGTGAGCACGCGCTCGTCGCTGTAGACGCGGCCGAGGTAGCGGTTCACCTTCGGGCACAGTTCGCCGGCGCTGTACGGATGGGCGGGGTTGCCGCGCAGTTGCGTGGCGCGGCCGTCGTCGTCGACGGTGACCTGCCACCCGCAGCTGTCGGGACAGTCGTGGTGGCAGGTGCCGAGGACGAGGCGCATCACTTCATGATGCCGGACAACACCTCACCCGCGTACGCCACGGCGTCGAGATCGTATGCGTCGGACATGTTGAAGATCAGCCCGTCGAGGCCGGCGCCGAGCAGCGCGGTGACCTGTTCGGCCACGGTGTCGGCGTCGCCCACGAGGAACTGGTTCTTCACCCGCAACTGCAGGTCGGCGGGGAGGTCCTCCACCTTGGCGCCGCCGAGGCGAGCCGACAGCTTGGCCTGGGCCTCCTCGTGGGTGCGGCCGAGCATCAGCGTGCCGAGGCGGGTGCGGCAGATCTCCTTCGGGTCGCGTCCGAGGGTGGCGCAGTGGCCGTCGAGCACGCCCATCAGGTGGCGGATCTGGTCGGGGTTGCCGAACACGTTGCACGCGTCGCCGTACTGGGCCACCATCCGCAACGTCTTCCTCTCGCCGCTGCCACCGATGAGCACGGGCGGCCCACCGGCCTGCACGGGCTTGGGCACGTTGAGTGCGTTGGTGACCTTGAACCACTTGCCGTCGAGTGTGGTCTGGTGGTTCACGAACATGCTCTTCACGATCTGCAGGCCTTCTTCGAGCTTCTCGAAGCGGTCGGTGAACGTGCCGAACTCGTACCCGAAGTCGAGGTGTTCCTGCTCGAACCAGCCGGCGCCGATGCCCCAGATGGCACGGCCCTTGGAGATCACGTCGAGCGCCGTGACCTGCTTGGCCAGGAACGCCGGGTTGCGGTACGTCATGCCACCGACCATGCAGCCGAGGCGCACCCGCTCGGTGCGGGCCGCGATGGCCGACAGCAGCGTGTACGCCTCGAACATGTTCTCGTCGGGGGCGCCGATGAGGGGCAGTTGGTAGAAGTGGTCCATCACCCACACGCTGTCGAAGCCGCTCTGTTCGGCGGTGACGGCGATGCCGGCGATGGTCTCGAACAGGTCGGCCGTGCCGACGCCGGGGTAGGTGAACGAGGGGATCTGCAGCCCCATGCGGATGTTCGGGTTCGTCATCCCTCCGACGCTACGCGTTCCACCGAGATCTGCCCGAGGCCGACCCGCAGATCGAGCTCGACGGCACCGGCGACCGGGGTGCGTTCGGCTTCGGCGACGCGGGTGGCGTCCTGGCGGATGCCGTCGGACACCTCGTCGCCCCACACCTCGGCCTGGCCGGCGCCGACGTCGGTGCGCACGAGCACGTCGAGGTCGGTGGGCACCAGCACACGCAGGCGACCGGCGCCCACTTCAGCGGTGATGGGCAGCGGCTCGCCCGGGGTGAACGGCACGTCGCGCAGGTCGATGGTGAGCTGGCCGGCGGCGAGGTGCTGGGCCTCGGTGGCGGCTGCGACGGTGGCGGGGCGCACGGTGCGCTGACCGGAGGCGCCGTCGAGGTCGGGCTGGGCGACGCACAGCAGCGCCACCACCATGCCGACGAGTGCGAGCGGGATGGGCAGCAGCACGCTGCGGTTGACGATGGTGCTGATGAACAGCGCGACCATCACGATGCCGAGCCCGATGACGATCACCCACAGCGCCGGGGCGTTCCACCAGCCGAGCGCCTCGACGGCCGCGGCGAACGCGAACCACAGCACCGCGATGCCCACACCGATGCTGCCGATGGGGCGGCGCGGGGCGCGCACCCGGCGCGCCGGCGCCGCCGCGGCCGTGGGGGGCACGGCCGCGACGGCCGGGGGCGGGAAGCTCGTGGTGTGCGGCACCTCCGTCGTGGGGACGGGTGTGGTGGGCACGGTGTCGGTCACGGTGTCGGTCACGTCGAGCGGGGTGATGACCACCGGCATCGGCGTGGCGGCCGTCGGCTCGGGTGTCGGGCCCGGGGCGGGCGGCGTGGCGGTGGTGCCACCGCCGTCGCGGCGGGTGCTCATCCACAGCAGCACGCCGAGGCCGATGAGCAGCAGCCCCCAGGGGGCGCCGCGGAACAGGAACCAACTGCCGAGCGACCCGAGCCCGCCCATCACCAGGACGAGGGCGATCGCGATGAGGAGCGGCATCCGTCGACGGTCGGTGAGCACCTGCTCGATCGGGCGGGCCTCGGCGGGGGTGGGCGGGAGCAGCACCCAGGCGGCCAGGTAGACGAGCGCGAGGGCCGGCAACAGGAACGTGCCGATCACCACGGCCACGCGGGTGGTGGTGAGGTCGAAGCCGTACGCCTTCGACAGACCGGCCACCACACCGCCGAGCTTGCCGCCCTCGCGGCCGCCCTTCGGCATGCGCGACAGGGGCGTGTGCCGCCAGCCGGTGCGGGTGGGTTCGTGCATCTCGGTGCTCATGCTGCCATGGTGCGCCGTCGTGGTGCCGGTGCCATCGGGGACACACCCTGATTCGACCCTGAACCGTCCCCGATGGCAGATCGTGCGGCAGGTGCGACAATCACCCCGATGGACACGAGCGCGGTCACCTTCCACCGCCACGACGACGGCCGTGTGGTGGCCGGGGTGGCGGCCGGGTTCGCTCGCGAGTTCGGGGTGGATGTCGCGGTGGTGCGCGGCGCGTTGGTGGTGCTCACGTTCGCGGCTGGTCTCGGCCTGGTGCTGTATGCGGTGGGCGCGGTGTTGTCGAAGCCGGCGCCGGTCGCCGACGCGCCTGCCGCGACACCCGTCGACCTGCGCCGAACCGTCGCCGTGGCGCTGGTGGCGGCCGGCCTGTTGCTGGTGGTGCGCTCGACCGGGTTGTGGTTGGGCGACGCGGTGATGGCGGTGGCGACGGTGCTGGTGGCCGGCGTGGTGGTGCTGGCCATGGTGGGTGGCGACGACGATGCCGGGTCGCGGTTGTCGGCCATCATCGCCGGGCGACATGCGCGTGCGCGGGTGTTCGTGGGTGCCGGTCTGCTGGCCGTCGGGCTGGTGGTGGTGGGGGTGGCCGACCCGGTGTCGGGCACGGTGCGCGTCGGGGTGTTCGCCGCGGCGCTCAGCATCGTCGGCGTGGCCCTGTTGGTGGGGCCGTGGATCGCCCGGCTCGCGCAGGCGGCGTCGGAGGAACGTCGCCAACGCATCCGTTCTGAGGAGCGCGAGGCGATGGCGGCGCACCTGCACGACTCGGTGCTGCAGACATTGGCGCTCATCCAGCGCAACGCCGACGACCCGCGGCGCACCGCGTCGTTGGCCCGCCAGCAGGAGCACGAGCTGCGCGAGTGGTTGTTCGGTGGCGACACCGCGGCGGCCGACACGGTGGTGGCCGCGGTGCAGGTGATGGCGCGCGACGTGGAGGCCCGGCACGACGTGCGCGTCGACGTGGTGACGGTGGGCGATGCACCGCTCGACGATGCGTTGCAGGCGTTGGTGGCGGCCACGCGCGAGGCGTGCGTGAACGCGGCGACGCACAGCGGGGCCGCGTCGGTGTCGTTGTTCGTCGAGGTCACCGACGACGCGGTGGAGGTGTTCGTGCGCGACCGCGGCAGCGGGTTCGACCCCTCCGCCACGGGCGCTGATCGTCGTGGCATCGCGCACTCCATCGTCGGGCGCGTCGAGCGTGTGGGCGGGTCGGCCGGCATCGTCTCGTCGTCGGGCGAGGGCACCGAGGTGCAGTTGCGTGTGCCGCGCACCGCGTCGACGGATGGCAGTGTGACACCGTGACGGTGCGCGTGTTCCTGGTCGACGACCATGCGTTGTTCCGCTCGGGCGTGAAGGCCGAGTTGGGTGATGCGGTCGACGTGGTCGGCGAGGCGGGCACGGTGCGCGATGCGGTGGCCGGGGTGCTGTCGGCCAGGCCCGATGTGGTGCTGCTCGACGTGCACCTTCCCGACGGCGGCGGCCGGGCCGTGATCGAGGGTGTGCACCGCGAGTGGCCCGAGGCCGTGTTCCTCGCGTTGTCGGTGAGCGACGCGGCCGACGACGTGGTCGCCGTCATCCGTGCCGGCGCCCGCGGCTACGTCACCAAGACCATCGACCCGCGCGAGTTGGTCGACGCGATCGGTCGTGTGCACGAGGGCGACGCGGTGTTCTCACCGCGGCTGGCCGGGTTCGTGCTCGATGCGTTCTCGGGGCAGGCACCGCCCGCGCACGACCCCGAACTCGATCTGCTCACGGCCCGCGAGCAGGAGGTGATGCGCCTGATCGCGCGTGGCTACACGTACCGCGAGGCGGCGGCGAACCTGCACCTGTCGGTGAAGACGGTGGAGACCCACGTGTCGGCCGTGCTGCGCAAGCTGCAGCTCAGCAACCGCAAGGAGCTCACCACCTGGGCCACCACCCGCCGCCTCCTCTGACCCCCGACATCAGCCCCGCGAACTTAAGTTCGCGGGACGGGCCGCGAACTTAAGTTCGCGGGAGGCGGGGTCGGGCGTCAGGATTCGGTGAGGAAGCGGATCTGCTTGGCGACTTCGCCGAAGCGTTCGATGCGCTCGGGGTGGCCCATCAGCGCGTTGTAGAACACCAGCCGCGACGCCACGCCGCCGTACTTGTCGACGAGCGCCTGGGCGAGACCGTCCCAGGTGGCCTCGGTGCAGAACGTGGCGAGGTGGTCGTCGGTGATCTGCGCGGCCATGCCGGTGAGGTCGCCCGCCTTCTGGTGCTCGCGCACCCGGGCGGTGGTGCCCTCGAAGCCGGCTTCGTCCCAGATGAACGCGTAGTTCGGGGTGCTGCCGTAGAAGCTGAGCATGCCGCGCAGCAGTTCGCGGTCGGCGGCGCGCTCGGCCTCGCTGTCGCCGACGATGATGTTGACCGGCACGATGATGCTGATGTCGTCGAGCGAGCGGCCCATCTCGGTGGCGCCACGGGCGACGTTCGGCAGCACGTGGCGGTGCAGGTAGCCGGGCTCGCCGATCGGGTGCACGTGCACGCCGTCGGCCACCTCGCCGGCCATGCGCAGCATCCATGGGTTCACGGCGGCGATGTCGACCTTCGGGTCGGGCACGTCGATGGGGCCGGGGCTCCACTGCCGGTTCAGCCAGGTGAGCTCGTAGAACGAGCCGCGGTGGTCGAGCGGTTCGCCGCGGAACCCCGCGAAGCATGCCTTCACGGCCTGCACGTAGTCGCGCAGGCGCGGGCCGGGGGAGTCGAACTCCACGCCGTAGCGGCGCACGATGTGGGTGCGCACCTGGGTGCCGAGGCCGAGGCGGAACTTGCCCTCGGTGGCCTCCTGCAACTCCCACGCGACCTGCGCGGTCACCATCGGGCTGCGCGGGAACGCCACGGCCACGCCGGTACTGAGCTCGAGGCCCGGTGCCGCGGCAGCTGCGACGGCGGCCGAGAGGTAGGCGGTGCGGCCCGCTTCGGTGAAGAGGATGCCGTCGAACCCGGCCTGTTCGAGGGCCCGAGCCGTGCCGTCCATTCGCTGCAGTGGCTGTGGGGTGAGCATGACGTCGACGTGCATGAGGCGAGCGTAGGTCGCGGCTACGGTGCGCAACGGAGGGAAGGGCCACCCATGACGAAGGCAGCCATTGCGGCGCTGCGAGCCGAACACTCGCATGCGCTCGAGTTGTTCGACTCGCTCACCGACGAGGAATGGGCGCGCCCCAGTGGCTGCGCCGGCTGGCGCGTACAGGACGTCGCGCAGCACATGGCGGCCACGTTCCACGGCATCGCCGACCCGAGCAGCATCGAGCAGGGCACCACCAACGACGTGGAGGCCAACGCCGAGGTGCCGGTGCAGGCCCGCCGCGGGTGGACACCACACGAGGTGGTGCACGAGTACCGCGAGTGGAGCGAGAAGGGCATCGCCGCGTTGGCATCGATGCAGGAGCCGCCGATGTCGGAGACCGTGGTGCCCATCGCGAACCTCGGCAGCCACCCGTTGCACCTGATGGGCAACGCCATCGCGTTCGACCACTACTGCCATCTGCGGCACGACATCGGTGCCGCGATCGACCGGGCGGGCGACCTGCCGCACGACCCGGCGGTGCTCGAGGCGTCGGTGCAGTGGATGATGGCCGGCCTGCCGCAGATGTGCGCGGCCGCGCTCGACCAGTGCGAGCACGGGGTGAACATCGTGTTCACCGACCTGCGCCACACCATCTACCACCTGCGGCCCACCGCCGCCGGTGAGCCGTGGCAGGTGGGTCTCGGCCTCGACGCGCTGCTCGGCATCTGCGTCACGTCGGCACACGAGTTCGTCAGCTGGGGCACGAAGCGCACCGACTGGCGCACGCACGCGCAGCTCACCGATCCGGTGGCCGCCGCCACCCTTGACGCCATCGACATCATCTAGTCATGGCCATCGTTCTGCTCCACGGCAATCCCGAGACACCTGTCATCTGGGAGCCCCTCGTGGCCGAGCTCGGTCGCGACGACGTGTACACCCCGCAGTTGCCCGGTTTCGGCTGCCCGATCCCGAACGGGTTCGGCGCGACGAAGGAGGAGTACGCGCTGTGGTTGGTGGCCGAGCTCGAGCCGATCGTGTACGAGCACGGCCCGGTCGACTTCGTCGGGCACGACTGGGGTGGCGGCATCGGCATGCGCGCCGTGTCGCTGCGGCCGCACCTGTTCCGCACCTGGGCGTGCGATGTGCTCGGCCTGTTCCACCCCGACTACGTGTGGCACGACTTCGCGCAGATCTGGCAGACGCCTGGTGCGGGCGAGGCCTACTTCGAGCAGAACGCAGCGACGCCGGCCGAGGACCGGGTGGCCTTGCTGGAGGCCATCGGCATCCCCCGTGCCACCGGCGAGCGGTTGGTGGAGGCCGGCGACGACACGATGGGGCAGTGCATCCTGGCGCTCTACCGGTCGGCCGCGCAGCCGGCGATGAAGGAGTGGGGCGAGCACCTCGGACCGGCCGCCACCATCCCCGGTCTCGCGATCATCGCTCCGAACGACCCGTTCGTGCAGGGCGAGAGCCTGGGCGCCGAGGTGGCCGATCGCATCGGTGCGCGTCGGCACGTGCTGCCCGGTCAGGGCCACTGGTGGATGTTGGGCGATCCCACCGCGGGCGCGGCGATGCTGACAGAGTTCTGGGCCGAGGCCTACTGATGGAGACCACCCGTTGATGGACACGATCACCGTGACCTGCCCGCGTTGCGGGAGCCAGACCGATGAACGCTTCTACGGCCCGTGCACCTCGTGCCGCACCGAGTTGCGGATGAAGTTCGAGGGTGAGGGCCGCGACGTCGAGGTGGCCGAGTACGTGCCGAAGATGAACGTCACGCCGAACGCGGTGGCGTTGAAGGACGACTGAGCGCGCCACCCGCTCGTTCACCCGCTGTTCACCTGGTGTACGGTGTCCGGCGACGCGTCGTTCTCGGAACGGATTTACCGTGCCCGGTCGACGCATCGACACCTACAAGGGGAGACAAACACATGAAGAAGCGGTCCACGAGTGCCAAGCTCGTCGCTGCGCTGATGGCCGGCACGCTCGTGCTGGCCGCGTGCGGTGACGACAGCGAGTCGGGTGGTTCCGAGACCACCGCCGCTGGTTCGGAGACCACGGCTGCCGGCGGTGCCGACACCACGACCGGTTCGGCCGACCCGCTGGCCGCGTTGTACCAGGAGTGCCTCGACAACGGCGCCAAGGTGAACCTCATCGCCCTGCCCGACGAGTGGGCCAACTACAAGGGCATCCTGCAGAGCTTCCGCGACAAGTACCCAGGCGTCGAGAACCCCGTGGCCAGCCCGGATGCCTCGTCGAAGGAGGAGATGGACGCCGTCCAGACCCTCGCCGGTCAGGACGACATGCCCGACAACGTCGACGTCTCGCCCGCCATCGCGCAGGAGATGGTCGATGCCGGCCTGTTCGAGCCCTACGTGCTCACCAGCGACGCCGAGATCCCCGCTGGTCTGAAGGACGCCGACAACAACTGGACCGCTGCCTACTACGGCATCATGGCCATCGTCACCAACACCACCATCGTGCCCAACGCCCCGACGACCTTCGCCGACCTGACGAAGCCGGAGTACAAGGGCCTCGTGGCGCTGAACGGCGACCCGCGTGAGGCCGGCTCGGCCTTCGCCGCGGTCATGGCCGCCAGCATCGCCAACGGCGGTTCGGCCGACGACATCCTGCCCGGCATCCAGTTCTTCGCCGACCTGAAGGCGTCGGGCAACCTCGGTGGCACCGACGTCACCAAGGAGACCGTGCTGTCGGGCGAGACCCCGATCGCCATCGACTGGAGCTACAACGTCCCCGGCCTGAAGGCCGACCTCGAGGCCGCCGGCCTCACCACCGAGGTCAACTTCCCGAGCGACGGCATCTACGGTGGCTTCTACGGTCAGGGCGTGGTGAAGGATTCGCCGCACCAGGCCTGCTCGAAGCTGTGGATGGAGCACATCTTCAGCGATGAGGGCGCCCTCGGCTACCTCGAGGGTGGCGCCGTCCCGGCCCGCATCGATGCACTGGTCAAGGCCGGCACCGTCACCGACGACATGAAGGGCAACCTGCCCCCCGACGAGCTCCTGAGCCAGGTCTCGTTCCTCACCCCGGCCCAGATCGCTGCCGCCAAGGAAGTCCTTGCCGAGCAGTGGGGCCCGATGGTCGCCGACGCCTGATCGCGTTCGGGTGACTGCCGTCATCAACACTGAGGTCGAAGGGGGGCGCACCGCCGGTGCGCCCCCCTCCTCGACCCGCCGGAACTGGGCCTGGGTGGGCCTGGTTCCGTTCTTCGCGTTCCTGCTGCTGTTCCTCATCATCCCGGCGCTCACCGTGTTCTTCAACGCGTTGCGCACCGAGGACGGCTTCTCGCTCGCCGCGCTCGGGGAGGCCTTCACCGGTCAGAACCGCGAGGCGTTCAAGTTCTCGATCATGTTCTCCGCGGGCGCCGCGTTCGTGGGGGTCATCTGGGGCACGTTGCTGGCCTATGCGGCCGCCGTGCTCATTCGTCCGAAGTGGTTGCGGAACCTGATCACCTCGTTCTGCGGTGTGGCGGCCAACATGGGCGGCCTGCCGCTCGCGTTCGCGTTCATCACGCTGCTCGGTGCGCGTGCGGGTGTGCTCACCAACATCCTCAACTGGTTCGGCCTTCGTCTGTACGACCACGGCTTCGACCTCGGCAACACGGCTGGCCTCATCGTCGTCTACTCGTACTTCAACGTGCCGCTGATGGTGCTCATCACGCTGCCGGCCATCGACGGTCTGCGGCAGTCGTGGCGTGAGGCGTGCGCCAACCTCGGTGGCACCACGTGGACCTACTGGCGCCGTGTCGGCCTGCCGGTGCTCACGCCGTCGCTGCTCGGCGGCTTCCTGCTGCTGTTCGCGAACTCGTTCGCCGCGTACGCGACGGCGGCGGTGCTCACCGACAACTCGAAGATCGTGTCGCTGCGCATCGCGTTCTTCCTCGGTGGCGACGTCGCCATCGGTGAGGACGCGGTCGGCTTCGGCCTCGTGGCGTGGATGATCATCATCATGGCCGTGTGCATGACCCTGTACTGGGTGGCACGCCGCCGAGCGGAACGGTGGCAGTCGCTGTGACCATGGACCTCCCCATCGACGCACCGCTGCCCCTCGATCCCGAGCTCGGTGCCACCACCACGGCGCCCACCGCGCTGGCCCCGCAGTCGGTCGGTCGGCCGAACGCGAAGTACTCGCGCATCGTGCCCATCGCGGTGGTCACCATCAGCGCGTTCTTCTTCCTGTTGCCGTTGCTCACGCTGGCGCGCCACTCGTTGCAGAACGTGCCCGCGTTCCTGCTCGGCAAGGACACCATCCTGAAGAAGTGGTCGCTCGAGCCGCTGTGGCGTGCGTTCGACGACCCCGACTTCATGCCGGCGCTGAAGCTCAGCCTCACGCTGGCGGTGGGCACCGTGTTCCTCACGCTGGCGCTGTTGGTGCCCACGGCGGTCTGGACCCACCTGCGGCTGCCGAAGATGCGCACGTTCATCGAGTTCATCACGGTGCTGCCGTACATGATCCCGGCCATCGCGTTGGTGGCCGGCATCGTCATCGTCAAGCCGCACGCACGTTGGTTCCTGAACAGCAACTTCGCGCTCATCCCGTTCTACGTGGTGCTCGCGCTGCCGTTCACCTATCGCTCCATCGACGCCGGCCTGCGCGCCATCGACCTGCGCACGCTGGTCGACGCGTCGCGCAGCCTGGGGGCCGGCTGGGGCACCACGTTGCGCAAGGTGCTCATTCCGAACCTGCGCACGTCGATCATCTCGGCGTCGTTCCTCACTGCGGCGGTGGTGATCGGTGAGTACACCATCGCCTCGACGCTGCTGAAGCGCACGCTGCCGCAGTTCCAGCGCGAGTACACCCAGCGCGAGCCGCAGGCCGGCTATGCACTCAACCTCTTGGCACTGCTCGTCACCACGTTGCTGTTCGTGTTGCTGAGCGTGCTCACCAAGAAGCGCGACCAGAGTCGCAAGCCCTACGTCCCGCCGGCCGACACCACGCCGCACACCTCGACAGGCACCCCAACGTGACCACTCTCGACTTCATCTCGGTCCGCAAGACGTTCGGCGCCACCGTGGCGCTCGAAGGCCTCGACCTCGACGTGCAGCAGGGTGAGCTCATCACGCTGCTCGGCCCGTCGGGCTGCGGCAAGACCACGGCGTTGCGCATCGCGGCCGGGTTCGAGTTCGCCGACTCCGGTGCCGTGCTGGTGGCCGGCAGCGACATCACGCGCACGCCGGCGCACAAGCGCAACATGGGCATGGTGTTCCAGAGCTACAGCCTGTTCCCCAACCTCACCGTGGCGCAGAACGTGGAGTTCGGTCTGCGCACCCGCAAGTTGCCGTCCGAGCAGCGCCACAAGCGCGTGCACGAGATGATGGAGCTGGTGCAGCTGACGTCGATGGCGAACCGGTACGCGCACCAACTGTCGGGCGGTCAGCAGCAGCGTGTGGCGCTGGCACGTGCGTTGGCCATCCAGCCGCAGGTGCTGTTGCTCGACGAGCCGCTCAGTGCGCTCGACGCGAAGGTGCGCACCACGCTGCGCGACGAGATCCGCCGCATCCAGACCGAGGTGGGCATCACCACCCTGTTCGTCACGCACGACCAGGAGGAGGCGCTCGCGATCAGCGACCGCATCTGTGTGATGAGCCAGGGCCGCGTCGAGCAGCTCGGCTCGCCCACCGAGGTCTACCGGCGTCCCTCCACTGCGTTCGTCGCCCGTTTCGTCGGCAGCATGAACGAGTTCGGCGGCCACATCGGCGAGGGTGCCGAGGTCAGCGTCCTCGGCCGCCGCGTGGGTGTGCCGGCCGCGTCGGCGCACACCACGGGCACACCGGTGAAGGTGCTGGTGCGGCCCGAGGATCTCGCGCTCGAGGCCGACGGGTTCCCCGGTTCGGTCGCGTCGATCACGTTCCAGGGTGCCACCACGCTGGTCGGCGTGCGGCTCGACGTGAGCGACGCGCTCGTCAGTGTCGCCGTGGGTCGCGGCAAGGCCGACGACCTGTCGATGGGCGACCGCGTGCACGTCGACGTGCACGGCATGAACGCCGTCGTCGAACCCGTCTGACGCGGTTCGACCGGCTCCCGCCGGGTCACTCGGCGGGCGTGTCGGCGGTGGGCAGTCCGCCACCGGGACGGAACACCGGGTCGTTCTCCTGCTTCGCCATGCGTGCCTGCATCTGCTGCATCGTCACGCCCATCGCGGCGGCGGCCTTCTCGTCGCCCATGATCTTGCTCATCACCGCCGCACTGGCGCCAGCCATCAGTTCGCCCTTGCGCTCGGCCACGTAGTCGGCGGACGCCATCTGCGGACGGATGGTGCCGTTGACGGCGGGGATGACGTAGCGGGCGACGAGGTCCCACGACTTGCGGGTGTCCTCGATGTTCGCCCAGTCGTTCGCGAAGCCGAGCACCACGCCGAACCCGCCGGTGGTCTCCTGCAGTTGGAGGATGGCCTCGATCAGGTCGTCGGGGGTGCCGATCACCGCCGCGCCGCCACCTTCGGCGCCGCCGGACGCGACCTGGTTGTAGAGCTCCTCGGGGTCGTCCACCCACTTCGCACCGGGGCGGCCGAGCACCTTCACGTTGTACTCGTTGTGCCACTTCTGCAGGCCGAGGATCGACTGCTCCTTGGCCTTCTCGCGGGTCTCGGCGATGTGCCAGCTCATCATCACGCGCCAGTTGGCGCGGTCGACGGTCTGGCCGTGCTTGGCGGCCGAGTCCTCGGCGAACTGCCACTGCGTGGGCAGCGCCTGGATGCCCTCGCTGCTGTTCGACGCGATGCTGAGCACGCCGATGCCGTACTTGCCGGCGATGGTCATGCCCGAGGGCGAGATGCTGCTCGCGGTGACCATCGGCATGTCGTCCTGCAGCGGCAGGATCTGCAGCCCGGCGTCGTTGAGCGTGAACCAGTCGCTCTCGTACGTGAACCGCTCACCGCGGAGCAGGCGGATGATGACGCCCATCGCCTCGTCCTGACGGTCGCGCTGGGTCATCGGGTCGATGTTCAACATGCGAGCGTCGCTGGGCAGCGCACCGGGGCCCGTGCCGAACATCGCGCGGCCGCCGCTCATGTGGTCGAGTTGCACCATGCGCTGGGCCACGTTGAACGGGTGGTGGTACGGCAGCGACACCACGCCGGTGCCGAGCTTGATGCGGTTCGTCACCATCGCCGCGCCGGCGAGGAACAGCTCAGGGCTGGCGATCATCTCCCACCCGGTGGAGTGGTGCTCGCCCACCCAGAACTCGTCGTAGCCGAGCTTGTCGAGCAGCGTGGCCAGTTCGAGGTCGCGCTGGAACTGCAGCGTCGGGCTCTCGCCGAGCGGGTGGTGGGGTGCCAGGAACGTGCCGAACTTGATGCGAGCCATCCGTGGAGACTACGGATCGGTCATCGACCGGCGACG
>Ga0172374_1001413_pt1 | contig 16077 bp, 16 predicted proteins | sample LakKiv3m_FD_114536 | JGI IMG/M metagenome (GOLD analysis project Ga0172374, IMG submission 114536) | Freshwater microbial communities from Kabuno Bay, South-Kivu, Congo - kab_092012_10.3m | ecosystem: Environmental > Aquatic > Freshwater > Lake | place: Democratic Republic of the Congo... | reverse complement strand
GGAGACGGCGTACCAAACAATGAAGATGCATTCCCTCTAAGTGCAGCCGAATCAAAAGATACGGACGGTGATGGAATAGGAGATAATGCTGATCCGGATGCGGATAACGATGGAATTTTAGATAATGCAGACGGATGCCCATTGGATCCAAGTGATTTTGTAGACACAGATAAAGATGGCATTTGCAACAACACTGACGAAGATGATGATAATGATGGATTATCTGATTTTGACGAAATAAAATTAGGAACAGAATCACTAAACCCAGATACAGATGGAGACAAAATTTTAGACGGAAAAGATGCATTCCCATTAGATTCAAAAGAATGGCTTGATACAGATAAAGACGGGATTGGGAATAATACAGACATAGATGACGACAATGATGGCATCCCCGATGAAACAGACCCATTCCCACTAAATAAAGCCCCAGTAATCAAACTCGAAGACTACCCTTCAATGATACAAATTAATGATCCTTTCACATTTGATGCATCTCCTTCATATGACGAAGACGGGAAAATTATAGAATATTCATGGAGAATCGATGATAAAACTTTTAACACACCAAAAGCCACATATACATTCACTAAAACCGGCGAATACGACATCCAATTCAAACTAAAAGATACTAGTGGAGAAATTCAAGAAATTACATTAAAAGTAAAAGTGGTAAATTTAAAACTATATATCCAAATAGTAGTTAGCATAATAGCAATTTTACTTGCATTACTAATTCTTTTTAAGTATATTGCGAAGGCCAAAAAATCTGAAAAGAGAAAGGCTAATAAGAATTAAACAAATTATTATTATGAAAAAGAATATCCATCCACAATATCAAGAAGTAGTATTTTCATGCGTATGTGGCGCAAAATACATAGCTGGATCAACTCTAAAAGACAAAGAAATCAAAACTGAAATTTGTTCAGCTTGCCATCCATTCTATACAGGAAAACAAAAGCTAGTTGATACTAGTGGACGTGTAGATAAATTCATGGCTAAAGTAAAAAAAGCTCAAGAAGTTGCAGAGAAAAAGGTAAAAAAAGTTGAGGAGAAAAAAGAGAATAAAACTGAAAAAGTTGCTAAGAAAACAACTGCGAAGAAAAAAACTGCAAAGAAGTAAAGAAATTACAAAGATTAGGGGAAAATCCTACGAAAGTGGGATTTTCTTGTATATAAGACAAAAAATGATTAATATTTTGCCATGTCAGGAAACACATTCGGAAAAATATTTAGGATAACCACATGGGGAGAATCGCACGGAGATGCAGTAGGCGTCGTAATTGATGGCTGCCCCCCATTATTTCCGATTACAGAAAAAGAAATACAAAAAGAAGTAGACAGAAGAAAACCTCAAATATTTTCAAAAATAAGTACTTCGAGGATCGAAGAAGATCGTGTTCAAATTCTTTCTGGAATATTCGATGGGAAAACCACAGGTACACCTATTTCAATTATCGTAGAAAATAAAAATGCAAAATCTCAAGATTATTCAAAAATAAAAAACACATTTCGCCCAGGTCACGCAGATCTTACATATGAATTAAAATACGGGATTAGAGATTACAGAGGAGGAGGAAGATCTTCCGGTAGAGAAACATTAGCCAGAGTTATAGCAGGAGCAATTGCAAAAAAAATCTTAAAATCTAAAAAAGTTGAGATTTTTGGGCATACTATTCAGATTGGGAATATAAAAGCTAAATCTTTCGACAGAAATTTTATAGAAAAAAACGAATTAAGATGTGCAGACAAAACTACATTCAAAAAAATGCTATCATTAGCTGAAAAAATTAAATCAGAAAAAGATAGTATAGGCGCAGTAATCGAAATAATCATAAAGAATCCACTTACAGATTTGGGCGAACCAGTATTCGATAAACTCGACGCAGACTTAGCAAAAGCTATGATGAGCATAGGAGCAGTAAAAGGCATTGAAATTGGAGCAGGATTCAGAGTCGCAGAAATGAAAGGGAGTCAAAATAACGACCAAATAAGATCAGAAAAAGGAAAAATAAAATTTCTTTCAAACAATCACGGAGGAATCCTTGGAGGAATATCAACTGGAACAGATATAGTATTAAAATTGGCCATAAAACCAGTTCCAAGTATCGCAAAAAAACAACAAACAATATTAAAATCTATCAAAAATAAAGAAATCGAAGTAATTGGCCGCCATGACAGTTGCCTTGCTCCACGCATAATTCCTGTAGCAGAAGCCATGGCTGCATTAGTAATTCTAGACAAATTACTAGAAAAAAACTCTTCAAAGTTTTAAATTTTTCAAGGGGTTGACATTTTAATGATTTTTATTTATAGTATAGCACTATTTTAAATATTTTTATGTCTCACGGACCAGAATCACATCACGGAGAAGATCATCCAGAGAAAAATCCTTCTACTGAAGCTCACCCTACTCCAGCTCCTCATCCAGAAGCTCACCCTACTCCAGCTCCTCATCCAGAAGCTCACCCTACTCCAGCTCCTCATCCAGAAGCTCCCCCTACTCCAGCTCCTCATCCAGAAGCTCACCATGCTCCAGCTCCTCATCCAGAAGCTCACCATGCTCCAGCTCCTCATCCAGAAGCTCACCCTACTCCAGCTCCTCATCCAGAAGCTCACCCTACTCCAGCTCCTCATCCAGAAACTCACCCAAAAACTCATACTAAAAAAACTCCTAAATCTCATCCTGAAGTTTCACCAGAAACTAAACCAGAAGAACCACCAGAGACTAAACCAGAAGAACATCCAGAAGGCGAAAATCATCCTCACCCAGAAGAACATCCAAAAGACAAAGCTCATCCAGAAGATCATTCAAAATCTCATCCTGCTCATCCAAAAGGCGGAGCTCATGAAGAGCATGATTCCCACGGAACAGATCACAAAGCACACAGTGCACATGGTCATGAAGGAACAAGCATGTGGGACAAATTCGCAGCAACAATGACAACAACAGCAAAAAATACTTGGGACACTTTAGTTCACATAGATGATCCAAATCATGACCCTATTACTGAAACAAAAGAGGTTTCAGGCCTTATGACTCCAGTAAAAATGGTTAAATCCATGATTCGTGGATCTGTAACAAATGTCCTTAAACGCGCAGCGGAAGTCGCATCCCCAGTAATAGATGCTGGTGAAGCTGCATTTTATACAGTTACATCTCCTATTCTTCACCCAATAGAAACTGCTGATAATTTTTCAGATTACCTATCTCACCCAAAACGAATAATCACCTCAACGGCAAAAGCAGTAAAAAACGTACTAAAAGCACCATTCACCTTAGCCAACGAAGCTTACCAAGGAATGGTTCAAAGACCACTAGAGCAACTAAATCATAAAGTAAAGAAATTCCCTCTAATAGGAGGACTAATAGCCGGAGTTTCAAATACAGTCGCAAAAGTACTAGGATGGCCGTTAAAAACTTTAGACAAATTCGCAAAAGGAGCAACTTCATGGGTAGATGAATTAGATGAAAAAGCAAAAGCAGGACAATCATGTCACTTAGCAAAAACAAACTACTCACCAACTCCAGTCACGGTTGCCACTGCATAAATTAACGAAGCAACTTGTTTAAGTCCACACTTTGGTATAGATTTTGAACATGTTTGACTTCAAAATTTCAAAAAAAGATCCAAAAAGTCTAGCCAGAACTGGAATTTTTAAAACTCCTCATGGAGACATTCATACTCCAGTTTTTATGCCTGTAGGCACAAAAGCCTCTGTAAAAACCCTTTCTCAAAAAGACCTAAAAGACTTAGATGCAGAAATAATTCTTGCAAACACTTATCATCTATATCTCCGTCCAGGAGAGAAGGTAGTAAAAAAAATGGGAGGCCTGCATAAATGGATTTCCTGGAATAAACCAATGCTTACTGACTCAGGCGGCTATCAAGTATTCTCATTGGCTCAAGAAAAAGGATATACAGAAAACACTGTAATCAAGGCAGAAGTAAAAATCGACAAAAATGGCGTTGAGTTTAAATCTCATCTAGACGGCAAAAAACACTATCTCACCCCAGAAAAAGCAATTCAAATAGAACACGATCTTGGAGCAGATATAATAATGGCATTTGACGAATGTGCCCCTGCCGACAGTTCCAAAAAATATTTTTCAGAAGCAATGGACCGCACCCATAGATGGCTTACACGATGCAAAAAAGAACACGAAAAACTTTCAAAAAAACAAAAAAAATCTCAAGCACTTTTCGGAATAGTACAAGGAGGAATTTTTAAAGATTTGAGGATTAATTCAGCAAAATTTGTAAATTCTCAAGATCTTCCAGGAAACGCAATCGGCGGATTATCTGTAGGAGAAGGCAAAAAAATCATGTACGATATGATTGAAACAGTAATCCCCCATCTCTCAGAAAAAAAACCAAGATATTTAATGGGAGTCGGAACTCCAGAAGATTTACTTGAATGTGTAGATCGCGGAATCGACATGTTTGATTGCGTACATCCGACAAGAATGGCTCGACATGGAGCTTTTTGGACTGACAAAGGAAGATTCTCAATTCGTAATGAAAAATTTAAACTCGATAAAAATCCTCTTCTAAAAGGATGCAAATGTGAAACATGTCAGAATTATTCAAAAAGTTATCTCCGCCATTTAATCTTCGAAAATGAAATTCTGGGTTTAAATTTAATGACTATTCACAACGTGCACTTCTTGTTAGAATTGATGCGACAAATCAGAACAAATATAACGAAAGGGACTTTTAAAAAATTTAAACATAATTTTTTAAAAAGATTTAAGCACGATGACTAAATATGACATAATAGAAAAAACAGTCGAAAAAAAATATTCTCAAAGAGACAAAAAGAAAAAACCAAAAATGAAAGTCAGTGGGAAAAGTGTTTTTACATTACAAAGATTAATCACAAAAAACTATGATAGCTTACTTAAAAGGAAAAGTTCTAAATAAAACCGAGAAAGATATTATTTTAAACACTGGGAATATCGGATACAGTGTCCGCCTTTCAAAGCCAACTCTCGAAAAAATCAAAGAAACTACTGAGCTAGAATTGTTTATACATAGCCATATTCGAGAAGATGCCTTTGATCTATATGGATTCACAAAACATGAAGAATTGGACTTTTTTAAACTCCTAATAACAATAAACGGAATTGGTCCAAAAATCGCACTAGAAATATTAACATTACCAATTGATAAAACAAAACTCGCTATAGCAGAAGATGACAGTAACTATATTTCTCGTATCCCTGGAATTGGTAGCAAAAAAGCAAAAAGAATTATTTTAGAATTAAAAGGAAAAATCGATATAACAAGCCTAACTCATAGAATTCAAAAAAATATTGAGAATGAAAATGTAGACGATGAAGCTATAGAAGCATTAACAAAACTTGGATATCAAAGACATGAAATTAAAAATCGATTAAGAAAACTTCCTCAAAACATAAAAACCACCGAAGAGATAATCACCTACTTCCTAAAAAACGCTTAAGAATGCAAAAAAAACCAGATGCATTTTTAATAACAAATAAATCAAACATAGCATATTTGTCGAACTTCACTGGATCTTCAGGATTCATGCTTTTAACAAAAAATTTAAAATATCTTTTCACAGATTTTAGATATATAGAACGCGCTAAAAACACAATCAAAAAAGGAATTAACATTGTTGATGTAACAAAACTTTGGAAGAATGAAGAAACTCTTAAAAAATCATGGCACAAAATTTTAAGGAAACATAAGGTGAAAATTCTTGGGATTGAGGAATCAAATTTAACACTAGAACGTTTTAAAAAATTTAAAAAAATTTCAAAAATAAAAAGTAAAAAAATCTCATTTTCAAACATATCCGGAAAAATAGAGAATCAAAGAGAGATAAAATCTCCAACCGAAATTTCTCTAATAAGAAGAAGCCAAAAAATTAATGAAAAAACCTTTATATTGATCAATAAATTTATACATTTATCTTTGGCTCAGAATAGACCAATAACAGAAATGGATATAACATGGAAAATAAAAGAAATTGGATACTCATTAGGGGCAGAAGAAGTATCATTTGATCCAATTGTTTCATTTGGAAAACACACCTCAATGCCACATCACCTACCAGATAAAACTAAGTTAAAAAAAGGAGACATTATCCTAATAGACATGGGAATGAAATATAAAGGATATTGCTCAGATATGACTCGCATGATTTTTACAAATTCTCCAACTCCAGAACAAAAGAAAATTTACAATCTTGTACTAAAAGCACAAGAAACAGCAATAAAAAAAATCAAGGCCGGAATAACCGGAAAAGCCGCAGACAGTTATTCAAGAAATATAATAATAAAAGCTGGATATGAAGAAAATTATGGACATGCCGGAGGTCACGGAATTGGCTTAGACATACATGAAATCCCCTCTTTATCTGAAAATTATGCAAAAAAACTTAAAGAAAATTCCATAATTACAGTCGAACCAGGAATATATCTCGAAGGAAAATTCGGAATTAGAATAGAAGATATGGTATTAGTAAAAAAAACGGGAGTAGAAAACCTCACAAAGATTCCAAAAAAAATTTAAAAATTACTGTAATTGAACCCCGGAATTTCTATTAAAGAATCTTGCAATCTCTAGCGTATTTATTCCATCCAAATTATCGCATTTCCCTGTTTTTGTATCTAAAGTAAAAGACCATGTGCCAATTCCAATTTTAGTAACAATAACAACAAGATGATGGCCAGCAGAATTAAAAGAAAGAGAGCATTCATGTCCATCAAATCTACCAGTAAAATGAGGCCCAATCATTTCTAATTCACCAAATTCCTTTATTCTAGAAATCATATCAGGATCCAATCTATCCCCTACTAATACAGGATATTCAGCACTATATCCATTAATAAAAGCACTAAGCCCAGAAATCCCTATATTTGGAACCATCGTTAAAATTTTACCTGTTTTTAAGTCATAACAAAAAGTAACAGATAAAAATGGTCCTCCATCTTTAATTCCTCCAGGAGTAGTAACATCGAAAGCGTCACTACGAGTAAGAGAGGCTACACCAAAAATACCATTCTTCTCACATTTACATTGGTAATTAGCCCCATCATAAAAAACAACAACATCCCCACCCTTTTGAATAGCACTATCCATGAAACCATCAAGACGAGCTAAATCTTCTTCACTCAAACAACTATTTTCATTTAAAGAATCTAGGGCCATATAAAAAATTTATTAGGGCAAATAATAACATTTTAAGCCACATTGTCAATTTTTTCTCCTTTCAAACATGACACTTTTTGACTAGAATAACCCGCGTCAAAGATCTTTTTTTATATTTAAATTATGTGTGGAATATTCGCTTACTACGGCAAAAGAGAAGATGCTCCTAAATTAGTTATTGAAGGATTGAAGCGCTTAGAATACAGAGGATATGATTCATGGGGGCTGGCATACAAAACAGAAAACGATATCGAAATCTACAAAAAGGTTGGGAAGATAAGTGACGTAAAAACAAAAGATTTTGATATATCTAAACTAAAATCCAATATTGCTATAGGCCACTCCAGATGGGCCACTCATGGCGGAGTAACAGACAAAAACGCACATCCTCATGCCACTGAAAATAGAGATATAGTGCTAGTTCATAACGGAATTCTAGAAAATTTTAACGAAATCAAACAAAAATTAATAAAGAAAGGTCATAAATTTATTTCACAAACAGACACTGAAGTAATCGCCCATTTAATAGAAGATTACTGCAAAAAATATTCTTTCGAAGAAAGCACAATAAGAGCAGTAAGAGAAATGGAAGGACGTTATGCAATTGTAGTGATTAGAAAAGACAGTCAAGAAATTATAGCAGCTAGAAAAGGATCCCCTTTGATTATTGGGGTAGGAAAAAGCAAAAATGAATATTACGTAGCATCTGACGTTCCAGCATTTTTAGAATATACAAACCGCGTTACATATCTAGATGACGACCAATTAATTTTCATCAATAAAAAAGGCGCAACATATTACGACACAAAGACAAATAAAAAAGTTGAAAAAAGAATAATTCAAATAGACTGGGATGTCCAAAGTGCCGAGAAAGGAGAGTTCAAACACTTCATGATAAAAGAAATTACAGAACAGAAAGACACCTTAGCCAGAGCCATAAATCAAGACCCAGTAGTAATAGAACGTGTTGCAGAAGAAATAAAAAAAGCACACGGCACATATTTTGTAGGATGTGGGACTGCTGGAAAAGTTTGCATGGTAGCAGAATATCTATTTGCAAAAATCGCAAAACGCCACGTGAATTTCAAGTTCGGATCTGAATTCCCAAGCCAAAAAACATTTCTTACAAATAAAAGTTTAATGATAGCAATTTCACAATCTGGAGAAACCGCTGATACTCTAGAAGCAATGGAAATTGCAAAGAGCAAAGGAGTAAAAATTGTAGCAATAGTTAACGTAGAGAATTCATCAATAGCCAGAATGGCAGACATTGTAATTCCAATAAAAGCAGGCCCAGAAAAAGCCGTAGCTTCTACAAAAGCTACTACTTCACAATTAGCAATTGTAACTTTGCTAGCATATGCATGCAACGGCGGAATCCCTGAGGGGAAACAGCTTCTAATAAACACAGCAAGTCAAATAAATGACATGTTAAATCCACGCTACGAAGAACATATTATGAAACTTGCAAAAAAAATTAAAAAAGTAGAATCACTATATATAATTGGGAGAAATTGCAACTTCCCTATAGCCCTCGAAGCCGCTATAAAACTCCAGGAAGTTTCATACATTCATGCCGAAGGATTTGCGGGAGGGGAACTAAAACACGGCCCAATTGCTCTAATCGCAAAAGGAACTCCCGTGATAGTTCTAGTAGAAAACAACGAATACAGAAATGAAATCTTATCTAACGCACTAGAAGTAAAAGCAAGAGGAGGATATATAATCGGAGTATCCCCTATAAAAGAAGATGTCTTCGATTTCTGGATTAGAGTACCAGATACCGGCGATACATATCCAATTGTAAACATAATACCAATTCAAATTTTGGCTTATCAACTAGCTGTATTAAGGAAAAATGATCCAGATATGCCAAGAAACCTAGCCAAAAGCGTAACTGTGAAGTAAAATAGTCACAAATAGCTAAAAAAATGGCTAATAAAAAGATAAAGAAAACAAGTAAAAAAAGAACAAATATTCTAGCAATAGATATTTTGATAGTACTAGTAATGATATTTTCAATTGGAAGTCTTGGTGCTTATAAACTATATCAAAAATACTATTTCAAAGATTGTAAGGAATTCGATTTTGACAACGGAAACTACGTAGAACATCGTATATCTGGGATGGAAGAATCTGATAAAACATTTTTCAATATACCAATCTCCTCATGCAGAGAATCAACAAAAGATGATTACTTTTCTTTCAAAGAAAAAGGCTTATATTCAGAGAAAAAATCATGTGGAGAAGGAAAAGATGGTAAAAATTACATACAAACATCATACGAAAGATGTTTATTTGGATGTTTCGCTGGAAAATGTATGGATAAATGCGAATCACCAGATAAAGACAATATATTTAAAAAAGGAATCTCGTTCGGCATAGAAGACACATTAACAGGATTAAGTGAACTAGATTCTATATCAAATTACTATACAGATTACTGTACAGACGAAAATGGGAATCAATCAAAAATGTCAAAAAACTTAGTAAAGCGATCCTGCAATGAAGATAACTTTTTAACAAAAGAATCTATAGAATGTGAAAACATATGTTTTGACGGAGCATGCCAAAAAGAAAATTTCAAATATTGCGAAGACACCGATTCAAACGATCAAGGCAAATTAGTAGGATTAGTAAGCTATTATGATCCATTATCAAAAACAGGGAAAACAAAAATAGATTCATGCGATAAAAATGGAAAAATGGTCACAGAATACTTCTGTGGCAAAGATAAATTACCTCACAAATTAATATTAACTTGCCGATACAGTTGTGTAGACGGGCAATGTCTTCAAAAATAATTCCAAAATAACTAAGTTCTGCTATAATTCCTTTTGTAAAATTTAGCCTCATTCTATGTACAATAAAAATACTAAAATTGTCTGTACCTTAGGACCTTCCAGCGACAGCGTATCTGAAATAACAAATCTTATTCACGCTGGCATGAACGTAGCAAGATTAAATTTCTCTCATGGAACACATGATCATCATTTAAAAATAATTAAAAATCTTAGAACTGCAGAGAAAAAAACCGGAAAAAGAATTGCCATTTTACAAGATTTACAAGGCCCAAAAATACGCCTTGGAGACTTACCACCAGAAGGTGTTCTCATTAAAAAAGGTGAGAAAATCACTCTTACAATAAACAAAATAGTGGGGAAGAAAACTGCAAAAGAAACTTTAATCCCAATTCAATATAAAGGCATTGTAAAAGATGCAAAACCAAAAGATATTCTATTGATTAGCGACGGAATCATCGAAGTAAAAATCGAAAAAGTTACAAAAGACAGCTTGATATGTAGAGTAACTGCTGGAGGCCTTCTAAAAAGCAAACAAGGAGTAAATTCTTCGACAGCTTCAATATCTGCAAAACCGATTACAGAAAAAGATCGCCAAGATTTAATTTTTGGACTTAAAAACAATGTAGATTACATAGCCCTTTCTTTTGTAAGAAATCCCGAAGACATAGAAGAATTGAGAAATTTAATTAATAGACACAAAAAAAATACAAAAATAATCGCAAAAATCGAACGTCACGAAGCTGTAAAAAATCTTAAAAAAATAATAGAGATAACAGATGGAGTAATGGTAGCCAGAGGAGATTTAGGAATAGATCTTCCGGCAGAACAAGTCCCTATAGTTCAAAAAAGAATGATTGCTTTAGCAAATAAATACGCAAAACCAGTAATAACAGCAACTCAAGTTTTACAGTCAATGATAGAAAATCCAATGGCAACAAGAGCAGAGATTTCAGATGCTGCAAATGCTGTTTTCGACTCTACTGATGCGATAATGCTAAGTAACGAATCGGCCGTAGGTAAATACCCTTTTAGAGCGACTGCAACATTAAGTCGCGTAGCAGAAACTGTAGAAAAAGAAATTGGGAAACACCCAGAATTATTAGATCATTTGGCATTCAAAAGAGTCCAAGGAACAATAAATGCAACCTGTATGAATGCTTGCGAACTTGCAAGAGACACAAAAGCAGATTTTATCGTAGTTTATACAACAAGTGGATATACTGCACGACACACAGCAAAATATCGCCCTTCAATTCCAATAATAACAATCACTCCAAGTGAGCAAGTTGCCAGAGAACTAACTCTCGTATGGGGTCTAAACAAAATATATGTTACAAAAATAACATGCAAAGGAAGCGAAAAACCAACAATAATAGCAAAATACTTAAATAAGATTAAAGCAGTAAAAAAAGGTCAAAAACTTGTAATCGTAGGAAGCGCAAGCGAACAAGAAAAAATAATTTCCACATTTAAAATATAATTAATGAGAATAATAGGAGTTGATCCAGGAACAGCAACAACAGGATTCAGTATTCTGGAAAAAGACAAAAATTCTATACAACTATTAGATTATGGCTGTATAAAAACGGAATCAAAAACCCCAGACAATATAAGACTAAATCAAATCGCCCAAGACTTAAAAACACTAATAAAAAAATGGAGGCCAACTCATGCATCAGTAGAAAAACTTTTCTTTAACAAAAACGTAAAAACAGCGATTTCAGTAGCACAAGCGAGAGGAGTAATAATTCAAATACTGACAGAAAATGGCATAGATCCAAGAGAATTTACGCCTCTGGAAATAAAATCAGCGATATGCGGCTATGGAAGAGCAGATAAAAAAATGGTTCAAGACATGATAAAAACAATATTAAATTTAAAAAAAATACCACGTCCAGACGACGCAGCAGACGCAATTGCCGCAGCAATTTGTGCAATTAATACGATTAAATACAGATGAAAAAATCACTAATAATATTGTGGATAATAATAATTGGAGGAGGTGCCTTCATAGGATTAAATTATGAAAAATTATTCAAAAACAAAACAACACTAAATCCAGAAAATAAAATAAATCTCGAAACTCCAACAAAAGAACAACCAAATCCCATAACAGAGAATCCTGAACCAAAAATTCAAGTCACTCAAAAAAATTACGAATCATATATATCTTCTGGAGACACTCATTTCGTAAATAAAGAATACGCACAAGCAATTGCAAATTACATCCCCGCATTAGAGATTAATCCAGAAAATATAGGACTGTTTGCAAAACTTGGAGAATCATATTTAAAAAACAACGAACCAGAGAAAGCAAAAGACACATTCAAAAAAGCTCAAACACTAGACCCAAACTCAGTTTTTATAAAATTAGGGATTGCTAGATCATACATGAATCTTCGCAACATTGAAGAAGCAAAAAAACTAATATTAGAGATGGATCAGACAAATAACGACGTGAAACTTTATAAAGGGATCGTATCTCTACTCTATACAAATTTCGAAGAAGCAAAAAAACTATTTAAAGAAATTTCATCAACTAAATTAGCGAACGGAGAAGAAAATCCAACAGTGGCAAAAGCAAAAAAATTCGACAACGTATTTAATTTATTTAGTTCTTTCAAAGAAGGAGATCCTTTATATCTAGAAACTCTTCTAGCAAAAGCACTAACAGAAATTGAAGAATATGAAGTTTCAATCCCCCTTTTGTATGACGTAATTAGTAAAAAAAGTAATTATCGAGATGCATGGATAGTTCTTGGTTATGCATATTTAAACACAGGAAAAATTGCAGATTCAATCGACTCTTTTTCACAAGCAGAAAGTATTTCTCCGGACAAACCAGAAACATTATTCTTCCTAGGATTAGCATATTTTGCAAATGACAATTTCGATCGAGCTATTTACTACTTAGAAAAAGCTGATAAGGCAGGATTTGAGCCAAAAGATCAAATAAGTTTAAAACTAGGAGACCTTTACTTATTAAAACAAAAATACAAAAAATCAGCTGAAAAATACGAAAAAGTTCTAGAACTAAACACATCCAATATAAACATTTTTGCAAAAACAGTTTGGTTAAATATAGAAAAATTAGATCAAGCAGATCATGCTCTTGAAATAGCTTCAAACTGTCTAACTTACTACCCAGAAAAGGCCATGAGTTACAATTTAGTAGGATGGGCATATGCTGCACTTAATCGTTTTGACGAAGCAGAAACTTATCTAAAAAAAGCTTTGGCAATGGATCCAAATCTAAACGAAGCCACCTTAAATATGGGATATATGTATGAACGACAAGGTCTAAAAAACTTTGCACAAGAATTTTATAAAAAAGCATATTTAACAGGACAAGGAAGTTCAGTATCAAATGTAGCCCTTGTTCGATATAAAGCGCTTACCGATTCAGACAAAAACCAGTATTATCAAATAAATATTTCATCTCCAAAAAAATAACCAAACAAATATGACAACAATAATTGCAGTACTAACCTTCATCTTAGGGACAGCTATCGGAAGCTTTTTGAGCGTAATAATTCACAGATCTTACAAGAACATCAAAGGGATCTTTTTATCTAGATCAATATGTCCTTTTTGTAAGAAAAAATTAAAATGGAATCACCTATTCCCTATTTTAAGTTATCTGTTTTTAGGAGGAAAATGTGCATATTGTAAAAAGAAAATTTCTCCACATTATATGCTTCTAGAGATATTAACAGGAGTAGTATTTGTAACAATTTTCCTGAACTGGAATTTCTTAACAGTAATTCCACAAACAGCAAATCCAGATTTTTTCAACTACAGCATAGACTGGGTAATTTTTGAAAAATTCTTATTTTTCTTAATAGAATTTTCTATTTTAATAGGAATATTCTTCTATGACCTTCTATATAAAATAATTCCAGATTTTCTATCAATATCAGCAATTTTAATAGCAATAGGACAAGGCCTACTTACTGGATTCCCTTCTCCTTTGAATATGTTAATAGGAGGCATAGCAATAGGACTATTTTTCTTGCTTCAATTCCTTTTATCTAAAGGGACATGGGTCGGAGGCGGAGATATCCGATTAGGAATTTTAATGGGAGTTTTATTGGGATGGGAAATGGCTCTAATAGCTTTAGTTATAGCATATATAATTGGAGCAATTTTCAGCATAATTCTTCTAGCAAAAGGCAAAGCCACAAGAAAAACTGCGATAGCGTTTGGTCCATTTCTTGTAATCGGAGTAACTACAGCTATCTTTTACGGGGATATTATATTAAACTTCTATCTAAACTTCTTAACAATCTAACATGAAAGCAGTTATTTTGGCAGGAGGAAGCGGCACAAGGCTCTGGCCATTATCTACAAAAGAGGCTCCAAAACAATTTCAAAATCTTACTTCTAATAAATCAATGTTGGAAGAGACTATTGATAGACTCGATTTTCTTAAAAGTGACGACATCTATATTTCAATAAACAATGAACATGCTGATCTTGTAAGGAAACTATTAGGGAGAAAAATTCTAGAAAAAAATATTATCATAGAACCAGCTGTTCGAGATACAGCTCCATGCATAGGATTTGCAGCCACAATTATTGCAAATCAGCACCCCGAAGAAGTGATGTGCGTGATTTATGCAGACCATTTAATAAAAGACAAAAAAGAATTTCAGGAAAAATTAAAAATTGCAGAACAAATAGCCATAGAAAAAAACACATTAAACATAATAGAAGTCCAAGCGAAAGAACCAGATACAAATTATGGATATGTAAAACTTGAAGCACTTGATGAAAAAAGATCAAATACAGAAATATATCTATTAAACCATTTTGTAGAAAAACCCGATCTAGAGTCTGCAAAAAAATTCGTAGAAAGTGGAAACTATTTATGGAACACAGGAATGTATGTCTGGAAAGCAAAAACCCTCCTGGATCACTATAAAAATCTTAAACCAGAAATATACTCATCTTTGATGGAAATTGCTAAAACCATAGGCACAAAAAACGAAAAAGAAACAATTTCAAAAATTTACCCAGAAATAGAAAAAATCTCCATAGATTACGCCATAATGGAAAAAGTAGACCCTAAAGAAATTCGAATTATTAAAGCAAATTTAGGCTGGTCAGACATAGGCAACTGGGAAGCAATATATAATGAACTAGCAAAATACCCAGGCGAAAACATCGAAAGAGGCCAAACAAGACTCCTAGATTGCAAAGGATGCATAACATACTCAGACAACAATAAAGTTTTAGCCGCAATAGGACTAGAGGACATTGTTATAATAGACACAAAAGATGGCATTCTAGTCTGTAAAAAGAAAGATGCAAAACGCATCAAGGAAATTCTATAATAAAAGCCCCAATTTCCCCTTCCCAAAAATAGGGTTTTGAAGTATATTCCTCACGCAAAAAATCTATTAATATGGATACTAATCACAAGCTACAGATCAAGCCAAAACCATGGGGAGAAGAAGTTTGGTTTGCACACACATCTTCGTACGCAGGGAAAATCCTAAAAGTTAAAAAAGGCCACCGTTTAAGCCTTCAATACCACGAGAAAAAGTCTGAAACTCAATACATATACAAAGGACAAGTCAAATTTACCTATGGAACTGACAAAAACGATCTAAAAGACATAATCCTAAATCCTGGTGACAAATTCGACATACTTCCATATACTATCCACCGTGTAGAAGCTCTAGAAGACAGCGAGATTTTCGAGGTATCTACTCCAGAATTAGATGACGTAGTTAAACTAGAGGATGATTACGGAAGAAGCGGAAAAGGAAATGATGAGAATCTAGACAAAGAACTATCTAAAAAAACCATATAAACAATATAAATAACTAATAAAACAATATGGAAACTCTAAAAAGATTCGTATCTCTAAAAATTGCCATAATAATAATAGTGGCAATTATATTGGGACTATTTAATATCCCAGGAGAAACTCAAAAGAAAATTCTTCCATTCATCCCAGAATCAATTACAAAAAGTCACCTATCTCTAGGACTAGATCTTCAGGGAGGGTCTCAATTAGATTATAAAATTGACTTAAGAAAAGTATTAGAAAAAGACCAAGAAAGCATTATAGATGGAGTAAGAGC
>Ga0172374_1001411_pt1 | contig 16081 bp, 25 predicted proteins | sample LakKiv3m_FD_114536 | JGI IMG/M metagenome (GOLD analysis project Ga0172374, IMG submission 114536) | Freshwater microbial communities from Kabuno Bay, South-Kivu, Congo - kab_092012_10.3m | ecosystem: Environmental > Aquatic > Freshwater > Lake | place: Democratic Republic of the Congo... | reverse complement strand
ATATCTTCTTTGGCAGTTTTAACAATTAGTTGGAATTTATCATTTCTTAAAGCATAGGCTGCAATCATAGCCAGGTCGTGAGCTGTAGAGTAGCCTTCGTCGTTTAATCCAGCTGGATCTTTATACTGGGTATTAGTTGCTCCAATAGAATTTACTTTAGTGTTCATTTCTTTTACAAAATTTTCTTTACCGCCAAAATATTCGGCAAGTGAGTAGGCTGTGTCATTACCAGACATTATCAATAGCCCTTTAAGTAAATTTTCTACACTAATTTTTTCACCTGTTCTAAGTTGAATATCGGAACCTTCCACATTAATCATTTTTCCTGTGATAGTAACTATATCTTGAATTTTATCAGGGTAATTTTCTAATACGACCAAAGCTGTTGCAATTTTTGTTGTTGAAGCGATTGGAACTTTTTCTGAAGCTTTATCTTCATGAAGAATATAGGCGCTATCCAGATCCATCAGTAAATTTGCCTTAGCGTTTATGTAAGGAGTAGTGAAATTGGATTTTTTAGTCGGAATCTTTTGGGGATTGTAATCAACTAGTAAATTTACGTCTGCGTCCCCCTTAACATTCTTAAATTTAATTTTATCAATTGAAACTGGACTCAATACAAAAAGAATGAAAATTGTAATTAAAACACAGCTAAAACTAATAATAATTGTCTTATTCATTCTAATCTCTTAATTTGGCATCGAATTTAGAAGTTAAATTGTCTATCACATTTTTAGATAATTGATTAGCTTCGTCTTCATCCAAAGCTTTTTTCGTGTCTTGAAAATAAACATGGAAAGCAACACTTTTTTTATTTTGACCAAAGTTTGTCGACGAAAATTCATCAAATATTTCTACCAATAAGACTTTATCACTAGTTTCAAAAACCGTTTCCTCAATTTCAGACGATAAAACCGAGTCTGGTAAAATAAAGGCAAAATCACGTGTCAATGGAGGGTATTTAGATATCTTTTTATAATAAAAACTTTGTACAGGGGCTTCCAGGGCCTGGCCTAAATCAGGTTCGCCCATATTTTTAATTGCCTTGTCTATCGACAGCTCCAACGCGAAAACTTGTGATTTTCGAATTTTAAATCGCCCCAGAATTTCTTCGGATATTTTTGTAATTTCTGATTCTAGTTTTAATTTATCTTTTATGCTATCTATTAAACTTTTTGCGTTTTTACCAGCAACCAAAATTGCTAACATGCTTGTTTCTGATTTTTCAGAAAAGACTTTTCCGATTTCAAAAATCGCTATCGGTTCGAACGCGGGATTCTTAGCAGCATTTTTTATGAGCCCGGGAATTAAAGAATTTCTCAGATATTTATTTTCTTTTTGAATCGGATTCTTAACTTCCGGTAGATCAGAACTAGAAATTCCGGCAATCCTGATATCTTGTTCGGACATAAAGATATAATTTATAGTTTCGGTTAAACCCTCTTCAATCAATAAATTTTTGATAATTTCTTTATTAAAATAAGTTTTATTATTAAGTAATTTTTCTGTTTCTACTGACAAATGCTTTATTTTATCAAATCCATAAATTCTACCCACCTCTTCGGTCAAATCCTGCCAGAGCGAAACATCGTTTCGCCAACTAGGAACCAAGACACTTTTACCTGCTTTTTCAAAGCCAAGCGATAACAAAATATTATCAACTTGAGATGAATCTAGATCAAGCCCGAGTAAATTATTGATCTTTTCATATTCTACTTCTATGGCAATCGGTTCATTTTCCGTTGTAATTTTTTCAATAGCTACTACTTTACCTCCGCAAATATCTTGGATTAAACTGGCTGCTTTTTTTGCCGCATATTCGACCAAACTCGAGTCTATTCCTCTTTCAAATCTGTAACTTGCCTCAGTACTTAAATTTAGCATTTTACTTGTGGCACGAATAGATGAGGGCTTGAATTCTGCCGCTTCTAAAATAATTGAATTGGTCTGATCATCGACTTCGCTGTTTTTACCACCCATCACACCGGCAATGGCAATGGGTTTTTCGTGATCTGCAATAACTAAATTTTTCTGAGTTAATTTTCTCTCGACACCATCAAGGGTTTCTATTGATTCATGTTGGCGAGCTTCGCGGACTATTATCCCACCAACAACTTTTTTTGCATCGAAAGCATGGAGAGGTTGGCCCAAATCAAGCATGATGTAATTTGTTAGATCCACAACATTATTAATTGGTTTTGCACCCATCGCCAATAATCTACTTTTTAACCATTCGGGAGATTCCCCGATTTTGACGTTTTCTATTTGGATAGCAACATAATTCGGGTACAATTCCTTATTTTCTATTTTAAGATTTAAATTATCTCCCGCACTAAATTCTATTGTTTCGGGTTTTTTTAGTTTATTTCCAGTGATAACTGAAATTTCGCGGGCCACACCCAGGTGCGACAAACAATCCCCACGGTTTGGCGTAATCTCTATTTCGAGAACTGAATCTCCGGTTAAATATTCATTTAAGCTTTTACCAACTTCCCAATCGTCAGGCAATATTTTTATACCAGCATGGTCGTCACTTAAACCTAACTCTCTGTCGGAACACATCATACCAAAAGATTCAACGCCCCTAATTTCTGCTCTTTTTATTTCAAAATCTTCAAGTTTAGTGCCAATTTGTGCTAAAGGAACTTTTTGGTTTTCTTTAATATTGGGAGCTCCACAAACAATTTGTAATTCTTCCAACCCAGTAAAAACCTGGGCAACTTGTAAGCGATCAGCATTCGGATGTGGTTCAATTTTTTTGATTTGAGCCACAATGACTTGCGGATCTATTTGCTTAACTATCCCTTCCACAGCTGTGCCAGATAAATTTAACTTTTCAGCTATTTCCTCAGCGCTCAAATCGATATCAACGTGGTCTTTAAGCCAGGAATACAAGACTTTCATTTTACCCCCTTGATCTGTTTTTGTTTGAGAAATCTTAAATCTCCGGAACGTAGCCAACGAATATCGTCGATTCCGTATTTAAGCATAACTAGACGATCAATACCTAAACCAAAAGCAAAACCGCTATAAATTTCGGGATCAATTTTCATGTTTTCCAAAACTTTAGGATGAACCATACCACAACCAAGGAGTTCTAACCATTTGCCATTATATTTGACATCTACCTCGAAGCTTGGTTCAGTGAATGGAAAATAACTTGGTCGAAAACGAATTTCCACATCGTCACCATAAATTTTTTGGAAAAATTCTTTTAATGTTCCAAATAAGTGCCCGACTTTTACGCCTTTATCAATAAACAAACCTTCCATCTGAAAAATATTTGTTTCATGTTTAAAATCAGTGGCTTCATTTCGATAAATTTGCCCTGGAAAAATAGCTTTGATTGGCGGTTTACGTGTTTCGGCATATCTAACTTGGCAATTCGAAGTCTGGGTTCTAAGTAAATTACCGTTCGTGAGCCAAAAGGTGTCCTGGACATCTCTCGCCGGATGATCAGCCGGAACATTTAATGAGTCAAAATTATACCATTCGTTGTCAACTTCTGGACCTTCAAAAATGTCAAAGCCCAGATCAACAAAAATCTTGATTGTTTGTCTTAAATACTGCGAGATTGGGTGTAAATTTCCCGTCATTTTCTACTCCTGTAATATAATTCGACTAAAAGCATGGCAATTATTAGTAAACCGGCTACCCACCAATTAAGAACTTTAAGTTGTTCTAAAAATATTAATCCCACTATCACAAAGCTGGTAAAAGCAGATTGCCTCAGGGTGGGAACAATATGCGAATAAATAACTTCCTTATTTCCTGCTTTGACTTTTAGATTAAAGCTTAAAATGGCTAAGAGGGAAGTTAAAACAATAAACATTGTTAGATAAAATAAAATAATAATCCAAAAAGGGGCTAAAAATGGATTTACGCTTAACAGTAGCAAAAACCAAAGGAAGCCTGATAGCAAAAGTGAAACAAACAGACCAAATTTATACAATCTAAGCGCCATGGTCAATTTCCCCTAGCAGAGCTTCAACCTTATCGACTGCTTCTTTGCCTGTATCCAATTTGAATTCCAGATGAGGTGTATATCTCAATCTTAATTCATCTCCAATAATATTTTGATAATTTCTTTTATTTGAGTCTAAAACTTTCAAAAGATTTTCTGTATTGCTCATAAGAGAAGAAACATAGACTTTCGCCGTTTTAAGGTCAGCGCTGACAAAAACCCTGTTAATACTGACTATACCAAAATCTTCAGAAAGTTCATTCTGAATAATTTTTGATAGTTGCTGTTTGATTAACTCTTCTACTTTATCGGTTCGTCGAGACATGTTTTCCTTTTTAGTTATACATTAAATTTACCATATTTTATGGTTTTATACAATCAAAAAACAGCCTGGAAAAATCCAGACTGCTTTTTTTCTTATCTTTTTGCCCATTGTGGAGCTTTGCGAGCGCCTTTGAGACCAGGTTTCTTTCGTTCCTTCATGCGAGGATCGCGAGTCAAAAAACCTTCTTTTTTAAGCGTTGTGTGCCAATCAGCATCAAACTTATCTAAAGCTCGAGCAATGCCCAAACGAATAGCTTCCAATTGAGCTTCGATTCCACCGCCAAAGGTTTTTATAGTTAAATCAAAATTCTTTTCTTGTCCTAAAACTTTTAATGGCTCAAGATATACGCGTGAAGGATTGGCTACTTCTTGACCGTTGATAACAAAATTACCTTTACCTTTATTTAGCCAAACTTTAGCAATAGCCGTTTTGCGACGACCTAGACCATACCAACCTTCTTGTTTTTTCTTCTTTTCTTCCATATTTTCTTTCTAAAAATTCCGCGACATGACAAGCATGTCCATATTTTTCCTTAATTTTCTACCACTAAGTTTTTCATCATTTCTCGGCGAAGTTTATTGTCTGGTAACATACCGTAGACTGCACGCTCAATGATTTCAGCTGGATTTTTAAGCATCAATTCCTTCATGGAAACTGATTTTAAGTGCCCCAAATAGCCAGTGTGATGATAATATTTCTTTTCATCAACCTTGCGTCCAGTCACGACAATTTTACCAGCATTCGTAACTTTGACTTTACCACCACATAGTATATTTGGACGAAAGCCAGGTTTGTCCTTACCGCGCAAAATAACAGCAATTTCGGTCGCTAGACGGCCTAAAACCTTACCCGTGGCGTCAATTTCAATTATTTCAATATTATTTGTCATTCTTTTCCTTTACTTTAGGCGTGGTCTTAGGAGTCTTCTCAACCTTTTCCATCATTTCTTGTTTAGCATTCACTAACTCTAGGATGGTCATATCGGCTCCATCGCCCAAACGTGCTCCTAGTCGATATGATTTAACAAACCCACTATTTAAATCTTTGTAGCGTGGGACTAAAACTTCTATAACTTTTTTAACTGCATTTTCGTCGAAAAGATAGCTCATCAGTTTTCGACGACTATTTAAATCAGCCGCTTTCGCTATACTGAGCAAGTGTTCGGCAACCGGTTTAATTTCTTTGGCTTTAGCAGTTGTAGTCTTAATTCTTTCATATAAAAACAAAGAAGTTGCTAAATTTCTTAATGTTGATTTTCGATAAGCTGTTTTTCTTGATAAAGCTCGCATATAATCCTACTTAATCTAATACCGCAGACTTTATTTTTTAGTCTTAGCGGCCTTTTTTACTTTCTCTTCTTTGTCTTCTTTTTTAGCTTTAGTTTCTTTTTTCTCTTTAACGGTTTCTTTTAATTCTGAAACAAAAGCATTTTGAATGATAGAAAAATGTTCGACCAAAATACCGGCAGCTTTGTTTAAAGCTTCTTCCGGATCAATTGAACCATCCGTAGCCACTTCTAAAGTGATCTTGTCAAAGTTAGTCATACCACCAACACGAGTGTTCTCAACTTCGTAATGGACTTTCTTAACTGGAGTGAAGATAGAGTCAACAGCGATGGTTCCAAGTGGCATTTTCTCATCAGCACGGCGCTCGACTGGAACATAACCACGTCCTTTTTGGACAGTGATTTCCATATTCAATTTGCCGGTTTTGTCTAAAGTAGCAATGAAAACATCTTTATTCACAATTTCGCAACTGGAATTAGATTCAAAATCAGCAGCTGTGACTGTTTTTGCACCCTTCGCAGATAGAGTCAAAGTAACTGGCTCATCTTGATACATTTTGAATCTCAAGGTTTTAAGATTCAAAATTATCTCCACTACATCTTCTTTTACTCCAGGAACGGTCGTGAATTCATGTGTTGCACCTTCAATTTTAAGTGAAGTAATTGCAGCACCTTCAAGACTGGAAAGCAAAACACGGCGTAAAGAGTTAGCTATAGTGACACCATATCCAGGAGATAGTGGCTCAATTACAAAAGTGCCGGTTTCTCCTAGTTTTTCCATAGTCTTAATTTGTAGTAAACTTGTTTCGGGTAAAATGTAATCCATTTTTCCTCCGGTTATTAAATATTTTTTAAGTAATTACCTAGAATAGAATTCGACGACTAGCTGCTCATCAATTGATGTTTCAATTTCATCGCGAACCGGGAGGTTGGCAATTTCTGCCTTCATCCCTTTGATTTTAATCCAACTTGGAGCCTTAGCTTTTTCAACTAATGTCTTTTTAACTACTTCGCCATTTTCTGGCTCGATAACATCTTTAATCTTTACAATATATGATGGAATATCAACTACACGGTCGTTAACTTTGATATGACCATGATTAACCAATTGTCTGGCTTGAGTACGAGACCCTGCCCAGCCTAGTCGGTAAATAACATTGTCTAATCGAGATTCTAATAGTTTTAACATGGCCTCACCGGTTGCTTCCTTGGATCGAGCCGCTTTTTTAAAAGTTAAAGCAAACTGTTGTTCTCTCAAACCGTATTCTGCTTTAGCCTTTTGTTTTTCCGCTAATTGCAAACCATACTCGGATTTTTTTCCGCGTCGGCCTTGACCGTGGTCACCAGGCTGGTAATTGCGTTTTGTTAACGCGCATTTTGGACTGGAACAACGCTCACCTTTTAAAAATAATTTTTCACCGAATTTTCGGCACTCTCTACACATATTTTCCATGATTAGACTCTCCTAATTTTCTTTGGTCGGCAACCGTTATGTGGAATCGGAGTAACATCTTTAATCGAAGTAACCTTGATTCCGCTTCCGCCGATGGCTCTAACCGCAGATTCACGTCCGGCACCAACGCCAGATACTTTCACACGAGCCTCTTTAATATTGAATGGTTGGGCTTTTTCTAAGGCTTTTTGCATGGTGATTTGAGCGGCATAAGGAGTAGATCTCTTAGCACCTTTAAAGGCACAAGCTCCCGCTGAAGACCATGACAAAACATTGCCATTATCATCAGATATACTAATGATTGTATTGTTAAAGCTAGAACTAATCGTAATCAGCGCTTTAGCAACATCTTTAATAACTTTTTTCTTTTTGATGATTTTTTTAGCCATATTTTCCTTAATTATTGAATTCAGAATTATGAATTAACTAATTATTCTAAGTTTTATCGGCAGACTTTTTGCGGCCACTTCCGACAGTTACTTTTTTGCCTCTCTTGGTGCGCGCATTGGTTTTTGATCTTTGCCCACGAGCCGGCAAATTTTTAGCATGACGACTACCGCGATAAGCACCAATTTCCTTCAATCTTTTAATATTTTGAGAAATCTCCATGCGAAGATCTCCCTCAACTTTATAATTTTTATCAATAATTTCGCGAATTCGTTCAATTTCTTGATCGGATAAATCTTTAAGCTTAACACCAGTTTTAACTCCGGCATCAGCACAGATTTTTCGCGCTAAAGAAACACCTACGCCGTTGATATAGGCGAGAGAATATTCTACATGTTTATTGTCTGGAACATTTACACCTGCGATACGAGCCATTTCTTACCTCTTTATTTCTAACCTTGAACTTGCTTGTGTTTAGGGTTTTCACAAATCACCCGTAAAACGGGTGCTCCACCGCTTTTTCGGCGGCGTCTAATAATTTTACATTTTTGACACATTTCTTTTACAGATGGTCTTTTTTTCATGATACTCCTAATTTTCTACAACCTTCGAGTGATTCTACCTTTAGTCAAATCATAAGGCGAAATTTCCACTTGAACCTTATCTCCAGCTAGAATTTTTATATAATTCATGCGAATTTTTCCGGAAATATGTGCTAAAATTTGTTGACCGTTTGCAAGGTCAACACGAAAAGTTGCATTGGGCAATGCCTCGGAGACAACTCCTTCTAAAATGATTTTTTCGTTGGCCAAATCCTACCTCAACTCATCTAAACACTTGGATTGTAAAGTAATTTTGTATATCCAATATAACATATATTTATTTTGTCGTCAATAGTTTTGTAACTTGATGGGGGTCAATTTCTATAAATTTCCCTTTTTCCAGCTCTCTTAAGTTCAAATCACCGATTCTAAGGCGCACTAATCTGGTCACATTCAGACGATAGGCTTCACACATGCGACGAATCTGACGATTTTTACCCTCATTGATGACGATTTTAAAGCTTCTTGGTGATAATTGAGTGATTTTTGCTGGTAAAACTGGGTAACCGTCTATTACAATTGAGCCGTTGGAAAGCCCAGAAATAACCGCTTCATCAATATTTTTATCAACATAAACCTCGTATTCTTTTTCCACCTGCTTTGACTTAGTGATAAACTGAGCAAAATCACCATCATTAGTAAGTAAAATTAGTCCTTCAGAATTCACATCCAGTCTGCCAACTGGGAAAATACGAGTCGGATATTTTATATAATCAATAATATTGTTTGGGGAGTTACGATCATTAGTACAAATTACCCCAACCGGCTTATTGAAAGCGAGGTAAACTTTTTCCGAAACAGGTTTAATTTCGCGGCCATTGACAAAAACACAATCTTCTTCAGAAACTTTATCGATCGGTTTGGCTTTTAATCCATTAATTGTCACCTTGCCCAGCTTTATTAGCTCGTCAGCTTTACGCCTTGAGCAAATACCCGCCTGAGCAATGTATTTATTGATGTTCATGTAAATATTCGAATCTTTTTACTTTTTGACCATTAATTAAAACATATTCCTGGAAATTAGTCAATGGTCGGACCCAAATTTTAGATTTTTTATTTTCATATAAACATTCATATAAAACCAAATCTTCGAGTGTTTCCGAATGTTTAACGAGTCCTAAAACTTTATATAATTTCCCCTTGAAGTGTTTGTAAATCCCCAACTTCATAATTGAGTCAGTATTTCACAACCTTCATCAGTAACAACTATGGTGTGTTCGAAGTGGGCCGCGTGAGACTTATCAGCAGTTACTACCGTCCAACCGTCGTCTTTTACATCTATGTGCCAGTCACCAGTAGAGACCATCGGTTCTATCGCCAAGGTCATGCCCGCTTCCAACAATAAACCCGTTCCTGGCTTACCATAATTGGGTATACTCGGTGCTTCCTGTAATTCGCGGCCAACACCATGACCAGTCAGGTCACGAATCACCCCAAAGCGCTCATTTTCAATTGTTTCTTGGATTCTAGATTGAGCATCACCCAAATATTTACCAGCTTTTATCTCTTTAAGTCCGTTAATAAGGGCTTCTTTAGTAGTGTCAATTAAACGCTGATTTTCCGAGGAAACTGGCTCTAAACCAATCGTTATGGCTGTGTCAGTGTGGTAACCCTCGAAGTAGACACCAACGTCCACACCGATTATATCTCCCTTTCTCAAAACCCGATCGGAGGGTATTCCATGAACTATTTCCTCGTTGATAGAAATACAGGTGGCAGTGGGATAGCCCTTAAACCCTTTAAACGAGGGTTTTCCACCGGCTTTTAGAATCATTTCTTCGGCCAGAGTATCTAGTTCCCAAACAGTCATTCCTGGTTCAGCAATTTTAGCAATTCGCTCTAAAACCGCAGCAGCTATTTTCCCCCCAAGGCGCATCTTCTCGATTTCTTCTGGTGTTTTGATAGAAATATTATTCATGAACGATTCTTTCTATTTCTTGTTCCACTACTTCAATACTCGGCTCTCCATCAACCGTGATCAGGCGACCTTCGGAATTAAAAAAATCAATCAGAGGTTTAGTTTGAGCTTCATAAACATCTAGTCTTTTTTGGACAACTTCTGGTTCATCTTCTTGTCTTCTGATAAGGCTACCACCGCATTTAACGCATTGGTTTAAGGATGCGTCATCAATATAGATTTTTCCGCAATCAGCACAAACTCGACGCTTAGCCATACGCTGAATAATACTTTCGTCACTCACTTCAATATCGATAACTATAAAATCTTCATTTTTTTGGGTAAAAACTTTTTCTAAATGTTTGGCTTGATTTAAAGTTCGAGGAAAACCGTCAAAAATCACTCCTTGACCAAAATCAATCGCCGCAAATTTTTCACCAACGAATTTTTCAACAATTTCATCGGGAACTAATTCACCCTTACCTTTATCCCAGACAGCCTGAAAAATTTTACCGTATTCGGTTTGCTTTTTGGCTTCTTCGCGCATCAGATCTCCAGTGCCGAAGTAAAAAGCATCAAACTTTTCAGCTAAATTTTTGGCTTGCGTCCCTTTTCCCGACCCGGGAGGACCCATAAGAATAATGTTCTTTTTCAATTTTCTCCTGTTATTTTGACGGAATTACTAATACTTGACCGACTTTAATATTATTGGCAGTTTGCTCTGTCAGACCATTGGCTTCAGCCAACTTGATCCAGTTTACATTGTACTTAAGAGCAATACTGTACATAGTATCTCCTGCTTTGACTGTATATTTTTCACCAGTGACTGCCGTGGTTTTGGTGGAAGTTGGAGTCGGAGTGGCAGTAGTAGTTTTAGTTGAAGTTGGTGTTGGAGTTGAAGTAGCGGTAACCGATGCCGTAACCGTAGGAGTTGCTTCGACGGATTTTGTAGCCGTAGGCTTAACAATATCGTCTTGTGATGCATCCTGGGAGTTACTTGTTTTTTGCAAACTAGAATTTTTAGCAAATAAATATCCTGTAGAAATTGCCAAAATTCCGATTATCACAATTAAAAATGTGACCAGTACTTTCGATCCCCTGTTGTTAGTCATGTTTCTCCTTTGTTTTTTAAGTCTTTAGGGAATCCACCCTAATATTTTAATTCCTTGCTCAATTTTTTTTATATTTTTACCATTTTGATCGACTATATAAATTATACCATTTTCTGACAAATCTTCACCTAAAGCTAGAAATGCAATCATTTCAGAATTTGCTAACTTAACTGGAGAACTCATCAAATCTTTGCGGTTTTCATAAATTACTTTTATTTTTGAACCTTGAATCAAGCCGAGTTGGCTACTTTTTTTATCAACTAAACCTTCGATAATTAAACTGTCTGAAGTATTGGCATCGATTATTTCGTTTTTTGCTGTATAAACTTTTTCCTGAGCTTTTGTTTTCGGATTTACAGTTTTTAACTCGCTACCAGAAGATGAATCTTCGATAAAAGATATACCTTTAATTGTATAACCGAGATTGGCAATTTCATTGTCGGTGCGGTAAATTTCTCGGATATTACCACCAAAATTATCCACAAGTATTGAGTAACCATAATCTTTTTCGACATTGGAAAAAGAAATATAAGCCGCTTCTTTGGTCTCAAAATCATAAACGAAGTCTGGAAAGGTAAAATTGTTGCCGATTAAATCCTTTTTGGCAGTATTAAGGTCAATTATGACCAAATTGCTTTTACCCATAATTAGCGCTACCCGAGAACTTTTGGCGTCAAAATTTCCAATGGAACTAATTTTGTCTTTTTCATCCTGATCAGTAAATAGAGTTTTAGCTTTACCCTCAGTATCAACACTTTGAATCAGAGTATTTTGATTTATTTTTTTAACGAAAATGATCTGTCCATTATCAATTTTAGAAACTTCTTGCGGCAGTGTCACCGGCTTTAAAAGACTGCCGGCTGGTGCTTGAACATAGTTATTATTAAAATAAACTACCGCTATTACCACCAAAATACAAACTGTGATACCAAACCAAATATTTTTCATCGATCTTTCTATTTAGAGAATCAATAGTTATCGTATGACAGATAACTAATAGTTATCATAACTTCTCATTACCATCTGGGCTTCGATTTGACGAATCGTTTCGATAATGACTGAAACCATATTTGCGGAGCAAATTCCGCGTTTCAGCCTTTAATAGTTATCGTATGACAGATAACTAATAGTTATCATAACTCCTCATCACCATCTGGGCTTCGATTTGACGAATCGTTTCGATAATGACTGAAACCATAATTAAGATACCCGTACCACCGAGAACCAAAGAACTAATATGGGTAATACCCTGAACCACAAAAGGTAAGATAGCAATTACACCCAAGAAAACCGCACCAGTTAAGGTAATCCTAGAAATCACTCTAGCCAAATATTCGCTAGTTTCTCGTCCCGGTCTAATCCCGGGTATAAAGCCGCCCTGTTTTTGCAGGTTTTCAGCCATTTGATCCGGCTTGAAGATAACACCGGTATAGAAAAAGGTAAAAAGCAGTACTAAGAGAAAATAGACTGCCCCATAGAACCAGTTGTTTTGAAATAATCTCTCCACAAAAAGTGCACCATTGGCCAGCCACTCAGAACGAGCATTTTGAAAAAACTTAGCCGCTACACCTGGAAAAATCATCATAGACATAGCGAAAATAATCGGTACCACACCGGCGGAATTTACCTTGATCGGTAAGTGAGTATCCACACCGCCATAGCTTTTTAGACCCCGAACACGCCGGGCATAGTTTACCGGTATTTGACGCGTCCCCTCGTTGGCCATAATAATCGCCGCAACAACCAAAATGGCGATAATAGCAAAGAAAATCAGACTAAAAATAGTATTTATATCCATAAAAGAAGAAGCAGTGTTGCGAATTTGTGTCGGAATCCCGGCAACAATACCTAAAGCAATCAAAAGCGAAACACCATTACCAATCCCCTTTTCAGAGATGAGTTCACCAATCCACATAAGAAGAATTGTTCCGGCTGTCATTGCAGTCAGGATGGTGACTAACTGGAATGTTGTTAAATCGAAGACTAGCTTTTGTTGCTGAAGCAAATTAATCATAGCGTAGCCCTGAACTACGGCTAATGGAACGGAAAGAAGTCTGGTCCAATAATTAATTTTTTCTCGGCCCGACTCCCCCTCTTTATTTAGCTCGTCTAGACTAGGCACAATCATAGTTAAAAGTTGGAAAATAATCGAAGCAGTAATATATGGGCCCACACCCATCATAATAACAGAAAAGTTTTCCATGGCTCCGCCGGAAAACATATTCCAAAGACCGAAAACCTGATTTTGGCTGACAAAATTTCGTAGTTCTTGCGGATCAACTCCCGGCAAAGGAATTTGAGCCAAAACACGAGCAATAACTAATAGTGCTACTACAAAAATAATCTTGCCGCGAAGATCAGGCATACTAAATATTTGTTTGAGAGTATTCCAGAATCGCATCTTTTCCTTTCAACCATTTATACTATTAAATTAGGAATTTAACAATTGGTTAAATCTCTATACTTATAATAGCATTTTCTTCTTAAGAGTCAATTGCTTTAAACTACATACGATTGACAAATGGGCTTTTTTGCTGTATAATTTAGGCATCTTTTACAACCGAGGTGAAGCAAATGTCGAAACCGAAGCATTCGCAGGTACAGTCAGCTATTGTCAGTTTCCGCGGTACGGACTATCCAGTCAGGGTTGCTCCCCCTGGAGATGAATATAACGCTATAGTTGCCGCCAGTAAGCAAGCGCGGGCTCAAGGTCGCGGTGATATGGCCGCCGCCATGCTTAACACAGAGAATCGCAATCAAATCGGTTTTTCCTGGGGGCGAATCACGCTCACTAAAAAAGGTCAAAAAGAAAAAGAAGAACTTGAACGAGCAGAAGCAATCGCCGAAAACTTAAGGCAGCCCCAACCGCGACTCATGTTCCCAACAGGTAAAATTACTGATGCTGAAATTTCTCAGCGCAAACGCGAAAAGCGCGAGAAGCGCAATCAAGCCCGCCGAAGATAGGCGGGTTTTTATTTACTTCGAGCCTATTCAAGAAGATTTACTTCAAACACTTTTGTTTTAGAGCTAAAGCCGCTAACAATTTGAATATTTGTTTTTGAGACATCGAAAAAGTCTGCTAGCAACTCAATAATTGCCAGATTCGCTCGCCCATTGATGGGTAGTTCTTTTGTTTTTACTTCAAAATGAGTTTCGTCTATTTTTAAAACTAAATCTTCGCGAGCATTAGTTTTTGCTTTGACAAATATTTTCAATTATTTCTCGTGTTTTTTGACAAATTCTCGGATAGCTTCAATATTTTCCAACACCAATTTTGCTTTTTTGACCCCAAATTGAAACGGATACTGATCATCTTCGCTGTTTTTTAAAACGATCATAGCGTTTCCCTTAAACTCTGATTCTTCAACAATGCTCATGTTTTCTCCTTTATTTAAAATGGTTCTTCGTTAGATTGATGATTATGGGCAAAACTTTCTCCAAGATGACGATATTTACACCACTCACAAGTCTCACCTTCTTCTGGCGTTGGACCACTTAGCAATTCGTCGATTTCCGTCATGAAGCTCAAAAAAGCATGATCATCAAGCGGAATATCGAGCCATTTGGGTGGAAAGTGGACCTTCAAAGTTTTGTCGACAAATTCCACTGATTCCGGATAAAAAATCAGTAAGGCTGTTCTCGATATTTTGATTGGTTCCGACTTAGTCGGATTTTCCAAAGCAAACTTATAAGCACCTAGCTGTGATTTATATTTTTCAATTTTACTTTCATCTGCCTGACTCAGCTTTAAATCCACAATCGTATAGGTTCCATCGGGATTTTTGACCAATAAATCATATTTACCTTTAATGAACAGATTCGTCCCTGGGACCGGAATTGATTCGACAAAACCTTCTTGTTTTTCGACAATTCCGTCGGGCAAATCTGAAGACAAACTTTGCAAATTTTTCCCAACTAAACTGCCTTGAACTTTGCTATTGATGGCGCTAAAAATCCCCGGCATTGGTTTAGACGGCTGATAAACATTATCTTTTACTTTTAAGCAATAACAGAGTTTGCATTCTTCATACAAATAAGCAAAATCGCTTGGTGAGATTTTAAACATTTTTCCTTTCCTAGGCAAAAGAACTAACTAATAAGCAACCATAATATAATAATACTAATAAAAGCACTAAAAGTGTAATGGAGACAATCTTGAGCCAAAGCTTATCAAACTTAAAGCTTAAAAAAACGGCAATAATTAAGATTGCCAACGGCAAATACCAGATCGGATCAAGTACTTTAAAAAATTGCGAAAATTTACACATTTTTCCTTTCAATATTAATTTTTAATTACTTTACTAGTGTCCCCACGATCGGATAATTCGCCAGTTTGCTTTTGGCGTGTTGGCTGTAAAAAGCATTGGTCAATTCCAAACCCGCCAGATGTGAATAGTGACCTTTACTCCCAAACAAGCTAGTTAGATCATAAACACTACCATCCACTGCCACGTAAGCCGGTTTGCCATTCTGACCGTTGTATTGAGCTAGATCTGACAAAGTAAAAGTTTTTTTAAGAGATGATTGCGGAGTAACCTCGGGAGTATAATTATTGAGTGTTTTGGTAGGTAAAATAATCTCGTTCTCGTCTTCAATTTCTTTCGAAGGGGTAGCAGTAGAAGTCGATGTGTTAGGTTCTTTGACCACCGGTTTAACGTAAAAGCGGTCAATATAAATCAAACCACCAATTAGTAGAATATAAAATAAAAATAAAATGCTAGCGCTCACACTGTTCCACATTTGCCAACGCTTAAAAGCTAAGTGTATCGCAAAAGCGCTGTGGCCGACAAAGGCGAAAGCTATAATATAGGTTAAATAATTCAAATGAAGTTGGCTAGCTAATTGCGGATCAATGAAACCTTTAGTCGTGCCATAACCACTGACAAAATAAAGAAGAAAACCAATAAACAAAACCCACGCCAAAAACCGATCGATTTTTATAAGTATTTCCATGAATTCATTATACCAGAATTCTTGACAAAACCGAGTTTTTATGGTAGCGTTTTAGTTAGGGGGGTGTGACATGGACTTTGAAAGAGAACCGAATTTCCCGGTT
>Ga0172374_1001410_pt1 | contig 16082 bp, 14 predicted proteins | sample LakKiv3m_FD_114536 | JGI IMG/M metagenome (GOLD analysis project Ga0172374, IMG submission 114536) | Freshwater microbial communities from Kabuno Bay, South-Kivu, Congo - kab_092012_10.3m | ecosystem: Environmental > Aquatic > Freshwater > Lake | place: Democratic Republic of the Congo... | reverse complement strand
TATCAATATCAACCTATTATTATAAACCCGGACATAACAACCGACAAGTCCATAAAATCAATGAAACCATGAAAAAGTTAGTTTTTAGTTTAGCCATCCTTGCATTCCTGATGGCCTCTTTATTCACGAATGCACAGAGTCCCGTCGATAAGGTATTTGAAAAATATGCCGGACAAGAGGGATTTACATCCGTAAATATTGCAAAAGAAATGTTCGAGATGCTGCAACAGATGGCGTCCGGCTCGGTCAGCGATACGAATATGAAAGACCTTAAATCCATAATGGAACAACTTTCCGGATTGAAAGTCCTGAGCTTTAATTTTGATTCGACAAATGTTTCAAAGGCTGTATCAATCTATAACGAATTTGCAGGTTTGTTCCCTTCGGGCACCTACAAAGAGCTTATGACCGTTAATGAAGGACGCGAGTATATTAAATTTATGACTAAGCAGGATTCCAAGGGTAAAATTACCGAGATGGTAATGCTGGCAAAAGATAAACACGAAGTAACAGTTCTAAGTCTTACCGGCAATATAGACCTTTCCAGTCTTTCAAAACTGTCAAAAGGGATGAATATCCATGGGATGGAGAATTTTCAGAAAATTAAATCATCCCATAAGAAATAAACTATAACCGTATCCTGATCTGAGCGGTGATTTCGCATTTCATGCTCCCGGCAATTTCATCCAGACCGGTCCCGGTAACCGACCGGTCCTGATATTGAGTCAGGGCTCCCCGGAGCCACCAGCTTAAAGACCGGGTGATATTTCCGGTTAATAACAAACATAACCGATATCCTTTTCCATAAAATGCAGGCACGGAATATCCGAACAGCACTTCCGGTTCATAAGTATAAATCCGTTGTGCATATCCGGGAATATCGAAAATTGCATAGCGAAAAGTAATGTTCACCGGAAATTTAACCGGACGTACAGCGATATCCTGGAAATATAAATATCCATATTGCCATCTGGTTAATCCATTCACGGTCATGTTTATCTCAAACCTGCTCTTAAGGAATAACATATTTAACGGATTCCAGTCGACCTGAAGACGGATATTCTGTCTTTTAATATCTTCGAGTTTTGCAATAACCGTCTCCTCAGAAACTGCATTTCCCGACCATGAATTGTAAAAATATCTTAAGGACATACAAAATGATTTTGTGAAAGGAGTTGTTAGTTGAGCGCCTGATTCAATCCCTTCAGAAGGGGCGTCAACCCTGTATTTTAACCAGGTGAATCTGTAGACATCGGTATATGCATTAACAGAAAGCCTCGAAAACAGGTTTACCAGGATATTCATAAAAATACCCTGCTCGTTGGCATTCTGACTTTGTTGTCCGAAGGCATTTGAAAAAATATTCTGGTAGTCCGGCCTGTAATTCCTGTAAAGAACAGTCAACTTTACCCGTGGATCCGGATCAGCCGTTAATCCTATAAGCCAGGCCAATCCTCCGTTTCCGCTTCGACTTATCTCGCCAAAAAGATTTAGCTTCCTTAACCGGATCTGAAAATCAAAACCAATTGCAAAATTTTCATTCCCATAAAAGGAATATCTTTTATAGGGTTCGGTTTTCATGGAAAGTAATCCCGACCATCTCAGATAATATCCGGTGATCCCGGCTCTGAAAAAATTGCCTGTAAAGTTGATATTCCCGCCGGTGACAAGTTCAGAGAGACAGTTTCTGTCTTTAATTTCTGATGTTGTCCTGTGTAAACCACTCTCCTGAAGGGAACTCATTTCCAATACCTGACCGGTCAGAGTATCAACGAGTGTAGCATTTCCATCGCGCTTATGGTAAGAAGCAAAGCAAGTCATTTCAACTTTTTTTAGTCTGACAGTAGCAGCAATACCCCGCAAATAATTTCCTTCCGATATGCTCAGAGTACCTTTGATCCCACCAAGGGTCATATAACCAACAGAAAAGCCCGGCATCGCACCTCCGGATAACCCGGTTCCAAAAGTCAGTCCCTGTCCGAATCCTGCCCTGAAATTTCCAATAGTCAGATTTTTCAGGATACCAGTGTTTGTGAGTGAAATGAAACCCGAATAATAATCCATCCCTGATGATTGAGCGCCCCCGAAAAATTGTTCTCCCGGATCCTTTTCTCCGGCCATACCGATTCGCAGCCGGTCATAATATGAATATGTGTACCGGAAATAATACCGCTGCGGGTCACCGGGATATCCTGCATCACCTAGAACATTAGCGGTATCATGGATAAGATACCCTTTGCTTTTTGGAAAAATTTGTCCGTACCTTACAAAAAGCTCATGTCTCCCCATGGAAATTAAATTCTTAGGAGTAATTGGAGGTGTATTTGAGACTGGTTCAATTGAAACATATGGAAGTAGTGATTTTATAAAGGATGTATCGAAACCAGGGATCGTTCCAAGTTCATAATATGACAGGACCTGACCATAATTTTTCTGATAATCAAGAAAGGACTTCAATCTTATTTCGGTGAAACCCGGTATTTTTTTTAAGTCATCAGCACCCGCTGAATTCAGATTGACAGGATGTATCTCCTGCTGAATCATATCTTCCTGAAGGTCTGAAAGATCGAATATAAATTCATTGCGTTCAAGAAGTTTCTCAGCAACCTCTTCGATCTGTGCGGCTCCCGGGAAAGACAAAAATATTAAACTAATCAAGCATAAGTGACTGAGTTTTTTCATGTTTACCTCTTTCCAAAGGCATAAGAAACTGACAGCGCTGGTGTAAATCCCAGGACGGGATGGTAGCCACCTGCAAGGTCAAGATTAAAGCGATTGAATTCCAGTCCAAATCCAAAGGTGATTAGAGTCGGATTTGTTGATATCCCGATCCTCGCACATACGGGTTTTACAAATATATATTCTGCTCCTGCTTTAAAAACAGGTTTGTTGGTAAGGTCTTTCTCCAGTTCCATTATGGCAAGGAAGGATGAGGAAAATGAATAGGAGAGTCCTAACCTTATTACAGTAGGAAGGTATTCGCCCGGATATTCCGTAATTTTAACCGGAACCGGATTTGTAATATGAAATCCGAGGTACATATTTCTTGTTACCTTGTAAAGCAAGCCGATCTCAAAGGATATGAGATTTTTGGAACCATAACCTTCGGCGATCTGGATTCTCAGATAATCAAATTGAACACCCGCTGAAAAATATTTCCCGAATTTTCTTGAGAAGCTGATCCCTGCCTTTATCTCACTGAGAAGCGATGTCCCGGAGTGTGTGACTATCACTCCAAAATTTCCGGGTCTGAATGGAATAGTAATGCCAATTGTTTCATGGGAAAGCTCTTTTATCATGTAATGGTTTTCAATACCAATTCCGGCGCTTAGTTTTGTAGTCCATGCGTTCGCTGCCTGATTATTGAATACCGACCAGAAATCCGTCAGTGTCACGGATGCGGTTCCCATTGCAGAAGCCCGTCCGCCGGCCGGAAATAATTCTCCCGAGGCTTTCACATTACAGAGGATCACCAGCAGACAATGGATAACTAACCAAAACCGGAGATTCATTATGTTTTATTGCTTAATCCGTTGAATGTTCAAAAAGTGATACACGGGCTAGGGAATATTTATTAACAACCTGCTTTTTGTTATTCATAATTGTACGATTCTCAATTCCAGAAAATCGTCACCCCGCAGATTCTGTTTATCCTTCTGATTTGGTTATATGGTGAACATCATGTAAATTTGAAAAAACTATGTTGATATGATCAAGACTGTGTTACCATTTCTGGAGGATCTCCGGAAAAACAACAACCGCGAATGGTTCCTGGGAAACAAATATCGTTATGATGAAGCTAAAGGTGAGTTTGAATCGTTCCTGGAACAGGTCATCCATGCAATTGCAAAATATGATCCGGGGGTGAAATTTTTAAAGTCTAAAGACTGTATATTCAGAATTTTCCGTGATGTCCGCTTTTCAAAGGATAAATCACCGTATAAAACCAACTTCGGGGCATGGATCACCTCCTCCGGTCGAAAGAGCTCGGGACCTGGATTTTATATACATCTTCAACCGGGAGAGTCGTTTTTAGCCGGAGGGATCCATATACCTGATACCGAAAGGTTGAAAAAGATCAGACAGGAGATTTACTATAATATTGATGAACTGAAATCCATTCTCAATGAGAAGACCTTTAAGAAATTTTTCAGTGGCATTGACGAATGGGATAAACAGAAGCTCGCTCCACGGGAGTTCCCCAAAGATTTTCCGGATATTGAAATACTCAAAAACAGAAGCTACACTGTATCACATCCAGTAAAGGATAGTGTGGTATCGAATCAAAAATTCTTTGATTATGTAATGGCCGTTTTCAAAGCCAATCAACCATATAATGCTTTTCTGAGGAGGGCGGTGGAGGATTGAGCTTTTATAGCCGTCCGATCACAGTCTGCTTCCCGACGACATTCTGATTAAGGCCGATTTCGAGTTTAGTATCGAGAGGGAGCAACAGGTCGACGCGTGAACCGAATTTTATAAATCCCAGCTCTTCGCCCTGGGTCACAGGTTCGCCGACTTTAGGATAACATTTGATCCGTCTTGCAACCGCACCGGCTATCTGCCGGATCAGGATTTTCTGATGGTTTTTGGTTTGAATAACGGTTGTTGCCCGTTCATTCTCCAGTGAAGCCTTTGGGTTAAACGCAACCATATGTTTTCCGGGATGATAGTAGTAGTAAATTATTTCGCCGCAGATCGGGTACCAGTTAACATGTACGTTTGTGGCCGACATGAAAATTGAGACCTGTATCCTTTCTTCTTTGAAATATTCAGGTTCAATTGTCCTTTCGATAACAACCACTTTACCGTCGGCGGGACACAGAATTATATTTTCGCCGCCGCTTACCGGGCGTTTAGGTACACGAAAAAACCTAATGATCATGGTGAAGAACCAAAGACCGAGGATATATAAGGTAAGATGGAACCAGGTCTGATCCGGAAAAATATGGTTAAAAGCCAGCATTACTGCCACCTCAAAAAGAAAAACGATGATGATTGTTTTATAACCTTCCCGGTGTATTGTCATCCTGTTCAGATTGCGTCGCGCAAAAATAGGTATAAAAATACAAATGGAGCAGATAATAAAATAGTATCAAACCTGTCAAGAATCCCACCGTGACCCGGGAAAATACTTCCGGAATCCTTGATATTCAAACTTCTTTTGAACATTGACTCGACAAGATCGCCAAAAGTACCGAGAACCACCACGAGTATGCTTAATACAAACCAGTCGATCATGGGAAATTCCGGAATAAGCAAAGCTAATCCAAAGGAAGTAAGAAAGGCAACAACGACGCCGGCAATTGTTCCTTCCCAGGTTTTTTTTGGTGAGATACGTTCAAATAATTTATGTTTCCCGAATTGTTTACCATAAAGGTAGGCTCCGGTATCGTAGAACCATGTGATGATAAAATATCCGGTCAGAACAGCAGGGAACCCCAGTACATGAACCTTGTCATCACCATTCAGAAGATTCAGAAGGGAAAACGGGAATGCGATATAAACTATACCTAAGATAGTCAGTGCAATATTGATAAGCGGTGTTTTCTGTTTTCTGAACAGCTCCAGGATAAATGGTATAAAAAGCAAGGGGAGGGGTAGTATCACAGGAATTACGTTTAACCAGTCGTATGAAAACGAGAATCCACTGAAATGTATCCATACGATATCAAGGTAAATCAATCCACCGGTAATTGTGCCATAACAGAGCTGGGGACGGTATTCATCATATGAAACAAGCTTATAAAATTCCCATAATCCCATGATTATAAGAATGAGAAAGATGCCCGCTGCAAGCCAGACGCTGATATACAACGCTGCAAAGAGAACGAATACCATCGACAACCCGGTTACTGTTCTGGTCCAGAAATTACTCATTGGATTGAAATCGGTCGACGATTATTTTTGCTTTTAAAATGTCATCCCTTTTAACGTAAACCTCAATATCCCCAAAACTGCGGTATGAGGAATCCAGTTTATTGACGATGACTGAATTGATTTCACCCGCTTCAAGAAGGTCTTTAAGCATCTCTGCCTGGTAAAGCTGGGTTGTGCTGTATATGGCCTCCCAGGATTCTTTGTCAGGTTCATTTATCAAACGAAGCGTCATCTATGAGAAAAACATAAAACTCTTTGGGACCGTGAGCCCCCAACACAATAGTCTTTTCAATGTCGGCCGTCCTGCTCGGACCAGTTATCAGTGATATCATTGAAGGATAATTATCCAGATATTTTTTCTTTATATTCTGAAGAGCTTGTTTCAGGTCGGGAACAAGCTGGGAAGTATAACCGGCCACAAGGTGGATTTCGGGGTAAACTACAATCTTACGTCCCGGATTCATCCGGGTTGATACCATAACCGTTCCGAGTCTCGCAATCAGGTATTCACAGCCAGTTATTCCAATACCTGCCTCCAGGATATTCTTATGGTCTGACTCAAACGGAATGCCACCTTTTTTCAGAAGTTTTTGGATCTCAGGATCAGAACAAAAAAGCAGCGGCCAGTTTTTTTCAAGTATGAATGACTTCAGCACTCCAAGGAACTCGTCGGTACTTTCACTGTATACAAATTTTCCTGAAACCTTGATGAGTTCCTGGGCAAATGTGACATCAAGCGGTTCGGTCATCTCCGTGTAAACAGGTGAATCCTGGTCGATAACAGGATAGGGAGCTCCGGTTTTTTCAATCAGGGCATCCCTGACCTTTTTCAGAACCTTTTCACGCGATGTGCTCTCTTCCATGAGGCGATTATAAAACTATGATTTCCCGGAAGGTTGTTCCGGTTGCGGATTAACTTCTTTCGTTTCCCCGGTTAACCCGGGATCTGTTTCCTGAGACTGGGGTGCGGGGGAAAGAAACTTCTTATCTTCTTCTTTATCATATGGGCGTTTTCCGAAGATAGTTTCAAGATCCTCTCTGAAAATCACTTCCCTTTCAAGCAACAGTTGAGCGAGGTTTTCCAGTTTTTCCCTGTTTTCATTGATGATTTTCTTGGCACGTTCGTAAGCAGACTGGACTATGCCACGTACTTCCTGATCGATCACTTCAGCAGTTTTTTCACTGTATGGTTTCTGGAATGCGAATTCGTTCTGTCCGGAAGAATCGTAATAACTTATGTTGCCAATTTCCTTGTTCAATCCGAAATACACGACGATCGCATATGCCTGTTTTGTAACCTTTTCCAGGTCATTCAGTGCCCCGGTTGAAACTTTTCCGAAATATACCTCCTCGGATGCTCTCCCGGCAACGGCAGATGTAATCTCATCAAACATCTGCTCGTAAGTTGTGATCTGACGTTCTTCAGGAAGATACCAGGCGGCTCCGAGCGCTTTACCACGGGGCACGATAGTCACCTTAACAAGCGGATGTGCATGTTCCAGTAACCAGCTTACCGCTGCATGACCTGATTCATGATAGGCAATGACCTTCTTCTCATGGGGAGAGATGATCTTATTCCGTTTTTCAAGACCTCCGATGATACGGTCGATAGCATCCAGAAAATCTTGTTTTTCGATAATAACCTTGTTTTTACGGGCGGCAATAAGCGCAGATTCATTGCATACGTTGGCTATGTCGGCTCCTGAGAACCCCGGGGTCTGACGTGCAAGAAAATCCACATCAACGCTTGCATCGAGTTTCAATGGTTTGATATGAACCCTAAAGATTGCTTTCCGCTCTTCGAGGTCGGGAAGCTCAATATATATCTGTCTGTCAAACCGGCCAGCTCTCATGAGGGCACGGTCGAGTATGTCGGCGCGGTTGGTAGCGGCAAGGATGATCACACCGGCATTGGTCCCAAATCCATCCATCTCGGTAAGAAGCTGGTTCAGGGTATTCTCCCTTTCGTCATTTGCACCGGTTATTGCATTTCGTCCGCGTGCCCGGCCAATGGCATCTATTTCATCAATAAAGATGATGCATGGTGCTTTCTCCTTTGCCTGGTGGAACAGGTCTCTTACCCGTGAAGCGCCTACACCGACGAACATCTCCACAAAATCGGATCCGGAAATCGAGAAAAACGGGACTTTAGCCTCTCCTGCAACAGCTTTTGCCATGAGTGTCTTGCCTGTTCCCGGTGGTCCTACGAGTAAAGCTCCCTTGGGAATCTTTCCTCCCAGGTTGGTATATTTTGAAGGGTTCTTGAGGAAATCAACAATTTCCATAACTTCAACTTTCGCCTCCTCAAGACCGGCAACATCGCTGAAATTAATGCTGACGCTGGTATCCTTATCAAACAATGTGGCTTTCGATTTTCCGATGTTAAAGATCTGTGATCCTCCACCGCCTCCGCCGCGACTCATAAAACGCATGATCAGGAACCATACGCCGACAAGGATTATGATAGGAAGGAGATAGCCAAGAATGTCACCGAAAACATCCTTTCTGGTATCTGTTGAAGGAGGGTAGGGATATTGTTTTTTGAACTCCGATATCTGTGATACGGGTATGCTGTCGCGCTTCATACGGGAAACCACACTGTCACGTGTATCTTTAAGCAGACCATGGAATATCTCCTCGGAACCGATCTGATAAAAATATTGCGGATTGCTTGTCGTGGACGAAGTACCAAAACTACGTTTGCGAAAATCCTTATAAGCTGTATCGGATTGAATCTTGGATTTTTTGATATAAATCTCAGCCTTCTCTTTATTTATTATTACAATCTTTTCTACATCCTGCTTCGAAAGCATCTCCTCAAGCCGTGGCCATGTTGTTTCCTTTACAGGATTTGTATAATTGAAATACTGTATCGCAATAAACACTATGGCTAATATGGCATAAATCCAGTAAAAACTGAATTTCGGCCTCTTCCCCTTATGCGGAATAAAATTTGGTGTGATATTGCTCTTTTTCTTTTCTTTTTCTGCCATTCTGTCTTGTTCCAAAAAAATTAGTAGGTCAAATCATTCATGATCATTAACCCTCGTGATCTCAGCATCAGCCCACAGTTGCTCAAGATTATAGAATTTCCGGCGCTCCTCCTGGAAAATGTGTACCACGACGTCGCTGTAGTCGATCAAAAATCCATTCCGCATTTTCAAATCCCTCTTTATGCCAGGGATTAGCACCTGTATTTTTCTTTACTTCTACCATAACATTTTCTGCCAGAGCTTCAACCTGTGTACGTGAACCCCCATGGCAGATAACAAAAGCATCGCAAACCGGACTTTTGAGTTTTGTGAAATCCAGGATAACCTGATTTCTGGCTTTTTTATCGGTCATCGCTTTACTTATGGATTCAATTAGGATTTCACGGGGTTCCTTCTTCTTTCTTCTTGGCATGCAACGAGTTTGGTCTGGAATACAAATTTAAACAAAAAATACCAACTGCCTAAAAGTTCGGCTTTAACGCATAACTCTTGTAAAATTCACTGATGTGTTTGACAGCTTCCTCTGCCGTATCGACTAATGTGAAAATTTCGAGATCCTCCTTTGTTATATTTTTTTCAGTAAGGACTGTCGATGTCAACCATTCTAAGAAACCTTTCCAGAATTCACGGACAATCAGAACGATCGGGAATCTTACAAGCTTATGGGTCTGGATCAATGTGATGGCTTCGGTGAGCTCATCCAGTGTGCCAAAACCGCCCGGTAAGGCTATGAACCCCATCGAATAGCGCATGAACATAGTCTTACGTACGTAAAAGTAATTGAAGTTTATCAACTTATTCCTATCGATAAACGGATTAGGGTTTTGTTCAAAAGGAAGGTTAATATTTAATCCTACAGATTTTCCTCCTGCAAAATGTGCTCCCTTGTTTGCAGCCTCCATGATACCCGGGCCTCCCCCTGTTATGATACCGAAACCGGCTTTGGTGAGGAGGTATGCGATCTCCTCGGTAAGTTTATAGTAACGCTGACTGTCTCTGGTTCTGGCTGATCCGAAAATGGAGACACATGGACCGATCTTACTTAGCTTTTCAAAGCCTTCGACCATCTCCGACATAACTTTTAAAATTTCCCATGTGTCATAGCTGATGGTCTCTGACCAGGTCTTGGGTTGAAACGACTCTCTAAGTTTTTCTATTTCTTTATTTTCCATATTAGATGTGGTAAAGGAAATCAAAGGTAAAGAAATCTGCCTGCAATTAACCGGCTAACACATTTTTAAGATAACGCGCTGTATAGCTTTTTTCACAATGACTGATAATCTCCTCGGGACTTCCTTCACAGATGATCAGTCCACCTCTCTCCCCGCCTTCCGGTCCAAGATCAATAATGTGATCCGCCATTTTGATAACTTCGAGGTTGTGTTCGATGACCAGAACGGTGTTCCCCTTTCCGACAAGTTTATTCAATACGCACATGAGAACTTTAACATCTTCAAAATGTAGTCCTGTCGTTGGCTCATCGAGTATATATAAGGTATTACCGGTGTCATTCTTGGAAAGTTCTGCTGCAAGTTTTACCCGCTGAGCTTCTCCTCCCGACAGTGTTGTGGATTGTTGTCCGAGTGTAATATATCCCAGGCCTACATCATTAAGGGTTTTGATCTTGTGAATAATGACCGGAATGTTCTCGAAAAATTCAACGGCCTGTTCAATTGTCAGATTCAGGACATCATTTATAGATTTCCCTTTATATCTAACTTCCAGAGTCTCACGGTTATACCTGTGTCCGTGACATGTCTCGCAAAGCACGTAAACATCCGGAAGAAAGTTCATTTCGATCACCCTGAGGCCTGCGCCTTTACATGTTTCACAGCGGCCGCCTTTTACATTAAAGGAAAACCTGCCGGGCAGATAGCCACGTATCTTGGATTCGGGCAATGAGGCATATAACTTTCTGATCTCATCAAAAACCTTGGTATAAGTTGCAGGATTCGACCGTGGTGTACGTCCGATTGGTGACTGATCTATTTCAATTACTTTGTCGAGATTTTTAATCCCTTCAACAGATGAATAGGGTAGTGGTTTTGTTTCGGATTTGTAAAAATGATGACTCAGGATCGGATAGAGTGTTTCGTTGATCAAAGATGATTTTCCGCTTCCCGAGAGACCGGTGATACAAATAAGCTTTCCTAGAGGAAGGGTAAGATTGATATTTCTGAGATTGTTCCCTGTAGCCCCCTTCAGTATGACCTTTTTACCATTACCTTCCCTTCTGACAGCCGGGATGTTGATCTTCCTTTTTCCATTTAAGTACTGTCCGGTAAGCTGATCACTCTTCATAATTTCATCCGGGGTACCCTGGGCAACAATCCTCCCTCCGTGAATCCCGGCACCCGGACCGATATCGATTACCCAATCAGCAGATAATATGGTCTCCTGATCATGTTCTACAACGATAACTGAATTTCCTGTATCTCTTAAACTCTTCAATGCCTTTATCAGCCTGAGGTTGTCGTGTTGGTGAAGGCCTATACTTGGTTCATCGAGTATATAAAGAACTCCTACAAGCTGGGAACCAATCTGGGTTGCCAAGCGGATCCGCTGACTTTCACCTCCTGAAAGGCTTCTCGCAGTACGGTTTAGAGTCAGATAGCCTATACCTACATCCAGCAGGAACCTGACGCGGTTACGGATCTCACGGATGATCTCGAACGCAATGGTCCTTTGTCGCGGATCAAGTCTGTCCGGAAGTTTCTCGAACCAGTCGTACAGGTTTATCAGATCCATGTCAGCCAGTTCTGCAATGTTTTTCTCATCAATCCGGAAATGAAGGGATTCTTTTTTCAGCCGGTTACCATTACAGTCGGGACATACCAGTTTATTCATAAAACTGCCCACCCACTTCATAATCCCGGCAGGAGCCGCTTCCGCATGCTGGGAATTAATAAAGCTTACAATACCTTCAAAATTTAAAGCGTAGGTGGAAGTAATTCCAAGATAATCGTTTTTTACCCTGAAAATTTCATCGGAACCATATAATATGACGTTGACAGCCTGTTCAGGAATATCTTCAATCGGTGTGTCCAGGTTGAAATGGTATTTTTCACCGATTGCTTCCATTTGCTTGAATATCCAGCTGTTCTTATACTCGCCCAGCGGAATTATCCCTCCTTTTCTGATGCTCTTTGTGCGGTCGGGAATGATTTTGTTAATAGCGATCTCAGAAATTGTTCCGAGTCCGTTGCATTTATGGCATGCGCCATAGGGCGAGTTGAAGGAAAAGCTGTTTGGCTCTGGTTCTTCATATGAGATGCCTGATGTCGGACACATCAATAATCTGCTGAAATGACGCGGAGTGCTTGAATTCACTTCAAGTATCATCAGTGTGTCTTTGCCATGACGCATGGCCAGACTTATGGATTGTGCAAGCCGGGTTCTGGAACCAGGTCTGACGGAAGTCTGGTCGATGACAACCTCTATATCATGAACTTTATACCTGTCAAGTTGCAAGCCATGTACTAATTCTCTGATTTCACCGTCAATCCTCACGTTCAGGAATCCCTGTTTACGGATCTGTTCAAAAAGTTCGCGATAATGACCCTTGCGCCCTTTGATGACCGGAGCGAGTATAAAAATGACCTTCCCTGGGTATTGATCAGATACAAGATCAACAATCTGTTGTTCTGTATAGCGCACCATTTTTTCTCCTGTGACATAAGAATAGGCGTCGGAAACTCTTGCAAACAACAGCCGCATGAAATCATAAACTTCAGTTATTGTACCCACGGTAGACCTCGGATTCCGGCTTGTCGATTTCTGTTCGATGGAAATAACAGGACTTAATCCGCTGATCTTATCAACATCAGGACGTTCAAGGTTGCCAATGAATTGACGTGCATAAGCCGAGAAGGTCTCCATGTACCTTCGTTGTCCTTCTGCATATATGGTGTCGAATGCAAGCGACGATTTACCACTTCCGCTGAGTCCCGTGAAAACAACAAATTTGTTCCTCGGTATGACAAGTTCGAAATTTTTTAAATTGTGAACCCTGGCACCATAAACTTCAAGATTCTCTTCCACAGTGGCTAAAATAATTGGCAGAAATTAATGAATCGAGTTTATTCTTAGAGTGTCATGGAAAAAAGTTTCTCTATGGGGGGCTTTGTTAAGCAGGTTCTCATATAATAACGAGTTTTGATCCTTTGGAAGCTTTAAGGTGTATATCTTCCCTGATTTATTAGGAAGGGTATAACTCTGGATCCATGGATTCAACTCCCTGAGGATCCTGTAATTGATTTTTAATTTAAATGCCAGAGCGGGAAGATCTTTGACCGTAGTGTCAATTGCTATTATTTTGGTTGGCACGGGTGGATAAAAGTCGCGTTCTATGGTATAAAAGCCATAGCGGGTCGGGTAGTTGTATACCTGCTTCATTGCAAGGATCCGGTAAACATACCGTGCAGTTTCATCATTAAGGTAAAGGTCATAATAACTCAACACTTTCTGGTTTTCGAGAGCTTTTGAAAGTCCGTCCATCCCGCGGTTATATGAGGCGGCAACCAGCGTCCAATTATTATACCTGATAAAAGCATCCTTAAAATATTCGCATGCAGCCTGGGTGGCTTTTTCCAGATTATAACGTTCATCTATATCAGCGTTAATTTCAAGTTTATATTTCTGACCGGTCGCTTTCAAAAACTGCCAGGGTCCTTCAGCTCCTGATGGAGAGACTACGTTACCAAGATTACTTTCAGCTACCGCTAAAAATTTAAAATCATCCGGAATACCATTTATTTTCAGTATGGGTTCAATTACCGGGAACCATCTGTACGCCCTTTTCAGCATTTGAATTGTTGAGGAATGCATAAATGTTCCGGCTATGATCTCACGTTCCATGGATTCTCTGATGAAATATACATGCAACGGAACCTCCTCTCCCGCAAAATTCATTTTTGAGGGAACATCCGGAACAAATACTTTTGTGTACCTGCCGAACAGATTGCGGTAATCCTGGTCAGTAGTTTTATTGTCGGGTATCGCAAAGATAAAGGTCATTAAAACTATTCCAAGCAATAACCCTGAAAGTATATAAAGAAACTTATTTTTCATTCTTCACTCCTCACTCTTCACTATATCAGAAGGGTGTCTTAAAATCCCTGAACGTTGGTGCAATTTTATCTCTTTCCGAGATCACAGGATCTTTTATTCCCCATTCAATATTCAGGTCGGCATCGCACCATAAGATGCTGCCTTCTGAAGATTTGTTATAAATATTGGTACATTTATAAAAGAAAACCGTATCATCTTCAAGAGTGACAAAACCGTGCGCAAAACCGGGAGGTATCCAATACATAAGTTTATTCTGTCCCGATAAAACGATAGAATCCCATTTCCCGTATGTCGTTGAATCTTTCCGGATATCGACTGCGACATCAATTACCGCTCCCTTAACCACTCTGACCAGTTTCCCCTGCTCGTAAGGAGGTGCCTGAAAATGCAGTCCGCGAAGCACACCCCTTTTTGATTTAGATTCGTTATCCTGGAGGAACCGCAGATCAAGACCCGCATGATCAAATTTTGAATGATTGAACGATTCAAAAAAATAGCCTCTTGAATCTTCAAACACATCCGGTTTAATAATCAGCAATCCCTCCAATGGAGTCTTGAGAATTTCCATGTTTTGATTCTTGTTTATCCGTTCATCGCGTCACGTTCATCACGTTCATCACGATCTTAAAGGTGTATGCATTCTCCGTACGCTTGTGCTACGGCTTCCATAATGGATTCCGAAATTGTCGGATGAGGATGAACGGCTTCGATGATTTCTCTTCCCGTTGTTTCAAGCTTTCTTGCAACGACAACCTCAGCGATCATTTCCGTTACATTTTCTCCTATCATATGTGCACCGAGCCATTCCCCGTATTTAGCATCAAATATTACCTTGATAAAACCTTCCCGCGATCCGGAAGCAGTAGCTTTCCCTGATGCTGTAAACGGAAATTTTCCGACCAGTATTTCATATCCGGCTTCCTTCGCTGCTTTTTCCGTCATACCTACAGAAGCGATTTCAGGATAAGTGTATGTACAACCGGGCAGATTACCGTAATCAAGTGGTTCCACCTCCTTACCGGCAATATGTTCAACACAGAGAATTCCTTCGTGCGATGCAACATGGGCAAGGGCGGGGCCCCTAACAATATCGCCGATGGCGTAATAACCCGGGAAATTGGTTCTGTAGAAATCATCTACCACTACTTTCCCCTTTTCAACAGCTATACCTGTTTCCTCCAATCCCATCCCTTCAATGTTTGGTGAAATGCCCACAGCCGAGAGTACGATATCCGTCTCGATTATTTCTTCACCTTTTTTGGTTTTTATGTGTACTTTACAACCTGAACCCGAAGTGTCAACCGATTCAACTGAAACACCTGTCAATACTTTCATCCCGGCTTTTTTAAATGAGCGCTCCAGTGTTTTGGACACCTCCTCATCTTCAACAGGAACGATATTCGGTAAAATTTCGATCAGTGTCACCTTTGTTCCGATTGAATGATAAAAATGCGCAAATTCGCTGCCGATGGCTCCCGATCCCACAACCACCATGGAATCAGGTTGTACCTTCAGAGTCATTGCCTCACGATAACCTATTATTTTTTTCCCGTCCTGTTTAAAATCCGGTAATTCCCTCGACCTCGCACCGGTTGCAATAATGATATGATCAGCAGAGTAGCTTGAGGTTTTTCCATTCTCATCTGTGACATCGACTATTTTTCCGGGTTTTATTTTGGCTGAACCTTTTAGTAATTCGATCTTGTTTTTCCTGAAGAGAAAGGTCACCCCTTTGCTCATCGAATCCGCCACTTCACGGCTTCTCTTTACGATGGCCTGGAAATCAGGCTTTGCATCACCGGCTTTTATTCCGAATTCATTTGCATGCTGAATGTACTGGAAGACCTGTGCACTTTTAAGAAGCGCTTTTGTTGGAATACAACCCCAGTTCAGACAAATCCCTCCGATTTCTGCACGCTCAACCACACCTACTTTAAACCCAAGCTGTGCTGCGCGAATTGCGGCAACGTATCCACCCGGACCACTGCCAATAACAAGGATATCAAAACTCATAACGTTAAGCTGATCTTTAACACTTCGATTTTATTATTTATTGAAATACAATCATTTATCTACATGAAATATTTTCTTGGCACTACATAGTGTCACTCCCTGTTTATGATCGTTAATTCAATTTTT
>Ga0172374_1001409_pt1 | contig 16086 bp, 10 predicted proteins | sample LakKiv3m_FD_114536 | JGI IMG/M metagenome (GOLD analysis project Ga0172374, IMG submission 114536) | Freshwater microbial communities from Kabuno Bay, South-Kivu, Congo - kab_092012_10.3m | ecosystem: Environmental > Aquatic > Freshwater > Lake | place: Democratic Republic of the Congo... | reverse complement strand
GCATCAAAAGAATTCGCGGAAACAATTAACACATCTTTGCAAGCATAGGAACCCATTTTCAATTTTTCCCCACCAAAAAGCCATTATTTTTTAGGCCAAATATTTCGCCGAATCCAAGATTTTGGACTGTCAACTTCTTTTCCTTACTTCCCCTTCATTTTCGAAAAACATTTTGATAGTATTTAAAGCACCCACTATATGTTGTATGTCGGCTAAAAACATACCACTATTCGTGGGATTTCCCCTCATCTCTGCGAAAAATTCAACATTTAGAAAAATCAACCAAAATATAAACCCCTTTTCTATGTCCCCTATAAAAAAAATTAAAAAACGTAACGGTACGATTACAGATTTTGACCAAGCAAAGATAACTGAAGCCATTTGGAAGGCCGCAAAATCTGTGGGAGGGAAAGATAAAGAACTTGCTCAACAAATTTCAAATCAAGTCGCAGCAGTATTAGAAGTTTTTTATAAAGACGATTCAAACATTCCTTCTGTAGAACAAATCCAAGATTTAGTTGAGAAAATTTTAATTGAAGGCGGACATGCACAAACTGCAAAGGCATACATTATTTATCGTGAACAACACAAACAAATAAGAGCTACAGAAGCAGGGATTTTAAGCGGCAAACAAACAAAATTACCATTTTCAATAAATGCTTTAAGAGTTCTAGCAGGAAGATATTTAAACAGAGACGAAAAAGGAGAAATAACAGAATCTCCAGAAGAGAGACTTGCAAATGTTGCTTCAGCAATAGCTAAAGTAGAAAAAGATTATGGAAAATCAGAAGAAGAAATTGAAAATTGCAAAAAAGATTTTTACGACATAATGTCACGTTTCGAATTTCTTCCAGCAGGTCGAACCCTTGCAAATGCAGGTGGAGAAACTCGCTTAGTTGCAAACTGTATCGTTCTTCATCCAGAAGACAGCATGATAGGAATTTTTGAAACTCTTAAACAAGCCGCACTTCTTCAACAAGCAGGATCAGGACTTGGCTTTCCTTGGCATATTCTTCGTCCAGCAGGAACAAGAGCAAAAGTTACACACGGAGTAGCTTCTGGCCCAGTATCTTTTATGAAAGCATACAATGAATCTTTCGGAGTAATAAAACAACAAGGACGCCACGGCGCAAATATGGGCGTAATGAGAGTTGATCATCCAGATATTTTAGAATTTATCGAATGTAAATGGGAAGAAGGATCTTTAGTAAATTTCAACATTTCTGTAGCGCTTACAGATGAATTCATGAAACAAGTAAAAAGCAATTCGAAAGAACCATGGATGTGTCACTGGAAAGACTTAAAGATGAAACCAAGAAGAATTATAAGAAATGCTCGTGGCGCATTCATCGAAGCAATAGAAGAAACTATCACAGCTTCAGAATTAATGGATAAAATCATCAACGCTGCATGGAGAAATGGTGAACCAGGAGTCCTATTTCCAGACGCCGCAAATAGAGCAAATCCTATTCCAGCACTAGGATCTCTTGAATCTACAAACCCATGTGGAGAACAATGGCTACACGATGGAGACGTATGTAATTTAGGATCAATAAACCTCGCGAAATTCGTTAAAGACGGGAAAATTGATGAACAAAGATTAAAACATGTAACAGAAGTTTCAGTAAGAATACTTGATAACGTAGTAGACTTACTCGACTTCCCTGTAGAAAAAGTAAATAAGACATCAAAGAATAATCGTAGAGTTGGATTAGGAATCATGGGATTTGCAGACATGCTTTATCAAATGAAAATTCCGTACAATTCTCAAAAAGGATTTGAAACTGGAGAATACGTAATGAGATTTATAAACGAGGCGGCTCACAAATATTCAGAGGAATTAGCAAAAGAAAAAGGAGTATTTAAAAACTGGGAAATATCAATCTTCGGACCAAAAGGTAAAAATATCAAACGCAGAAACGCAGCATTAACTACAGTTGCCCCAACAGGATCAATTTCTATGCTTGTAGACTGCAGTTCCGGCATCGAACCATTCTTTGCACTTTCATACTACAAAGAAGTCATGAATGGCCAAAAATTAATGTACTTAAACCCATACCTTGAAGAAGAACTAAAAAAATTAAATTTAAATAAAGATAGCGTTAGAAAAGAAATCCTTCGCACAGGATCTGTTCAACATATTGCAGAAATTCCAGAAGAAATCAGAAAAGTCTATGTAACAGCTATGGATATTTCTGCCGAAGACCATATTAAAATGCAATCTGCATTCCAAAGACACGTCGACAATAGCATTTCAAAAACTATTAACTTCCCTAATGGCGCAACCCGCGAAGATGTAAAACAAGGCTATATCATGGCTTGGGAAGCAGAATTAAAAGGCTGCACAGTTTACAGAGACGGAAGCCGCCAAGAACAAGTATTAAACCTTCAAAAAGAAGAAGTTAAAGAAGAAAAAGAAGTTGTTCCTCAAGACATATCAGAAACCGAAGAATCAGAAAAATCTTCAGAAAACAATTTTGAAGAAGTAATCCCCCCTCCAGTAATAAAAGAAGAACCAAACAGAGCTCACCTTTCTTTAAATAAAAAAGAAATTATAGCTAGTAAAAAATGTCCTGAATGTGGGGCTGATATACAAATCGCCGAAGGATGCATGTTATGCTTAAGTTGTGGATTTTCGGTATGTTCAGTTTAAAGTTTGACATAGGCGCAAAAAGGTTATATATATTAAGTCCCCTTTCGTTATAGGGGACTTTTATAAACATCAAATAAATGCCAGAATTAGCAGAAAATAGAGATTTGAAACCGCCATTAGATCAACAAGAAGATCAAGAAAACTCTGATCAACAAAATTCGAAAAAAGATAAATCAGATCTAGCTATTTTACCTAAAATGACAGACAGAGAGAGAATGCTTGTAAAAGAAGGTAAAATCACAACTGGAGAATTAGCTGCACAAAGAGAACAAAAAAAACAAGCAGCGGAAGCCGAATTAAACCACTTAGTCACTGCCACATCAAAACACGATAGTTATTTAACATTAGCAGAATATAAAGAATGGAGACAAAAGTTAGAAGACACTGTTAGTCCAGAAAAAATGGATCAACTGCTTGAAGAAATACAAGAAATTCCAAAAAAGAAACGCTCAGAAGCCGGAAAAAGAGAAGAAGAGAAAAAAACATTATCTCCAGAAGACGAAAGATTATTAGACCTACAAGAACAGTTCAATAAAATCTGCGATGATAATGCTCACTTAATAGGAGAAAAAGAAATCCCTGGATTTAAAGCATGGTTCGAACAAGAAAAAAGGAAACAACCTTCAATCGCAAACTTAAAATCAATTATAAAAAGACTCGAAGGAAAAGACGTAGTAGATCAAGGAGGACTTGCTCCACGACGCGCAGAATACGGACGTTTACAGAAATTATTTTCAAAATATGGACTTCGAAAACCTGAAGATGCTTCAGATTACATAAATGCCGAAGGATTAAGTGAAAGACAAGAATTTAGAAAAAACGCCGAGGACATGGAAAAACACTTAGATCATCAAAAAGATACCGGGTTCTATTCAAAAGAAATGATCGACAGCACAATGAAAGCAATTCTCCTCGCAAAAGATCCAGCGGAACAAGAAAAACTAATAGCTGAAGCCAAAAAAATTGCCAGAAAAGAATCTGAAAGTTTCACTCATTTGGACAGCAAGATGACAGTCGGCGGAAAAACAATCCGCAAAATGAGTGAAAAATCCAAGAAAAAACTGCTCGATTATTATAAAAATGCCCCATTCGAAGAAAGAGAAGACACCGATTGGAAAAAACTCGTAGAGTATGAAGGAAACTTAGCAAAAGAACTTGAAGAAATTTATAAAGACGATCCAGAAGGCTTAAAACTAGCAATAGATAGCTTCCAGCATTTAGATTTTATGGAAAAACAACAAGCCCTAAAAGATCACAAACAACAAGTAGAAAACACCGAAGACAAAGATGAACTTCACAAAAACTTGATTATAAAAGCAGCTCATACAGCAATCGACAAAGCAGCAGACGAAAACACTATCAGCGAAAAAACTCAAGACAGATACAAAGAACTTTTTGAGGATGAAAATAATTATAAAAATCCAGACACTAAAAAACCAGGAGACTTAAAAACTCTGGAAAAAATGTACAAAATTCTGACAAACAATTCTCCTCAAGCAGAACACAAAAATCTAGCAGCTTATAAACAACGTAGAGACCTTTTCAATAAAGATTTGAAAACACTCGAAGAGATAAACCCCGAAATGGACGAGAAAGAAATTCAAGAATGGCAAGAAAAATACGACAGTGAAGGATGGACAAAAAGAGCTTTAGTTCACAAAGAATTAAAAGCAGAGATTCAAAAACAGAAGAATGAAAAAGCAAAATTAAAAGGAGCAGAAAAAGCTATTGGCAAAAAAGAAGGAAAAGAAAAACGTGAACAACTTCCAGGAAGATTAGAATTAATAGACGCCGCCACCCTACTAATGGCAGAAAACGATCCACAGTCGGCCCTCGAAGAACTTTTGGCTTACAATAAAGCACATCCAAACGATAAACAAATATTATTCTTAATAGAAACTGCGGCAAAACAATTACGAGAACTTGGGACAAAAGAAAAAGGCACAACAGAAGAAGAGTTCGAAAAAGAAGTAGATAAAGAACTTGAAGAAGCTGCAAAACAAAAAGAACACAAAGATGATCTAGAAGAAGCTCAAATATACGGATTAAATATAGATGGCGCATTACAAAATACCGAACGCCACCAAAAGAAAGAAGACGCACGTGATCGTGCAGAAGACGAATCTATGGACAAAGTAAGAAGCGACGAAATAGAAAGAGCTCTAACAGAAGATTTTTATGCAGAAGCCGAAGACGAATATATTTTAAACGAAGACGGAACAGGAGAAAAAATAGAAGAACTAGATTTCACCCCAGTCTCATTTACAAACGAAGAAAGAGAAGAAATGAAACGTGAAACATACCACAAACAAGGCAAACTAATAACAAAAGAAGGATTTGCAGATGTAAACTTCACAGACAAATCCGGAAAAATGATATCTGCACGAGAAGCAAAAGTTTTACAGGATAAAGAGAATGCAGACATAGCAAAAGATCTCCAAGAAGAAGCTATGGATAAAATAGAAAGAAAAGCTGCAGTTAAAAAGCCAGGCGAAGACATAATGGCGACACAAGACCGAATTCGAGCACAACGTAGAGCAAAAGCCTTCGTAGAAAAACGTACACACGAAAGAATAAAAATTGCAGCATAATCCTCCAGGTGAATTGACCTGCTTCTAATCAGATGATAAATTTAATTTAATGATAATCGAATTAATTACATTTATTATCGTAATTCTCACAATCATTTTTTTGATTGTGTCTTTCGGACTAACGCTTTTGGGAAACAGCCCATATGTTCCAACAACAAAAAAAGCCGCTCAAAAAATTCTTAAGCATTCAGACATAAAAAAAGGCAACATTGTATACGACATAGGAGCAGGAGACGGAAGACTTATTCATTACGCAGAAAAATACTACGGAGCAAAAGCCACAGGATTCGAAATAAATCCGTTTATTTATTATTTAGCACGATTAAAACAAATACTATTAGGATGGAAAGGCAAAATGATAAGAGGGAATTTATTTAATCAAAATCTATCCAATGCAAATGCAATAGTTTGCTACATGACGCCAAAAACCCTAGAAAAATTCCAAGATCATTTTATAAAAAAACTTAAGAAAGGAACAAAAATAATCTCTTATGCGTTTCGCGTAGGAACATTAAAACCTTTTAAAATAATTCCAAAAGGAAAAGGTACTAGCAGAGTTTGGATTTATAAAGTTTAAAAAATACAAAGAAATAAAACAACAAAAACACCCACGAGAAAAAGTAAGTTTCTACGGTAAATATTTTCACATAAGAGAACATATCAACAAAAAATATAACCATTTTTAAGCTTAAATATCCAAAAAAACCAACAATGTCCCCTATTAACATAGAAAAAAAACTAATAATCACACTCAAAAATCCAAACAACATTGCATAAGGAATAAATGGCAAAACAAAAACATTTATAACTGGTGAAAGAAAATTAAAATAACCAAATTTAAATATAATCCACGGCAATACAAACACTTGTGCAGAAAGACTCATAATTAAAGTTTCTCTCAAAAGAAAAAAGTCAGGCAAAAATTCCATATATTTTTTTATCAAAGAAGAAACAGAAATAATTCCAAAAGTTGCTAAAACAGACAACTGAAAACCCAAATCATTAATTAACATATTCGGGCTAAACATACACATTAAAAAAGCTGCAATAATCAAAGAAATTCCAGCATAATATTGTCTGCCATATTTAAGTGCCAAAAGAGAGATTATCCCCATAATACTAGCCCTCACAACGGAAGCACTAGCCCCCACAAAAACAGTAAACAAAATAACAAAAACTATAGAAAAAATAACTCTTGTCTGCCTTTTCAAAAATCCCAAAATCCCACTTACTAAAACAATAATAATCGAGATATTATAGCCAGAAATAGCAATAATATGAGTCAACCCCGTCTGTCTAAATTTTTCCATAAGTTCACTATCGATACCGGCTCTGCTCCCAGTAAGAAGACCCGCCATAAAATTACCATAAGGTTCAGGATAAATCTGCATCAGTCTCTCTTCAAACAAAGCTTTAAAATTATTCAAAAACTTAAATAAAAAGAACTCATTGTCAACATCGAGAACATTAATATTAGAGAACATAAGGCACCTTAAAATCCCTAAAACAAAAGCAAAACAAAACACACTAAAAATTCTATAAATCGACTCGTGAAAAATCTTATTTAACTCAAATAAAAACCCCATTACACATATACAAATAATGAAAAATCTAAAAAAATCCATGGATATAATTTCTTGCACAGTAAAAATCCCGAATAAAAAAGCAAAAACAAAGATAACCACAAAACTAGTTTTTTTCATACTAGCCAAGATAGCAAATAAAAATTAAAAAAAGATTAAATCTTTTGTAAATTGCTTAAATGAAAATATTTAGTTAAAATAAATCGGCTATTTAAAGACAAAATATGAAAAAATTTATAGCTGGATTAATAGTAACGTTTTCACTAGTAAATACTGCATATGCAGACTTTTTAGACGTATCGACTTCCAATAAAAATTACGATGCAATCATCTATCTACAGCAAAATGAAATAATTCAAGGATATACAGATGGAACATTTCGCCCAGAACAAAACATAAGCCGCGCCGAATTATTAAAAATAATATTAGAAAGCGCAAAAACTCCATTAGACATAGAAGAAAATCCCCCATTCACGGACCTGAAATATTTAACATGGGAACTTCCATATATAAGAAAAGCTTACAGCCAAAAATGGGTCTCAGGATATGAAGATCACACATTCAAATCCTCCCGTCCTATTACAAAAGCCGAATCAATAAAAATCATTGGAGAAGTGCAAGATTGGGTCCTCCCTTCAAATATAAGCACACAGCCATTCGAAGACGTATACGTAACAGCATGGTTTACCCCATATATATCATATGCAAAATCAAAAGATTACTTGGAAGAAACGGGACAAACATTTTATCCAAATGAATACATCACAAGAGGAGAAGTAAGTGAAATAATATATAGAAGTCTTGGAGGGAAGCCACAAAAAATAAGCAGGACTGCCCCAGAAGAAAAGCCTACAGAAGAACAAACAGAACAATCTGAACAAACCGCAGATCCATCAATCACATACAACAGCACATCAGCAAACTTTTACGAAAATATTTCCTTAAATAGTAGCCTTCCAAATATTTTTTATGAAAACGAAATATACGTAATAAGTGGAGAAATAACCGGAACATCAAAAGACAGTGCAACCGTAATAGTAGACAAAGAAGACGGTTCAAAAAAATATACATTTGTAAACGAAGCAGTAAACAATAAATTCTCAATCCCTGTATATTTTTCAGATCCGGGAATTTATGAACTAGGCATAATTCCAGGAGAAACAGGCCAAAGCAAAGCATATAAAATGGAAGTAGTTGAAGGTCTCCCAGAAATAGAAAACACTGAAGAACCACCAACTATAGACACTCCAAAAATAAAATATTCGAAAGATATAACAAAAGTCCAAATCAATAACACTCCTTCCACATTCAAGAAACTAACTTTCACTCAAGGGTCAAAGAAAGCAATTTTATATAATCGCCAAGACATAAACGAGATCCCGCTAAATTACAAAGCATTTAAAAACTTTAAAGAAGGTTCAGTGTCATTTTACGTAGAAAGCGCGAAAACAAGCTCCACTCAGCCATTAGAGATATCTTCTGATTTTACAAAAAGTTCCGTACAAACATTCGAAGCGGTTACACATTCATATACAAAAAATGAAAAAGATAAAATTTCAACATCTCCTCCAGACACAATATCCTCAGTTAAAGAAATATCTTTTGATGGAGAGACAAAAACAAAAACATCTTTAGAGGCTTTTGTCACAAAACCAGATGGATTTGTAGAAAATATTGATCTTTTGGCAAACAATACATACACAGAAGAAAGCAAAACATATATAAATCAAAATAGTGATTTTTCATTTTCATATGTCCCTACAAAAAAAGGCAGATACATCGCTGAGATAGTAGATAATAATGGCATGGCAGTTCTAAATTATCCAATATACGTAGGGAATATCATTCCACTAATCCCAGATTTTTTTGATTTAACTCAGAGAGAATTTCTTGAAGGAAGCTTATCTATATCAGAAGCACGAAGTGAACTATTAGCATATATAAATGCCAGTAGACAAGAACATGGCCTTTCTCAAATAAACACAACTACAAGCCTAAATTCTTTAGCACAAGCCCATGCAAAAGACATGGCCGACAATAATTATTTCGCACATGTAAACTTAGAAGGAGAATCTCCTGAAGATAGAAGAATTGCAAAAGGAATTGAGATGCCAGTTTCTGAAAACATTGCAAAAGACGTTTCAATAATTTTTGCACATAATGGACTAATGAGAAGCGGCAATCACAGAAAAAATATTCTACAAAAAGATTGGGAAATAGTGGGCCTAGGAATAGTGCTAAAAAATGGCTATCTGTACGTCACAGAAGAATTTTTAACAAACACAACAAGTGAAGCAGACATAGATAATTACAAAGATGAATTATTAGATGCTATTAATGAAAAAAGGGAAGAAAAAAATATATCAGCACTAACATATAATCAAGAATTAGAAAACGTTGCAAAATATCTAAACAACAAAGCAATAAACGAGAACACAACATTAAGTAATGACTCCTTATCTGAAGCATTGGATAACTTTAATATTAAAGGCAGCACAGTAGCGATTGGAAGAGTATATACTTTATGGAACTTGATTCTCTCATCAATAATAGAGCAAGAAATAGCCCTACAAGACTCAGAATGGGAACGCATAGGCATTGACATCAGATTAGACAATAAAGGCTTTTTAAACACAATAGTAATTGTAAACACGCCTTGAATTTTGACCAAAAGAAACTAAAATTACCGAGTATAAAAAAACTCTATGGACTTTAAAGCTAGAAAAATTCGGGACAACATAGATATCACACCAAAAAAAAGAGAACCAATATCTCAAGACCCTCAAGCTCCAAGATACAGCAAGGCATACAAAATAAGCCTTCCTTTTGTAGTTTCTCTATTCATAATAATATTTTTGATAGTAGGCATAACAGAAGCCTTTAAAACAATCGACTATTCAGCGTTCTTGTCATTTGGCGGAAGCAAACTAAAGACAGACACGTATGGCCACACAAACTTCTTAATCCTCGGTATAGGAGGAGGAACCCACGACGGAGCAGATCTAACAGACACAATAATATTAGCAAGCTTAGATGCAAAAAATAAATCCGTAGCACTTTTATCAATTCCTAGAGACCTTCACATAAAAGATGACTTTATCTACAGCTCCAGAATAAATGCAATCTATGCAGACACAAAAGACTACTACAAAGAAGATTCAGAAAAAGCACTACAACACTTGCAAAATAAAGTACAAACAACATTTGGCATTCCTGTTCAATATTACATAAAACTAGATTTTAAAGCATTCGAACAATTAGTAGATGCCATAGGAGGAATAAATGTATATGTAGAAGAAAATATCTACGACCCATATTATCCAAAAGACGGAACCCTAGCATATGAAACTTTTTCAATCAAAAAAGGTGACCAACATTTAGATGGGCCAACTGCATTAAAATATGTAAGAAGTAGAAAAACCACTTCGGATTTCGACAGAGCAAGACGTCAACAACAAGTAATGTATGCCATAAAAGACCAAGCACTAAAAATGGGGACATTATTAGACGGAGACAAAATCCAATCAATTTTAGATATTTTAAAAGACAACATAGAAACAAACTTGAGCGTGAAGGAAATTCTTGCACTAGGCAGTATAGGAAAAGATATCTCATCAGATAGATTAGTCCACAGATTAATTCACGATGACCCAAACAGATGTGGAGGTTTTTTATACACTCCAGAAAAAGAATTTTTTAATGGTGCATTTGTATTATTGCCAGCAGGAGGAGAAGAATGGCTACAAAAATATGCAGATATAGTTTTAAATCATCAAGACGTTTCAATAGAAAATACCAAAATTAGCATCCTTAACAGCACAAAAAGCAATGGAGCAGCCGGAGAAACAAAACAAATTTTAAAACGATTTTGTTTTGAGATTTCAGAATTTGGAAATGGAGAAACAAAAGATCTTCAAGGCACAAGTTACTATTATTTAAATAAAACTGACACACAAGGAATACCAATAAATACACGTCCACCAATATTAGACTTACTAGAAAAACTCATCCCGGGAAGAGAAAGCACAAACATAACAGATTCATATTTAGAACACTTTGCAACTTCAGACATTATTTTAGAATTAGGGCTCGATTATACCAGTTCAGGATCATATATGAATGACCCTTTCTATGCATTACCAGCACCAAAAATTATTGAAACAGAAACAACCGAGGCAGACGAAACGACCAAAGAAGAATCTGGAGAAACAATCACAGACAACACAAATTCTACAGAAAAAACAGACACAACAACAAAAGACACCACAGCTCCAGAAATAAAAATAGACGCAAAGAAATCAACACCAATTCCTACCCCATAAGTATGCGAATTAACAAGTTTATAGCGTCAAATTCATCATTTTCACGCAGAAAAGCAGATGAGCTCATTAAAAACAAGAGAGTCGCTTTAAACGGCAAAACTGTAGAAATTTTAGGTGTAGACATAGATCCAGAAAAAGACATAATTAAAATAGACGACAAAGAAATATCCCCAAAAAAGACAGAAAAAATATATATAGCACTAAATAAACCATCCGGTTTTATCTGCACCAGAGCAGAAAATTTAAACAGAAAAACTATAATGGAATTAGTCCCTCCAAGAATGAATTTGAAACCAGTTGGCAGACTCGATAGGGATACTGAAGGCTTAATTTTACTTACAAATGATGGTGAATTTATATACAAATTCACTCATCCAAAATATGAACTTGAAAAAGAATATTTTGCAGAATTAATAGGAGAACTAACAGTAAATAAAAAATCCACATTAGAAAATGGCGTAATTATTGAAGGTAAAAAAACAGCAAAAGCAAAAATCTCAATAATAAATATTGAGAAAAATATTACAACTTTAAAAATAATAATTCATGAAGGACGCAAGCGACAAATCAGAAAAATGTTTGATTCTGTCGGGTGTCCTGTGAAATACTTACAAAGAGTCCGAATAGGACATATTATTCTTGGTAACCTTAAAAAAGGCTCATTCCGAAATTTAACTAAAACCGAAATAAATGCTAACTAGTATTCTAAGCATATATATAGCATCGTTAATTCAAAAAAACGTTGTTGAAAATATTGGACCACCTCCAGAAATTGTAAAAATAGAAGATTCATCTAGCGAAGATTTTGAAGGTTTAAATAAACTTCCTACAAAAGACCCGTTAATGATATCCCCTATCATAGATGCCAAATCTTCTTTAGCAATGGACATAAACACAGGGATGGTTTTATATGAAAAAAATATTAACGCAAGACTTCCGATTGCCAGCATTACAAAATTAATGACAATCATGATAATTCTCGAAGAAAATAACTTAGATGATGTCGTAAAAATTAGTCATAATGCAGCAAGTACAGGCGGAACATCCATGGGATTAAGACCAGGAGAAAAAATTAAAGTAAAAAATCTTTTACTTGGAGCATTAATTCAATCAGCAAACGATGCAGCAATTGCGCTAGCAGAATACAACAGTGAAACAGTAGAAGCATTTATTGAAAAAATGAACACAAAAGCATTAACACTAGGACTATTAAACACTCATTATTCAAATCCAGCAGGCCTAGACGACAAAAATAACTACTCATCTGCGTACGATTTAGCAAAATTAAGCAGATATGTATATCAAAAACAATTTATAAAACAAGCAGCAGGCATAAAAGACACAAAGGTTACATCAGTAGAAGGAGCTTACACTCACAACCTTACCTCCACTAACGATCTATTAGGAAATAAATATTACAAAGTAAAAGGATTAAAAACTGGCACAACAGACGCAGCTGGATTATGCTTGATATCAATAGCAGAAAATGATAAAGGGAATGAAATACTTACAATAGTTCTAGATAGTCCGGCACGTTTTACGGAAACTAAAATAATTATTGATTGGATATTTAGAGCTTATACATGGCAATAAATATGACATTAGCAACATTAAACAGCACAATAGAAAATCTAACCCTTATTTTAGGATCAAGTATTTTAGCATTCGTGATAGCAATAGTTCTAACGCCATGGTTCACCAGACAATTAATAAAATTTAAAATCGGGAAACAAATAAGAGATAACGCTCTATCTGGAGAAAAATCAGAACTATATACGTCACTTCATTCAAAAAAAAGCGGTACTCCAACCATGGGTGGCCTTTTAATCTGGGGAACAGTTTTCTTAACAGTTTTAATTTCAAGAGGGCTTTCACTTTTAGGAACATTCGAGCATTCACTCTTAAACAGAAAAGAGACATGGATTCCCCTATTTACTTTAGGAACATGCGGATTATTAGGAGCAATTGACGACTACTTGAACATAAAAGGGATAGGAAAAACAAAAGGATTAAGTGCAAAATTAAAATTATTTTGGCTAACACTATTCAGTGCCGTAGGCGCATGGTGGTTCTATGCAAAACTAGGATTTACACAAATCGCAATTCCTATACCAGGATTTTCACCTATAGAAGTAGGCTGGTTATATATTCCAATTTTTATATTTATAATAATTGCATCAGCAAACGCAGTTAATTTCACGGACGGATTAGATGGATTAGCAAGCGGCCTTTTAGTATTTGCATTTGGAGCATTTGGAATAATTGCATATGCAGAAGGAATGTTAATTTTAGCCACTTTATGCGCAGTAATTACAGGAGCAGTTTTAGCATTTCTATGGTTTAATGTTCCTCCAGCAAAATTTTATATGGGAGACACGGGATCACTTGCACTAGGCGCCACACTCGGAGTAATTGCAATGTTAACCGAACAAACTTTAACTTTGCCTTTAATTGGATTCATATTCGTAATAGAAGCACTATCAGTAATAATTCAACTTTTTTCAAAAAAATTCTTTCATAAAAAAGTTTTTTATATTGCACCAATCCATCATCATTTTGAACACAAAGGATATGCCGAATTTACTATAGTAATGCGTTTCTGGATAATAGGAGCAATCTTCGCAGCCCTCGGAACAATATTAGGACTAGTAAATATAGGTTAGTTATCTAGTCCTGGTGGAAGTTGTTTATCGTCTGTAACAGTTACTCCATATTTTTCTTCAGGAAGTTTTTCATTATCAAGATCATCTTTTTTATCTTCATCAAAAGCCATATTTAATATATCTTCACGACTCATAATATCTTTCTCAACCTGGATGTCAGTCTCCTCAGAAACATTTGAGATATAATTTTTTAACTCATCAACATCCCCCTTAAGTTCATCAACATCCACGTCTGATTCATCAGAGATAGCCTCAACAAGATTTTGGACATCTTTCATTTCTTGTTTAGAGTCATCGATAACAGTCTTAGCAGCCTCAGCATCTCCAATATTTCTAACCTCTTCTGCCGCAGCAACTTTATCAGACAACTGTTCTATTTTTTCCTTAGCAAGTTCAGATTGACTATCCACCCCAGCAAGAACAGCTTCATCAAGGACTTCTCTAGCCTGATAAACAGGAGAATCAGGTAATACAAAACTTAAATCTTTCTTATGTACAAGAACATGATTATCTACATATTGTTTCAACTCTTCAGCATATTTAGGATCAGTATATTTTACTTCTTTTATTGTATTGTAGAATCTATCAACCTGTCCGGAAAAACTCTTCATTGCCTCACTAATACTAGCTTTATCAGCATCTGTAAGAGTAGGATCTGTTAATTTTACCTGAGCAGCAATAAAATTTTTCTCAGCTAATTCGAATTCCTTTTTCTGTTTTTCAAGATCACTCAAACTCAAAAACACAGAAATATCTTCAGACAAAGAATTGTTAAGCTTAACGTCTTCTTTTGAATTTATTCCCATATTTTTCATCTTCGCGACAAGCAAACGCTTTTCTGTATCTAATAAATATTCTTTATCTTTTTGAAGATTTTCAGTAACCCAATCTTTAGATTTTTCTTCTTTAGAAATATTTCTTACTAAAATTTTATTACTAACTAAAGCCTTTTGCCCACTAATAACTTTGTCTGATCTTTCTCCTTTTTTTACATCTACAGAGCGATTAAATACTTTTACTTCAACCTGATCATTCACAACTTTTACATTAAAGGCAGCTTTTTGAGTTTCAGCATAAACATCATTAGCCCTGACAACAAAAGCAGCATTATCCCCCACGAGATTAATAACTTTTGCCCAAACTTCACCAGATACAAGTGCAACTTCTACATAGCTATTTACAATACTATCCTTAGTCTTTTTCAATTTATTCAGAATCAATTTCGTGTTTGAAGCTAAGCGACTCACGCTATCGTCAAAATATCTAATAACAACACTCGAATCCTTCCCTGTTAAAATCTTGTCATTCTCATAAACATACATTCCCTTATATACATCCACAATTTTTCCATTTCTCTCACAAGAAACATCTCCAATAAAAGAATCTATGCTAGAAAAAGTTTCCGCTCTTGCAATATTTGTATCAATTCCTACAAAAGAAAACATCCCAAAGAATAGAGCTAAAACTACAGCACTACTAAGTAATTTTTTATTGAAAATAAATAAATTGGACCAGAAAAAACTCCTTTGCTGTAAATTTTCAGCCTTAGCAATTATTCTTTCTTTTATAAGAACTTTTTTATTTGAATCAATAACAGTCTTTTCGACAATACGCTTAATATAAGAAACTATAGCCATTAAGCTCATTGGCATATATTCTTTAGAAGGATTTTCTAATTTAGAAAACACGCTCTGTTTAAGCATTTTTTTTCTTTGTATATCCAAATTTGGAGAAGACAAACGAGATATTGACTCTCCCAATTTATTAAGTTCTTGTTGTAAATCCTCATTGTCCATACATTTCATGAAACGTTAATTTTTAGCTTTTGTTACACCAAAACTAATAAGAAACCCCCATTTCATTAAGTTCTCTTTTTAAAGCTTTGAGCGCTCTGAACTGTAAAATTCTCAAACTTCCTTCGCTTTTTCCTATAAGTTCAGCAATTTCAGTATTTGAAAGTTCATTTATAAATTTATAAATAATAATTTCCTGATATTGTTTTTTTAGCTTAAATAAAGCAATTTTAAGAACTTGATTATCCAATTTCCCTTCAACAACATTTATAGGATTATGTTCCCTGGAATAATCGGGCAAAGTCTCATCTAAAATATCCACATCTTTTGAAGCCCTATAATAATCAATTATTAAATTGTGAGCTATTCTAAAAATCCACGAAGAAAAACTTTTCTGTTTTGGCTTATATTGCCTGATATTTTCCCAAACTTTTAAAAATACATTTTCAACCAAATCTTCAGCATCTTCATTCTTTACACG
>Ga0172374_1001406_pt1 | contig 16091 bp, 9 predicted proteins | sample LakKiv3m_FD_114536 | JGI IMG/M metagenome (GOLD analysis project Ga0172374, IMG submission 114536) | Freshwater microbial communities from Kabuno Bay, South-Kivu, Congo - kab_092012_10.3m | ecosystem: Environmental > Aquatic > Freshwater > Lake | place: Democratic Republic of the Congo... | reverse complement strand
CCTTGCGCACTTCGGAATGGCGGAAATTGAGAATGGCATGCTCGACGGCATGTTTGAAACCAGCCTCGTCCGGCAGGCTGTTCTGGCCGACAAGCGCCGGCATGGCCGAATCAGTGGCAACCGGAACCGCGTCGCGCGGACTCCACTCATAGTTGTTGGGGATGTAAAGGCATGATGGTTCGCTGACATCGAAGGGGATTGCGCCGATGGCGATCGGATTGTCCTGTCCGGCCCGGCGTGCCCGTTCAAAAGCGCCTTTAATCGCCTGCTGCAAAGGGCTTTCCATGTCTTCGCCACCGCGGGCTGGAAGGGTTATCCTTTCGCGAATCCCTTCGGCCCGCAATTGCCCCGTGCCGGAGGTGAATAAAAATTCTCTATTAAAATCAGTAATTTCGTCGGATTCGACGTCATTCGTCCTGAGTGCTCCCGTTTTCATGGGATGCCTCCTGTTCGAGTGGTTGACGATGGCATATACTTGATTATGATAATCATGTTTTGTCAATCGGTGCAAACTCACATGCTAAATTTAACCCCGATGCAGGTGGCCTATTGGGTCGGACGCGAGGCGGATGGGATACTCGGAAAAGTTACGCCCCATCTTTATCTTGAGTTCGAGGGGCGGGCGTTTGACGTGGAAAGACTGGCTGTTGCGGTCGAAAGGCTTTGCCGGCGTCACCCCACGCTGAGCCTCAGGATCGATGCGGAAGGGCGTCAATCCGTCGATCCTGCCGGCAGGCCGCTCCGCCTTGATGTAGAGGATCTGACCGCGCTCGATTCGGAGGCGCTTGTGCACCGGCTCGAGGCAAAACGGCGGGATTGGAGCCATCGACAAACCGATCTGCGCAATGACTCACCCGCCGCGATCTCGCTCAGCCTGTTACCGCAGGGACGCAGCCGGCTGCATGTGGACACCGACATGCTGGCGATCGATCCGGCCAGCGTCCGGATCGTGATGGAGGACCTTGCCCGGCTTTACGAAGAGGGTGAAGGAAAAGACGAAGCCACGCTATCGGGAGAGGTGACGCCATCCTTTTTCGACTGGGCGAAGCAGCTTGCCTCCGATCCGCACCAGAGGACCCTGCGTGAAAGGGACCGGTCGTGGTGGCGGCAACATATTGCGGATATTCCTGATGCGCCGCCGCTGCCATTTTTTCCCAATGACGCTACGCGTGTCGTTCACACGGATCGCTTTGCCACCATGCTTTCAGCGGCCGAACGAGGCAGTCTGGAACAGGCGGCGCGGCGTTGCTCGGTGACGACATCGGCCCTGTTGCTCGGTATTTTCGCCGTGGCGCTGTCGCAGGCGACACAGGCACAAAAGTTCAGGCTCTCCGTCCCGGCTTTCTGGCGCACGCCGCTGGTGGAAGGGGTCGATGGCATCGTCGGCGAATTTTCCAATGTGCTGGTGCTCGGCATCGATATCAGGCCGGATGAAAGCCTCGAAGCGCTGCTCCGACGGCTGTTCAACGGGATGAACGACCGTCTTGCCCATCAATCCTATCCGGGCGTCAGCGTCATGCGTGACCTATCCCGTCTGCGCGGTAGTTTGCAGAACTCGCCAGTCGTCTTTACCGCCGGTGTCGATCTGGCGGGAGGAGAGCTGTTTTCGGAGAAGGTTGGGCGGGTATTCGGTCAGATGGTCCACACCGTCTCGCAGGGGCCGGGGGTCGCACTGGATGCGCAGGTCGCGGCGCTCGATGGCGGATTGCTGATCAACTGGGATGTGCGGCTGGACGCCTTGCCGGAACGCTGGTTGCGCGCCCTGTTCGAAACCTACACTGCCTTTCTTCGCCAACTGGCTGCCAGCCCCGATCTCGTTTACGCGAATGCGCAGCGATTCGGCGCACAGGTGCCGAGAGCCACAGCCGAGACAAAAGGAAAACTGATGGAACGTCCGCTTTCGCCCCTGCAACAGGCCTATCTTCTTGGTCGTGGCACCCATCTGCCGCTCAGCGGCGTGGCAATGCAGGAGTTTCGCGAATATCGCGGCAGCATCAACCCGGCCCTGCTTCAGTCACGTCTCGCCGCAATGGTGGAGCGACATGAGAGCCTGCGCACCCGCATCGACGAGCGGCGTCTGGTGCAGGTCGTCAGCGACGAGCCGAATATCAACCTTGATATTGTTGATCTTTCCGCCCTGTCTCCTGCCGATGCGGAAGCGCGGATGAACGCCGTGCGCCGTGATTTTTCCCATGCGCATTTCGATCTTGCCGCCTCTCCCTGGCAGGTCACGGTCTTCCGCATGCCGGTGGGTGAGGCAACGGCTGACCGTGTCGCGGCCTTCCTGCGATTTGATGCGCTCATCCTCGACGGGCGGGCCATCGCCAGCCTGGCGGCGGAACTTTTCGACGGCGTTCTGCCCTTGGAGACCGCTGGTGCTGTCGCCACGCCGCAGGTGGATGTCGCGGCGGCTCGCGCCGAGGACGCCGCCTATTGGGCTGACAAGCTGAAAGATGCCGAGGTGCCCTCGCAACTGCCATGGAAGGCAGCGCTCGAAACCATTTCCGTTTCGCGCTACAGCCGCCAAAGCCTGACGGTGGAAAAGCAGCGCTTCGCCGCCTTTTCACGCATCGGCGCAAAGGAGCGGCTGTTCAAGAACTCGGCACTGACAGCGGTGATCCTCGATGTGCTGTCGCTCTGGCTGAACGAGGGCGGGCTTGTTGTCGGCATTCCCGTTGCGCCGCAGGTGGAAGGAGCTTTTGCCAATCGCTCAAGCTTCATCGCGGTCAAATGGGATGGAGCCAAGGGCAATTTTGCCGAGCGGGCGGCAGGCCTGCAGACGGATGTGCTGGAAGGGCTGAACCACCTTGCATTTTCCGGCATCGATCTCAATCGTGTGCTTCTCAACGCCAATGCGGGCGGGCTTGCCTTGCCGGTGGTCATCACCAATGGCCTGAGTTGGCCGACGCTATCGCCCGAATCGACCATGCGCTGGACGGACGGTCTCACACAGACGCCGCAGGTGGCGCTGGATTTCCGCTTTTCACAAAATCCGCAGGGTGATCTCGTCCTCGATATCGACTATGCCGAACAGGCGATCGATGCCGCGATGGTCGGGAATATTCTCGCCGCCATCGAGCGCACGATTGCCGCGATCACGGACAACGGCGCTTACTCTTTCAATGCACGAGATATTGTCGACCTGTCCCATTATCGGCTGAACGGCGACGAGCGGAGTTTCGTCTGCCCGCCATTTCTGGAACGGATCGCCGCGCATCTTTTCGAGGGGGACCCGTCGCGCACCGCGCTCGTCAGCGGCAAAAGGCGTATCTCTTACAGCGAACTCGGTGAGATGGTGGCCGGGGCAATGGCAGGCCTCAAGGCCCGTAATATCGGCCGAGGAGATGTCGTGGCGGTGTGCCTGCCACGCAGCCCTGAACATACGGCCATCACACTCGCCGCAGCACTGACAGGCGCCATCTGGGTGCCTGTTGATGCCAGCTCGCCGGAAGATCGTCTGCACTATCTGCTGACCAATTGCCGCCCGGCCATCATCGTCGCCCGCAACGTTCCGCAGGGCTTCGGGGCCGTCGATCCGGCGGTGCTTCTCGCCACGCCCGCACCGGCGGGAACGCCCGTTGCCACGGCGGAGATGGCGGCGCTGTCCCACAGCGAAGAGCCGGCTTATTATCTCTACACGTCAGGCACCACCGGCAAGCCGAAATGCGTCGTGCTTTCCAACCGCGCCACCGCCAATGTTATCGGCAGCACGCTTGCTGAATGGGCGGTGACGGAAAAAGACGTGTTCATTTCGGTCACACCGCTGCACCACGACATGTCGGTCTTCGATGTTTTTGGCGCGCTGGCTGCGGGTGCGACGCTGGTCCTGCCGGAACCGGGCGAGGAAAAGGATGCAGTCCGCTGGAACGAACTGGTGGCCGAACACGGTGTGACGCTCTGGTGCTCGGTGCCGGCCATCCTCGAAATGCTTCTGTCGTGCCGCCGTGGCGAGCAACTTGCTTCGCTCCGGCTCGTGGCGCAGGGCGGCGATTACATCAAACCCATGATCATCGAAGAACTGCGCCAGCTGAAGCCCGATCTGCGGCTGATATCGCTCGGCGGCCCAACCGAAACGACGATATGGAGCATCTGGCACGAGATCGTTGCGGAGGATGTCTCGGCCATCCCCTATGGCCATCCCCTGCCGGCCAATCGTTATTTTATCCTCAGTGATCGGGGCCAGCATTGCCCTCCCGGTGTCGTTGGCCGCATCCATACGGTGGGCGTGAATGTGGCGATCGGTTATCTGGAGGACGGGGCCATCACCCAGACGGATTTCGCCACGGTGGATGATCCGGAAGGCAAGCCGGTACGTGCCTTCCGCACCGGAGATCGCGGCCGTTATCGGCCGGATGGCAAGATCATGTTTGCGAGCCGGGTCAATGGTTACGTCAAGGTGCGCGGCGTGCGCGTCTCGCTGCCGGACGTGGAAAACGAACTCATCCGTCATCCTGCCATCCAGCGGGTGCTGGTGGTGGATTACGGTATCGAACAAAAGGGCGAGGCGGCCATCGGCGTGCTCTATGTTACAGCACCGAGCCTCGAACTCTCTTCCGCTGAGTTGCGCAATTTCGCCCGCAGCCATCTGCCGGAATCGCATGTACCCGGCCGGTTTCTCAAGGTTGACGATCTACCGCTTTCAGCCAATGGCAAGCCGGATCGCCGCCGCGCCCGCGAATTGCTGATGGGAGCCGCCATCGGCGCGGAACCGGCGAAAGTCGCCGTCCCTGCCGTCAATCAGGACGACCGCCGGGTGCTGGATATCTATCTCGGTGTGCTGGGCAAAAAACCGGGGAATGTGGATGCGAGCAGCGACCTGCTCGCACTCGGCCTCCTGCCATCGCATCTGAAAACCGTCTCAGCGGAAATCCACACCGTTTTCGGTGTGGAACTGACGCCACAACAGCTCCTGCGGTGCCGCAATGCCAGGCAGGTTCTTTCGCTTTTGGCTGCGGAAGCGGCTTGAACCCAGGCGTTTCGGGCAGCATCCGACAACAGGAATAGTTCAAGGAAAAACAGATGGCGCATATCGATCCTGCCGGCGGCTGGCTTCCGCTGACCCAGCCGCAACTCGATTTCTGGGAGGAATTCTCCTTCCATCCCGATGAGCCGGTTTCCACGGTCGCCCACTACATCGATCTTTCCGGTGCGGTGAATGAAAGTGCGCTCCTTCAGGCGATCGCCCGCACGGTGCGCGAATCCGAGGTTCTGTCGATCCGTTTTCGTATCGGTGAGGATGGCGAGACGCCGCAGCAATGCTGCGATGCCAGCCATGCCCCGGTGGTTGAGCTTGTCGATCTCCGCACCGATCCGGCGCCTTTTGAAGAGGCGCTGCGACGCATGAACGTCGATGTGGAGGCGAAGCTGGACCTCAGAACCGACAGGCTTTCCGCGCAGCTTCTCTTCCGCATCTCCGATGATCGTTACCTCTGGTATATTCGCGCCCATCACATCGTCGTTGATGGCTATGGGCTGACGCTGGTGGAGCAGCGCTGCGGCCAGCTTTACGGATATTATTGCGGCAAGGGCGAAGCGGGACCGGATTTCCACCCCTTCGCCAGTTTCCTCGCCGAAGAAGATGCCTACAGGCAGAGCCGCCGTTTCGAGAAGGATCGTGATTTCTGGGAGGCCTATCTCGTCGCATCCGCCGATCTGCCCGTGCTGGACAAGGATTGCGAGGATTATGGCGGCGGCGGCCTGCATGCCGATGCGGCCTTGCCGCAGGGTTTCAGCACGAGGCTACAGCAGATAGCCGGCCGTCTGGAAATCGGCTGGCCTGATCTTCTGGTGCTGCTGTCCGGCCTTTATCTGCACCGGGTTTTACCACGTCCGGACCGTGACGTGCTGACCTTGTGGTTGCCTTTCATGAGCCGTTGGGGCAGCGTCGGTGCGCATATGCCGGCCATGCTCGTCAATATTTTGCCCTTCCATCTCACGATCGAACCGCAGGAGACCGTGAGCGCATTTCTGGCACGCAACGCCGCCAATCTGCGCAGGCAGCGCCTGCATGGCCGTTACCGCATCGAGCAGATTGCCGCCGACCGGGAAATATCGAAGGGCCGGCGCTTCTTCTTTTCGCCGCTCATCAATGTGTTGCCCTTCAGCGCGCCGGTCTTTGCCGGGCTCGGTGTCTCGCGGCATATTCTCGCCAATGGTCCGGGAGACGGCTTCAATCTCACCTTCCGCGGCGAGGATGATGGCAGCGATCTGAACCTTCATATCGATGCGGATTCTGCACTGACGGAGGCCGAGGATTTCGCCCGCTACCGAGAGGAGTTGCCAGTGTTCCTCGATGCCATGCTGCAGGGAGAGGCGTTGACGCTTGCGGCGGAAGAGGCGTCCTCGAGCGTCCGTCTGGCAGTTTGAGGGGAGGGCCGATAACGCTTTCCCTATACTCCACGTCATCCTCGGCCCTGTGCCGAGGATCTAATCACGTCCAATAAAATCGAGACGTTGCAGATGCTCGGGACAGGCCCGAGCATGACGGAAACGGGCTTTCAGGACTTCGTCTACGAGCTGAACCCGGCTCTGCGCCGCAAAGCCGGGTTTTCCTTGCACAAGTCCAGCTCAGGCGAGCGTCGTCAACATCCTGTTCGAAGCGCCGGCTTCGGCAAAGCGGTTGAAGACGCCGCTGGTGGTATTGCGCAGCCGCTCGACATCTTCAGGGCCGTAGCGGTCCGAACGGTAGCTCATCAGCACGCGAATGGAGCGCTCGCCGCCGATCATTTCTTCCATCACCTCGAATTGCAGCCCCAGCATGGATTCGTGCTTGTCGGGGTCGATCTGGCGGAACTCCACCGGCTTGCCTTCCGGTCCGGCAAGCATGCCGTTCAGCTTGTTCCTGGCGTGGATCTGGATGAAGACCTCGAACAGATGGTCGCGGCCCGGCGTCATGCCCAGCGCCTCCTCGACGAGATCGATCGGGATTTCGCTGTGTTCCAGCGAGCCGTTGATTGTGTTCTTCACCGAAGAAATCAGGTCGCCAATGGTCATGGTCTCGCCGAAACGCACGCGATGGGCAACGACCGTGGTGAAATAACCGATCGTATCGAAATAACCGCTATCGGTGCGGCCCGAAGCCGAGGTGCCGACCACGAGATCGCTCAATCCGCCAAGATGACGCAGCGATGCGGCTATGGCGGCGTAAACCACGTTGAACAGCGAGGCGCTGTTCTGCTTGGCAACGGCGTAAAGTCCGTCGCTGACGTGTTTTTCCAGCTTGAATTCGACCCAGCCGCCCGCCGGTGCTTCGTCCTGCGGTACCTCGTGCAGCGTGCCATCCTGTCCGTTGAGGGCAAGGCCTTTCGGCGCATCCCGCAACATATCGGTCCAGTAGGCAAGGTGGCCGGCATTGACGCCTGAGGCCACCTGTTTTCTGGCGAATTCATGGAAGGGCGCAGGTTTGGTTGCAAAGATCGGGGCCTTGCCCGCCGCTCTTGCCCGGTAGGCTTCTGTCAGTTCGTCCATCATCAGGTTCACTGACCATTCGTCCAGCACGATGTGATGGAAGAGGAAGGACAGCACCTGCCTGCCGGTCTGCGCATCACGCAGGAAACGCAGCCGCATCGGCAGTTCACGCTCAAGATCGAACCGCCAGCCGGCTTCCGCATGCCGGTCCACACCTTCGCTTTCTTCACTGGTCCAGAACCATTTGTAACCGGGCAGGTCATGCATCGGCACGATCTTCTGAAGAACCGTGTCGTTTTCGACGTAGAAATGGGTGCGTAGGCCGGGATGGCGCTCGATGATGTCGAGGAAGGCGCATTCGAAAGCGTTTTCATCGACGGGACCAAGGAAATCGAGCGCGAAGGGGATATTGAATATGTCGCCGAAGCCGAAGGCGGCATAGGCCTTCCAGAGTGACATCTGCGCCAGAGAAAGCGGCGCGGTCAGCGAGCCGGTTTCCGTTGCTTGCGCATGTGCGGGCGCTGCAGTTTCGAGGCGGGTCGCCTGTGTGGCGAGCGCGGCTGCGGTTGGATAGCTGAAAAGGTCGTTGAAACGCAGCTCTATGCCGTGATTGCTGAGCAGACGTCCGATGATGCGGGTGGCGATCAGCGAATGACCGCCAAAATCGAAGAAATCGTCGTCCGGCCCCATATCAGGTGAGGCAAGCGCCTCGCGGAATTCGGCAAGGATGGTCGCGGTGGTGGCGTCATCGCCAAGGCCGGTGGATAGGCGAGCCGCCTGCTCCGGGGTTGCGGAGGCATTTTGAGGTACGATGGCGGAAAAACCTGCGCCGCCTTCGAGATGGCTGACGAAACGCTCCAGCAGGAAGGCCGTCGCATGCGGCGACATTTCCTTACCGCCCGTCAGTTCGAGGCGGATGTCACCGGCGACTGTCGGGCCGGCGGCAAGGGTGAGACCAAGACCGGATTGCAGGGAGGGCAGGAGAAGGGGTTCGAACTGGAGGCCATGCTCCGATACGGGCTGAACGGGTGCCGCCAGCGCATGAAGTGCGAAGGTGGCGGGCTCGTCATCATTGTCGTTTCGCTGTTCCAGTCCCGCCAGTACCGCTTTTTCAGCCTGTTCGGGCGATTGGTGACGCGAGATCGATATCCGTGATGCAGCCTCCGCTGAAGGTGGTGTGGGGGCGTCGGCGTGCAGGCGGAGCATCACGGTTTCCGGACCGTCGTTCGCCGCAAGGAACAGGGCGAAACGCGCACCGGCACGCGCCAGAAGCGCATTCGTCGCAGTAGAGCCGTTGAGGCCGAGCAGGGTGGCGGGAAGATCGACGCCGTGGCTGTGGCTTGCCGGCCTCTCCAGCCTGTTTTGCCGCAACGCCACGACGGCTGAGCCGGAGACCGGGCGCTGCAGCCAGCCGAGTGGAAGCGGGTTGATGCCACCATCTTCGAACTTGCGAGCGGAAAGCGGCTTCGGTGTCTCACCGGCATAGGCGGCGGAAATGCCATCCAGCAATATCTTTGGCGAGAGAACTTCGCCAAGCAGGCCGTGGACCAGAAAGGCCAGCAGGATTTCCCCTTCATTCAATAGTACCACCGCCTGGAAGGACGGGTCTGTTTCGGCATCGAAGGGCCTTGCCTGAAGGTCGTGCAGAAGGGCGAGGGCTTCTGCTGATGATGGCACCTGTAGCAATTGCACATCGGATGCGGACAGGGTTTCGATATTTTTTGAAAGGGCACCATCCTCCCCGAAGGCAAAGCGTGCGCGAAGCTCGGGCCAGGCTTCGCAAATCGTCTTCAGCGCTGCGGTCAGGCGCAACAGGTCGCATTCTTCGCCGATGCGGTAGGCGAGAAGATGCCGGAAGACCTGATCGGGATCCTGAAACTGCTTAAACCAGATCCGCTCTTCGTATTGGCTCGGCGGTGCTGCGTCGCCTCTGTCAAAGCTTTCTTCGATGCGACGTGCGAGCATACGCGTATTGTCTGCTGCCATGGTCCTCTCCTTGGACATGTTCTGGAAAATGTTCAGGGACATCGCGCCGGGCGCGAAAAATCCTGTTGGCGGGGATCAGCCTCCCACGCGCGCCCGTTCGATCAACGCCTGCCAGGCAGCAAGCGTGGGCTGCCGGGCCACGTCGTCATAGTCGAGACGCGTTCCGGCAAGCTGCGAAAGCGGCGGGATGAGGCGCATGAGGGCAAGCGAATGAAGCCCATGACCGAACAGGTTGTCCCCCGGTTCGATATCGCGCACCTCATCCTCCAGAACTCTGGCAAGAAGGGCCTTGAGGTCCGTCAGCATCGTTCCCGCCTCCCGCATCACACCCGACGTGATTGCCGGTTCATTCATCGAAATGATCGTGCACGCCGCTGGCGCCTCGCCGCCAGTAACCGGAGGCGCGTGTCCATTTGGAGTTTGCGCCGAATTCTTCGATCAGGAGGGCGCGAATCTCCTTTGCGGTCTTCGATTCGCAGGCAACCCAGCTGAAGAAATCGCCCTTCGGCAGATCGAGTTTGCGCAGCGCGCCCGTCAATGCGTCGTGATCGGTTCCGCTTGTGGTGTTTTGCGTCACCCAGACGATCGAAGCGTCAGCCTTGGTGGCGATGTCCAGGCGGTCCGCATCCGTCTCGACCTCGATCAGTGCCACGGCCCGTGTGCCTTCAGGCATTTCTTCAAGCCGTCGGGCCAGCGCAGGAAGGCCGGTATCGTCGGCGATCAGCAGATGCCAGTCATAGGTGAAGGGAACGGTGAAAGAGCCGCGTGGACCGGCAATCCACGCCCTGTCGCCCACTTTGGCGGCTTTTGCCCAGTTGCTGGCGGGGCCGTCATGATGGGTGGCGAAATCGATGGCGAGTTCGCCCTTTTCGGCATCGAAGCTGCGCGGCGTATAATCGCGCGCCAGCGGGCGCGGCGCGCCTTCCGGGAATTCAAGGCCGTTCGGGCCGATCACCGGCAGGTTCGGCTCGGTTTGGCCGGGAAGCGGGAAGAACATCTTGACGTGGTCGTCAAAACCGAAGCTGGCAAAACCCTCCAGTTCCGGTCCGGTGAGGACGATGCGCACCATGGACCGGCTGAGCTGTTCCACCCGCGCAACATCGAGGCAGCGCAGCTTGACGGCGTGGCGATGACGTTTCGGAGTACGGTCCGGAACGGCGGTTTCAATGCTGTCGGTTATGCTCATGCTGTTGTCTTTCGTGGGATGTTGCCGACGGGTTCGGCTGTCTCGCTGTCCCGGATCGGCGTGCGGGATGATCGCTAATCGGAAGTGTTATCCGGCGCGATAATCCGGCATCGTTGCGTCAAGGTGTGCAAACCATAACAGGCGCTTCCGGCTGTCGCAATATAACTTTACATTAAAACTCAAGTTTATAGCCGGCGCATGAAGTACGCGCCGGTATTCGCCGTTTTCGAGAAAATCAGGGGCGGGCCGCCCAGCCTTCCACCGCGTCCAGCGTGTGCAGGGCGCTGGGAATGGAAGGCGTCGTGACCCTGGTGGAATCGAGGAACACGATCCTGCCTTCGCGGGCCGGTTTCACGAAACGTTCCCAGCCGGGAATGATCTTTTCCAGTGCCGCGCGCGTTCCGGCCTCACCCCGCGCAGGGCTCGTATAGCTGTTCATCACCACCAGCAGATCAGGATTGAGCTTGCCGAAAGCCTCGGCACTCAGCGGCATGGTGAGGGTGGAGCCAAGTCCGCCGGAAGAGGCGGCGTTATCGATCTTTAGCCGGGCATAACCCAGATCCTCCAGTGCCTGCACCGCGCCGGACATGTCGCCAACCGCATTGATCTGGTCGGTCAGCAGGATCGCCAGATAGGTCTTGCCTTTGACATCTTCGCCCAGCGTCTTTTTGACGGCGGCAAGTTTGGTTTCATAGGCCTTCCGGCGTTCGGCGAAAGCGTCGCTCCTTCCCACGAGACCGGCAAGATTCTCCTCCACGCTGAAACCATAGGCATGGCCGGTGCTGACCTTTTGCAGATAGACGGGGGCGACGGTGGAAAGCTGTTCGGCCTTGCCGCCATCCATTTCCGTTGCCACGATCAGATCCGGTTGCAGCGCCCGCAGCTTTTCAAGATCAATCTGGCCGACAGCGCCAAAACCTTTGGGTTTCGTGCGGCCTTCGCCAAGTACGGTATCGATAAAATCGACGGCGGTGGCGAATTTGCCGTCGCTATTGCGGCCATAGGCGCCAACCACATTGGCGCCGAGATCCATCAGCGGCACGCCCAGCAGCGGCTCATGCATGACGACGATGCGTTGCGGCTTTTCCGGAACGGAGACGGTGCGGCCGGCGGCATCGGTCACGTTGCGCTCGGCGGCAAGGCTCGTTCCAGCGGCCAGAAAGGTGGCGAGTAGGATGGCAATTCGCATGGCATTCCCTTTATTCAGTTCATTCAATGGCTGTTGGTTCTGCGCAGCGCCTGCAGGCGCAGCGTGAGGATGAAAAGCGGCACGCCGATCAGCGTCAGTGCAAGGCCGATCGGCATCGGCGTATCAGCCACCAGCCCGCGCGACAGCGTATCGGCGGTTACCACCAATATGCCGCCGGTGAGCCCGGAGAGAAAAAGCCTGGCGCGGCCGACGGCGGGCGAAACGAAAGTGGCGAGATGCGGGGCTATGACGCCGAGAAAGGTGAGCGGGCCGACCGCGGTGACGGATGAGGCACTGAGGATGACCGCGAAAACGATGACGAGCGGGCGCGAATGCCTGACGGTTTCGCCAAGCGCCATGGCCATCTCGTTGCCGAGATCGAAGACCGCAAGTGCCCGACCGAGCAGAAATATGCCGGCGAGACTTGCGGCAAAGAGGGGCGCAAAAACGAGATTGGTGGACCAGCTTGCCTGAAACAGCGAACCCGCCATCCAGTCGGCCAGTGAAAGTGAAGTTTCCGCCGGCGTGTAGAGTAGAAGCACAGAGGAGACGGATGAAAGGGCGGATTCTATCGCTATCCCCATCAGCAGAATGGCAAGTCCGCTGGAGCGTTCACGTCCAACGAGGGCGATCAGGAGGAAGGCCACTGCCAGACCGCCGCCGACGGCCGCAAGCGCTACCATGGTTTTTGGCGCGGCCGGCACCAGCACCAGAAGCAGCATGATGGTGGTCATCGACCCCTGGCTCAGACCGAACAGGCCGGGATCGGCGAGAGGATTGCGGGCAACGGATTGCAGCATGGCGCCTGCCAATGCCACACTCCAGCCGGCCATGAAGCCGAGCAGAATGCGCGGCAGCCGCACCGTCCACAGCGCATAGGCCTGATCGTCGCCCAGATGCCCGCCGGCAAGGCCGTGCAAAAGGTCGAATAAACCTGTTTCAGTATTGCCGAGGCTAACGGATATGGCGGCGAGCACCAGCGCCAATCCAATCAGCGCGAGGCCGGCCTTCAGATTGCCGATGCCGATTTGCAGGCCGCTCGGCAGCCTGAGTACCGCTTTGCCGTCGGTGGCGAAATGCCGTTTCATGACAGCCCTCTCTGCGAAGGCGAAAGATAAAAGCGCTTGACGATGACGATGAAGACGAGGCCTCCGAGCAGATCCATGAACAGCCCGGTATTGACCACATAAGGCGCAAACAGGGTCTGTGCGCCAAGATCGGCCAGCACGCAGAGCCCTGCGCCGACAAGGGCGGACGCCGGCAAAGCGAGCGTGAAGTTCACGCCGACCAGCGGCCGGATCATATGCGGCACGATAAGGCCGACGAAGCCAATCGGGCCACAGATCGCCACCGCCGAGCCCGATGCCAGCATGGTGGCAAAAAGCGCGACCCGGGAAATACTTGTCACGTTCACACCGGCGGAGGCGGCTTTTTCCGCGCCCAGCAGAACGAGCGTCAGCGGCCGGGCGACCAACAACAATATCGCCAGCGCAATGGCTCCAATCCACCAGAAATCGATGAGCCGCGCGGCATAGACGTGGTTGATATTGCCGCCCACCCAGCTCAGAAATTCGCTGCGCCGTGTGGGGTTTGATAACAGCAGGGCATTGGTCACGCCCATCAGCAGCATCGAAACCAGGGCACCGGCGAGGATGAGCGACAGGCCGCGCGGATCGTTCGACCGTCCGGCGAGACGGGCGACGAGGAAGCAGGCGCCAAAGCCGAGACCGGCGCCGATGAGTGCCGCTAATCCCTGCACCTCCGGAGAAAAATCGAACACCAGCGCGCCGGCAACCACAAAAAGCGTCGCGCCGGCATTCAGGCCCAGAGTGGAGGGCGAGGCGAGGGGATTGCGGACAAGCCCCTGTAGCACGCAGCCGCTGACGGCGGTGGTGGCGCCCACATAAATCGCAATCAGTAAGCGCGGGATCTGCTGATAGAGCAGCACCGACTGTTCATAGGTGTCGGCCTCACCGCGCCAGAGCGTCGTCGCGATCTCGGCAAGCGGCATATCGCCGGCCATAACGAGCAGATTGACGGCGAGAATGGCGGCCAAGAGCAGCGCGGCGGCAAAAATCAGCATTACTTTCGAGGTCATGCCGGGATGGCCTGTTCCTGCCGCTCCAGCCGGGGCACGCAGATGAGCCGTCCCTGACGGGAGAAGATATCGGCTTCGAGATCGAAGACGTCGGCGACATTTTCAGGGGTGACCGTTTTTTCAACCGGCCCTGACGCCAGAACCCGTCCGGCTTTCAGCATGATGACATCATCGGCGAAAGTGGAGGCGAGGTTGAGATCGTGCAGCACGACGACAACGGTTTTGCCGTGCCTGTCGGTCAATTCGCGCACGAGGCTGAGAACGGCATATTGATACTTCATGTCGAGATGGTTGACCGGTTCGTCCATCAGGATCACGTCGGTATCCTGCGCCAGCACCATGGCGATGAAGGCGCGCTGGCGCTGGCCGCCGGACAGCGTGTTGACCTGTGCTTTCGCCTTGTCTTCCAGCCCGACGGTCTTCAGCGCCTCGGCAAAAAGCGCCCGGTCGCGTTCAGTCGGGCCGCCTGCAAGACCGTATCGCGCATAACCGGCGAGCTCGATCAACTCGCCAAGCGTCATATAGTCAGGGCAATGGCATTCCTGCGGCAGATAGGCGATACGGCGGGCGAGTTCCAGGCGTCCGATTTCGCTGATCGAACGCTCGCCAAGCCTTATTTTGCCTGATGACAAAGGCAGGAAACCCATGATGGTTTTCAACAGCGTCGACTTGCCGCAGCCATTCGGGCCGACCAGCGCCGTCACCCGCCCGGCTTGGAAACGGGCAGACAGTCCCTTCAAGACGGGGACGTGTCCGTAGCTGGCGTGAAGGTCTGTCGCATCAAGCACCGGATACAACTCCTGTTATTCATGCGGCCATGCGTCGAGACGCCGCACAGCCGTTATAAGCATTTGAAATTAAATATCGATCTTGCGAAAACGGGTCCCGTTCAGGCAAGCGCGACGCTCTGATCTTGAAGCGACACTAAACTATAGTAAAACTCTCCACAAATCGAAATTTGCCGATTCAACCCGCAGATTTCTTGCCCATTATTTCAGTCGAGGTGCATCATGTCAGTCGCAGCCAAGCTCCATGTCGGTATGTCGCTGGCCCCCACCTGGCTCAGTGGCGAGGCGTGGCGGCGCGCGGACAGCGATATAGGTGGGGTGTTTTCCAGCGATTATTTCGTCGATCTTGCCCAGCGCGCCGAGGCCGCATATGTGGATTTCGTGTTTCGGCCCGATACGCTTTTTCTGCGTACCGAGGGGCTGGAGACCGGCGGCGGATTTGCCAGCATGGACCCGACCATGCTTCTCGCCGCAATTGCCCGGGAGACCAGTCGCGTCGGCCTGTTATCCACCGTTTCGACGACCTTTTTGCCACCCTATGTGGTTGCTCGCCAGATTCAGTCGCTGAACTGGCTGAGCAACGGCCGGGCGGGGTGGAACATCGTGACTGCCCTTGAAGGCCACGAAAATTTCGGCCTCAAGCAAATGCCGTCGCCGCAGGAGCGCTATGAACGCGCCGCCGAATTCACGCAGGTGGTGCGGCAGCTCTGGGCAAGTTTTCCGAACGAGGCGTTGAAGCTCGACAGGGAAAGCGGGCGGTTTGCCGATTCCTCGCTGGTGCGGCCGGTGGCACATGAAGGGCCGCATTTCAGCGTCAAAGGCCCGCTTAACCTGCCGGCCCATGCCAGCCGCATTCCGCTGGTGCAGGCGGGCGCTTCTCCCGAGGGCCGTGATTTCGCCTCGTCGGTGGCGGATGCGGTTTTTGCCTCGACGCCGGATATGCAGGCGGCCATCGAACTCAGGGCGGATTTGCGCCGCCGGGCCGAGGGGCATGGCCGCAGGGCGGATGAGGTGAAGCTGATGCCGGGCCTCAGCCTCTATCTGGCGAGCAGCCGAAAGGAGGCGCTGGAACTCTTTGCGGAGACCCATGCGCGCGCCAACCGCGCCCGCGCCTTTGCCTCCATTCGCGATATGACGGGCCTTGATCTTTCGGAGTGGCCGCTCACGCGGATCGTCACCGCTTCGGATCTGCCGCTGCCGCCTGAAACACCGAGAAGCCGCACCCATGCCAACCTTTTACGCCGGCTGATCGAACGGGAGACCCTGAGCGTCGCAGACCTGCTGCAACGGCCGGAAGTGATGGGGTCTGGCCACTGGCAAATCATCGGCACCGTCGAGGATGCTTTTGAAACCATTCGGGAATGGGCGCAGGCCAGTGCGATAGACGGTTTTGTCGCGGTGCCCGGCGGGTCTGTCGCTTCGATGCGGCTGGTATTG
>Ga0172374_1001405_pt1 | contig 16093 bp, 15 predicted proteins | sample LakKiv3m_FD_114536 | JGI IMG/M metagenome (GOLD analysis project Ga0172374, IMG submission 114536) | Freshwater microbial communities from Kabuno Bay, South-Kivu, Congo - kab_092012_10.3m | ecosystem: Environmental > Aquatic > Freshwater > Lake | place: Democratic Republic of the Congo... | reverse complement strand
TGTTGAGCTCCCCGGCACGACAGGCCTTCGCTTCTTCGCTCAAAACTTCCTTGAAAAAATCTTGCGCAACGATCGCCGAAACGATCGAGTCGGTGTCGGGATTTTTATGTCCGACAACAATTAATTTATCCATAGTTAACATGATTTCCTTATTATTCTTCAATTTTTTCTTTATCTTCTTTTTTTGTTTTCTTTTTCTTTTCTGATTTTTCCTCGATAACCGGCTCATCTTTCCCCTTTTCAACTTCAATAGGATTTTCAGCCGCTGTTTCCTCCGTTGGCTCTTCCGTTTTTGTTTCTCCGCCAACGACATCAATTTTCCATCCTGTCAGTTTCGCGGCCAGGCGGACATTTTGTCCTTGTTTGCCGATGGCCAGAGAAAGCTGGTCAGCCGGAACGGAAACGCGGGCTTCTCTTTTTTCTTCATTGAGCTCGGCATGCAAAACTTTCGCGGGTGAAAGCGCGTTGGCGATGAATTTGGCGGGGTTCTCGTTCCATTCAATGATATCAATCTTCTCTCCTCCCAATTCGTCAATCACGGCCTGGACGCGCGTTCCCTTTTGTCCGACGCAAGAGCCGATTGGGTCAATTCCTTCTTCGCTTGAGGAAACAGCGATTTTTGTGCGCGATCCGGCCTCGCGAGCCATGGCTTTGATGTCAACTGTTCCGGCGAAAATTTCGGGAACTTCGATTTCAAAAAGCTTTTGAACCAACGCCGGATGTGAGCGAGAAAGAATGATTCCCGGGCCCTTGGCGTCGGATTCGACCTTCATCAAATATACTTTGAGGCGTTGTCCCATCCGGTACCTTTCGCCTTCCACTTGTTCCGAGGGAAACAAAATTCCAGTTGATTTTCCGAGATCAAGGAAAATATTGCGTCCTTCGATGCGTTGAATGACGCCGCTCAAAATCTCACCTTCTTTTTGCTTGTATTCCTCATACATTGAATCGCGCTCGGCTTCGCGTATTTTTTGGATGATGACCTGCTTGGCAGTCTGGGCGGCGACACGTCCATAGTCACTTTTCTCTTCCAGTTTTTCTTCGATGATGTCCCCCACTTTCGCGTCAGACTTGGTCTTCTTCGCTTCTTCGAGGATCAAGTCTCTTTCCGGATTGTACCGCGGAATCTTTTCTTCGTCTGTTTCTTCGAATTCCTCTTTTCTTTCAGCTGGTTTTTCCTTGTCCTTTGTTTCTACGTCGCCTTCTTCGGGCTCTTCTTCGAAAATACGAGTGGTGTCATCAACAACTTCCTTCACCAGATAAAAATCGGCTCCGCCAGAAACTTCATTGAATTCGGCGCGGATGTGTTGTCCCCGCCGGCCATAGTCTTTTTTGTACGCGGCCGCAAGCGCCGATTCGATCGCTTCGATTACTTTTCCCTTGTCGATCCCCTTCTCTTCGGCAATTTGCGCGATCGCGCTTCCAAATTGTCCAAGCCGTCCGGTTTGCGATTCATCCGTGTCTGTGGTTTTCTTTATTTTTTTTGGTCTGGCCATAGTGGTATTCTTGTTAGGATTAATATAAAATGCCCGTTCGCACGGACACATTTCGGATCACTTCAGGTGATTACAATATAGCAGCTGATTGTTCACTTGTCAAATTTTCTATTAAATTATCCCTGTTTCTTGTTGTAAATAGCAAGCAGGAGAATAATAATGATAGCCAAAGCTCCGAGAATGTAGAAAGTAGTCATAATTTTTGCAATATTCATAAAAATTATTCTTTTATCAACGAGACGCTCGAATGCCAAGCAAGAACCGAAAAGAGCAATCCGAATAATGAAATAGAAAGATCCACAGATCCCGTAATGAGCGGACCGATAAACATTGAGGCAAAAAACACCTGTCCAATATCCCGCAAAATTTCCGAGAACACTTTTGTCCTTTCCATACAGAAATTATATCAGGGACAAAATCATTGTCAATTTTCCTCAAACAAAAACCCCGAAACCCGACGACACTGCGCCAGGCTCGGGGGTGTGGGATTATTCCATGCGCTCCTGGTCCGCCCCAAGACCCCGCTCGACTCTTTCTTTTTCCCTGCTGCCCGGTTTGGCAGAACGCTCCAAGCGTTCGCCGTTTTCGGGATTTTTCTCTAATCGTTCTTGATCGTCGTTACTCATTTGTCTCACCTCCCTCCCTCGATGCAGAAATTTACGGGTTCTGGCCTTTCAGGATGAACATATGTGTAATTTTTTTCACCCTGAATTTTCATGCAAAATCCCGTTGCCGTTTTTTTAACTTTGAAAAGATCCTTGAGATCACCTCCTTCATAAAAGATTTTTCGGATTGAATTTCTCAACTCCAAATCAGGCTTGTTCCAATCCATCGATGGGAAAGCCAAATTGGCCAACATATATTCCATCAACTGCTCCGGCGTATCAATTCCTAGGACAAAAACCGTTTGATCCTGCTCCAAAAACCGAGGCGGCGAATTCGGGGCCGGGAGCTTTCGCAGAAAGGAGCTTTGGACAGTGAAATTGATTTTCCGTTCCGCAAGTTCAAGAAAAAACAGGAGCGTATTCCGAGAAAGGCGATCAGGGAAAAGTATGTGAAATAACTTTACTCGGATTCCCGCTGCATGGAGTATCTCGACCGCCTTATACGTCGCGCTGGCATTGATTTGTTTCTTCACGGCGCCCAAAGCATCATCGTCCATCGACTCCATTCCCAAATCCGCTTTTGTGATGCCGGCTGCTGCCAGTCTTTCGACGAAATTTTTCGTGGCCATATCCGACCGAAGCAAAACTTCGATCTCCGCATTGGGATAGTCGGTATGAAAATTTACAAGACCACCCAGCAGTTCATCCGTTTTTTTGCGGACTATACCGAAAGTCGGATCGATGATGTGAAATCTATCAATTCCTTTCGCAGCCAGATATTGCGCTTCGGCCAAAACAGTTTCTGTAGATCGAGAAAAACAGCCGAACCGCTTGCGGTTGAGTGCGCAAAAATCGCAGTTATTTTTGCATCCCCTCGTCATTTCAAGCATCGCGTACGGTTTCAATCCGACCGAGCGATATTTTACCAACAGATTATCAAGACTGATGCGACCGTTCAGGGTATAGAAATCCGCTGGCGCATAACTGTTGAACAGCTTTGTTTTTCCCCGATCACACAAATTAAATCTGTTTCTATCGAATAGGCCCCGAATTGCATTACGGTTCTTATGGGCTTGTTGCCAAATAGCCAAATTAGCGAAAATTGAAAAATTTGAGGCTTTATTTAAGCCAAAATATTTTTCAAAAAACGCTAAAAAGTGCATTCGGCAACAGACCCCTTATGTAGGTACCTCCTTAGAATCGCCGATATTTCATTCCCGAAACCATTGTAGGTGGCACGGCACGGAAAATATCTGATCGGAGCGTCGTGAATTTGATTAATGACCGCTCCGCCCATAACAATCGGAACTTTTGGGATGCTTTTATTTATGACTTGGGTGATATCCTCAATCTGTTTTCCTTGCGTAAAAACGCAGAAAGACAGAAACACTATTTTCGGATTTTCTTTTTGAAGAACTTCGGAAATTACGTCAAAGATATCACGCCCCTCTGTTAATTCAAGGTTGAGGTCAATAGTTCTTATGGAATATTTTGGGGGGATTTGGGAGCAGACTTCAAACATCACCCGCGGCAAATAAGCCGCCTTTCTTTTAGATAGCCTCTTTTTATCCCAAAACCAGGGCCGGTCATGCGGCAGAATATAGAGAACATCTGTCATATTTTTTCCTCGCTTTTCAAAGAGCTGGATAATCGTCTTTCAGATTATCAAGGAAGTTTATAATACTTTGAAATATAGTAAATAAATGATTACAATTATTAGAAAATAATCTGTATTATTGCTTTGTTTAAAGCTTTATGATATAAAAATAGTAGTAAGTATTTAACAACATTTTATGAATATTCAAGAAACTTTAGCCTTGTTTAATCTCGACGAAAAAGAATCGGCGGTGTATTCGGCGGCGCTTGAAACAGGGATTGCTACGGCGCAGCAAATCGCCAAAAGGGCCAGGATTCAGAGGACATATTTCTATGATCTTTCGGAAAAATTGTTGGCACTGGGATTGCTCAAACAAATCAGCCGGGGCAAGAAAAGATATTTCGAAGCGGCGGAACCCGAAAAACTAATTGAGATTCAAGAAGAAAAATTGCAGGAATTGAAAAACTCACTTCCCCAATTCAAAGCTCTTCAGAACACCAAAGGCCAGAAGCCGAAAGTGTATTTTTTCGAAGGCCGTTCCGGGATAGATCAGGTGAATGAAGATACGCTCAAGTACAAAGGTGAGATTCTGGGATTCACCACTCCCCGCTTCGTTTCAGTCTATGAAGAAAAGTTATCGCGCGAATATATCACCAAGCGAAAATCGCTCGGCGTGAAAGTCCGGGCGATCGGCGAAGTTTCACGGGAAATATTGAAACTGCAAAAACGGGACAAGGAAGAATTGCGTGAAACGCGGATGCTTCCGAAAGATCTGTATTCTTCCGAAGTCGAAATCGGAATGTACGGCAACAAAATTTTCTTTGCGAACTACAAGAATCAGTTCGGCCTCATCGTCGAAGACAGTGATATCTCCAACACGCTCAAAAAAATCTTCGAACTGGTCTGGGATAGCGGGAGAGTGATTGAAAAATAAATTGGTATTAACCCCGCGGCTTACCCTGAACCCTTTCGGGTTCCGCTTCGATGCACGTCGGAGCGGAGTATTTGCCACTTTGATGTCATCGCTTGCTCGGAAATAAATCTAAAACAATTTCTCCTGCTTTCTGATTTTGGCGATTTTGTCTTCCGCCGTTTTCAGAAATTGAATGGCGCTTTTGATTGCGTTTTGAGCTTCGGTTTTTGAAACGATCAAACCTGTTCCATAGATGAAATAATTTCTTTTTTGTTTGAGTTTCTTGAACTTCAAGATGAGATCGGAATATTCTTTGCCGAGATACAACTCACAAAATTGGATACTGATCGAATGGGCACCCACGGAACGCGGTTTGAACCCGAGAGAAAAGATGAGTGCCCGGCTGGCGAGTATCATTGAATCGTACGCTTCTTTGAAAGCGAATTCCTCAAGATTTTCTCCCATCAAAAGATTGGCTGCCTGAATGGCTTTGCGAGATTTTTGCAAAACCCCATTCACTTCGTCGATACTTACGCTTTTCTTCTGAAGGTTGTTGCTTTCAACCAATTTTTTCCAGGTCATTTTTGTTTCCGATCAAAAATATTTTCGGTTTTTTGATGATTTCTTTCAAAAAGACTTCCCCTCTTTTCAGCTTTTTTCTGAGATCGTCGAGAGAAAATATATTGTAGTTTATTTCTCGTCCCAAGCGGCTTTCAAGTCCGGATATTTTTTTGATCAAATCGTCTTCATTGGGATTCCCGACAAAAAACAGATCAATGTCGCTCCATTCATCCTGTTTTTTCGAGGCAAACGAGCCAAAAATAAAAGCGATTTTTATATTTTTGATGCCTTTCAGGCTTTCTCTCAGCTGATTTTCCGCACCGAATGTTTTTTCGGCGATTCTTTTGAGCTCGGGGAAAAGCGGATGGTTTGTGTTGAGAGAATATATCTTCAGACTGCCTCTTTTTTCCGAAAAAAAAATTTTTTCATTCTCAAGAGCAATCATTTCTTTGGCCAAATTTCCCGGATCGACATCCAAAATCCGCGCCGCCTCGCGGACATAGAGTTTTGAATGCGGATTAGTGAGAAAATAGGCAAATATTTTTTCCCGCAGCGGAGAAATCGAATTGAAAACGTTTGTTTTTGCCATTACTACAGTTGTAGTTAATTTATACTACAACTGTAGTATGGCGTCAGTTTCTTGTCAAGCGCTCGTAATAAAATAAAAATCCCCCGGCATATCACCGAGGGATTTTTGGAAGACACGCGTATCCTATGGATTCGGGTTGCTTTGGTCTTGAGCCGGTCCAATTGGAGTGTTGGGCGGAACTGGTTCTTGCTCGCGCTGAATGTCAGGCTGGCTTTGCGGTTGTTCGCCGCTGGGGTTTTGTCCAGCGGTCGTTTGGTCAAGTCCGTCAAGAGCTTTTTTTCCAGCTTGGAGATTGGCAACTATTTTTTTCACATCCGCGTTGTCCGGGTTCAGCTCGGCAATTTTCTGGAACTGTTCAAGCGCTTTTTGCTTATCGCCCTGTTTGTCATAGGTGAGTCCAAGGAAATACATCGCGTTGGAATAGTTTTGAGCCAGCTTCACCGTGTTTTCCAGGGCGGTTTGAGCCTGGCCATATTTACCGGTTTGGAAATAGAGAACTCCGAGCTGGAAGGAAATACCAGCGTCCTGAGGACTCATTTTTTGGCTTGCCTCAAGTTGCGCGATAGCCTGATCCGTTTGCCCAAGTTTTTCCAGGGCGACTGCAATCATGAATTGAGCGGGAATATAGTTGCTCTTGAGTCCAACCGCTTTTTCAAAGTTCTGTTTGGCAAGGGCGATATCCTCTTTTGCTTTGTCAGAAAGAGTCGGTTGGCTTCCCTGTTTCTGCTGCGCGGCATTTTTTGCCGTGTCGAGATCGGCCATTGCAAGATAGATCTGTCCGATTTGATAATAGATGGAAGGATCCAATGGGCTGACTTTTAGAGCGGACATATAATTGTCGAGAGCGGCTTGGTCAGCGCCATCTTTTGATCCGATCACATTCTGGTTTATTTGAGCCATCTGAATCAAATTGTCGGGGTTGCTGGGATCCAGACTGATAGCCGTTCTTATTTGATCTTCAGCGGCAAAATATAAATTGCTGATGTCAGCCCGATCATTTTCGGACAAATTTTGCAGGCCTTTGTCAGAAATCTTTTGATTCAAAAAGGCAAACAGTGCTACGGAGAGGTTTCTGTGATACAAGTCCCGGTTAGGATCGAGATTGACTACTCGGTTCAACTTGCCGACCAGGTCTTCAACTTTGGCGCCTTGCGCGTCACTTGTGAGCGCTTGGTTATAGGCAGCCGCAGCAACGTACTTTTGCCCCTCGAGGAATATCAAAGAAATGAAGCCGACGATGATCAGTACGAAGAAAAACGAAAGAACGAGAGACAGCCGCGGGGAGGATGTTTCGCTGATAATTTCCTCTTTTTTCCCAAAAACAATTGCGGCGAGCGTGACAAAACCGGCAGTCAGTATCCACCAAGAGTAGTCAATTGTAATATTAGAGGCATAAAAGAAATAGGCAATAGTCAAATATACCCAAGCAGCGGTGATGCCAATTAGCGTATAAACCCCGCTATCTCGCTTCTCAAAAATCTTAATAAGAGATGAGAATATATGGATAAGCATTGCCCCTATTAAGAACAAAAAAGCGGCGGCGCCAAGGATTCCAACGGAAGTTGCCAGGGTGAAGAATCGGCTGGCGGCTTCATTGAATCGGACTGACCAAAAGTCTGTCTGATTGATTTCAGTCGGCTTTCCAGCAAGATAATTCAGGTCATAATTTGAAAGTCCCGATCCAAGGAGAGCTTTGCTTTTCCAAGCCGTTTTTGCGACGTCAAAAGAAGCACTTTGAGAAAGTCCGACTTCAACTGGGAGCTGAACCTTCATGATGGATCCCGATTTTCCAATCAAGGTACTGAGCAGTACGAGAGTCAAAATTACCATTGGAACTATAAGAGTTTTGTTTTTTTCTTCGCTTCCGCTAGAGATGATGGCGAGTCCTAACAGAATAGCCATTCCTACGAGGAACATTATAAGAGAAGTCCGAAAATTGATTGAAATTAGAACAAAAACGAACAGTAAGGACGATATACCAAGAAATATTTTGATCCAAAAAGGTTTTTTCTCAAGCATCGCGGCGGTTGTCAAAATAAGCACGGCTCCAATAAAAACAGAAAAGGCATATACGGATCCAATAGAATTGAACGAATTTTGAGCCAGAACGGTATTTTTGAAAATAAACTTTCCGAAAATTTGCATTACTGCATAGATTGATGCCAAAAAGGATGATCCAATCAGCACAAGGACTAAGCCGCCGACTTTTTCCCGCGTATTGAAGCTGTTGTTAACTACCAGGAATATGGCGATGAAAGCGATGAAAGTGACTAAGGAGAGACCTTCGGTTCCCAAACCGCCCCACATGCTTTGGTCGCGATAAACAGAAAAAATTGTGCTTAGCGAGAGAACAATAAGAAGAAGCAGGACGGGAACCAAAAGAAAATTTTTCTTGATGCGGATTCTCCCCTCCCAAGCCAATTTTCCGATCCAAGCAAGAAAGGCAATCCCGCCAAGCAGAACTAGCAGCGCCTGTTTGTTTAGCTCTAAAACGCTCGGAACGTTCGGAAGAGCGAATAATGGGATCAAAAAAGTGAGGAGATAAACTGCACCGGTGATGATCCAGTCAATAATTTTTGGTGCCTTTGTGCTTTGCCGAACAGTCGTTTGTTCCGGATCAGATGCCTGGTTTGTTTGGTGCTCCGGAAAACGCGTGATGGCTTGTTGCGTCGCTGCTTCGGTCGCTCTTTTTTGGGCAAGGTCATTACCCCTTCTTAAATCAATTTTCATTTTTCTGTTTTGCCCCGATCCGATTTCATTCGCGTTGAATTTTTTTATGAATCAAGCGAATTTGTTTATGCGGTAGAATTGGTTCGGGGTGAATTTAGTTTGATTACTATATGATTATAGCAGATTTGAAATAACTGTCTAATCTGTCTAATTCTTCCTTGTTACGCGCAGGAATATGAGCGGTATGACAAAAATAATCGTCCCTAGCTTGATGTCCCAGAAGTAGTGATCAAAAAACGAAACAATAAGAAAAGAAAATATAATACAACAAAATGAACAAATTGTCAATATTGAATTTCCCCTAGCTTTTTTGTGCGCAAAAACTCTCAAAATAATAGAAATTAGAAATAGAAGCAAAAGAAAAAATCCAATAGCTCCTAATTCGCCAAAAACCAAAAGATACAGATTATGCACCGGTTGATATTGCCAGGATTCCAAATTGGGATGAAGTTGATACTCATTTAACACGAACTGTCCAATTCCGACTCCTCGGGCAGGATGGATCAAAATTGTTTCATATGAAACATATTGAAAGAGTTTTCTTTCTTGAAGTGATTGGCCAGAGAAGATCGAGGTTGTATTCAATAAAGCAATTATTATTAGAGTAAAAACAATAAAAAAGAGAGGCAGAATCCTAAGTGAGTTTTTTAATTTTTTAATTAAGTCCTGGGTACAGGCAATCAAAATAACATAAATAAGCAATCCAAAGAACAAACCCACAAAAGCCGAGCGCGAAAAAGTCAAAGCAAAACCGAGGCCCATAAGAAAGAACAATGGCCAGAGAAAATCTATCGGAATGAAGCCTAAAATTGTTCCATGTGAAACTTTGCTAGCCCTCGTGCTAGGTGTTTTTTCAGCGCAAGGAAGATGATTGGCGTCGTCTTCTTGAATAAAAGAGGGTTGGAGAGTGGTTGGCCTAAGTTTTCGTTGAATAAGCTCCGTGATAATTAGAAATAGCGGAATTAGCAAAAATCCAGCCAGGATATTCGGGTGCGGGAATGTTCCGTAGGCGCGGATATGTTTTTCGCCGTCAATCAGAAGTTTGGCTACCCCGTCGATATTCGGCCCGAGAATGCTTTCTCCTAGGAAATGCAGCCCCAGGGAGCTATTGTGGACAAACTGTACGATTCCCAGCAAGGATTGGAATAATCCGTTAAAAATGAGGGCAAAAAGGGACATACTAAACCATTGGCTATTTTTGAGTCTTTTTATAACTATGGCTGCAAATAGTACGATTTCGATAAGTGTCAGAAAACGATAAGTAGCTATTGGTCTATATTGTGACCAAAATACAGACAAGCCAGCCCAGCCAAGGAAAATAAGGAGATAAAATGTTTCACGTGAAACATATTTGCCGTAATAATTTCTTATTACAATTGACTTATTTTGTATTACGTTTTCTAATAATGGATTACTTGTTTCTGCTTGCTTAAATTGACTAATTAATAATTTTATATTATAAATAATTATTGTTCCAATCATCAGTAAATCCGCCCAGCTGAAACTCATTGTCATATATTCATTGAATCCTCCATTAAGAAACGAGTATGGCGTCAAAAAAACCTTGCGGATGTTGAGAGAAAAAGTCAGGAAAAAAACAACAGCCAAGATTCTCTCCGCGTTTCGCCAGAGCCAGGCGATTTTTTGTTTCACGCTTTGCATGTTGCTATTTTAGCATGAAACAATGTGCGGGGTGAATTGACTAAAAGATAAAATATACATAATATGCTAAGGTGCAGTGGGCCCATAGTATAATGGTAGAACAGATCCATGGCATGGATCGGACCGGGGTTCGATTCCCCGTGGGTCCACACTAATACATGATACGTTGTCCTTGTAGTTCAACGGATAGAACAGTCCCGTCCTAAGGGATTGATGGGGGTTCGATTCCCTCCAAGGACACAAAATTTGGAATGGCCTTTGTGGAGGCTGTTTTTTGTTGGTAGAATATATCCAGGTAAAAAGTAATAAGACAGTATGAACAAAAAAATCAATCTAGCGGTTATTTTTGGAGGTCAGTCCGGAGAACACGAAGTATCACTTTCATCGGCGCGCGGCGTGATGAAAAATTTGGACAAGGAAAAATACAATATCATTCCGATCGCGATCACGAAAGGCGGAAATTGGCTGATCGGCGATAAGGGGGCGGAGTATATGGAAATGAATGAAGAAAAAATCGGAAAAGAAGGCGCGATCAGCCTGGAGGACTCACAAAAATTGGTAACCATCAAGGATTCCGAAAAAAGTATTTCAAACTATGCCGAAGGAGAGCTCAAAGAAAAAATCGATTTGGTTTTTCCGATTCTGCATGGTCCGTTCGGAGAGGATGGGCGATTGCAAGGAATGCTCGATATGCTTGGCATACCGTATGTTTTTTCGGGAGTGCTGGCGCACGCGATCGGAATGAACAAACCAAAAGCCAAAATCATCGCGGCGAGGGCGGGTGTGCCGGTGGCGGAGGATATGGCTTTGAAAAAAGGCGAAAAATATAATATTGATGAATTGATTGAAAGACTATCATTGCCATTGATGGTGAAGCCATCGGAGCTGGGTTCTTCGGTTGGGATATCCCTTGCCAAAACAAAAGATGGCTTGGAAAAGGGAATTGACGATGCTTTTTCTCTTGGAGACGAAGTGATTTTGGAACAGTATATAAAGGGAAAGGAATTCACGGTAACAGTGATGGGAAATGAGGAACCAAAAGTTCTGGCGATCACCGAAATAATCCCGCTCATTTCCGAATTCTATGATTACAAGGCGAAATATGAAGATGGAGGATCAAAGCACGTCTGTCCTGCCCGAATAATGGATGACGATCAAAAGAAGATTGAAGAATATTCTATAGCCGTATTCAAGTCGATTGGATGTCATGATCTTGCCCGAATTGATTTTCTTTGGAGTGAAAAAGAGAGCGAATATTATTTCACCGACATCAATACCATTCCCGGCATGACGCCGACGAGCCTGGCGCCCGAAGCGGCCAAGCTTGCGGGAATGGAGTTCACACAATTCTTGGACAAGCTGATTGAAGGAGCGATGAAACGAGCGAATATATGATATAATTGGATATATGAAGAAGAATAAAAAAGACAATTTTCCGAAAGGGGAAATTGTTATATATAAAACCAAAGACGGGAAGGCAAAGCTCGAAGTGAATTTTCGAGAGGAAACCGTTTGGCTTGATGCGCATCAGATGGCCGAGCTTTTTGGAGTGGATCGAACAGGCATCGTAAGACATATCGCAAATGTGTATAAAAACGGAGAACTTGATCGAAAATCAACCTGTGCAAAAATTGCACAGGTTGCAGAAGATGGAAAAATTAGGCAAATGGACACCTATAACCTGGATGCAATCATATCTGTCGGATATAGAGTAAACTCTTCTTGCGCAACACAATTTCGAGTCTGGGCGACAAAAGTATTAAAAGATTATCTCTTGAAAGGTTTCACGCTAAACGAGAAAAGACTGAAAAAACAAAAAACTACAAAATTGCGAGAGCTGGAAAGTGCAATTGCCCTATTGCAAGGCGCGATTCGAAACAGAGATCTCAACAAAATTGAAGCTGAAGGGTTGTTGAAAGTGATCACTGACTATGCAAATTCTTGGATACTTTTGCAGAAATATGATGAAGGGAAACTTGCCATTCAAAAGAAGGCTTCAAGATTTCACTGGGAATTGAATTATAAAGAAGCGAAAAAAGCAATCGCCGAACTAAAAAGCAATCTGGTCAAAAACAAGAATGCGACGGAAATATTCGGGCAGGAAAGAGGGCGTGGACTGGACGCAATCATTGGAAACCTAAACCAGTCTTTTGGCGGGAAAAAACTTTATTCCAGTGTCGCAGAAAAAGCGGCGCATCTTTTGTATTTCGTCATCAAAGACCATCCGTTCGTGGACGGCAACAAACGAAGCGCTTCGTTTTTGTTCATTCTCTTTCTCTCAAAAAATAATTCCCTTCTCAACAAAAAGGGCGAACGAAAAATCAACGACAACGCGCTCGTTGCTCTTGCTCTCCTTGTCGCCCAAAGTGCGTCGAAAGAAAAAAGCACGATGGTCGCGCTGGTGACGAATTTGCTTTCGTGATTTGAAATAATATTTTTGCGTGCTAGGATAAATTTATGATAAGCAAAATTCCAAAACCTATCATCGAAATCATTCAGAAACTCGAAGCGGCCGGTTTTGAGGCTTTTGTGGTGGGTGGGTGCGTGCGGGATCTTTTGATGGATGTGGAGCCGAAGGATTGGGATGTGACGACGAATGCGAAGCCGGAGGAGGTGGTGAAAATATTTCCCGATTCTTTTTATGAAAATGATTTTGGAACGGTTGGGGTGAAAAGCGAAGTTGGCGTTGTTGAGGTCACGACCTACAGAATAGAAAGCAAATATTCCGACAAGCGGCGGCCGGACAAAGTGAGGTTTGCCAAGACACTTGAGGAAGATTTGAGTCGGAGAGACTTTGCTATTAACGCTCTCGCGTTAAAAATTTCCAATTTCCAATTTCCAATTTCCAAAAAAATCCCAAGCCCCAAACCTAAAAGTAAAAAATATGAAATTATTGATTTGTTCGGTGGACAGAAAGATTTGAAAAATAAAATTATCAGATCGGTTGGGGAGGCGAATGAGCGATTTGATGAGGATGCGCTGCGGATGATGCGGGCGGTGCGGTTCGCTGTGACCCTTGGCGCCGATGTGAAAGTTGAAAGAACAAATGGGCCGAGGAAACTTGCCGAGAAAATGCCTTTCGAAATTGAGGAGAAAACCAAAAAGGCGATTGCAAAAAATGCGAAGAACTTGAAATTAATTGCGATGGAAAGAATCCAGGACGAGTTGAATAAAATAATGATTTCAGATTTTGCGGCGGAGGGAATTGAATTGCTTCGCGAGCTGAAACTCTTGCAATATATTGTTCCGGAACTCGAAAAAGGATATGGCGTGGGGCAGAATCGTCATCATATATACACTATTTACGAGCATTCTATTCTGGCGCTCAAAAATTGTCCTTCGGAGAAACTGGAAGTGCGACTGGCGGCGCTGTTTCACGATATCGCCAAACCCGAAACGAAAAGAGGGGAGGGCGCCTTTTCAACATTCTATAACCATGATCACGTCGGAGCGCGGGTGGCCGAGAAAATTCTGAAGCGGCTGAAATATTCTTCAGAGATCATCAAAAAGGTGAGGCTGCTCGTTGACAATCATATGTTCTATTATAACGTCGAAGAGGTCGGGGCTTCGAGCGTGCGACGATTGGTTCGCAAAGTGGGACTTGAAAATATTGATGACTTGATTGATGTGCGGATCGGGGATCGGTTGGGGTCTGGTGTTCCAAAAGCGGTGCCGTATAAACTCCGTCACTTCAAGTATATGGTGGATCGGATTTCGCACGACCCGCTTTCAGTGAAGATGCTCAAAGTGAATGGTGATAATTTGATGAAAGAATTGCGTCTCAAACCCGGACCAATGCTCGGGGCAATTCTGGATGTCCTTCTTTCAGAGGTGATCGAGAATCCCAAGGAGAACGAAAAGAAAACTTTGCTTGCGCGAGCCAAGGACTTGTATAAAGTTGATCTGTCCAAGCTTCGCGAAATGGCGAAAGAAAAAATTGAAGAGAGAAAAGAAGAAGAAGACGAAGAGATCAAAAAAAGATATTGGGTAAAATAATTTTCCGTCTATGGCTTCGCCTGTATCCCATGTCATCTATGCTCAGAAATATCTCGAAAAAAATCCGCGCAAGGGCGGCGAGTTTTTCATTCTGGGAACGCTTTTTCCGGATTTGCGGCGAGTGGCTGATGGGTTGGCGCGGAAAGACACGCATATGCGGTTTGAATCAATCGATCTCGATTTCGAGGGACTGGATCTTTTTGACGCCGGGTGGAAATTTCACGCTTGGTGCGATATGCGGCGGGAAGAAATCTTGAATGAACACAATTTCTATTCTTTGCGGGGCGCGAACGCGATTGATCCGACAGCCAAAATGGTTGAAGACGAGCTGGTTTATGACGAATACAAGAACTGGGAAAAATTGATCTATGTTCTCAATAATCCCCCAATTGTTCATACAGATCTGGATGTTTCACAAGAAACGATTGAGCACTGGTACGCCATTTTGGCCAAGTATTTGCAGAAAAAACCGGACGACAAGACGATGAAAATCTTTCTCTCGAAGCAGTCGTCCGACAAGAAGGAAATTGAGGAAATCATTGACGGAGTGCGAAAATTGCGAGAGAATCAAAAAGCGATTGAAATATTGAAAAAAGTGAGCGAAGAAATAATATAACGGGCTGTGGTATAACGGTATTACGCACGATTCGGGTTCGTGTAATCCGGGTTCAATTCCCGGCAGCCCGACCAAGTATGAAAAGCAAATTTGAAAAAATCAAAAGTATTGTCGAAAAAGAACTTGTCGGTTCTGATTCTGCCCATAATATGGACCATGTTATGCGCGTCTATAATCTTTGTTTGCATCTTGCGAAGGGAGAAAAAATTGATTTGGATGTTCTGAAAGCCGCAGCCTTATTGCATGATATTGCAAGAGTAAAAGAGGATGACGATCACTCCGGAAAAACTGACCATGCTTTGTTAGGAGCAAAAATGGCAGAATCGATACTGAAAATATTTCATTTTTCAAAAGATAAAATAGGACATATCAAAAATTGCATAGTATCTCATCGTTATAGAACTGGCAGGGATCCTGTGACTACAGAAGCCAAAATATTATTTGATGCGGACAAACTTGATACCATCGGCGCAATCGGAGTTGCTCGTTCATTTGTTTGGGTTGGTCGCAATAATGCAAAAATTTATTCTGACGTTAATATCGAAAAATATGCGAAAGACAATCTTGGAGGAAAGATAAATGGAAGAATAAGAAATAAAAAATTGCATAGTCCGCAGATAGAGTATAAGACAAAATTAATTTTTCTATTGAATAAGTTGCATACAAAAAAAGCGAAAGAGATTTGCAAGAAGAGGATAAAATTTTATGATAATTTTCTTAAAAGACTGGAAAAGGAAATTAAAGGAGAATTATAAAATATGAAATTTGTAATAGAGAGTCCGAAAACGAGTGTGGCGAATTTTTTTCGCCGGGCGGGGTATGCTTTTCAGAAACAGGACGGCGATGAGATTGCTTTTGTGCGAACCCTGACCCATCAGCCGTTTCCCCGGTTTCATCTTTTTGTGAAGATTGTGGACTATAGATTTCAAGTGAATTTTCATATCGATCACAAAGCAGCCAGCTATGACGGATCAAATATGCATTCTGGAGAATATGGAGAAGACAGCCAATTGTTGAATGATGAAGTTGAGAGGTTGAAGTCGTTGGCCAGCGATAATTGAAATCCGGGCCTGTAGCTCAATTGGTAGAGCGCTACATTCGCATTGTAGAGGTAAGGGGTTCGAATCCCCTCAGGTCCACCATTTTGTATTTAGCGCGATTTTTGTTTCGGCGTTTTCGGCTTCGGCGTTCGTTTGGTCCAGCATTTGCCAGGGTTTTCGGAAATCAATTTCGAGCGTTCGGGCGGAAATTTTGCGGTTCGAGCCGACGGTTTTGAGAAAATTTTTCATTTTGGAAAAATTTTCCCGGCACACGAAATTTTTGGCTTG
>Ga0172374_1001401_pt1 | contig 16116 bp, 15 predicted proteins | sample LakKiv3m_FD_114536 | JGI IMG/M metagenome (GOLD analysis project Ga0172374, IMG submission 114536) | Freshwater microbial communities from Kabuno Bay, South-Kivu, Congo - kab_092012_10.3m | ecosystem: Environmental > Aquatic > Freshwater > Lake | place: Democratic Republic of the Congo... | reverse complement strand
TTTTGCTGTATGTCCGGAAGCGGCAATTGACTATGACAGTGAGCGCAAAGCGGACATTGACTATGATGTTTGCAAAGGCTGCGGAGTCTGCGCAACTGTATGTCCGAAAAAAGCGATAAAAATGGTGAAAAATTAAGATCATGACAGAGAAAAAAAATAATTTAGCTTTGACGGGAGGTGCGGCAGCGGCGGAAGCGCTCAAGCAAATCAATCCGGATGTGATGCCAGTCTATCCGATCACGCCGCAGACGCCGATTATTGAGACTTTTGCGAAAATGGTGGCCGACGGAGAAGCGGACACGGAAATGATCGAGGTTGAGTCGGAACACAGCGCGATGAGCGCGACGGTGGGAGCCGCCGCTGCGGGAGCGCGGGCGATGACGGCTTCGAGTTCGCAAGGAATCATGCTGATGGCTGAGATTTTGCCGATTGCGTCGGGAATGCGGCTGCCGATTTTGATGTTGGTGAGCGCGCGGGCGATTTCGGCGCCGATCAATATCCATGGTGACCATCAGGATGTGATGTTTGTGCGCGACGCGGGATGGATCCAGATCTTTTCCGAAAACGCGCAAGAAGCATATGACAACACTTTCATTGCACTGAAACTCGCTGAAAAAGTGCGCTTGCCGGCAATGGTGATCATGGATGGGTTCATCACTTCGCATTCGGTGGAAAATTTGGAAATTTTGGAAAATTCCGTTGCGAAACAATTTTCCGGTGAATATCAGCCGAAAAATTTTCTGCTCGACCTTGAAAATCCGAAAACATTCGGACCGGTCGGACTGCCGAATTCATATTTTGAGTTCAAGAGAGCACAAGTCGAGGCGATGGGTGAATCTTTGAAGGAAGTCGGGGCTGTATTTGAAGAATATGGAAAAATTAGCGGAAGAAAATATGACGTTTTTGAGGGATATAAGCTTGATGACGCGGAAAAGGCAATTGTTGTTGCGGGATCAACGGCCGGAACGGCCAAAGTGGCGGTCGACGAACTCCGCGCGCGAGGCGAAAAAGTGGGGCTGCTCAAGATAAAATTGTTCCGTCCATTCCCATACGAACCGATCGCTGAAGCGCTGAAAAATGCGAAAAACATAGCGATTCTGGATCGAACGGTTTCGCTTGGAAGTATGCCGCCGATATATGCCGAAATTGCGAACGTGCTGGGTCGCAATGATTTGCAATCTTGCATTTATGGACTTGGCGGGAGGGAAATTTTCAAAGAAAATATCAAGGAAATTTTTGAAGGATTGGGAAAGGATGACACGAAAGGAATAAAATATATTGGGCTCAAATAAATGAACGAAAAACTTGCAAAACATTTGACATCCGGCCATTCGACTTGCGCGGGTTGCGGCATTCCGGCGATTGCGCGGACGGTTTTGGGCGCCACGGACGATCCGGTGATTGTCGTGAATGTCACGGGGTGTCTCGAGGTGACTTCGACGCTCTATCCCTATTCCGCTTGGAAAGTGCCGTATATCCACAGTGCTTTTGAGAACGGCGGAGCGACGGCGGCCGGAATTGACGGAGCGGTGAAAGCTTTCAAAAAACGCAATAAAATTCCAAAAGAAAAAAGGATTCAAGTCGTAGTATTTGCCGGTGATGGAGGGACATATGACATTGGTCTTCAGAGTTTGTCCGGCGCATTGGAACGCCAGCATGATTTTCTTTATGTCTGCTATGACAACGAGGCATATATGAACACGGGCGGGCAACGATCAGGTGCGACGCCACGCGGCGCGGACACGGAAACGACGCCGGCCGGCAAAAACAGTTTTGGAAAAACAGAAAAAAGAAAAGATCTGATGTCGATCGTGATCGCGCATCACATCAAATACGCGGCGCAAGCCAACGTTGCTTATCTCACTGATCTCAAAATGAAAGCCAAAAAGGCTTTCTCGTTCGAAGGCCCGCGATTTTTGCTGGTGCTTCAGCCTTGCACGAATCTCTGGAAATATCCCACTTCGCAATACGTGAATGTCGGCAAGCTAGCCACTGAAACCAACTTTTGGCCTCTTTGGGAATATGAAAATGGCTTATATAAAATAAATTGGGCAACCGAAAATCCAAAGCCGATTGAAGAATTTTTGAAAACTCAAGGTCGCTTCAAGCATCTTTTTAAGCCCGGCGGGGAAAAAGTCATCGCCGAAATGCAAAAAGAGGTGGATGAAAACTGGAAAAGACTGGTGAGTCTGGCAGAGGTATAAGATATGGAAATAAAAAAAGAAAAAAGCCTAAAAAATTTCATTCAGGTTGTTCCAGAAACGGGAATATCCGCGGACTATTTGAATGAGTTTGAAACTTTGTGGAGTTTCTCTTCTTTTGGAATGATGGGAAGTCATCAGAATAATTGGGATGAATTTTGGTCGTCCGATAAGGGAAATTATTACAGGACAAGAAACAGGGAGCTGGTCAGTCGGTATGAAAAATGCTATCCGCCGAGTGAATATGATTATGGCCATATTAGTCAGGATACAAAAGAAAGGATAGCCAGGCTCAATGAGTTTGCCGATAAAGCTAGTGAGTTGTTTGCTAGCGGCAAATTCACCCGGAAGGAGTTCACTAGAATATTTGTCAAAGCCAGTGAGCTGGTTTATGGAGAGAATGACAAACGATATATTGAGGAAAAGGAGATATATGAAAGCGAATTTGGGGATATGAAATATTAAATCAGGATATTCGTAATATTTAATCGTAAGAAAATTATGCCAAAACCCAAAGTAAACGAAGATCTGTGCATCGGATGCGGAACGTGTGAAGCTCTTTGCTCCGCCGTTTTCAAGATTGAAAACGGGAAATCGAAAGTGATCGCGGACGAGTGCAAGGATTGTAACTGCGACGAAGTCGTATCGAGCTGTCCGGTGAACGCGATTTCGCTGGAAAGTTAAAAGTTCAAAGTGAAAAGTGAAAATTTTTGGTGTCCCGCTTTGCGGGACGGATCATTTTTTATTATTAAAGTCTATGCTAAACGAAGAAAACAAAGAATTTTTCAAAACCTATAAAAAACTATTAGTCGGAATAGTTATCATCTCTCTTATCCTTTCCTCCTTTTTTGGGGCAGTTTTTGGTTTTATGGCCGGGAATTTAGGGCAGGGGAAATTGAGCTTTGATTTTTTGAAAAATAAAAATCAGGCGGAGCAGAAGAATATTGGCGATTCCGGAAACGGAGCCATAAATGTTCCCGACGAAGAATCGGCCGTGACGGCGGCGGTGGAAAAAGCTTCGCCGGCGGTGGTAAGCATCATTGTTTCCAAAGACATTCCCAAGATCCAGAATTTTTTCGAGGACCCTTTTGATTGGGATCCGTTTTTCAATCCTTTCGGCTGGAGGCAAGAGCAACAGCAGCAGAATCAGGGTGAAACCCAAAAGCAGGAAATCGGCGGGGGATCGGGTTTTATTGTTTCCAAAGACGGGCTGATCGCAACAAACAAGCATGTCGTTTCCGACCAGAGCGCGGAATATACCGTGATGACCAACGACGAAAAAAGGCACGTGGCCAAAGTTATGGCGATCGATCCGACAAATGATGTCGCTATTCTCAAAATCGAAGCGGGAAATAATCTTCCCACGCTGGAGCTGGCCGATTCAGGAAGTCTGAAAATCGGCCAGACAGTAATTGCCATCGGAAATTCGCTCGGCGAGTTTCGAAACACGGTTTCGAAAGGGATAATTTCGGGCCTCAAACGCAATGTGACAGCCGGAAACAGCTTCGGGCAGGCCGAAAACTTGAGCGAAGTGATCCAGACCGATGCGGCCATCAATCCGGGAAATTCCGGAGGGCCGCTCTTGGATATTCAGGGGAAAGTGATCGGGGTCAATGTCGCGATGGCACAAGGCGCGGAGAATATCGGCTTCGCGCTTCCGGTCGATTTGGTGAAAAAGGATCTCGCCAGTGTGAAAAGCAGCGGAAAAATCACCCAGCCCTATATCGGCGTGAGATATATTCCGGTTGACGCGCAAATCCAAAAGGACAACAATTTGCCCTTCGATTATGGCGCGCTGGTCGTCCGTGGACAGCAGGTGACCGATTTCGCCGTCGTTCCGGGAAGCCCGGCGGACAAAGCGGGAATTGTGGAAAATGACATTATCCTCGAAGTGAACGGCACGAAAGTCGATGCTGATCACCCGCTCGCAAACCTTTTGAACCAATACGGCGTTGGCGACGTCCTCACCCTCAAAGTGTGGCACAAAGGAAACACGAGCGATGTCAAAGTGACGCTTGAGGAAAGGAAATAGATAGCACGGAGTATTTTTTGCGAAAACGGCCATAAGGGTCGTTTTCGTTTTTTATTTTCCTTATTTTCGGCTATAATTCAGTTATGGCGAAACAAATATACAATTTGTCCCCCGCGGAAATTCTGAAAAAGTTCGAAACAACTGAAAACGGGCTTTCGAGCGAAGAGGCGAAAAAGAGGCTCAAAGAATACGGGCGCAATATTATTGAAAAAAAGAAGAGCTGGCGGTGGGTGAAATTGGTTGGACATCAATTCAACGACGCGCTGGTTTGGATTTTGCTGGTAGCGGCGGGATTAGCCCTCTTTTTTGGAGAAATGCGGGATGTGGCAATCATTGGAATAATTATTCTCATCAATGCGATCATTGGTTTTTTTCAGGAATGGAAAGCGGAGCGTATTTTGAACCATATCCAAAAACTCACATCAGACAAGGCGACAGTTTTTCGCCTGCCCGAAGCTGCTGCATCGCTGCAGGCGGGCGAGGGAAAGAAGAAAGAAATTGACTCAGCTGAAATCGTGCCGGGAGATGTGATTTTTGTCTCGAGTGGGGACAATGTTCCGGCAGACGGATATATTTTGGAAAGTTATAACCTTCACACGAACAGCTTTGTTTTCACCGGCGAATCGAAACCGGAAGAAAAGAGAGCAAAAATAGCCAGCGAGGAAAATTTGTCAGTTGCTGATGTGGACAATATGGTTTTCTCGGGCGAGCAAGTGACGATGGGGGAGGCCAAGGTCATTGTGGTCGGGACGGGTCTCGCCACGGAACTGGGAAAGATTGCGAATCTTGCCACGGAAGTGAAAGACGAGCTCACGCCGCTTCAGAAAAAAATGCGCACACTTGGGAAAGACGTGACGATTCTCGCAGTGGCGATCGCCATTGCCGTGATGATTGCGGGAAATTTGTACCATATGTCGCTCTATCAAAATTTTCTTTTTGCTCTCGCGGTGGCGGTCGCGGTTGTGCCGGAGGGACTTCCGGCGGCGCTTTCGGTCGCGCTTTCACTCGGGATGCGGCGGCTTCTCAAGGTGAATGTACTGGCGAAAAAATTGATTGCGGTGGAAACATTGGGTTCAGTTAATATTATTTGCACTGACAAAACCGGCACGATCACCAAGAACGAGCTGATGGTCACGAAAATCATCCTCGACGAGAAAGAAATTGCAGTCAGCGGGGAAGGATATGAGCCAAAGGGAGATTTTTCCGAAGGCGGAAACAAGGTTGATCCGAAAAATGTCAAGAATCTCGAGTTGCTCTTGAAAATAGCTGTGCTTTGCAACGATGCGTCATTAGTTCATGAAAAAAGTGAATATAAAATCGCGGGCGATCCAACGGAAGGAGCGCTGCTTGTTGCCGCAAGAAAGTATGATCCGGACGAAAAATATTTTGAGAGAGGGGAGAGCAAAATCGACGAAAATCCTTTTGAATCGGAGCGGATGCGCATGAGTGTTGTTTTTGAGAAGAAGAAGGCAAATGAGATTTTTTCCTATATAAAAGGCTCGCCGGACGTGCTGCTCGGCCTCTCCCCCAAAAAATTGACTGAAAAGGGGATAGTCCCCTTTTCTGAGGAAGAAAAAAACAAAATCAAAAAAATATACGACCGGATGTCAGGCGAGGCGCTTCGAGTCTTGGCTTTCGCCTATCGCCCACTAAATAATATTGATAAAGAAAAATATTTGGTTGAGTCCGAGCGTGATTTGATTTGGGTTGGGATGATGGCGATGATTGATCCGCCAAGACGCGATGTTGGCGAGGCTATCAAGGAATGCCGCGGGTCGGGAATCAAGGTGATCATGATCACGGGAGACTACGAAGTGACGGCAGCGGCAATAGCAAGGCAAGTTGGCTTGCTAAATTCCAATTCCCAATTCCCAATATCCAATAAAATGTCAAATTTCAAATTCCAAATTCCAAATCAAATCCCTGCCTCATCGACAGGCAGGCAAAATCAGAATTCTAAAAATAATTTTGTTATAAACGGCAAGCAGTTAGGCGAATTGAAAGATTGGGAAATTCTGCAAAGAATCAAAAACGGCGCGTCCGTTTTTGCGCGAATCACTCCCGAGCAGAAATTGAGGATTGCAGGGATTTTGAAAAAGTCCGGCGAGGTGATCGCGATGACGGGAGATGGTGTGAATGACGCCCCTGCTCTCAAAAAAGCGGATATCGGCATTGCCATGGGAATCATTGGAAAGGATGTTTCAAAAGAAGCGTCTGACATGATTCTTCTTGACGACAATTTCGCCTCAATTGTTCAGGGGATCAAAGAAGGACGGACGGTCTATCAAAATATCCGCAAATTCGTCTATTATGTTTTTTCTTCGAACTCCAGCGAATTTTTGACGGTGATCTTCGGGATGCTTCTCGCGATTCCCGCTCCGATCACGGCGGTTCAGATTCTGGCGATTGATCTCGGGACGGACGTTTTTCCTTCGCTTGCGCTCGGGCTGGAACCGGCCGAACCCGGAGCGATGAAACAAAAGCCGTATGATCCGAAAGAACGGATCATGGGCGCTTTTGGTTTTTGGCGATTGGTTTATGTCGGTTCGATCATGGCGGCCGGTGCGATCGCCGCCTTTCTTTGGTCCATGACGCGTGGAGGCTGGCATTTTGGTCAACCAATTGATTTCAGCTCGGCGTTGTATATCAAATCCACCGCGGCGACGTATGCCGTTCTTTCAATGACCCAGATGGCCAATCTTTTGCAAGCCCGAAGCGAAAAACTTTCCGTGTTCGCGCTCGGATTTTTCAAGAACAAATATGTCATCGGCGCGATTCTTGTTTCCGTGGGAATGCTTCTCGCGTTTTTGCACGTCCCCTTCTTTCAGAGATACTTGCATATGGCACCGATTGACGGCTGGGACTGGCTGGTGGTCGTGGGCGCGACATTGGCCGTGTTTCTTTTTGAAGAAGCTCGCAAAGCGGAGGAAAAATAATAGTTTGACGAGAGCCCGACACTCGTCAGAAATGCGGCTTGCGAAAATTTGACAGGCGGGCGATTCGGGGATATAATATAGAATTGGAAATGGTTCTTTTGACAAAATAACCTATATACAAGCCTCATCTCAAACAGAGGCAGGGAGGGGGAATTTTTGGGTACATTGGCGCTTTTAGCATATAGGAAACGCGAGGTGAGAAATTTTATGGCGAATCGCAATATCTTAGAATGTGATAAATGCGGCGTCAGGTTTTGTTATTATCATCGCCGCGTTCTATTACTGCCATGGAACGAGGAGTGGGGAAAATGCGTGAAAAGCTGTCCCTATCAATCGACTTGTCCCTATGTCAAGCCGGCCAAAAAAAGCATCTGTCCGGCGTGCAGTAAAGCGGCGAAAAATCCTGATAATTTAAAATTCTAACTGGAGCGGAGGCTCGAGGAGAGGGAGGAAATTATGCCGAACTTGAAACCAAAGAAAGAAATCGAAAAAAGTTTGGCTATGAATCGGGAAGATATTCCCGAGTTTCTGGCCAATATAATCTCAGTCAACTTGGCTATAACATTAATCTTACTGGAGGAGGCTAGTGAGGAAGTGAGGGGGAGAATTTATAGCCAATTGAGTATGGAAGACAGACGTCTATTGTTCAAAGATTAGGCGTCCGTAATCCAGATCAACAAGGTCGGTCTTTCGGGGCTGGCCTTTTTTCATCCTTCGCTAAAGCTAAGTTTTGTTTTTTAGGGAAAAATGATAGAATTGGGGTGTAGTAACTTTCACCTCACCCCCAACCCTCTCCTTGTTAAGGAGAGGGAGATATAATGTTTATGCTCAATCTCAAAATCTCGAAAATTTTCAACCAGATGGCGGAATATTATGTCATGAAGGATGACAAATTCCGGCCGCGGGCATATGAGCGGGCGGCGCGGTTGATCGAGTCGATGGATGAGGATGTGGAAGATATATATAAAAAAGATGGGGTCTTGGGACTCACGAAAATTCCGGGGATAGGGTTGGGGCTGGCGCAGCATATTGAAGAATATATCAAAACAGGGAAGATAAAAGTTTTTGAAAAAATGAAAAAGGAAGCCCCTCTCGATCTTGAGAGTTTCTCAGCGGTGGAAGGCGTCGGTCCGAAAATGCTGATGGCGCTTTGGAAAAATTTGAAGATTAAAAACCTCAAAGACCTTGAAAAAGCGGCGCGGCAGGGGAAGGTGCGCACTCTCCCCCGCTTCGGGCAAAAAACGGAAGAGAACATTTTGCGTTCTATCCAGCTTTCGCGCGAGCATCGGGGGCGATTTTTGCTTGGCTATATCTCCCCTATCGTCTCGGAAATCGAAAAAAGTCTCGGCGCGTTGGATTCGGTCCAAAATGTTGTTGTTTGCGGATCGATCCGGCGATGCAAGGAAACGGTCGGCGACATTGATATTTTGGCCTTGGCTCGTGATTCGCGCGAAGTGATGGAGCGATTCACTTTGATGCCGAACGTCGAGAGAGTCATTGCGCGCGGCGAAACAAAATCATCCGTTCGTCTTGATATCGGCATTGACGCGGACTTGCGGGTTGTTCCGGAAAAATCGTTCGGGGCGGCGCTGCAATATTTCACCGGCTCGAAAGACCACAATGTTGAGCTTCGCAAAATCGCCGGGAAAAAAGGTTGGAAGCTGAATGAATACGGTTTGTTTGATAAGAATAACAAACAGATTGCAGGCAAGACCGAAGAAGAAGTATATGAAAAGCTTGGCCTTGATTGGATGGCGCCCGAAATGCGGGAAAATCGGGGAGAAATCGAACTCGCTTTCTCGCACAAACTGCCGAAAATCGTGGAATACGGCGAAGTTTTGTCGGATCTTCAGATGCATACGGAATATTCCGACGGATCACACACGATCGCTGAGATGGCGGAAGCAGCGGCGCGCTTGGGGCGAAAATATATCGCCATCACCGATCATGTTGGTCATCTCAAGATCGCGGGAGCGATGGACGTGAAAACGATTGAAAAGCAATGGCGGGAAATTGAGAAAGTCGACAAGACAATGAAGGATATAAAAATATTGAAAGGCTGCGAAGTGGACATCAATCCCGATGGCACTATTGCTCTTGAAGACAAATATCTCGCCAAGTTTGATATTGTGCTGGCGTCGATTCATTCAAATTTCAAAATGCCAAAAGCGGAACAAACGAAAAGATTGATTCGGGCGATCGAAAATCAGCACGTGGATATCATCGCGCATCCAACCGGCCGGATTATCCACCAGCGGGCCGGATATGAATTTGACTTCGACGAGGTAGCGAAGGCGGCGGCGCGCACAAAAACCATTCTTGAAGCCAACTGCTATCCCGATCGGCTGGATTTCAACGACGTGAATATCCGGCGGGCGATTGAGCATGGCGCGCGCATTTCTTTTGGCACCGATTCGCACAGCAAAACACAACTCGGGAATTTGTGGCTCGGCATTGCCCAAGCCCGCCGCGGCTGGGCCACAAAAAAAGACTGCCTCAATTGCCTCACCGCGGACGAACTTTTAAAGTTTTTGAAAGGGAAATAAAATTTTTTTGCAAAGAAAGAAGGGACGACTTGTAGTCGTCCCTTTTTGATCAAGAACGCTTTGGGCTAGCGAATTTGCCAGCGTTCTTGATTCTCATTCCACCACAGGGTATTTCCCTGTTGATCCTGCAGAACCCAGACGCTGCCGTTGAAATATGGCGGTCCAGCTGCCTGGATATAATCAGGAATTGGAGGATAATAGCGTCCTTGCGCTCTCATAATTTTTTCGTTTTGGCCTGTAGCATATCCTGCCGTTGTTCCGGCGAGGGCTCCAGCTCCAGCTCCGATAGCAGCCCCCAGCCCAGGATTTCCGGCGACAGCTCCAATAGCGGCCCCTAATCCTGCACCAAGCAAGGCACCGCCAATCCCTCCAGCCGCTGCATCCCTGCTTGCAGTATCAGTGGTCGCGCAACCAGAAGCGAGCAGAGCAACTGACAGAGCAAGGATCACGACCAAACAAGACAAACCTTTCCCATTTCTCATTGCGAATCCTCCTTATTTGAAATCGTATCAAAATAAACAGTTGCTAGTCAATATTGATATTTCAAAAAAGAAAAAAGGGAACAACAGTGCTGTTCCCTTTGTTGGTTTCTGGATCCTTGTGACCATGTTCATGGCCAAAGCCAAGGATAGCACTGGCGTTCCCAAAGGCCGTTGCGGACAAGGATTTGACCATTGCCATCCTTACAAACCCACCGGCCGCATTTGTCTTTCCATGGACGATAGTTTGTGACACTACTCGGTGCGGGTGGGAGCTGAAGATTTCCAGCGGTTTCTTGAGGTACAATTTTGCTGATGGGATTTGCTTCTTTTTCAATGGACGATCGGCTGAAAATCCACTTTCTTTTGTGCATATTCCAGACAAACTTCTCTCCGCTGGTATTCTCGCACCAGTAAGTTTCGGTTCCCGGTACGGGATGCGGTCCCTTGATGACATTGGGAGGAAGAGTATCGTGCATTCCATCGTAGGAGCCGCTGTCAAGATTAACTCCTACATAGCCAAGCACTTCGGCGCCTGCGATGGCAAGCCCGGCTACCAACAATCCGGGAGCAGCATCAACATTTTTGGCGCTGAGAAAAAATAAACTTACCAGGATCGCCAATGATATGGCTGTTATATTTTTAAACATCGATTCGCCCTCCCTGTGGGATTTTTTTCTTATCTATTTTCTAGCGCTAAAGTGGTTTCTTGTCCAGCCCGTGGAATGTTTCACAGTGAAACATTTTGTACAAAATGTCAAATTTATGCTTATATAAAGTATTTCCTCTTGACAAGTATTTTCGGTTGGTGCTAGGTTGTTAGCAACAAGTTTTTCATTAAAAAAATGTTGGACTCTCCCTTTGAGGGGAGGGAATTTGCCGAATGGCAAAAAAAACAGGAGGAAGCGGTTATGAAGCGGACATGTTTGTGCGTTGTGATGGTTTTGGCTCTGGTTCTGATGATGGGTGCTGGTGCGGCCTGGGCGGAAAAATTTACCTTCGGGAAACATGCTGCCCAGATGGCAGTCTATGATGCCCAAATGACCGAACTGAAGGCTAAGACAGCCTTAGCCAGTAAGGCGGCCGCCGATGCGATGGCAGGCCAGGATTTCTGGCTTAATCTCTTTTCTTACGTTCCGGTTATTGGCATCATCCCCGCTTGGTATAACTCCGGCGAGATGGACTATACAGCCGAGAGTATCGCAGCTATGCGTGCGGGCAAGCCCGCGCCTTGGGGGAATGCTACTATTCGTGGGATCCTGAATGTGCTGCTCAAGGTTCCGGCTGGAGCCCCCGAGGGTATGGCGACATATCTGGTAACGCGTCCCTTCGCATCCCGTTGGAATGAACTGGATGCATTCAACGTGTGGACTGAATATGGTCGGCCGTACTTGGTGGATGCCGGGATAATTGGCGTCAAAGCGTTCTTCGGTATTGCCGCAGCAGGGGCTCTTCATACGAGCTTCCCATACTTTGGGCATGTCGGCTATCGCGCTGAACATGTTGGCCATGTCGTACTGCCAGTTTTAGGCGGAGCCGGTCCTGTGGGTAATGCTTTCCTGTGGATGGCGGCTGCGGGCGGGACGGCGAATATCCTCGCCGGTACCGGAAATCAATTTTTCCAGCCATCCTATAATCGGTACTTTAAGCGGTTGGCTTGGGCGAACAGTCGCAATCCGTTGCCGTTATAAGCAATCGGCCTGATGCCAGCAACGTAGCAAGGCCCATTGAACTTTTTCCGAAGGAGGATTTCGGAGGAAGATCTCAATGGGCCTTCTTTTTTTACAAAAATTTGGAAGAAATTCTGAGCTTGATTGTAATATTTTTCATTGGAGGATTAAGCTGATAATATATATCCATGGAAAACGTAATTGAACCGTCAACGGAAAATCTTCTGCTTGAGCTCAAAAAGCGAGCCAGAGCGGAATTGGTGACAGATGAAGCGGCCTACGAAGAGTTGGTGGATGATTTGATCGCGGAAAAAATCGAGTGGGGAGAAATCAATGAAGAAGATGATTACGACACTCTTCGGGAAAACCTCATCGGACGTTGGTCGGACGTGCTGAATTATGTCGAAGAAAATGGAACAAAGCATCCATGATCATCCCGGGCTGGAATTTTTTTTGGCATTCTGATACAATAAAACTGAAAATTGCGTAGTATACTTGAGTATATTATGACAGTCCGAAGAAAACCCCGTAAAAAATAACAAAAATACGGGAAGTTCTTTTTCGGTATTGATCGGATTGAAATATAAAATTCTTTCATGACAACACGGGGTAAAATTTGGATAAAGTTTTCCTTGGTCGTGGTCTTGTTTTTGATCACGGTTCTTGTTGCATACCCGAAGCCGATTCAAAAACCGGCGTGGCTTGGGGGCGCGCTTGGAAAATTGAAAATCAATCTTGGCCTTGATCTGCAAGGCGGGATTCATTTGATATATCAAGTGGATACTAGCGGAGTGGACCCGGCAAAAGTGGCCGACGGATTGAATGGATTGCAAGACGTGATTGAGCGGCGCGTGAACGCGTTCGGAGTGGCGGAACCGCTCATTGAAACGTCGAAATCAGGGAATGAGCAGCGCTTGATCGTGGAGCTGGCCGGAGTGAAAGACATTGAAGCGGCGAAAGCGATGATCAAAGAGACGCCGTTTTTGGAATTCAGAAAAATGGAATTGCCGGCCGAGCAACCGCCGCCGGCGGAATTGAGTCCGGAAGACCAAGCCTACAATCAGCAGCAAAAACAAAAGGCTGAAGATTTGCTGAAGCAAATCCAGGCCGGAGCCGATTTTTCGGAACTGGCCAAGCAAAATTCCGAGGATCCGGGTTCGAAAGACAAGGGCGGGGATTTGGGATTTGTGAAAAAAGGAACATTTGTGCCTGAATTTGACAAAGTTTTGTTTGACAGTGATTTGCAACCGGGACAAGTATATCCGCAGGTCGTTGAGTCGGATTTTGGCTATCATATCATTAAATTGCTCGAAGTTCGCCCTGCCCGCAATGCTTCGCCTAGCGATGCAGGCGGGGGCGACGGGGACAACAAGGAGGTTCATGCTCAACATATTTTGCTGGCCAAAAAAATGCCGCCGGCGCCGGAGCAAATTCAGCCGACTTTCACCGAAACCGGCCTATCGGGAAAAAATTTGAAAAGCGCCAGTGTTGAATTTATGTCTCAATCCGGGAAACCGGAAGTGGCGATTGAGTTCGATGCCGAAGGGACGAAAATGTTCGCGGATCTCACGAAAGAAAATATCGGTAAACAAATCGCGATTTTTCTGGATGGCCAAGTGATCAGCGCGCCGACGGTGCAGACTCAAATCACGGACGGAAAAGCGGTCATCACGGGAAGTTTCACGCTTGACGAGGCCAAACAACTCGCGCAAAGACTCAACGAAGGGGCGCTGCCGATGCCGATCACGCTCATTGGCCAGCAAAGCGTCGAGGCTTCGCTTGGAATGCTTTCTCTTGAGCAAAGCCTCAAGGCGGGACTCATCGGAATCATTCTCGTGATGATCTTTATGATCATATACTATCGCTTTCTCGGCTTTGTCGCTTCGGTTTCGCTGATCATATACAGCTCGCTGATGGTGGCGATCTTCAAACTCTCTTCTGTCACGCCATGGTCCATCACCTTGACTCTGGCGGGTATTGCCGGTTTCATATTGTCGGTTGGAATGGCGGTGGACGCAAATATTTTGATTTTCGAGCGAACGAAAGAAGAAATTCGCAAAGGACGCAGCATCCGGAGCGCGATTGATGAAGGTTTTCGGCGGGCTTGGCCGAGTATCCGGGACAGCAATATCTCATCCATCATCACTTCGCTCATTTTGATCTGGTTTGGAACGGGATTCGTGAAAGGATTCGCCATCACGCTGCTTTTGGGAGTGCTTGTTTCGATGTTCACGGCCATCGTAATCACGCGGACGATATTGACGGCGATCATTGGGCAGTGGGCGGAAGAAAAGGAGGGATGGATAATCGCGAGGGCAAAAAACGAAATTTCAAACGATTAGGCTCGTGCAAAACTTGATTTCTCAGTAGGCTAACCCGGCTCTGCTTTCGCAGGCCGGAACGCGATACTTCGAAATTCAAATTTTGCACTCGCTGATTCTGAAAATATGTACAACATTCTCGCCAAACGCAAATATTTCTATATTTTTTCCGGTACACTGATGCTTTTGAGCGTCATTGCTCTTTCGGTGTGGGGGCTGAAATACGGTCTTGATTTCACGGGAGGAACGCTGATGGAAATCCAAAATGTCCAAGCCGGGAGCAGCGAGCTGAAAAACGTTTTGGCTGACGCCGGAATCAATGACGCGGTCGTTTCGCCGACTGGAAACAATGGATATCTCATTCGTTATGCCAATTCGAGTGACGAAAAAAACCAGGAAGTGTTGGCAAAATTGAAGGAAAAGTTTCCAGACATTCAAAATACCCGTCTCGACTATATAGGCCCGTCAATTTCTTCGGAACTCAAATCCAAAGCGATCTGGGCGCTCGTGGTCGCTGTCATCGGCATCACTTTGTACATAACTTACGCTTTTCGCAAAGTCTCCCGGCCGGTGGAATCCTGGAAATATGGCGTTGGCGCGGTCATCGCGTTGGTGCATGATGTTTTGATCACAGTCGGCATCTTCGCCATCCTTGGGCATTTCTTTGGAATTGAAGTTGACTCGTCTTTCATTGCGGCGCTCCTCACGATTCTCGGTTTTTCCGTTCACGATACGATTGTGGTGTATGACCGAACGCGGGAAAATCTTTTGAAATCCGGATCGGGCGAAAAATTCGACGAAACGGTGAACCGCAGCCTCAACGAAACGATGGCCCGATCAATCAACACCTCGCTCACCGTGCTGATCACTTTGCTGGCCATCTTCCTTTTCGGCGGCGCATCGATCAAGAATTTCACGCTCGCGCTCCTTATCGGTATTTCGTTTGGAACATACTCATCAATATTTATTGCCTCAGCCCTGATCGTCGATTGGTGGAAATGGGAGAGGAAATAGGGTGCTACTTGACCCCCGCACCAAATTGTATTTTTAAAAAATATGGAACCTCATGCCGCCAAATTTGGTGTGGGGGTTGACAATATAAATCGCCTATGTTATCATTTTACTCTAGGATTAAATCGTGCTAATATAGCCTTAATCAAAGGGGAAAATGATGATTGCAGAAAACAAGTTCAATTTGCGGGCAAATCCTGATTTTCCGCAAAAAATAGCCGTAAAATCGACGGATATTGAGACGATTGTCAGTGATTTGATGGAAAATTTGGGCGCCAAACAACGCTTGGTGCTTTCAGGCCGTTTCGGAGTTTCCGGACAAGAACCGCTCACGCTGGAAGCTATCGGGAAAACTTTGAATATCACCCGAGAAAGAGTGCGTCAAATTGAAGCCGACGCGCTTCAATTGTTGAAAAAAGGGGAAAGACCCAGAGAAACGGCGGAACTTATTTTGACGGCGGATGAAGTTGTCAAAGAAAAAGGCGGAATTGTCAGAGCGGAAACGTTTGCGGATGTCGTGTTTGAAAAATATTTCGGACGCCGGACGAAGAGCAACCAAGAAAAGTATTTGCTGGAAATATTGTTTTCCGTCATCGGCCTCAAAAAAATCAAGGGAAACAAAGAGCTCGAAGACGTTTGGACAAGCAAGGATTTTGATATAAAACAATTCCGACTCACAACGAGCGGAATCGAAAAGATATTCGATGAGACGAAAAAGCTTTTTTCCGAAGAAGAACTGTTGAAAAAGATTGATACAGTCAGCCAAGAAGTGCCGGAATTGCGTCAGGCGCCGGAACAGATTCTCAACTATCTCGAAATTTCCAAAAAATTCGGGAAAAATATTTTCGGCCAGTGGGGGAAAGCCAAGTGGCCGCTCGTGCGGCCAAGAGGCGTGCGTGAAAAGGCGACATTGGTTCTTC
>Ga0172374_1001400_pt1 | contig 16116 bp, 22 predicted proteins | sample LakKiv3m_FD_114536 | JGI IMG/M metagenome (GOLD analysis project Ga0172374, IMG submission 114536) | Freshwater microbial communities from Kabuno Bay, South-Kivu, Congo - kab_092012_10.3m | ecosystem: Environmental > Aquatic > Freshwater > Lake | place: Democratic Republic of the Congo... | reverse complement strand
TTGCCTATCTTAGAAAGGCATCGTCAGATTTCAGGAAGGCGTGCGACAAAGGGAACAAATACGCCTGTGATAATTTAAAGCAGGTCCCTGAGTAAAACAGGTTCTAGACAGGCTTTTTTCTAAAAAGAGATAGCCTTACTCTCAGTCCATCAATATTTCCAGCAGCCTGTCGAGCTCATCGAGAGAATAATATTCAATCTCTATCCGGCCCCCTTTTTTGCCTTTATGCTGGATTCTTACCTTTGTGCCGAGGCTTTTTATGAGCTTATCTTCAAGAGACGCTATCTGCGGGTCGTGATGTCTCCCGTGGCCTTTTGGTTTTTTTGTCCCGGAAAGGGAGGTATCCTTTGCCAGGGCTTCTGCCTCTCTGACGCTCAAGCCCTTTTTTAGAATCTTTCTTGCCGCCTCTACCTGCTGTGTTTTCCCTTCGATTGAGAGTATTGCGCGGGCGTGCCCCATGCTCAAAGACTCGTTTGATATCAGCAGTTTTATTTCCTCAGGAAGTTTCAGGAGCCTGAGATAGTTTGCGACAGTGGCTCTTTCTTTTCCGACCTTTTCAGAAAGCTCCTCCTGCGTGAGATCAAATTCCTTCATCAGCCTGCTGAACGCCTCTGAGGTCTCGACGGGATTAAGGTCTTCTCTCTGGATGTTTTCTATAAGGGCAATCTCAAGCGAATCCCTTGATGCGACATTTTTTATGAGCGCGGGAATTTTTTTAAGCCCTGCCAACTGCGCAGCCCGCCACCTCCGTTCGCCCGCAATAAGCCTGAACGAGCCATCGCCGATTCTCGAAACAATAATCGGCTGGAGCACGCCCTGTTCTTTTATGGACACGGCAAGCTCTTTCAGCGAATTATCTCTGAAAGTTTTCCTCGGCTGTTCTCCGCCCGGGAATATGCGGTTGATTTCCAGATGCAGTACTTCTTCGCCTTTTTCAGGGATTAATGCCTCAAGCCCTTTGCCTAATGCCGTTTTCATTCAGTATCTCCTTTGCAAGGGATAAATAACTCTGAGCGCCCTTTGACTTTGCATCATAAAGAAGCACCGGCTTTCCGTGGCTCGGCGCTTCCGCGAGTGTTATATTCCTCGGTATCACAGTTTTATACACCTTTTTGCCGAAATGTTTTCTTACCTCATCTTCAACCTGCCTTGCAAGCATGTTCCGGGAATCAAACATTGTAAGAAGTATGCCTTCTATATCAAGGCCGGGGTTGAATGAATTTCTTATCAGCCTGATGGTGTTCGAGAGAAGGCCGAGCCCTTCAAGCGCATAATATTCGCATTGAACAGGGACAAGGACGGAGTCGGCAGCCACAAGCGCATTCAGGGTTAAAAGCCCTAATGAGGGCGGACAGTCAATCAGTATATAGCGGTAGCGGTCTCTGGCGGCATTTATTGCGCTGGAAAGTATCTGCTCCCTGCCTTCCCTGCTTACAAGCTCTACCTCAACGCCAAGAAGGTCAACTGTCGAGGGTATGACAGAGAGATGCTCTACGGACGTTTCCATTATAGCCTCATCGATCCCGCATTTCCCTGAATAAATATCGTATAGTGTTTTCCCATGATTATTTTTTTCTATGCCGAGGCCGCTCGTTGAATTACCCTGCGGATCGGTATCTATAATGAGGATATCTTTGTCTGCAAGGGTAAGGGAGGCGGCAAGGTTTACGGCAGTCGTGGTTTTTCCGACGCCGCCTTTCTGGTTGGTTATTGCGATTATTCTGCTCATATCCGGAGTCTTTGTATTATACCAGTTCCATAGCCATATTTTGGGGAAATAGAGATATTGGGAATACAGGATAAGCGGCAGCCCTTCCATTCCTTGCTATAGAAATGCTAAAATGATAAAATTTTTTCAGAGGCGGATGATGACCGAATATAAAATACCGATAGGCCTAACCTTCGATGATGTCCTTCTTGTGCCTGCAAAATCAGAGATACTTCCGAGAGACGTCAATATCTCAACCAGCCTCACAAAAAAAATAAAAATAAATATTCCGCTTCTCAGCTCTGCGATGGACACCGTCACTGAATCAGAGATGGCAATATCGGTTGCGCGCGAAGGAGGCATAGGCATAATCCACAGGGCCATGTCTCCCCATAGGCAGGCGTCCGAAGTTGACAGGGTGAAAAAATCAGAAAGCGGCATGATAATAGACCCCGTGACAATCTCGCCTGACAAGCCCATCTCAGAGGCGATGGGTTTAATGGAGAAATACAAGATATCAGGCGTTCCGGTTACGGTGAACGGAAAACTTGTCGGCATTCTCACAAACAGGGATTTAAAATTCGAGACAGGGTTGAACAAAAAAGTCTCGCAGGTAATGACAAAAAAGAAGCTCATAACAGCACATGTCGGTACAGACCTCAATACAGCCAAGGCGATCCTTCACAAATACAAGATAGAAAAACTTCCGATAGTGGATAAGAATTTCAATCTCAAAGGGCTTATAACGATAAAAGACATAGAGAAGAGGCGCAAATACCCTAATGCGTGCAAAGACAAGGTTGGAAGATTAAGGGTCGGCGCGGCAATAGGAGTCGGAGAAGACAGCCTTTACAGGGCGGAACTGCTCGTTAAAGCAGGGGCTGATGTCATAGCAATAGACACGGCGCACGGCCATACAAAATCAGTTCTGGATGTTCTCAAAGAAGTAAAAAGGCGTTTTGACGTTGACGTCATTGCAGGCAATGTCGCAACTCGCGAAGGCACACTGGATTTAATCAGGGCAGGCGCGGATGCAATAAAAATAGGAATAGGCCCCGGCTCGATATGCACAACCAGGATTGTCGCAGGCTCGGGCGTGCCGCAGATTACAGCAATCATGAACTGCTATGCGGTTGCAAAGAAATATAAAGTCCCTGTCATTGCTGACGGAGGCATAAAATATTCAGGAGATATTACAAAGGCCCTTGCAGCAGGAGCTCATTCTGTGATGATAGGCGGCCTTTTTGCCGGAACAGACGAATCACCCGGAGAGACAATACTCTTTCAGGGCAGAAGCTATAAAGTTTACAGGGGAATGGGCTCCCTCGGCGCAATGGAACAGGGCTCCAAAGACCGATACCAGCAGGCAGGAGTTGAAAGCAAAAAACTTGTTCCCGAAGGAGTTGAAGGAAGAGTCCCGAACAAAGGCCCTCTTTCACAGAGCGTGCACCAACTGATGGGCGGGCTCCGTTCAGGCATGGGTTACTGCGGATGCAAGAATCTTAACGACCTTCGCCAGAAAGCAAAATTTATCAGGATAACAAACGCAGGCCTCAGGGAAAGCCACGTCCACGACGTCATCGTAACCAAGGAAGCCCCGAACTATTCGGAATTATAAAACCAAACGCCTTATTTCTTAAACAATTTCAGATACTGCCCGTACCCTTCCTTCTCCATGTTTTCCTTTGGAACAAAGCGCAGGGCTGCCGAGTTCATGCAATAGCGTTTGTATGTGGGCGCAGGCCCGTCATTAAAAAGATGGCCAAGATGCGAATAGCCTTTTTTACTGCGAATCTCTGTCCTCTTGATAAGAAGCTTTCTGTCTTCTTTTGTTGCGATATTGCCGGGCTCAAGAGGCTTGGTGAAACTCGGCCATCCTGTGCCTGAGTCAAACTTATCAGTGGAGCTGAAAAGCGGCTCTCCGGAAACAATGTCAACATATATGCCCTCTTTTTTGTTATCCGAGTATTCGTTCTTGAATGCGGGCTCTGTGCCCTCTTCCTGTGTCACCTTGTACTGCATGGGCGTTAATCTCTTCTTGAGCTCTTCCTTCGAAGGCTTCACAAATGTATTCCATTTACCTGTAGAAGAAGATGAAGTTTCAGCGATTGGTTTGAATATCCCTGCCGCATCTCCCCAAAGCTCCTTAAGCCGCTTGTCGCGGCCGCAGTTAAATCTGTAGAGCTTATAGCGGACAGGATTCTTCTTGTAATAATTCTGGTGGTAATCCTCTGCGGGATAGAACACTGTTGCCTGAACAATCTCGGTCACGACAGGTTCCTTGAAGGTTTTGGTTTTTTCGATGAGTTCCCTGGATTGCAGGGCTGACACGCGCTGCTGCTCATTATGGTAAAAGATAGAGCTTCGATACTGGCTCCCCATATCACAGAATTGACGATTCTTAGCGGCCGGGTCAATGTTGTGCCAAAAAATATTCAGTAGTTTTTCATAGGAAACCTTTTCCGGGTCATAGATTATCTGAACAGCCTCGGCGTGCCCCGTGCCTCCGGCGGAGACCTCTTCATAGGTGGGATTTTTCTTTTGCCCTCCGGTATAGCCTGATATTACCTCCTTAACGCCTTCAAGCTTTTCGTATGGAGGCTCCATGCACCAGAAACAGCCTCCCGCAAATGTTGCCTTCTCAAGTTTTTTCTCCGCAGCCTCGGCAGACAGCATAAAAATCACCCCCGATATTATGATGATTAAGCCCTGTATTATTTTGTTAAACATATCGCTTCCCCCTTCTTTAATCTAACCATATCACAGAATGAAACCGGTTTCCATAGTAGGGCAGTTCTGTAGTCCCAGAGGGCCGTATTCCAACAAGGCAGAAGTTCAAAAGTCAAAAGTGCAAAAGTCAGAGGGACAAGCCTTTAAGCTCGGAAGAGAACCTAAAAAAGCATTACTGAAATTCCTGCAAAAATCTTAATTGATTAGCAATCTCTTCGTCTTTTGTAACAGCAAGCAAATTGAGAACTAATCTTATAAGCTCCGCAATTTTTATTTCAGGGGATATAATAATGCCCTTGTGTTGTTTATTTTCTTCGAGCCATAGCCGATGAAGTTTTGTAAAATCACCGATATTAAACGTGAGTAGGGCTCTATCATAAGAGGCGGCAAATGCAAGCTGCTCCAAATCACTTTTTCCAAGCATTCCGGCGTCCTTGGCGAACAAAACATCATAATTAAATTGCTTTAATATCAAAGCGAGGTCGACCGGAATCATCTCATCGAGGTAGAGCTTAATGGCAGCCATCAGTTATATTTTTCAGGAAGGGTTTCCCAAGTATATGTCTTTTCTTTTTCCTCTTCAGATAATTTCTCAAACTCTTTTTCTGTTACAAGTCTGTCAACGCCGAATTCACCGACAATCAATCTCATATTATTTTTTCTCATAATCGCTCTGAGTGAGCTTTCCTGAATTTCCTGTTCAATCTCAGCCCTATGGTCAAAATAATAGCTGATGGCGTCGTGGATTTGCGCGAAGGTAAGATGAGGGTATCCCATAAGAATATCTTCCGCAGAGCTACCGCCCTTTACCATACCGGCGATTAAGCAAACGGAAATCCTCGTGCCGGATATAACAGCCTTCCCCCCGCAGATTTCCGGATTTTTGACGATATACGGATGCTCCGTCTTTAATGCTGTCGGCATATAAACTACCTCCTAAACCAATAATATCAAAATCGCCCTAAAACATGCAATTTATATTTACAGATAAACCGCTTCCCCCGCCTCTCTGGCGACAAGATTTTTGAATTTATAATTTTCGAGATAAGGGCACTTCTGATTTCATTATTACATATAGTCTCTTTAAATACTATTTGTAACAATTTTATACTTTTTTCATATGTCAAAGAAGCAAGAAGACCTTCGCCGTATCCAATTAGGCAAGAACATTAAAAAATTGAGAGAAATGAAGTCGTGGACTCAGGAAAACTTATCTGAGAAAGCGGACTTGCACATCTCTTACATAGGGCAAATAGAACGCGGTCTACGTTATCCGTCATTGAAAGTGCTTTTTAAGATTGCCGATGTATTTGAAGTAAAAATCACTGATTTATTTAAAGGTATCAATGCCCAGAAAAGCAAATAATAAAAAAAATAAAAAGCAAACTGCCACCTATAGCCTGCCTGAAGGCTCACTTGATTTTTACATTTCCGAGGGCACACCCTCTTACGGCGGGAATAGAAAGAAAAAACCATTTACAGTTTTTTTTGACAATCCGGAGCATTCGGTAAGACTGCTTCAGGGTGATTGCATTGAAATATTAAAACATGCGAAAGAAAACAGTGTTGATATGATTTTTGCCGACCCGCCATATTTCCTTTCAAACGGCGGCATTACATGTCATGCGGGCAAGATGGTTTCTGTAAATAAGGGCAAATGGGACAAATCCAAAGGCGTGGCGGAAAACCATAAGTTTACTCTTGAATGGTTAAAGGCTTGCCAGCGCGTTTTAAAACCTAACGGTACCATTTGGGTTTCAGGCACAACGCATATTATTTATTCCGTTGGTTTTGCTATGCAGGAGCTTGGCTATAAAATCCTCAACGACATCATCTGGTATAAGCGCAATGCTCCGCCGAATCTGTCGTGCCGATATTTCACTCATTCAACCGAGGTTGTTTTATGGGCGGCAAAAAATGCAAAAAGCAAACATTACTTTGACTATCCGCTGATGAAGAAAATAAATCTGGGCAAACAAATGCGGAATGTTTGGGAGATTTCCGCCCCGCAAGCGGAGGAAAAAAAGTTTGGCAAACATCCGACCCAAAAACCAGTTGCGCTTTTAAAGAGGATAATTCAGGCATCTACAAAGGAAGATGATTTAGTTCTCGATCCATTTTGCGGCAGTTCCACGACAGGCGTTGCAGCAGTTTTATTAAAACGGAAATATGTAGGGATTGATTTGGAAGAAGAATATTTAGAGCTTTCAAAAAAACGTCTTGAACAAACAATTAAGGCAAAGACACATAATCTTATGTTTGCAGAAAAGGTGCACGGATGAAGACCGGAGGCGTGGGTGGATGCAACACTTTAACTGGGTTGAACTTTGAAAAAAAGGTCGACTTTCAGGAACTTATCAAATTAGTTCCCGGATATGAACTGAAGGGGATTCCGCATAAAGCTGGGTTAGGATTATTTTTTGATAATAAACTCGTCGCGCGTTGTTTCAGAAAATATGATTTTTACAAATTCTTGGAAGAGGAAAAAATTAGTTGGAAGCAGCTAATTTCAAGAAAACTATTACCCGATGACGCACTCCTTGTAATTGTACGTGAAACACTCTTTATCATCGAAGTTAAATATCAGCAGGTTGGAGGCTCGGTTGACGAAAAACTTCAAACATGCGATTTTAAGCGTAAACAGTACTTGAAACTAGTTGCACCGCTTGGGATCAAAGTAGAGTATGTCTATGTGCTAAGCGATTGGTTCAGAAAGCCTGAATATAAGGATATGTTAGATTACGTTCACAGCGTTAATTGCCACTACAAATTTAGTGAGCTTCCTTTGGCATGGCTCGGGTTACCGACAAAAGCATGCCAATAAATCAAACGAAAAGTAAGACATCAAAGATTCATCCGCCCGAAAATCCGTCAGCAACTACAGATTCTGAGAGACAAAGGGGGACATCAGCGTCAAAGGGTCAGAGCATCAAAGCATCAAAGCTTAATAACTGTCTCAAGTTTCGGTAAAATAAAATGTTTTTCCGCCAATGATTTCAGTTTTTTCATGTCCGCTTTTTTTGAAAGTGCCTTAATATCAACCGCATCCTGACTGCTCAGCGGAAGCAGTTTTAGAAGAATAAGGTATTCCGGTGTTGCAACTTTTACTTTTTGCCCAAAGACCTCAGCAGTAACTGATTTTTTTATTGCCTCTGCCGCCAATTCAAAATCCTTGGCGCTTATGACATCTACTTCTATCTGTCCGGTAACAAAAGAGAGCTTTTCTTTTATATGCATCCGTTGCGTCCCTTTGTGCAAAGCGATTTTCTTTTGCAATCTGGACTGGACTACAGATGCAATATCAGGCCACGTGAAATTTCTTGCAACGGCAATTACAAAGTCAACATCCCTTGTAGTGCGCGGCCTTATCCACGCGGAAAGGGCAAGACCGCCGATTAAAGTATAATCTTCAATTATTCCTTCTTTTTTTATTTCATTAAAAAATGCGACGGTTCTTTTGAATGCGTCTACGATGGACACTATTTTTTCTTTACTGACTTTTTGACTGATTTTTTGAGGATTAAGGAAAGCTCAAGAAGTTGAAGGGCAATCTCGATATTCTTGCCGTTTGGTTTTAAGGAATGCCTCTTCCTGCCGACAGCCGATTTCATTATGGTAATTATAACAAATAAAGACGCAAATATTAATCTCCAAAAGCTCCATCCTGAAAACAAACACATCCGCCCGAAAATCCACTCCATGAGTCGTTGACTGGAATTCATGCTCCTCAGGCGCACAAGAAGGGAACGGGTTGTATCGGTTTCGATAGTTCTGAAGTGCCATAGAACTATAGCGCGGAAGGGGAAACGCTGTGGTATAATACATCAAAATATGCTGAGAAGGAGGCCTGAATGCCTACAGCAGTAAAGCATAAAGATGACCATATCAAAGTGAAGCAATATCTGACCGACAAGAAAGGTCATAAAGTTGCCGCAGTGATAGATATTAAGGAACTCACCAGATTGGAGACCGTACTGGAACTCATTCCGCTGTCTGAAAGATGGCTCTATAAAAATAGAGAAGCCATCGATGGTGTTCGGAAAGGGTTAAAAGACGCTTCCAAAGGCAAAATTTCAAAGCTCAACCTTGACGAGCTTTAGGATTCCCATTGTTCGAAATATTCCTGACCGACCAGGCAAAAGAACAATTAAATAAGCTTAAAGCAGACAGAGGACTTTTAAAGAGATATAAGGCCGTAAAGAAAAGCCTGCAATTCTTGTCTATGAATCCGGACACCCAAGCCTCCGGACGCATGAGTATACAACGCTAAAAGGGCCGAGGGGAGAGAAGGTCTTCGAGGCATACGCTGAACAAGACACGCCTGCCGCATATAGAATTTTCTGGTATTACGGTCCTCGCGAAAACCAGATAACCATTATTGCTATAACACCGCATCCATAATTCCCCTCCTCCGTCCCCCAAAAAAATCCGCCAGCAGCTACAGATTCTGAGAGACAAAGGAATTCTGGAATTTAAAGGCAGCGGGCAGTTCGGTTCAAATAAGAAGTCAAAATAGCACAGAAGAAATAGCAGAAAAAAATCTATCTGCTGTAAACGACAACCCCCGTTTCCAGTATCTCCTTGGCAAACCCGCTCTTATCCCTGATCTGTTTCGGAGTCAGGCCGATTGGCTCAATGGGTTCACCGAATTTATGATGAGCCTTGCTTAGAAGCAACTGACGCTCAAAAATATCCAGCTTCTGAAATGAAGGCGAAACTACGGCAATGTCTATATCGCTATATTCTTTCGGTCGTCCTTTTGCGTAAGAGCCGTATAATATAACCTGTGAAACCTCAACGCCAAGCTGATTAAGCTTGCTGATATATCTGTCTATGATGTCTTTAATTTCTTGTTTCTTTTTAACCATTTTATTAGCTCCTTGGTTTTTTTCAGGTAGCCTTCGACTTTTTTCTTTTTAAATGCCTTAACCATTGCATCAACATCTTCGGGATACCTCGTAACAATACTGAGATCATTTAGAGATTCAAGAATTTCAAGATATTTCTCGGGAAGCTCAATTTCGGATGTTTTTAAAAGGAAAACGAGGTTATGAGTTTTAGGCGCGACTTTCTTTAAGGTCATCTCGTATAACGCCTTTAATAATTTTTCTACAGACAGATGGCACATGAAGAGCACATAAATATATCTGCCTGTTTTCAGCATGTGATCGGCAGTTTTCAAATCATACTGAGAAGACTTAAGCCAGTTTATGATGCTCTTATTCATTTAAATACTCTCTATAAATATATTTGTCTTCATGGTGTAATCATTATACCAAAATCCGAATTAAAACATCCCCTCCGCCCGAAAATCCACTCTACGAGTCGTTGACTCCGAGTCATAAGACAGCAGCTTCAGATTCTCCGCGACACAGGGATTCTGGAATTCATGCTCCTCAGGCGCACAAGAAGGCAGCGGGCAGTATCGGTTCAGATTGTTCCGAAGTTCAATAGTCAGAATAGCAGGATGCAAGCGTTCAAAATTATCTGCTATACTAAGGCAAATAACAAAAGGAGGTGATGGAGATGTCAAAGGCAAATGTTGTGACCATAGAACATTTGGAAGTTAAGAAAAGCGATATTGAAAAGATAAAAAAAGCGTTCAATGTAAGAGATAACTCTGAGGCTATAAAGAGGGCATTGGCTGTGGCTTCAGGGAAAATCGAATTGGAGAACATCTTTCAGAAACATAAAGGCATAAAAATTAAAAAAGTCTATGCTTAAAAAGCTCATCGACACGAATATTTTTATTGACCGCTTTGGAAACCCCGATTTATATAAAGAGATTTTTCTATCTGATGGATTTATTTATCTTTCGTCTGTCGTTCTGATGGAACTGCGAGCAGGAGCTCATACGAGAGAAGCTGTAATTGCAGTTGCTGACCTTGGAGATTTCTTTAAAAAAGTGGGCAGAATTGTAATCCCTAATTTAAAAGACTATGAACGAACAGGTGAAATTTTATCAGAATTGCAGCGCATAAAGGGCTATGATATTAAAAAGAGCTCTTCCATTACAAATGATTGTTTGATTGCTGTCTCAGCAAGAAGCATTGGAGCTACGGTTTATACTCAGAATAAGAGGGACTTTCAGGCAATTCGTGATGCTTTAGATTTTAAGGTTGATTTTGTTTAGTAAGTCTGTTTCTTAATCGCCCCTTCCGCCCGAAAATCCGCTCTCCCTACACATTGAACCTGAAATTGATTATATCCCCGTCTTTGACTTCGTAGGTTTTTCCTTCAAGCCTCAGAAGTCCTTTGTCGCGGGCAGCTGACATGCTGCCGTTTGATATGAAATCATTGTATGAAACAACCTCCGCCCTTATAAATCCCCTCTCGATATCGGAATGAATCTTCCCAGCTGCCTTTTGCGCGTCCAGGCCTCTTTTAATGGTCCACGCCCTCACCTCATCTTCGCCTGAAGTGAGAAAAGAGATAAGCCCGAGGAGGTCGTAAGAGACATGTATTAATTTATTCAGCGCAGGCTCTTCTATTCCTAAATCGTCCAAAAACGCCTTTGCCTCGTCAGGAGATAGCTGCGCTATCTCCATCTCAATCTTTCCGCAGAGGCTCAATGCCCTTACCTGCCTGCCCTTGAAAAACGCCTGCAAATCAGAAATTATTTTCTGCGTCTTCTCTGAGTTCACATCCTGCTCGCCGACATTTAAAACAACAAGTTCGGGCTTAATTGACATGAACTGGAGGTTTCTTATGGTTTTTTGCTCTTCCTCCGAGAAATCCAAATCCCTGAGGGCAGTTTCTTTTTCCAGAACCTCTTTGCATTTTAAGAGAATCTTTTTTTCCGACTCATCCGGCTTTTTGCCCCTCTTTAAACCCTGCTCCATCCTTTCGAGCCTTTTATCAACAAGCTCAAGGTCTCCGAAAATCATCTCAAGCTCAACTGTCTCGGCATCGCGCAAAGGATTTACGCTTCCAAGAGGATGCGCTACTGATTCATCCTCAAAACTCCTTACGACATGGACTATGGCATCAACGTCTTTTATCAGGTCTGAAACCTTTTTGTTCTGCTCGATGTCTCCTTTTGTTATCCCTATATAATCAACATATTCAACTGTCGCGTAAGTAATCTTTTTCGGCTTATATATCTCCGCCAGCTTGTCAATCCTTGAATCAGGGACTTTTACTACTCCATGCTGAGGCTCTGCCGTAATAGTAGGATATATAGTTGTCTCAAGGTTTAAGCCTGTGAGTGCGTTAAATATTGTGGTCTTTCCTGAATTCGCAAGCCCGGTAATTGCTATCTTCATTTTATCTCCCTTTGAGCGAGAATGCTATGCCTTATCTTTATCTAAATCCCAAATATAACTGTTTCAAACGCGGCTGTTTATTGTAACATAACCCTGCTCAGAGTTGATTTTATCCGCTCTTCTATGGTATAAATAACGACTCCTTGCTCTCTCTTTTAGAGTAGGGCAACAATCCCGACTTATCGGGATAAATCCATAAGGAGGTGTTCCAGTGAACATCTATGAAAACATCATAATCCTCAACGCATCGCTCAGCGATGAAGAAATCGAAGCAGCCTCAGGTAAAATAAAAGACCTCATAACAAATTCCGGCGGAGAAATATTCAAAGTTGACGTATGGGGAAGAAGAAAACTCGCATACGAGGTTAAGAAACAAAAGAAAGGTTTTTACCTCCTCCTCTTTTTTAAATCTCCTTCCACGGCAATAAGAATGCTCGAAGATTATTATAAGGTCTTTGACCCTGTTGTAAAGTATATGGTTTTAAGGCTTGAGAAAAAACAGGCAGAGGCAGTCCTAAAATCAGCCGCGGCGGCAGCAGAAAGCGCACAGGCTTCCGCGGAAAAAACAGAGCCTCAGAAACCAATTGAGGCGGCAAAAAGCGAGGCATAAATGTATAACAAGATCATATTGATAGGGAATCTGACAAAAGACCCCGAACTCAGATATACGCCGCAGGGCACGGCAGTTACATCATTCAGAATAGCCGTGAACTCCAAGATAAAACAACAGGGCGAACTGAAAGACGAGACACTTTTTATCAATATCGTTGTTTTCGGCAAACAGGCTGAAAGCGCGGGGCAATATCTAAGCAAGGGGAAATCCGTGCTTGTTGAAGGAAGGCTTCAGGAGAGAAAATGGGAATCGGAAGGGCAGCAAAAGAGCAGGGTTGAGGTTGTTGCCAATTCCGTCAGATTTTTATCAAAAAAATCCTCTCAGGGAGAGTCCGCCTCGGGCGGAGCCGGAGACACCGGCGCGGGTGATGATGCGGGAGCCCCGGAAGAAACAACGGATTTGGAACCATTTTAAATAAACAGCGATTAGCGTCGGTGTTTGGAAATAATACCGAAGACCGGCACTCAAAATAAGAAAGGAGAACACATTGTACCAGAGGAGAATTCAAAGAAAAAAATTTTGCAGGTTCTGTTCGGACAAAGTAGAATTTATGGACTATAAAGAAACCAAGGTGCTGAGAAATTATCTTACGGATAAGGGCAAAATCCTTCCAAGACGGATGACGGGGGTCTGCGCAAAGCATCAAAGGGATCTTACCGAAGCCATTAAGAGGGCACGGCATGTAGCGCTCCTTTCCTTTGTAGAAAAGTAGGCCATGAGAATCCCGAAAACGTGGGTGCCGCTGATAACCAAAAAGGTTATAGACGGAATAGTGTCCGGGGATCTTATCGAACCCCGCGTCCCGATAGACAAACTGCTTGCCGGCGCTGAAGAGATAATAATGGAAGAGCTTATGGTAGAAGACAGGCTCAATGACGAGGTAAGGGAAATCCTGAAAAAACACAGCCCTGAGATTGAGCGCAGCAGGCTCGATTTCAGAAGGCTCTTCGAACTTACAAAGCAAAAAATCGTTAAAGAGAGAAATCTAATCTTATGATGCTTTCCGAAGAAAAACTGACGCACCTGACGCATGTGCTCCTTGCGGGAATGATGGACAAGGATCTGATTGCCCTGAATGAAGAGGAGGGGACAGTAAGGCGCGAGATAAAACGCATAATATCTAATGAGCTTAAGATAGGCGCAGACATCGATGAAAACGTGCGCAGAAAACTCCAGTCCTTTTCGAAAAAATTAGCCGAGGGGAGTCCTGAGTGGGAAGTTCTATACAAGAAATTTTTCAGGGAAGAGGAGATAAAAAGAGGCAGGGCTTCCGGCTAAAGAGAGGCTTACTGCTTCTCTGTCTTGTCCTGACCTATCTTGCCTTTCTCAAAGATTTCCCCGCATCAATGCCGGCTCTCTGGTTTTCCTTAAGCGCATCAATATCCGTGACATATTCAATATTCCATTTTGCGGACACGAGAAAAGAGTTTGCAATTGAGTTCCTCCTTTCATTGGCATTATTTTTTGAAGGCGTAACCCATGCCCTGAAATTCGCATGGATGGATATAGCCTATTTCCCTTTTATAATATTAGTATCGGCTTTTTATAACTGGAAGACGGTCATCGCATTATCCCTTCTTGTCCCCCTGTTTGAAATAGAAATCCTGCTGACAGGCAGCGCGCTTATTGAAAAAACAGCTTTTTTGATTTCCCTGCTCTTGACAGCCGCGATATCTTCGCTTGTATTCACCCGTATTAGGAACGAAAAAGACAGCGCGGTCAGCGCCTTGCAGACAATCAAAGATGCGGCAAAAGACATATCGCAGGGCACCGGCATGGAATCATTCGGAAGCGAGGCCGTACCTCATTATTTTGCCTCGATGCTTAAAACAGATGAAGAGATTAAGGAACTGCTGCTGTCTGCAAAACACGCTGTTTTCGCCGATTCCGTAAACTTCTTTACTCCGCATCAGAACAGCTTCGCGCTCAGGTGCTCGTCCGAAGAAAAAGGAGATATCATCATCAACGGCATGGGGATAATTTCAGAGTGCATCAGAGAAAAGAAGGTTATCTATTCAGGGGATGTTGACGAAAAAAAAGCCAATATCGGCTACATAAAAAAGGGCAGGGTTTCAACGATACTCGCAATCCCTGTGACAGAAGGCTCGGCGCTTCTTGGAGCCTTAAGCGTTGACAGCTCGCGGTATCAGGCATTCAGCGAACCTGACAGGCATACAGCGCAGATGTTTACCGGCCATCTTGCAAGAATACTGGAAAGGGAAAGGATTTATCCGAAACTCAAACGCGACTATAATGGGTTGCGCATTCTTAATGAAGAAAGCTCAAAACTCGTTTCATCCCTCGATATAAATATAATTGCCGAAAAGCTGTGCGAGGGGGCTGAAAAGATTGCGCCCTCGCAGGTTTTCTTTTTTCTCGCAAAGGGGAGACAGTTCGAGCTGGTGAGCCACATAGGGAAAATCACACGTGAAAAGAAAAAACAATTCAATCTCAAAGGCACTTTTATCAATATGGCAGTTGAAAACAAACAACCCGTATATATGGCTGAGATGAAAGACTACCGCAATCCGATAATGCCGTTCAAGGCCGAAGAGGTCCGTTCGGTTTTAGCGATACCTCTGCTTTACGAAAACAACCTGCTCGGCGTCTTTGTGATGTTTTCAGGAGAAAGAGATTTCGCTGATACGCTTCAGATAGAACTGCTTAAGGTAATGTGCAATCAGGCGTCAACGTCAATTGCAAACGCCCAATTGCACGCGGAGATAGAAAAGCTGGCAACAACCGACGGGCTCACGGGCTTATTCAACCACAGGGTTTTTCAGGAAAAATTATCGGATGAACTCAAGAGAATGGACAGATACTCGGAACAGATTTCTCTCATCCTTACGGATATTGATTTCTTCAAGAAAGTGAACGACAGATACGGGCATCCTGCGGGTGATATTGTGCTGAAAGAAGTCGCAAAAGTTATAAAGGGAACTCTGAGAGACATAGATATTCCGGCAAGATACGGGGGCGAGGAATTTGCCGTTATACTGCCTCAGACTAACGGCATAGGGGCAAAAAACATTGCAGAGAGATTAAGGAAATCGGTTATGGATGCGTCTTTTTCGGCTGACGGCGCGTCATTTAAGATTACATTGAGCATCGGCATAGCCACCTCGCCTGTTGATGCGAAAACCAAAGAAGAGCTTATAGAAAAATCCGACAATGCGCTTTACCATGCGAAACACAACGGAAGAAACCAGAGCGTGCTCTGGAATGAGATGAGAGGCTAATATGGAACCCTTTATTTCGTACGTTACCGAAGAAGATATTAAGAGAGAAAAGGCAAAGGCGCGCGAGCTCAGAAAATCCCAGTGGTGGAAGAGAAAATGCTCTGAAGGCAAATGCTATTTCTGCGGCGGGAAATTCAGCCCCAAGGAACTCACAATGGATCATATTGTCCCGATAATCCGGGGTGGAAAATCCACAAAGGGGAACACCGTGCCTGCATGCAAGGAGTGCAACACCAAGAAAAAACATATGCTCCCGATAGAGTGGGAAGAGTATATGGAAAAACTTAAATCTTAGCTCTCACTTCCCGAAAGGACACACCGGATAGCTGCAAGTCTTGCAATTCATGCATAATCCCCCATGGCCAAGCTCTGCGAGTTCTTTTCTTCCGATTATTTCTCCAGCCAGCACCCTCGGAAGAATCAAATCAAAAATCGTTGTCTTGTGATACATGCCGCAGGCGGGGATTCCCAGAATGGGAATAGGTGAATCGGTAAATGGGTGAATCGGTGAATCGGCTGACTGCTGACCGCTGACTGCTGATGGCTTTTCTATACACGCTG
>Ga0172374_1001397_pt1 | contig 16128 bp, 13 predicted proteins | sample LakKiv3m_FD_114536 | JGI IMG/M metagenome (GOLD analysis project Ga0172374, IMG submission 114536) | Freshwater microbial communities from Kabuno Bay, South-Kivu, Congo - kab_092012_10.3m | ecosystem: Environmental > Aquatic > Freshwater > Lake | place: Democratic Republic of the Congo... | reverse complement strand
CCGCAGCAGATTGGCACCTCGAGAAAAAAACCTTTTGCTGAAAGTGTCTTTTCTTTGCCAGCGCCAGCCAGAAACAACGTCGAATCCCTTAGCCATTTCTTCCAAGAGCAAAGGAATATCTTTAGGATCGTTTTGCAGATCGCCGTCCATCGTAATAATAATATCTCCCTGGGCCTCTTTGATGCCCGCGTCAAAACCGGCCGTCTGTCCAAAATTTCTCCTGAACCTGATCAGTTTCAATGGGCTTAATCCTTGGCACTCTTCGACAGTCTTGTCGGTTGAGCCATCATCTACAAAAATTATTTCATAAGGTTCGCCGATTTTTTCAAAAGCCTGCTTGATCCTTTTGTGCAATTCGATAACATTCCCCTCTTCATTGTAAAAAGGAACAACTGCGGAAAGATATGGTTTTTCTCCCATAAATTTAAGTTAAATTTTAATTAGCTTATTATATTCCTATTATACACCAAAATCAAGGTTTTTTAAGAAGTCTCATTTTCATTCTGAAATTCATAAAAAATCATAAGAGTCGTCATGGCTAAAGAATAATAGGCATATACGGCTACAGTTTCTGCCCAATCCCCATTTTTTAAGATTAATAAAATAGGGCAAACAACAAAAAAAATTATTGTAAAATAAGCCAGATATCGGCTGGAAACCGGGTTCATAATTATCCAAATGAAAATTGCAAAAACAATTATATCTTCAATTTTCCAAACTAAATAACTTCCCATAGCGATAGCTATGATTGCAATAGCAATATCAATTTTTTTTCTAAAAATAAAATTTAGTAAATTTTTTATAATCATCGCAGCCGCTTTATTTAAGGATTAAATACCCGGTTATTTTTAAATTTTTAATTCCGTAATAATTTCCTGAACCAATATCTGTCGGATCTGGCTTAATTTTCAAAAAAACCTTATTTAATAATCCAACACCATCAATTTCAGTTTTAAATATTTGAACCAAGTTTTTATCGTTTGCAGACGGGTTGTTTAGTGTTGAGTCTTGAGTGCTATTTGTGCTAATTGGTGGCACTTCATTCTGCAGGGTAAAGGGAATCTCCGCCCATTTTTTTTGATCGAAAGAATAAAAAATTTTTACCTTTGGCCAATTAGCCGTCGCTTGTGTGGCCTCTATAAAAAGTCTTTTTAAGGGATAGGGAGTATTTATATCGTAAATATAATATGAATCAGTATCAAAAGATCCGTAAATTATTTTTTTACCTGAATTAAAATCAATGTCATTTGAAGATGTGGCAATGTCTAAAAGATCGGTCGGTGTTCCACTTGTTCGATAATTAAAAGCGCCCTCGTTTTTACCTAAATCTTCAATAGTTGATCCAGTTAACATCTTTTGATTGGCGCTATTTTCCCTAAATTCAGCCCCGTAAATTGCAAAGTATAAATCGCCGTCAATCTTATAGACCTGATTGCCTATCATGACCGCCGCCGTACCTTCAGAGTAACTATTGTCATCTTTTGATCCACGTAACTGGATATAATTAAATTTATTATTGCCAGCCTCTTTATTGTCAACGCTAACAAAATAATAAGCGCCTTTTTCCAATCTTGCAAAAAGCGGGAATTTAAACGTTCCGTTTAGTTGGCGATATTTTTCCAGATCCTCAACTGGACAACTGAAATTAGCTGCCGGAATATCCTTAATTTTTATGCCGTTATCCTGAAAATCATTGTCAGAAATAATTTTTTTAATTTTTACTACGTATCTCTTTGAACTTAATTCTTCCTCTTTTGTTATATCAAAATTGACGCGAATGCCTGACATGTAATCGCTGTCGGACCGAAATATTTGGCCCATAACAGTTTTCTGAATAAAAGGTGGAAACTTATAGGAGGCATCGGTAGTCTGTTCTTGATTTACGAGGTCAAAATTTGATTCTCCTATTAGAGTTGCCTTCAGGCTAGCCAGCTCATTTTCACTACTAATATTTAGTTGGGATAATTTTATCTCATCCAGGAAGACTTCGGCGCCATCATTGGGATTTTTTTTCTCAAAAAACAAAGAAGAAAAATTATCATGGGTTTGAAAAACTATTTCCTGGTAGGAAAAATCTTCTGACTTTGGCAAATCCATAAGTCTTATCTCCTTTTCCTCATCGGATTGTTTGGCCAATTTAATGACCACCGTTGAGTCAAGGGTTGATTTTTCTCTAAATATTAGCCGGTAAAATTTATCGGCTGCAATTATTTTTGTATCTTCAAAATAATAGAAAGGATTTTTAGCAGATAGTTGAGAATTTTCTGTGTTTTCTGACAAACACTTACCTCCCTTGCAATCCTCAGTTGTTATTTTTTTATAATTAAAAAAATGCTGGTTGATTATGAAAGTTACAAGCAACACAAAAAGCGCCAAGATATAGCGAGTGTTTTTCTCGTATTGCTCTCTGATTTTATTAAAGAGGGTCATTTAGTTTAAAGATTAAAAAGCCCTATGCTTACAAAAAAGTTAAAAATCAGCCTTGTTTTTTGTCAGATTTTTATTTTTTAGTGCCGATATTATCATTGCCAATATAAAAATTATATCATAGTAGGCCCAGGTAGCAGCAGTTTCCGCCCAATCATTCTTCTTAAAGATCATCAAAAGGACAGTTGTAACCAAAAGAACTATTGCCGCTCCGACTGGTATGCGACTAGAAACCGGATAAACGATCAATAACACAAAGATTAGGAAAAAAATAAAATTAACAATTTTCCATTGAAAATATATTCCTATCCAAATTAAAAAAAATAAAATAATAATAGTAATAATTATTTTAGGCGATAACGAATTTAATATTTTTTGAAACATATTTTTTAACTGAAAAATAGCGAGCCCTTATTGAATAATTTGGATCTGGAGCAATTTTGGAATAAATGGTTTTTTCGCCGGATGGAATAATATCAAAATTATGGATTGTATTAACATTGAAAATTAATGATTTTTGCTAAATTACTCCTAATCATTTTTATTTAATAAATCATAATTGATTAAGCGCATCCTGCCAGGTAATTTGCCACGGCACGGATATATATTCGATGCTACTAAGCGTCGGGGGCGCATCAATTGCAGTTATTTTATCAATTTTTGGAGTCAATTGAAATAAAGTGATTGTTCCGAATTCTTTTTTGTAGACAACTTCATAGTATTCTAAATATGATTTTATGCTTCCCGCTTTTCTTGTTCTAAGTATTACAAAATTATTTGCGTTGAGGTAGGTCTTCTTTTTTTCAAGCTGGCCTACCGACGGCGCTCCCATTCTCTCAGTTAAATATTTAAATGACCGCCAATATAGCGGTTCGCTATAGAAAAATACGGGAAGCTTATTTTCTTGGAAACTGGCAAACATATATCGGGAGATAGATTTAAATTGTTTCAGGGAAACTCTCTCTGGTTCTTTGAGAATCCGATCAGAATGAACGGGGACCAGTTTTCTATCCGCTTCTTCTAGATCTGAAAATCTCTGGATAGCTCTTGATATATTTGTGTAAGAAAATAAAATAATAAAAATTATAAAAATAACTTTGGCGGATAATGCATTTCTCCGCCAAATAAGGTCGATGATATTTCCTAAAAAAAAGAACGGGAGGAAGGCGGCCAAAAGGTAGAAGCGTGGTTCAGTGGTAATCCTGGTAAAAATTAAAAATACTGCCATAAAAAACAATCCAATAATCGCTATTGGCTTCTTGCGTTTAATTACCTGCCAGACAATCAAAAGGGCGCCAAATATGAAAAAAATTAAAGAAGCATAGGAAAGCCAGGGGCTAGTCTTTTTGCAGTAGTTTTTGCATGAAAGATTAATCCAACCTTTTTCAAAAGTAATTTTAGGCGTCCAGATTCTATCATCTCCACTCAAAATTAAAACATAATTTTCTCCGCCTGAGCGCATGGTCGATATGGTCTTTTCTGCAAATGATTTTTTTTGCTCGGTTTTTGTAGAAAGTGCCCGAATAAATTCTTTAGAGTTATATCCTTTCAATATAATGTCGCTGACTATCGCTGGGCTATAAAGCGTTATAATAACAAAAACAACTGCCAGCCAAGCTCTCCAAGAAAATTTTGGGCGTTCGTATATCAAGCAGGCAATCATAAATATGGGCAAGGCAAAAAAAGCAACGAAGTGTAGCTGGGTTGCTACGCAAAAAAAGACTGTACTAGCTATAAACCATTTTCCTGGGTATTTTGATTTTTTTTCAGTCGCTTTTAAAAGACAGTAGATTCCGGACATTATAAAAAACGGCAGTATATTAGGGTTCCACCCAAAACGAGCATAAATCAGCAGAAAAAAACTGATTGAGTAGAGATATGCCAAGCCAAGCGAAATAAAGGTGTTGAAAAATTTTTTTAAAAGTAAGTATAAAATGAGTATGGAAACCAATGAAAAAATAGGCACTAAATAAGCGTGTCCCTGGGGAGTATCGCCAAAAATTAATGCGCTTATATACTCAAAATAATAATAAAAGGGGCCGACGCGCAGAGAGGTTCCGTCCGCCTTAGGTCCAACTAAAGGAAGGCTGGCTGGCCCATTTTTTATTGCCTCAGAAACAATGATATTATCTCGCGATTGATCAAATTCATAATGCAACCAATCTGTAAAGTGGTTGAGCTTAAGCCAGGCGGAAAATAGGACAATGAAAAGAATAACCCATATATGGATATTGCGCTTATTTAACAGATTCCTGAATTTAGCGTTGGCCAGTTTCTGGCTAAGGTTTTTAAATATTTTTTTATAATATAAAGTATTCATATTTATCAATTTTGATCATCCTTATTTATGTGTCCTTTATTCTTTCGCCACTTTAAATTATAGACCAAATAGGACAGGCAAAAAAGAAGAGTCGCGCCAGAAACAAATACTCCCCAATGAAAATATTTTTCCGGAAGAAAGTGTAGCACAAGATCTAGATTAATCGATCCGTCAGGGTTTTCTTTGTAATATTTATTGGAAAAATTCTGTTTAATATAATTCGAATCTATAGTCCATCCGTTAGCATATCCAAAAACCAGTTCATGAGATCCATTGATGAAATTCTTATTATCCAGCCTAAAGTCGAGCTCCCAAAGCTTTTGATATGGATCGAGAAAAACTAATTTTTTTTGACCATTTAAGTTATTAATTTTTATTTCATATTTGTAGCTAGCAATTTTTTTATAACTGACTTGTGAAAAGTTTTCAGGAAAATTTGAAATATTATCGGTAGCATATAGCTTCTCGTTAAAAAATTGTTCATTTATCTTATACAGGGAATATCGACTTCCAAAATCACGGATTTTTTCTCCCAAAATAACCTTAAATAAATCATTTTGCTGGGCGTTATAAAACTTGCTTTTATATAAATAACTTTTTTGCAGATCCTGGGAAATATTATTATTAACGATAATATATTTGACATTCATTTCCCGCATAAAGTTGCTCAAACCTTCATAGTTCTTATCTAAAATTAATTTTGATACCTGGCTGTAAAATTTTCCGAAGCTCAGAAGCCCAGTAAAATCAGAAGTGCCGGATAAAAAATTCAAAGGAGAAATCCCGGAATAATAGTGGTTATCTAATTTTGAATCCTGAATCAAAGCATAGCCAGCCCGGTTCATCGGCAACCATAAATATCTGGATGCCTCATGATTGCTTTTCAGGTAATTCAATAAATCATAAAAATCGCTGTTGAAATCATGGATAGTTTCAAATGTTGTTTTTGTTGTCCATATAGGTTTATTGAAATATTCGCCAAAGATAAAAGGCTTGGCGCTTAAAATTAAAATCAAAAAAGAAACTATTAAAATGATTTTCTTAATTCGGTTTTCTTTCAAATTAGAAAAGACTATCTTTAAACTAATCGCCAGCAAAAAGGCGTACGTAAAAGAAAGTGCCAATCCAAATTTATCGTGCATGTTGCGAAACATTGAAAAACCTGGAATTTTTTCATTAAACCAAAGGAAAAGCTTTGCTCCCCAAGATCCGATGTGGACTGTAAACAGAAACAAGGCGATTATCCAGGATGCTAGGGTGGCAGAATAAATTTTTGTGAGTCTGATTTTTTTGAGAGCATAAAAGGCTCCTAGCAAAATCATCAGCAGAAAGACCAGATTGAAAGGTAGAAATTTGATGTCCCAATTTCTGTAAACATCGGGAATAGCCCATTGTGACGAGCTTGCTAGTTTCTTATGAAATAAATTAAGCAAAGGGTAAATTATTTGGTTATTTTTGGAAACGTCCCTGATTACCTGTCGGTTATCTTCTCTGAATTCGGTGGAAATTGTATTAGATAAAATATCGCTGGAATTTTTATCAGAACTTAATGGAGCATGCAGGAAATAAACCAGCCAGTATGAATTTAACAGGAATGCTAAAAAAAAGAAAAATATCAAAAATTTAATGAAGATCTTTGGGTTATTAGTAAACAGATAAACAAAAAATGGCAAAGAGCAAATAAGCATGGCCATCAGCCAAGGCATGGTCCAAAGAAATACACTGAATATAAAAGTTACCAAAGAAGCTAAAATTAAATAAAAATAGTTTTTTTTAATTATTGATTTTGCGAAAAAATATAATGCCATCGGGAAAAAAGACACTAAATAGACAGAAAAAAACTGAAATTTCCAGACGGTATAAAATGAAAAATTTGAAAAAACATAGAACAATCCCGAAAAAATCCTAATAAAAAAAGTTTCCCAGTCATCTTCTTTTAAAAATAATCCAGCCAGCAGATAAAAAAACAAAAATCCCAAAGAAAGGTTTAGGCCGAGTAAAAAATTCTGGGTGTCTAAAAAGAAAAAAACTTTTTTAAGAAATCCGATTATAGATAAAAACGGAATGGCAAATTGGATCGGGAAATAGGATCCCAATCCCCCGGCGCCGTTGTCGGAAATAATTTTGTCTGAATAGCTAGAAATTTGATCGAATGGGAAAAGGTAGTATAATTTACCGTCATCGCCTCCAACCAAAGAAAGCCCTTTGTTCCAAAAAAATGGGATTAAGATAAGGAAAAATAAGCAAAATATTAAAATTAAACCTCTTTTTTTATAAATCATTTTATCAATAACTTAAGATTTTTATATTTTAGCCTTTTGTGCATTTAATGTAAAAAAGCTCAGATCTTTTCTTAAAAAATTTAAATTTTAACAAAAAATTTTCTATTTTGAACAAAGAAGGAAGGATTTTCTTAAATATTTTGGAATCAAACATTCCAAATACTATGGCTGGCCAAGAAAATAAAAAAATAAATAAATGTCCGTATCCAACCTCTTGTATTTCAAACCCGGATTTACTAAGTTGTTTTAAAACCAGAGGTATGTTTACTTTATATTTTTGGGGAATGTTGCCATCTACAACAAGATCATTATGAAACTTATTTTTAATAAAACCAGGCATTATATTGAAACACAAGCGTCCCAATCTTACCAAGAAATTATTTGAAGATAGATCACAAATGAAAAGTTTTCCATTTTTTTCTAATACGCGATGAATTTCGTTAAACATTTCCTGGTGGTTGCGCGAATGGTGTAAAACATGAACAATATAGCATCCGTCAAAACTTTCATCTTTTTTTTCCGGAATTTTATTATCAAATATTTTTAGAAAAGTATAATTTGGAAAATCTTTTTTCGCGCAGTTTATAGCCTCTTCAGCTATATCTACCCCACAAATTTTTCCATGAAAACCATGGTTAAATTTTAAAAATAAATCAATAGTTTGTCCTGACCCGCAGCCATAATCAAGTATGTTTTTCTGATCATTCAACCAATAAAATCCATTTTTTAACTCTTTGAAGACGTAACTATCATGAAAAAAGTTATTGACATCCAAAGTTTTTTTTGTCATCAAAGCGTTTTTATTGAAGAAATCTTCCTGATTTTCAATTATAGTCATATTTTTTAATAAGTATTAATTTTAGCTAGATACATAACAAATAATATTAAAGTCAAAAATGATACAAGCAGACCGAAATAAAAAATACGTTGCGGTTTACCTCTCGGACTTTTTTCGTTTGCGATAATCATAACTCAAATAGACCATAAAACTCAACACAATAAATCCAGAAATAACTAATCCGACATAAAAAAGTCTTTGCGGCCAAAAATCAATTATAATCTCAAAATCATATGTTCCATCCGTATTTTTTAAGCAGTCACTTGATTTTTCAGAACATAATTTAACAGGATCAATTGTCCAACTGTTGGCATATCCATTAGCTATCAGGTGGTTGTTGTTATCAATCGGTTTTTTAAACCAAGTGTCCCAGAAGTGCCCATCAGGTAGGTTATTATTCTGAATTGTATCCTGAAAATTTTTGGAAACAAAATCGACACCTCTGGCATTTAGACGTGAAATTAAATTATTTGTTATATAATTTCCCAATTCTTCTTTAGTGGCTTGATAATCCCTATTTTCGTCTTTAATTTGATAATTGTCTAAGATGTTCTGTTGAGATGAATAGTTCCCTCCCGGGTAGATTTTTGTCGTGTAAACCCTCCAGCCTTCATGAAAATTTTCCGAAAAAACTAAGGGAAAAATTTCACTAGCCTGATGGATGCGAACCACGTATTTTGTCGGATTTATTTTTTTAAATTCCAGGATCGGCTTAGAATTTTTTCCGGCATAACCGTTTATTTTATCCAGGGCGGGTGCGTTATTTTGATTTTGGGTCAAAAGAAAAATGGCCGAGCGAGTTGTGTAGTTTTCTTGGGCTACTATGTTAGGGATTTTATCTATATTCCTCTTGGAAAAAATTACGTTTTTTGGTGTGTAGATATGGGGAATAAAATTTTCTGGGTTATCTAGATAAAAGACTTTCAAGCTTCCAAAAGTTTTTTGGTTTGGAAAATAATTTACCAGTTTATTAAACAACGTTTCCTTGTAACTCTCCATGGTTTCTTCGGTTTTTATTCCCTCTGTATTACTGGTTTGATCCTGCTGGAGTACAACTGACTTTATGTTAAAAAGACCAAAATATTTTGTAAAATTAGCCAGCTCCGAGCCATTTAGTCCGTTTATTAATGACATTTGGTTTTTGGTATAATTTTGACCTTGAAATTCATCAAAAATAGTCGGAGAATTTAAATTATTTTTTAACGGATTTTGCATTTCATAAGCTGATTTGTTCCATTCAAAGCCAGAAAACCAATCAGGCACAGGTAGTAATAAGATGTTGCCATCCATCTTATCTTTCGTGTCATAAGCAAAAAAATTTTTATAAAATTTAGGCAATTCAAAAGGCCTTATAATTTCATTAAGATTACCGGAGGCCAGTGGCCAGGAAATCAAAAAAGAAAAGGAAACAAAGGAAATAAAAATTATTATTAAAATGTATTTCTTGTTTATTTTTGTTAAAAATTTTTGTGCCAATAGTAATAAAGCAATAATCAAAAATATATATAAAAAAGGGAAAAATTTTGCTAGGTCTCTAAATATAAAAAACAACGGAAAGTATCTGAAAAGCAAGCTATATAAAAAAGACCGCCCACCAAAAGAAAGGGTTAACATTATAAAGGTCATTACGGAAAAAAACAATTTTCTTTTTTTATCTTTTTCAACAATTAAATAAACAGCAAACAATGCAAAAACAATAAAATGAAAAATGGGAGAAAAAATAGAGTTTTGGAGGCTTACAGCGCTTCCCCCTCCCGGCTGTAATACCTGAAAACCAAAAACCTGGGCATGTTTATTGAGCCCCATAAAAAAATCTACGCTTTTTTGCAAATCTAGGTTGTAAGGATTGTAGTGATAAAAAATTCTTGCCAGGAAAAAAGGAAATATCCACCAAAAATTTATCAAAAAACTTAGACCCAATAAAGCGCAAAATGATTTTATAGAGGAAGCTTTTAAATGTGAAGTTAAAATATAAATAAAAATTATTAAAAAGCTCAATATAGAAAATTGTATGGTTATGAAACTACCGAGCGAGAACAAAGCGCTTATTATGATATATTTTTTTTGCTTTAAATTAATAAAAAGAATAAAATAATAAATTAAAAATAAAGCTGATCCAATACTAAATATACCCAAAATCGGCCAACCGAAGGTTGTAAATGTAAAGACAAATTTAGAATATACAAAAATTATTCCTCCTAAGAATCGAAGATCCTTACTTTTTATAAATATTTTAGAAAAGGTAAAAAATGAAAGGAATAGAAAAATAAAAGAAAAATATAAAATGAGTATGTCAGCTATTTTTGATGGCAAAATTATATTCAAAAAAGCCTGAGTAGACAAACCAAAAAGTGACATCAGATTTGATGTAAAAGCTGGGAAGCCATTGTTTCTAGAATCCCAAGAAAAAAAAGAAGTGTATAATTTATTAAAGCCTAAACCGAAATTTGATTCATAATCTCCGAATGACAAATATCCATTGTGAATAATTAATTTAAATACTATCGGCAGTAAAAAAATAAATGCTAAAACTATAACTCTAATGTCAACACTTTCTTTTAGCTTTTCTTTAATTGATATAAAAAATTTATATATCATTTTTAATATTTTTGAATAAGCCATCTAATATAGTAATTTTACCTTCCGATACGTCACTATAATTTCTAAAAGCAACAAGTTGAAAATCATACCGGTCATTTGAAAGTAATTTTAACAAAGAGCTTATAGTGTAATTTTTATTGTTTTCCAAAGTAATTTCAATAAATAAATATTTTGTCATAGCCAATGTTTTTTTCCACATAGCAAAACTAGATTTTCAAAAGTTTCTACGTCGATTTTAAGAATATCTATGCCAGTTAAATTATTATCATCAGTTAAATCATCAAGAGTTTTGGCATTAACTTGAATATTGCCGCTTTCATAATTCAACATACTCACAGCAGAATCGTTTTTATCAAAAGTCATCTTCGCGGTGCCATTGAAATTTGAAATTGCATAATTAAATATTCTTATGTTTTTATTTCCATGGACATTTTTCCCCAAACAGTTAAAAGTATTTTTAATTGGCTCAACAGAAAAAATTTTACAGCTTGGAAATAAATCACTACACATCAGAGAAAAGAAACCAACATTAGCTCCAATGTCAACTACAGTTAAAACATTTTTTATTCCAGCAATTTTCATTAGTTTTTGGTGTCGAGAAAGTATGCTCTGATAACCAGCAAGACCCAATTTAGAATCATAGTAGATTCTTTTATTTTTAAAGAAAACAAAATCTTTACCTAATTCAAACTTTTTGAAAAAATGTTTTATAATAGTAAAATATTTTTTTATTATAAAAATAAAATTATCAAAAAAATTCCAATCAGATACTTTAAAAAATTTATAATCCAAAACAAACGAATTTTTTATGAGCCAAAATATATTATTTTTCATTTTTTATTATATTTAAATTTTTATCATATAAATTTTTCCAATTAATATCAATATCCAATGAATTAAAATTTTTCCTCATTTTTAAAATATTCTCCGTATTTTCAAAAAATTCCATTTTTTTCAGGATGTCAGAGACTTCATTTTTTATTTTAAAGCCGATTCCCAAATTTTCAATCTTCTCTGCGATCTCTGGAACATTGCTTACGAGTATAATATTTTTTGCTCCAATGTATTCCTTTATTTTCACCGGATCACAATAATAATTGAACTGGTCATCTAAATTATATAAAGCGATTCCTATATCGTAATCAGGGAACTTTTCCAATAGGATCTCGTTTGGCAAATTTCCCCGCATAAAAGCGATTTCTGAAAGACCGTAGTTTTTGATTTTTTTGCTCAGATTTTCTTTGTAAGGACCGTTTCCAAATATATCAAGTATAAAATTATTTTTGTTTTTGAGCAAAGAAAGAGCCTCCAAAAATAAATGGATACCTTTAGATTTAGTAAGATGGCCAGCATAAACTACTTTGATTGGATAGGAAACTATTCGACTTTTGCTGGGTATTTTATTCAGGTGGACTCCATTGGGTTGCAAAATATTCCTTTTTTCTTCCAGTCCCTGTTTTTTTCTGACCTCTCTTATCCTTTCCGAAACACTGAAAGTAAAATCGCTGTGTCTGGCACAAAATTTATCCAAAAATAAGTAGGCTTTATTCAATAAATAATTATCGAATCTTTGGGTCGAATAATCGACGGTATAATAGACAACTTTTTTGGTTTTTCCGAAAAATTTCAGAATTATTCCCGAGAAGCAGTTGATGCAATTTAATCCGAAAATTATGTCATATTTCCGGCCGTTGGCTGCCAGCCATTTCAAATTCAGGAAAAAATGGTTGAGGTATTGCAAATTATTTATTGGTGAAGCGTACTTTTTAATTTTAATTTGTTTTTCGGAGCTGGCTGAATATTGCTTGTAAATTGATTCCGCTATGCTTGTGTTTGCCAGCGGGTGGAAAATATAATCAATTTCATATCCCCTATTTTTCAGATATTCCAAAAATGGGAAAGTCGGAGCGTAAGCCTCGGAAATGTGGCTTAAAAGCAAAATTTTCATGACAATGTTTTTTCTTTTACGTGTTTATTGATGGCAATTTTCCAATTGAGCAAATTATCAGGCTTGCTGACCTTAGTTATAATTTCCTTAGCGATTTTATAATAATTGTTGAGAGACATCCATTTTCCGGTAACCAGATCCTTGCCGCCGATGGAAATTAGCGCTAACCCGCCGAGAAAAAGGAAGTAGGCCAAATTATTAATGTAATAAGCCAGGCGGCTGATAAAAAATGAGGTTCGGAAAATCCTAAAATGCAAAGCGGAAATATTTTGAATGGCGATATCCGAAGATTTTATATTTTCCATCAGTCTGCTTATTTTTCTGGCCGACCTCATTTTTTTAGCGGCATATTTGATGGCTGGAATTTTCAAATAATCAATCCTGATTAATTTGGAACCAATGGCGTCAACGACAAGCGGATTGTCACCGACTATTATCTTGCCCATTTTTATGGGAAAACCTTCAACTGGACCCATGGATCCAATAATGATATTGGCATCCAAAATGCATAAATCAGGCTTAAATAATTTAAAGATATCCAAGGTCAGTGATGCGGAAAAAGGTTGCAGCTGGGTTTTCTGATCCGCTCCGGGCAAAAAGTTGAATTGGTTAAGCCAGCATCCGGAAATTTTTTCCGCAATATTCAGTTTTAGCGAGGAAAAATCAATGAAATAGTCGACAAAAAGAAGCTTCTCGCTGAACTCAAGATTTCTGAACTTGTTTTTTTCAGTACCTAAAAAAGAAATCAGTGGTTGTTTGCCAAGATCTAATAATTCAACATTTTTATGTTCATTTGTAAGTTCCTCAAAGCCCGTTTCCCTGAAAAGAAAATCTACATTTTCTTTGTTTCCTGACTCGGCTAATATTATTTTTTTAGGAAATTTTTTATTTAAAGCTCCGATAAGATCGCTAACTAAATTAACATTGGCAGTGGCTCCGGATTGTAAAGATTTTAATCCGGAAAATAGATCAAGCTTTATCAAAATTACCGAGTCTTCTATTGGTAATCGGAAAAAATATTTTTCAATTATTTTTTCAAAATCCAGTTCCTCCGGACTGAAAATATCATATTTTATTTTCGGATCTTTCATGGTTATTCCAAATTAGTGATTGTTTTTTGTTTCTCATGAGACTTGAGGGCGGCATCGGCAATTTTTAGCGCCATCAATCCATCATAAGCATCAGTTGGTACAGGTTTTTTATTTAATAGGCAATCAATAAAAACTTCCAGCTGTTTGCGATAGGCAAAGTCTCCGGCAGAGATGTAGGTATTGGATGCTTCCTTGGGCGCGAAAACTTTTTCGCCGAAAATCTGGTCACGCCTTGAATTTGAGCGCCATAATTTTATTTCCGGAATGCTCATTTGAGTTGAAATCTTGCCGTCTTCCCCTATGAATTCAGCCGAACGATTAACATTACTCCAATTCCATTTGGGCACCCAGTAAGTTTCAACTATGGCGTGCTTATCACCTTCAAAATTAATTGTTGTGGAGGCTCCGACTTGTACGCCTTCAGAATTTTTTAAAACCAGGGCGGAAACGGACAAAATTTTTGGGCAATCGAAATACCACCTAATTAAATCAAAAAAATGGGTGCCATAGTCGATCAAAAGTGACTCCTCCGGCTTGATTACTAAAGTTTCTGCCCGCATATGGCCCAAATAAAAATTTCCAATGACTCCTTTTTTCAGCAGTTCCTTAACTTTCTCGTGGTTAGGCATAAATCTTAACTGATAGCCGACCATAACCGACAAACCGGTTTTTTTCTGAAGTTCGATTATTTTTTCTGCGTCTGACAAGGAAGTAGTAATGGGTTTTTCCACGAAAACATGCTTGCCGGCATTCAGACTGTCCAACACTATTTGGCAGTGGGCTGGAGCGTTTGTAGCTATAACAACAGCATCAATAGAAGGATCTTTAATAATTTTTTGGTAATCCGTTTCAGTTTTTTTGATTGAAAATTGCTTGCTTATAAAATCTAATTGCTTCGCATCAACATCACAAATACTCACGACATTTGATTTGGGTATGGAAAAAAGGCTGGGTATGTGAGCGCTGTCTGAAATGGCGCCAACTCCGATGATCGCAAGGTTTATTTTCTTCATAAAATTATTCGATTAAATCGCTGATTATTTCCGCGTGGCTCTTGGGTTTAAATCCGAATTTTTCTGACAGATATCCATTATTCACCTTTGTGTCATTTTCAAAATCGCTGATTGCATCAAAAGAAAGAATATTGCTGGATTTGGCTATTAGTTTGCACAAAAAAATTGGCAGATGAATCCTAGCTTTTTTTATTTTTGATTTTTTAAGTATCAGGGAAATAAAGTCATTATAGCTGATCGGTTTTTCGCCTCCTATTTCAAATGTTTTGTTAATTTCGTTTTCATTAAAAATCAGCTGACTTAAAATAGCGACAAGGTCATCAATTAAAATTGGCTGAGTCAGAGTTTTCCCGCTTCCAATGACGGGAATTATAGGGAATTTTTTCAGATATTGCAGAAAATTTTTAAAGCTTCTGGAATTTTTTCCAATGACCCAGGTGGGGCGGATGATCAAATAAGGCAATCCGGAATTTTTTAAAAGCTTCTCGGCTTCTTTTTTTGTCTCAGAGTATTTTGTACCCTGCTTCCGTTGGGCGGTTATTGAGCTAAAGAAAACAAATTTATTAAGCTTATTTTTATCACATTGCGCCATCAAACTTTCCGTAAAACCGATGTTAATTTTATCAATAGACGGATTTTTAGAATCTAATTCGGCAGCCAAATGTAAAACATAGTCGCAATAACCTAGATGCTCAGAAAAATCATTGTCAGGATCGGCCGGGATGTATTTTATATGGTCCGATTTGATGGTGGCTTTTTTTTCATCCCTGACCGGACAAATAAAAAAATTATCCTGATTTTTTATCAATTCCTGGAGCAGAGCTTGGCCGATAAATCCGGTAGCACCGGTAAAAAATATCTTAAGCATTTGATTTTTGCAATTTATGATTTGAGATTCTTAAAATAAGGATCAGGCCGACAAAAATTTTTGTGAAAATTAGGCAACAAAATAATAATGGATTTTTAAATACATATTTCCATTTTCCATTTTCAAAAAAAACTTCAAAATAGCGGTAATAGAAACCAAAGCGTTTTTTGGTGTCGATATCATCTTTCCCCCATTTATCTATATATTTTCCAAAATCAGCGGAATAATACCACTTTTTTTTCAAAAATTTCACAAAAGTTACGCTGCCTTCATCATGTTCCATATAGCTATCAATCACATCCAATTTACAAATCTGCCTTATCCGTTTGTCCAAATCCCAATCTTCGGGTCCAGTCATGGAAAGATCAAATCCGCCAATTTCCCTAAAAATTTTTACTGGAATGAAGCGTACGCAATCAATGACTGTGCCTGTATAAAATTGCTTTTCGTAGTTTCTCAGTTTTGTAAAAAAATTTTTGCCGCCGACAATGACCTCTGGAATCTGCAAGGCAATGTCTTTGAATTTTTCCGGTTTGTTTTTTCTGAAGTTTTTAATTTTTTCAACGCACTTGGTTACTACGTCGTTTCTCAAGGTCTGGTCGGCGTCTAATTGCAGAAAATATTCTCCATTGGATTTTTCGACTCCAAAATTTCTTTGGGCGGAACGTTCCGGACCCCAGTTAAATACTTTCAGATTTAACGGGGCAGGCCTTTTACAAAAACTTTCGGCGATTTCTTTG
>Ga0172374_1001396_pt1 | contig 16128 bp, 14 predicted proteins | sample LakKiv3m_FD_114536 | JGI IMG/M metagenome (GOLD analysis project Ga0172374, IMG submission 114536) | Freshwater microbial communities from Kabuno Bay, South-Kivu, Congo - kab_092012_10.3m | ecosystem: Environmental > Aquatic > Freshwater > Lake | place: Democratic Republic of the Congo... | reverse complement strand
TGATGTCGGCGGGCACGTCGAGGAAGGTGTCGACGCGGACCGTCCAGTCGCCCATCGCCTCCACGGTCGCGGGGGTGGTGATGACCGGCCCCGGGGAGTACGGCGTGTAGCCGCCGCCCGGGTTGTCGCTGACCGCCTCGTTGGTGGACGTCAGCCACTGCGGCACCAGCCAGTCGGCCGCGTCGGTGGGGGTGGCGTACGTGCCGACCACGGTGACCGTGCGGAGACCCGGTCGCGGCAGCCCGAGCTGCTGCAGCGACGACGGCTCGAAGCCGACCAGCTCGAGCGGCTCGCCGATCTCCGCCCCCCTCTGCTCGGCGGCCTTCTCGAGCAGCAGCACCTCGCCGTCGCGCTCGGGGCACCGGCCGGTGACCTCCAGCGCCTCGCAGGCGCCGTCGCGCGCCCAGAACTCCACCGACCCGCGCAGCGCCATCACCCGCTCGGACTGCACGATCCCGACGGTCTCGCCCCAGGGGCCCTCGTTGATCGACTCGGTGCCGGCGACGGCCCGGTCGACGGCATCGGTGCTGGACGTCGCGGAGTCCGGGGTGAAGACGCGGCTCAGCCCCGTCAGGGCGGGCGGCGCCTCCCGCAGCCGGGTCACGACGTAGGAGTTGGTGACGGCGGCCGCGAAGATCGGGCCGAGGACCGCGGAGGCGACGGCCAAGGCGGTGAGCAGCACCGAGCCCGCGCTGAGCAGGGCCCGTGCCCGCAGGCCGCGCAGGATCGCACCGAGCATGGAGGTCATCGCCCCTCCTCCTCGCGCAGCAGGCTGGGCCGGGTGGTGGCGGAGCGTACGGCCCGGGCCCGGCCGCCGACCACCACGACAGCGGCCGCCGACACCAGCGCCGGGATCGCCAGCGGCCAGGCGTGCGGGGCCGTGTCGAGGGCGAGCCCGGCGACCGGGATCGTCAGGAGCGGCAGGCCCTCGAGCAGCAGCGTCACCGCGAGCCACCCTCCGACCGCCACGCCGGCGAGCACGAGGGCCGTCAGGCTCACCAGCTCGGCACGGCCGGCACGGCGGGCGGTGCCGGCCGAGATGCCGAGCACCCGCAGCGAGGCGACGTCGCGGCGGTAGTCGCGCCGGTGCCGCGCCACCCCGGCCCCGAGGGCGAGCAGCGCGACCAGGGCGCAGGCGAGGGCGGTCAGGGCGTACGCCACGGACTGGGCGCCACCGGAGAGGTCGCCGAGCGACTCGCGCACGGCCTGCCGGGTCCGCCACCGGCTCCCGGTGGCCGCGGCCACCTCGTCGAGCACGGACTGCGGGGTGCCGGGCGCCGCGACGACCTGGACCTCGGCGGACGGGACGGTGGGGCCGGACCCGACGGCCGACGTCCGGATGTCGGCCAGGGTCCCGACGGTGCCGAGGAGGGGCATCGACCTCGCGACGCCGAGGACCTCGGTGGCGCGGTCGTCGCCGCCCAGGTCGAGCGCCTGCGGGGCCTCCTGGCCGGCGACCAGGACCGGCACGACCGCGCCGCCGCGGTCGGGGACGATGCGCAGCACGGCACTCCCCGGCAGCAGGGCGACCTGGAGCCCGTCGGTGCGGTTGACCAGCAGGACGGCGGGAGGCTCGTAGTTGCGGAAGAAGTTGTTGTTGGTCGCCGCCTCGACGGACGAGGGCTCCGGCACCCACGGCTGGGCCAGGAGGTCGGAGCCGCCGAGCTCGAGCCGGTCGAGGAGGACGACGAAGTCGCTGCCGTCGATGACGCCGCGGGAGTCGCGGCCGAGGTCGATCCCGGTGATGCTGCAGCCGCCGGCGCAGTCGCGCAGCCGCACCGACCGGGTGACCGCCGCACCGTCCGGCGGCACGTCGATGCGCAGCGTGACCCCTCCGGAGACGTTGCGGGTCGTGACATAGCTCAGGGTCAGCTCGGCGATGCCGCCGCCGACGCGTACGTCCTCGCCGTCGGGCCCCCGGAAGGTGCGGATCCTGGGGACCTCGAGGCCCGTGAGCTCCACCGTGAGCCGGTCGCCGGCGACCTGGACCGGGGCCGACCCGGTGTCGAGACGGGCCACTGCGTCGGAGGCGGCGCGCGCGGGCGTGCCGTCGTAGAAGTCACCGACGACGGCGTCCCAGCGCGACGCGTCGACGTAGGCGCGTCGCTCGGCCAGCCGGGTCTCGTTGCGGACGACGGCGGTGGCGAGGAGGTGGCGTCCTTCGGGGTCGGCCCGCTCGGTGAGGTCCACGGCACCCATCGCGCCCAGCTCGCTGGCGTCGATCGTCCGGGCGCCGGGCACCTCGACGGCCGCCTGCTCGGCGGTCCACCCGTCGACGGCCACCGCGCCGCTGAGCGCCAGCGAGCCCACGACCGCGGCCGCGACGACGAGGCGGATCGGCGTGACCAGGTCGTCGGCCCGCGCGAGGCGGCGGGCGGCGAGGAACGCGCCGAGGCCGCGACGCTCGGTGGCGGGGGTCAGGCCACGCGCGGCGATCCGGACCACCCAGATCGCGACCTGGCCGAGGGCCAGGCCGACCAGGGCGGGGCCGAGGAGCACCAGCAGGTCGGGCTCTCCGTCGCCGGTGCGGCTGCGGTAGGCCGCGACGCCGGCACCGACGAGCACGAGGACGCTCAGGAAGATCGCGAGGGTCGTCGCCCGCCGCGGACGGCGGCGCGCCGACACCTGGACGGCCAGGGGCTCACGCAGGGCGGCCCCCGCCGAGAGACCGACGATCACGAGGCCGGCGCCGGCGATGGCGGCAGCGGCCAGCAGCGCGGGGCGGCCGAGGGCGGGGGCGGCGTCGTCGAGCCACGTGCCGGTGGCGAGCACCGTGCCGGCCGCCCCGACGGCCAGCCCCGCGACGGCGCCGAGGGTGATCGCCAGCAGCGGCTCGACCAGCAGGAAGCGCCACAGGCGGACGCCGTGGATGCCTCGCAGCCGTGCCAGGCCGATCTCCTCACGGCGGGCGACCGCGAGCTCGGCGCCGATGCTCGGCACGGCCACGGCACCGAGCAGCAGGAGGGGCGCGGCCAGCCAGCGCGACGTGCCGGCAGCCTCGGCGAACTGGAGGACCGTGACGGCACCGCCGACGACCACCACGGTCATCAGGACCAGGGTCGTCAGCGCACCTCGGCGGCTCCAGGCGCCCCGGAGGACACGGCTCAACGGACGACCCGCCCCTCGTCGAGCGCGATGTGGAGGTCGCACGCCTCGACGACGGCGGGGTCGTGGGTGGCGACGACGACGACCGCTCCTCGCGCCGCCTCCTCGCGCAGCTCGGCGAGCACGACGCCGCGGTTGCCCTCGTCGAGCTCGGAGGTGGGCTCGTCGGCGAGGAGGACCTCCGCGCCGACGACGAACCCGCGGGCGCAGGCCACGCGCTGCATCTGCCCGCCGGAGAGCTCCTCGACCTGGCGCTCGCCGAGGTCGGCGATGCCGAACCGCGCCAGCGCGGCCTCCGCCGCCTCGTCGGCGTCGGCCGGGGCCACGCCGCGGGCGCGCAGGGCGATGGAGACGTTCTCCCGGGCCGAGAGGATCGGGACGAGGCCGTAGACCTGGAGGACGAACGCGACCTCCGGCAGCGGGTCGCCGCTGCCGGTCCACATCTCGCGACCGTCGAGGGCGGCGGTGCCAGAGGTCGCCTGCAGGAGGCCGCCGGCGATGGAGAGCAGCGTGGTCTTGCCCGACCCGCTCGGCCCCGACAGGGCGGTCACCTTGCCGGCCGGGAAGGTGACGCTCACGTCGTTGAGGAGCGTACGGCCGTTGACGTAGGTGATCGCATCGAGCCTGAGCTCGCTCACTGGGCATGTCCTTCGCTGCTGGCGCGGGTGACGACGATGCGGCCCTGCTCGTCGTCCTCGAACCGGACCAGGGTGCCCGGGGGCCACTCGGCGGCGATGTGGCCGGGCAGGTGCAGCACGCCGTCCTCGCCGACCACCGCGTACTCGGACCCGCCGTGGCCCTCGGCACCGACGCGGCCGCCCTTCATCGTGACGGTGCGCGGGAAGGTCGCGGCGACCTCGGGCTGGTGGGTGACGACGACGATCGTGGTGCCGAAGTCGTCGCCGAGGGAGTGGATCAGGTGCAGGACGTGGTCGCGGTCGGCGTGGCTGAGCTGGCTGGTGGGCTCGTCGGCGAGCAGCAGGCGCGGTGACGTCGACACGGCGCAGGCGAGGGCGAGGCGCTGGCGCTGGCCGCCGGACATCGTCGACACGACCTGGTCGGCCTGGTCGAGCAGCCCGACGCGGTCGAGCAGCTCCACGTCGGGGATCCCCTGCTCCCGCGCGCCGCCGGAGAGGGACAGCCGGGCGAAGGCGATGTTCTGGCGGGCCGTGGCATAGGGCAGCAGGTTGCGGGTGGCGCCCTGGAGCATCGTGGAGACCTGGCGCGAGCGGATCCGGGCGAGGTAGCGCTCGCCCATCCGCGAGACCTCCTCGTCGCCGAGGTGGATCTTGCCGGCGCTGGGCTTCTGGATGCCGCCGAGGAGGGCCAGCAGGGTCGACTTGCCGGAGCCGCTGGGGCCCAGGAAGGCGACGCGCTCGCCGGGGCGGATCGTCAGGTCGACGCCACGCAGCGCGACGACGTCGTGACCGCCGAACGTCTTGTAGAGGTGCACGACCCCCTCGCAGCGGACGCCGAGGCCCCCGGTGCGGGTCTCCTCGACCGCGGTCGCGCTCTCCCGCACGCTTCCCCCAACTCTCTCGAACAAGGGGTTCAACATACATAAACGGCAGTACGTTGAGCGCATGGTGATTCGAGTCGCGCTCGTCAACGACGACGAGGTCGTCGTCCGCGGCCTCGACGCGATGATGCGCAGCTACGGTCACCGCATCGAGGTCGTCGAGCTGGTGGCCGGCAAACCGGTCGGCCAACCCGTCGACGTCGCCCTCTACGACACCTTCGGGATGGGCCAGGGCAACGGCCCCGCCGTCCAGCACCTCGTGCAGAACGCCCAGGTGCGCACGGTCGCGGTCTACACGTGGAACTTCCAGCCGTGGCTGACCCGCGACACCCTCAGCCAGGGCGTGCGCGGCTACCTCTCCAAGAGCCTGCCCGCCTCCCGCCTCGTCGACGCGATTGCCGCGATCGCCGCCGGCCAGCTGGTCGTGTCGCCGTCGCGCGGGCGCTCCGCGCTCGTCGGTGGCGACTGGCCGGGTCGCGAGGAGGGCCTGACCGCCCGCGAGGCCGAGGTGCTGTCGCTGATCACGATGGGGCTGAGCAACCAGGAGATCGCCGAGCGGACCCTGTTGTCCCTCAACTCGATCAAGTCCTACATCCGCTCGGCCTACCGCAAGATCGACGTCGACTCACGGTCCAAGGCGGTGCTGTGGGGGGTCGAGCACGGCATGCGCGCGGACCGGGTCCGGATCAACGGCTCGCCGGCCCGCGAGTGACCGGCCAGTAACCACCGTCGCCCCCGCGTCGTTGTCCTCCTGAGCCCCTCAGGAGGTACGCCGTGCCGCACCCGTCCCGACCCACCCGCCGCGGACCCGTCCGCGCGTGCCTCGCCGCGCTGGTCCTCGCGCTGCCGGCCGCGCTCCTCGTCGCCGCCCCGGCGCCCGCCACCGCGGCGCCGCAGGCCGAGCGCGGGAGCGTACGCATCCAGGTCCTCTCCAACCGCGCCGACCTCGTCTCGGGCGGCGACGTGCTGGTGCGCATCACCGCGCCCCGGAGGGCCGGGCGGCTCCGGGTCACGCTCGACGGCCGCGACGTGTCCCGGAAGTTCCGCCAGCGCTCCACCGTCCTGCTGAGGGGCCTCGACAACGGCCGCAACGTGCTGCGGGCCCGAGCCGGCGGCGCGCGGCCCGACAAGGCCGTCATCACCAACCACCGCAACGGCGGCCCCGTCCTCAGCGGCCCCGTCGCCGCGGCGTACGACTGCCAGGACACCGCCCGCGACGCCCTGTGCAACGAGCCGGCGACGTACTCCTTCCTCTACAAGCCGGTCGGGCGCGCGGCGCTCGAGCCGTACGACCCCGCCTCCCCGCCGAGCGACGTCGACACCGCGACGACCGACCAGGGCCGGACGGTGCCGTTCGTCGTGCGGCGCGAGGACGGCTACCAGGACCGCGACCGCTACACGATCCTCACGCTCTTCCGTCCCGGTCGGCCGTGGACGGCGTGGAAGCCGCAGCGGCAGTGGAACCGCAAGGTGCTCGTCACCCACGGCGGCGGCTGCGGGGCGAGCTACGCCCCGGCCGAGCCGCCGCTCGACGACGCGTCCGGCACGCTCGACGCGATCCCGGTGCCGCTGCTGGAGAACTCCTACGTCGAGGCGCTGCGGCGCGGCTTCGCGGTGATGTCGACGGCGCTGGCCAACACCGGCCACAACTGCAACGTCGCGCACAACGCCGAGTCACTGATGATGGCCAAGGAGCGGCTCGTCGAGCAGTACGGCACGATCCGCTACACGATCGGCACCGGCTGCAGCGGCGGTTCGGTGGCCCAGCACACCGTCGCCAACGCCTACCCCGGCATCTACCAGGGGCTGGTCACGACCTGCTCCTACCCCGACGTGATGAGCCCCGGCTCGCAGTTCGCCGACTACCACCTGATGCGCGGCTACTTCGAGGACCCCGCGTCGTGGGGGCCGGGCGTGGTGTGGGCGCCCACGCAGGTCGCCGACGTCGAGGGACACCTCACGCCGGTCAACGCGATCACCGCGGACGAGGGACTCTTCAAGGGCGCCATCAACCCCGAGACCGCGTGCCCGGGCGTTCCCGAGCCGGTCGCCGGCGACCCCCGCACCCGCTTCGACTCCGAGACCAACCCCGGCGGCGTGCGGTGCGACATCCTCACGCTGATGCGCAACCAGCTCGGCCCGCGACCGGAGTCGGTGTGGAGCGCGCAGGAGCAGGCAGCCGGCCGCGGCTTCGCCGGCCTCCCGTTCGGCAACGCCGGCGTCCAGTACGGCCTCGAGGCGCTCGAGGGCGGCCGGATCACGCCCGAGCAGTTCGTCGACCTCAACGAGAAGATCGGCGGCCTCGACGTCAACGCCGACCCGATCGCCGCGCGCACCGCCGGCGACCCGGCCTCGATCGCCAACGCCTACCGCACCGGCCTGCTCAACGAGTTCACCAACACCAGCGGCGTTGCGATGATCAACCACGCAGGCCCCGACCCGGGCATCGCCCACGACTACGCCCACGCCGTGTGGAGCCACCTGCGGCTCCAGCGCTCGCAGGGCCACACCGACAACCGCGTCGAGTGGTTCGGCCCGACCCCGCTGCTCGGCGACGTGCGGTGGCCCACCGAGGCGTTCATCGCGATGGACCGCTGGCTGGCCCGCGTCGAGAAGGACCGGCGCGCCGTCCCGCTGGCGCAGAAGGTCGTCGAGGGCCGGCCCGCGTCGCTGCAGGACCGCTGCCTCGCCGACGGCGTCCCGGGCGTGGTGTGCCGCGCCGACCTCGCGACCACCAACCTCTCCACGCCGCGCCAGGAGGCCGGCGGCCCGGCGGCCAACGACGTCCTCGCCTGCACCCTCCAGCCGCTGGACCGCTCGACCTACCGGCTGCCCGGAGGGCTGCCGGTGCCGTTCACGGACGCGCAGTGGGGTCGCCTGCAGGCGGTGTTCGCCGGCGGCGTCTGCGACTGGGCACGGCCGGGGATCGGGCAGGGCCCCGCGCGGACCTGGCTCGAGTACGGCACCGCCCGGCGCGCGACGTACGGCGGGGCGGAGCTGCCCCGCACACCGCGGGGCTCGGGCCTCGGGTGGTTCGGCCGGTCGTTCCGTCCGCTGTGGCGGGAGTGAGGACCGCGGCGGCGGGCTAGGTGGTCGTCGGCAGCGACCCGCGCGAGCGGAAGAGCTCGCGGGTGGCTTCGTCGGTGACCAGGGTCGGCCTGGCGCTGACCCACCGGTCGAGGATGGCGAGCGCGTCGTCGCTGCGGGTCATGGTCGCGTCGAACCCGGCGCGCGCCGGCACCCCCCGCTGGTCCGGTCCCTCCACGACCACCCGGGCGACCGGGATCCGTCCACCGGCGCGGCCGGCATGGACGACGACCGGGACCAGGCGTACGGCGGTCGCCCGCTCGCGGGCGATGCGGGTCGTGCCGAGCAGCACGCGCGAGGTCGCCTCGCGCTCGTCGAGCGTCTGGCGGAACCTCCACGCTCCCCACGCCGTCAGCAGCAGGACCGTGGCAACGACGCCGAGCACGACGGTGAGGACGGTCCCGGCGGGACCCGAGACCTCGACGGTCCCCGCTCCGGGTTCTTCGGCGGTGAGGCCGAGGACGTTGAGCCACAGCCCCGTCCCCATGGCGCCGGCCAGCAGCCCGCCCAGGCGCAGCCACCCGGAGGCCCGCGCCACGACCTTCCCGTCGCCTCGCGGCTCGGACTCATCGCGCCGACCGCCGAGGAACCACGCGGCGCCGAGCGCCCCGACCGTGACGACGGCTCCGATCACGAGCTCGCGCCCCGTGGCGCCACCGTCGAGGACGGTGAGGGCGAGGCCGAGACCCGAGAGGCACCCCCAGACCGCGAGCACCACCACCAGCCACGTCGGCCCGCGCCGCTCCCCCTGCATGTCCTCGACCCTAGCGACGTCAGCCCGCCCGGTCGCGGTCGATGCGCTCGTTCTGGGCGTCCGACCCGTCGTTGGTCGCGTTGCCGGCGGTGGAGCCCGCGTTGGATCCGATGATGTCGCTGGGCGAGATCTTGTCGAGGTGGGGGCGGATCGAGGGGATGTCCGGTGCGGCGGGCGCTGCCCGGTGGCGGGGTTGGTAGCCACGCAGGCGCGACCCGACCTCGCGAAGCGCGACCATGCCGTCGGCGATGACGCGGTTGAGGTCGTCGAAGGACCGGGTCATGTGAAGGATCGTGGTCGAGCACCGGGCACTGAGCGCCGACACCCGCGTGGTGACCTGCGAGATGATCCAGGGCGTCGCGGTGCCGAGCGACAGGGCGGCCTGGGCCAGCCACGAGATCGCCGCCCCGACGAGCTGGGCGATCGCGTCACGGACGACTCCGCGGACCATCTCGACGATGCTCGAGGCGGTCTCGATGGCCTTGGCGCCCCCGCTGATGGAGTCGGCGAGGGAGTCCAGGCCGCTCGCCAGCGTCTCGTTGAAGTCCAGGTAGGCGGTGATCGCCTCCCCGTCGAGGTCGGACAGGTCGGTGCGTGCCCGGCTGCGGAGGTCGGCGGCGATGCCGGTCACGGCGACCGCGACACCCTCCATCTCGCCGGCCTGCCCGAGGATGGCGCCCGGGTCACCGGCGAGGTCGTCGAGCCACCCCTTGAGCGGCTCGAAGTGCTCGATGAGCCAGGCCCCGCCCGCGCCGATGAGCGAGCCGAAGGGATCCATCGCGGTGGCCACGCCGTCGAGGACGCCGGTCGCCGCGAACATTCCCGCCGCGACCCAGTCGCCGTTGGCCAGCGACTGACCCAGCATCTGCGCGTCGTAGAAGACCGCGGCGCCGTCGAGCTCGTGGCCAGAGCCGAAGTTGGTGAAGCCGACCTCGGTCACGACCCGCCCCCGAAACCGTCGGAGACCGCGTCGTCGGTCCGGCCGAAGTCGCGTGCTGTCGAGCGTACGGCGTCCGCGCACCGACCGACCGTGTCGGCCATGTCGTGCACGGTGTCGCCGTCGGTGAGGAAGAACTGGTTCAGGATCGGCGGCATCCAGACGTTCATGATCCCGAACGTGTCGGTGCCGAGCTTGATCGACTCCAGGGCCCGGGCCTGGGAGCGGATCTCGGTGACGATGGCGTCGAGGCCGTAGGAGTGGTTGACGAGCTGCCCCTGCTGGATCTGGATGTTCATCGGCCCCGACCTCGCCGGTCGTCCTGGTCGGCGTCCGGGTCCTGCGGGGCGAAGCGCTTCGCGAGCTCCTCGTCCATGTGGCGCGCGACCGGGTCGTCGTCACCCCAGACCTCGCGCGTGCGGGCGCTGACCGTCTCGGCGACCTCGCGCTGGGCCACCCGGAGTGCCGCCATGACCTCGGCGGCCAGCGCCTCCGGCGTACGGTCCCCCACCCGGTCGTCGAACCGGATGTCCAGCAACAGGCCGGTCGGGTCCACCGTGACGGCGGTGCTGCCCGAGGACCCTCTCCCACGCAGCAGGTCGACCTCCTCGCGGAAGGCGTACGCCTTGTGCGCCTTGTCGACCGACGCCTGGACCTGTGCCTCGATGGTGGCGGTCACCTCGGCCGCCGACCCCCCGTAGTCGCTCATGTCCTCACCCTGCCCCTCTCGTCGCGGGCCAAACCCGTGCGACATTTCCGCTCCCCGCGACCGGTCGCCGTACCCTCTCCCGGTGAGTGAGCAGCAGTCCGGGCCGGACCAGCAGGGCATCGACCCGGATCGGATGGCCATCGCGCTCGAGGTCCTCCGCGAGGTCTCGGCGCTCCACCCCGACCACGACGACGTGCGCACGGTGAAGCGCGCCGCGTCCTACATGTACAAGCTGATCAAGAAGCAGCGCCGTGCCGAGATCCGCATGGAGCGCCAGCAGCACGACCTCGACATCATCGCGAGCACGGCGACCGGATCGCCGATGCGCATCGACGACGAGACCGCCGGCATCCCGCTCGTCTCGACCGCTGCCGGCGCCTTCGCCGGGGAGCTGATCACCGCGCGCGGCTGCTACATCTGCAAGCAGGACTTCACGCTGGTCGACGCGTTCTACCACTGGCTGTGCCCGACGTGCGCGGCGATGAGCCACGCCAAGCGCGACCAGCGCACCGACCTCACCGGCAAGCGGGCGCTGCTCACCGGCGGTCGCGCCAAGATCGGCATGTACATCGCGCTGCGGCTGCTGCGCGACGGCGCGCACACCACGATCACGACGCGCTTCCCCAAGGACGCGGTGCGCCGGTTCAGCGAGATGCCCGACAGCGACGACTGGCTGCACCGGCTCAAGGTCGTCGGCATCGACCTGCGCGACCCCACCCAGGTGATCTCGCTCGCCGACGACGTCGCCGCGGCCGGGCCGCTCGACATCCTGGTCAACAACGCCTGCCAGACCGTCCGCCGCACGCCCGGCGCGTACGCCCCGCTGGTCGAGGCCGAGTCGCTGCCGCTGCCCGACGACACGGTGCCCGAGCTGGTCACCTTCGACCGGATCTCCGAGGCGCACCCCGCGGCGATCGCCGGCGCCCTCGCGCCCACACCGGTCGCACACCACGAGGGCGAGTCCGTCGAGCACGCGATGGCCGTGCACAACGCCGCCACCCTCACGGCGCTCGCCCTCAAGGCCGGGCACGCCTCGCTCGACGCCCACCTCGCCGGCACGGCCGTCGACGCCGGCGGCCTGCTGCCCGACGTCCAGACCAACAACTCCTGGACCCAGACGGTCGGCGAGGTCGACCCGCTGGAGCTCCTCGAGGTGCAGCTGTGCAACTCGATCGCCCCGTTCCTGCTGGTCTCCCGGCTGCGCCCGGCCCTCGCGGCGGCGGCAGCGGCTGCGACCTCGGGTCGGGCGTACGTCGTGAACGTCTCGGCGATGGAGGGCCAGTTCTCCCGCCGCTACAAGGGCCCCGGGCACCCGCACACCAACATGGCCAAGGCGGCGCTCAACATGATGACCCGCACCTCGTCGGGCGAGATGTTCGAGACCGACGGCATCCTGATGACCGCCGTCGACACCGGCTGGATCACCGACGAGCGGCCGCACCACGAGAAGCTGCGGATCGCCGCCGAGGGCTGGCACGCGCCGCTCGACCTCGTCGACGGTGCCGCGCGCGTCTACGACCCGATCGTGCTCGGCGAGTCCGGCACGGACCTGTTCGGCTGCTTCGTCAAGGACTACCAGCCGTCGCCCTGGTGACCCGGACCCCGGGGTCGAGCAGACGACCCCGGCGGGACGTCCCGCTGGACTTCCACGCGTACGGGTGGAAGTCCAGCGAGGATCCGCCGGCCTGAGCGAGGCACCGGATGGACTTCCACCCGCTCGGGTGGACGTTCATCGTCAGGGCGCGTCGCGGGCTGGTTGACTCGGCGCCATGACCCGTCTCGAGACCGCCGAGGACTTCCACGCCCGCGTCGCCGCGGCCACCGACGACGAGGGCCGGCTGCCGGTCGCGATCGAGGCGATGCCGGGGTGGGACATCTTCCCGTTCGAGCTCGACGGACTGCGGGTCAAGCCGCTCGAGCCGCTCGCCGACGCCGAGCCGCCGCGCGAGGGCGAGGACCCGTCCGACTGCTTCTGCCGGCAACCGATGCCGCCCGAGCGCGCCGCGAAGGTCGCGTGGCGCAACGAGCGGTGGCTGCTGGTCGCGCTCGACATGAAGCTGCCCGTGTCCTTCATCCTCCGGCCGGTCCAGCACTACGACCTCGCCGACCTGCCCGACGAGATGGCCGCCGAGCTGGGCGTGCTGATGGTGCGGATCACCGCCGCGATCGAGGAGCTGCCGAGCGTCGGGCGCTGCCACGTCGGCCGGTACGGCGACGGCGGGGCGCACGCCCACCCGTTCTTCTTCGGCCGGCCCGCCCGGATGCTGCAGCTGCGCGGCTCGTGCCTGCTCGACTGGGAGGAGAACCTGCCGCCCGTCCCGGAGGACGTGCACCGCGCCAACGCCGGCCACGTCGGGCGCCGGCTCGTGGAGCGGGTCGGCGGCGAGGGCCCGGCCTGGGAGGCGTGATGGGCGCAGAGGTGGACGCTCCTGACTGGCTCGCGCTGCTGCGCGACCACACGGACCGGTTCGCCGCGATCGTCGCCACCGCGGACCCCGACGCGCCGGTGACGCACTGCCCGGGCTGGTCGGTCCGCGACGTCGTCGTCCACCTCGGCGGGGTGCACCAGTGGGCCGCGCACGCGGTGGTCGCCGGCAACCCGGACCTCGAGCCGACTCCCCCGGCGCCCGACGAGCCCGACCTGGCGGGCTGGTACGCCGACCGCGCCGCACACCTCCTCGACGTGCTGGGCGCCACCCCGGTCGACGCGGAGGCGTGGACGCTCGACCGCACCGACCGTACGGCCGGGTTCTGGCGGCGGCGGCAGGTGCACGAGGTCGCGATGCACACGTGGGACGTCGAGGAGGCCGTCGGTGCGCCGAGGCCGTACGACCCGTGGCTGGCGTGGGACGGCGTCCTCGAGGTGGTGCAGGTGCTCTACCCGCGCCAGGTCCGGCTGGGGCGCGTCGACCCGCTGCCGGCGGCCGTACGGCTCGTGGCGGGCGACTGCCCCGGCGACGTCACGATCGGCAGCGGCGAGCCGGTCGAGGTCCGCGCGAGCGCCGAGGTCCTGCTGCGCCTGCTGTGGCACCGCGCCGGCCCCTCGGACCTCGACCCGCGAGTCACCGGGCTGCTGGGCCGAGCGCTGACTCCCTGAGGGTGCCTCCTGCGACGTCCCCGGTCATTTCCGGCCCGGACCCATCCGTCACACGTGTCGCACCGAAGCCCCATCGATGCTTCTCCGACGACGCTCCGGCCTCCTCACCGGGGACGGCTCCGTCCCGATGCCCCATGGCTCGCGTCGTCGTCCGGCCCTCTGGCTGCTCTCCGGTCTGGGGTTCGTCGCCTTCTTCCTGCTGCTCGGTGCGGGCTCCGCCAACGCCGAGACCGATCCCGCCGAGCCCGGGACGGGCCTGCTCCAGACCGTCGGTGCCGGAGTGACCGGTGCCGTCACCGAGCAGGTCGCTCCGGTGACCGATGCCGTCGGCCAGGACGTGGTGGAGCCGGTACGGCACGAGGTGGTCGAGCCGGTCACCGAGCCGGTCCGCGAGACGATCGACCCGGTCATCAAACCGGTCCGCGAGACGGTCGTGAAGCCGCTCCGGGACCGGGTGGTCGAGCCGGTCACCCAGCCGGTGCACGAGGCGGTCGAGCCCGTTACGAAGCCGGTCCGCGAGACGGTCCGCGAGACGGTCGCGCCGATCGTGGAGCCCGTCCATGACGACGTCGTCGAGCCCGTCGTACCCGTCGAGCCCGCCGAACCCGCCGAGCCCGCCGCGCCGGTGGAGGTCGACGCCGTCCCGGCTCCGGGACCGGTGGCACCCGTCTCCCCCGCACCCTCGTCGGTCGAGGTCGCGGACGGCTCCGCCACCGCCGAGACGCCGCGCGTGGCGTCCCCCGATGCGATCGACCTCCACGTCGACCTGTCCTCTGCCCCGGCGACGTCGGATGCGTCCTCCGGCTCCGACGACCGGCAGCCCGCCCCGGTGCAGCCCCTGGGCGAGAGCCCGGCGGTCCTGACGACCTCCTCGTCCTCGTCGCACGCGAGCAGCCACGGCGATGGCTCGGCCGGCGCTGCCGCCGGCACGCTCTCCGACTCGCGGGCCGACTGGTACCGCGCCACGTGGTCGATCCGGGTGATCGCCCGTGACCACGTCCTGCCCCGGTCGGTGACCCACCGACCGGGCTTCTCCCCCGACTGACCGTCCTTCGTCAGGTCATCCACGTCCGCGCTCCCGCGCAGGCGTACGCCGCCCGGCTCGTGCCGGCGGCACCACCACTGACACGAAGGAACTCACATGAACACCTGGATCAAGCGATCCCTGGCAGTCACGGCCGTGGCAGGCGGGCTCATGCTCGCCGGTGCCACCGCCGCGAACGCCGACGACACCGAGTCCAGCTCCACCAGCGACTCGAGCTTCTCCGCGCCGATCGAGGTCGGCGGCGTGGACCTGGGCCTGGACCAGTCCCAGGCGTCGAGCGACAGCTCCACCACGACCCAGAGCGACGAGGACGGCACGGCGACGTCGAGCGACTCCAGCTCGACCGAGACCGACCGGTCGCTGGGCCTGCAGACCAACCCGACGACGATCGACCCGGGCGCCGCACTGAGCAACGCCCAGCAGTCGGAGTCCGACGACACCCGCAACGCCGAGTCCTCCGAGCAGGCCTCGGAGACCAGCGGCAGCGCCCAGGCGCCGATCAAGGTCGGCGGGGCGACCGTCACCGGCCAGCAGGACCAGGCCACGCACGAGTCGCAGTCGACAACGTCGACCGATGAGGACGGCACCCGGTCGTCCTCCTCGCAGTCGCACGAGAGCCACTCCACGGGTGGCACGCTCGGCACCGGCGACCTGGAGGTCGACCCGCAGTCGGCCTTCGACCAGTCGAGCTCCTCGGAGTCCGACGAGGCCGGCAGCACGTCCTCGGACGAGTCGCAGTCGGCCCAGTCGTTCACCGGCTCGGCGCCGTTCTCCTTCGACGGCGTGACCCTCGGGTTCGTCGACGAGCAGGCCTCCCAGGGCTCCTCGTCCTCGAGCGTCGCGGACGAGGACGGCACCCGGTCGTCCGCGGAGTCCCACGCCGATGCGACCACCACCGAGGGCGGCTTCGGCCTCGGCGAGATCTCCGGCAACCCGGCCGGCACGTTCGCGCAGTCGGACGACTCGTCGTCGGACCAGGTCGGTGACGACATCGACAGCAGCGAGAGCTCCAGCAGCACCGGTGGCTCGCTGAGCGGCCCGTTCTCCTCCGAGGGCGCCGGTGGCTTCCTCGGTCAGGAGACCGCGTCGAGCGACAGCTCCTCCACGACCGTCACCGATGAGGACGGCACCCGGTCGTCCACCTCGTCCGACGAGTCGTACGCCGACCGCCAGCTCGGCGGCGCGACGGGCGCCTTCACCGGTGACCCCTCGCTGGCGTTCGCCCAGGAGAGCAGCGACGAGTCGGACCGGGTCGGCGACGACACGGACAGCGACTCGAGCAGCCGCACGCAGGGCGCCTACGCGTTCCCGTTCGACTACGACGGCTTCGCGGCGTTCTTCTCCCAGGTGACCGACGACCGGGCGGAGGACAGCACCACCGTGACCGACGAGGACGGCACCCGTACCTCGCAGGACACGGAGCACACCCACGACGAGACCGCACCGACCTTCGGGTTCGACGGTCTCTCCGGCAACCCCGCCGGTGACCTCGACTCCGAGGACGTCACCGAGCAGGACTGACCGCAGCACGAGGTCGGCGGCGCGCCCCTGGTGCGCCGCCGGCCGCGGTGGTCCCCTCAGTCCCGGCCGGCGGTCACGTCGGCCAGGACCCTGGCCAGTGCCTGGAGCAGGACCTCGTACCCGTCCCCGCCGAGGTGGAGACCGTCGGCGGAGAAGGCACCGGGTCCCAGGTCCGCGAGCAGCAGGTCGGCCCGCAGCACCGTGGCCCCTTCCCCCGCGCACACCTCGAGCGCGGCGGCACGGTAGGAGTCCATCTCGGCGTTGGTCCTGTCGCCCGAGCGTTGCAGGCGCGACTCGACGACGCCCGGAGGCGCGACGTACACCGTCCGCCGGGTCGGCAGGGTGCCGAAGAAC